>Ga0272446_1001303_pt1 | contig 36540 bp, 29 predicted proteins | sample YNPCB0061_FD_194587 | JGI IMG/M metagenome (GOLD analysis project Ga0272446, IMG submission 194587) | Hot spring microbial mat communities from Yellowstone National Park, WY, United States - YNP-CB-006-1 | ecosystem: Environmental > Aquatic > Thermal springs > Hot (42-90C) > Sediment | place...
CCCCAACCCTCCCGTGGGCCGGGGCCTGGGTGCGCGGGCCTCCGGCCCGCATCCGCAGAGCATGGGGAAACCCGGTTTCCCCAGCCCCCTGCGTGCGGGCTGCGCCCTCCCCAACCCTCCCAGGGGCCGGGGCCTGGGTGCGCGGGCCTCCGGCCCGCATCCGCAGAGCATGGGGAAACCCGGTTTCCCCAGCCCCCTGCGTGCGGGCTGCGCCCTCCCCAACCCTCCCGTGGGCCGGGGCCTGGGTGCGCGGGCGTAGCCTTCGCAGACCCTCCCACGAGGGGGTAGTTTCACCTCCTGTCAATGGAGGATCCGCGAGAGAAAAAGCTTCGTGCGCTCGTGCTGCGGAGCGCTGAAGAGCGCCTCCGGGGGGCCCTGTTCGATGATGCGGCCCTGATCCATGAACACCACCCGGTTGGCCGCGTTGCGGGCAAAGCCCATCTCGTGCGACACCACCACCATGGTCATCCCCTCGGCGGCCAGGGCCAGCATCACATCGAGGACCTCCTTGATCATCTCCGGATCGAGGGCCGAGGTTGGCTCGTCGAAGAGCATGATCTTCGGCTGCATGGCCAGGGAGCGGGCGATGGCCACGCGCTGCTGCTGCCCGCCGGAGAGCTGGCCAGGGTGCTTGTGGGCCTGCTCGGGGATGCCGACCTTCTCCAGCAACTGCCAGGCGATCTGCTCGCTCTCGCGCCGCGAGCGCCGCCGCACCTTCTGCTGGGCCAGGCAGATGTTCTCCAGCACCGTCAGATGGGGGAAGAGTTCAAAACGCTGAAACACCATGCCCACCTCGGCGCGCACGGCATTGATGTGGGCCTCGTTGCTGTTCAGGGTAATGCCATCCACCACGATCCGGCCCGTGTCGGGCGTCTCCAGATGGTTGATGCAGCGCAGCAGGGTTGACTTGCCCGAGCCTGAGGGGCCGATGATCATCAACACCTCGCCGGCTTCGACGCTCAGGTTCACCTGATCCAGGGCGCGAAAGGCGCCAAAGTATTTGCTTACATTTTCAATCAGAATCATCGGTTGATTGGCCGATCGGCTCATCGCCCTACCCCTTCGCCCGCATGCGGCGCTGAAGCAGTTGCAACAGAAGCGACAGCACCAGCGTCAGGGAGAGATAAAACAAGGTCAAAATAAAATAGGTCTCTTCATAGCGAAAACTGGTGCTCACCGACAGCCGCGCCACCTGGGTCATCTCGCGCACGCCGAGCACCGAGACCAGCGAAGAGTCTTTGAGCATAGCAATCAGATCATTGCCGAGCGCCGGAAGCACATTGCGCACGGCCTGGGGCAGGATGACGTAGCGCATAGCCTGGACGTACGACATGCCCAGCGAGCGGGCCGCCTCCATCTGGCCGCGGCCGATCGACTCGATCCCGGCGCGAAAGATCTCGGCGATGTAGGCCCCGTAGATGAGCACGAGAGCGATAATCGCCCGCGTGGTGAGGGACACGGCATTGTTCGGCAGGCCAAAGGTGCGCGCCACCAGCGGCACTACGGCAAAGGAGATGGTGAAGATCAACACCAGCATGGGCACGCCGCGGATGAACTCGATGTAGGTGATCGCCAGATTGCGGAAGAGCGGGTTCTTCGCCACCCGCCCCAGGCCGAGAACCAGGCCCAGCACCAGCGACAGGCTAAAGGACACCACCGTGACGTAGAGCGTGATCCCCAACCCCTGTAGAATGGTGGTGAAGATATCACGGTAGATCGGATCAAAGATGATCCGCAGCGCCATGATGCCGATGATCGACAGGATGATCAGTAGCCACCATGGAAACTGGGCCAGGCCGGTGCGCCAGGTCACGGTTGGCCTGGAGGGGATGAACTGGTCGTGTTCTATGGCCATTGGCGGCGAGTCCTTCGGTTGGCGCAACCTGGAGGGTTGCTACGTGGGTAAGGGGGTGGGGATAGTGGGTTCCCCACCCTCTCCCGACCGGCCGGGATTAACTGCCTGGCAGCTTGAACTCCGCGCTGAAATACTTCTTTGCCAGTTCGTCGAGCTTGCCACTGCGCCGCATCTCGGCCAGGGCCAGATTGACCGGCTCGACCAGCTCGCTGCCTTTGGGGAAGATGAAGCCCAACTGGTCGCTAGAGATCGGTTCGCCGACCAGTTTGACCTTTTCGGCGTTGGTGCCGACGTAGCCCTGGCCGGCGGTTTCGTCAATGATCACCCCGTCCACGTCGCCGTTGATCAGCGCGGCCACGGCAAAGGGGAACTGCTCGAAAGCCTGGATGCGCGCCTCGGGCAGCAGACGCGAGGCGGTCTCGTAGTTGGTGGTTCCGGTCTGGGTGCCGAGGCGCAGGGCCTCGTTGGCGACAAACTCGTCCATATTGCTGAAGCGCGTCTCGTCAACCCGGGCCATCAGGCGCTGGGCCACCTGGATGTAGCCATCGGAGAAGTCAACCTGCTTCGCGCGCTCCTCGGTGATGGTGATGCCGTCGGCGGCGGCGTCGAACTGCCCGTTGGCCACGGCCTGGATCATGCCTTCCCAGGAAGCCTCCTGGTACACGGGCACGCAGTTGAGCAGGCGGCAGATCTCGTTCCAGGCGTCGTAGTCCCACCCCTCGCCCTTGCCGGTGGCGGGGTTGATGTAGTTGAATGGCGGGTAGGCGTTCTCGACGGCGATGGTCACCTGGCGCCCGCCCAGGTCGGGCAGAGCGCCGGCCGCCGCGGTTGGCTGGGGAGCAGCGCCGCCAGCCGGGGCATCTGTCGGGGCGACCGGGGCGGCGGGGGCGCCGCCGCAGGCCGCGAGGATGACGAGCAACAGGCTCGCCAGGAACACAAGCACGATTCGTCGCATGCCTCACGCTCCTTGCTCTACCGCGCCGCGGGGATCACCGCGGCGCCTACGAAGTAGCGGCCACCCCCGCCGCCTGAAGCATCCGGTCACATACGGAGGCCACGCGGGTATGACGGGCCGACGTGGCCATGCACGCTTCCGAACCATACCCGGCGAGCCGTCGCGGCGCCACGACATGCGTGGCGACGCGGTTCGCCACTGGACCAGGGCATCGTCGCCGTCCGGGCCGAGGTGATCAGACGGGGGTAGCCGAAAAACTGATATTGTATAGGATAGCACAACTCTTCTTTATCGGTTCGCGCCCATGGCGCCTGTGGCCTTGACCCAATACGTAGCATCGAATAAGGTGACGGCCCCCTCCCCAGCCGTCCGGCTCCTCCCCCCAGCGGGGGGAGGTTGGGAGGGGGGCTGCGGCGCCGTATGCGCTTATGTGAAAGGTAGGCGTCTCTCTGACGCTTTGGTAGATTCGGGCGCCTTGCGCTACCATGAGGGCGGTGCTATGCTGCCAGACGGCAGGAGCGTGGAGCAGGCAAGCAACAAAGGGAGAACCAGCGATGGCCAGGGCCAGCATTGTCTACGTGGGCACAACGGAAGGACTGGCAATCTACAGCGACCCGGGAGGCGCGGGCCGCTGGCGACGGGTGGGCCGGGTGCTGGAGGGGCAGGCCATCCGCGGCCTGCTTGCCGCTGACGCGCTCAATCTGGTGGCGGCGGTGGACAATGGCCCGCCCCTGCGCACCAGTGACGGCGGGCAGTCCTGGTCGCCGGCCGCCGCCGCCGATGCCGGGGGGTTGCTGGCCCTGCTCACGGGTTCCGGGCCGCTGCTCTACACCGCCCAGGGGCCGGCCCAGTGGCGCGGCGCCGCTTCACTCGAACCCGACGCCAGTGCGCTGGCGCTCCTGGCGGGCAAACAGGAGACGCTGATCGCCGCCCGCGCCGGGGGGACCAGCCTCGCCCGCAGCGAGGACGGCGGCGCGACCTGGAGCGAGGCCGTGGTCGAGGGTGGTCTCGATGGTCGCGTGCAGACGTTGGCCCCCGCGAGTTACCACATGGACTACGTCTGGGCAGGCACGAACACCGGCCAGGTGCTCCGCTCCGAGGATCGCGGGCGCACCTGGCAGGAGGTGGGCCGGGAGTCGGCAGCGATCACGTGTATCGCGGCATTGCGCATCGTGGGACAGGCATGATCGGGGAGGGCGCAGCCCGCCCAAACTCTCCTGCGGGCGGAGGGATGGGGAAACCAGGTTTCCCCAGACCCCTGCTCGAGCGGCAATCCGTTGCAACGCAGGTGACGGCCCCCTCCCCAGCCCTCCCCCGCTGGGGGAGGGAGTCCGGCTCCTCCCCCCAGCGGGGGGAGGTTGGGAGGGGGGCTGCGGCGCCGCATGCGCTTATAGGGATTGGCTCTCGCAGCCTATGTTCACCTCAGCCGTCCATGCGGCTCCGCCGCACAACGCCGCAATGAACATAAAGTTGTTCCTGGGAGGGCTGCGCCCTCCCAAACCCTCCCGCGGGTGGGGGCATGGGGAAACCCGGTTTCCCCATTCCCCTGCGGGGCGGGGGCGTGGGGAAACCCGGTTTCCCCATTCCCCTGCGGGGCGGGGGCGTGGGGAAACCCGGTTTCCCCACACCCCTGCTCCAGCAGCCTATGTTCACATCAGGCATAAAAATCGGTAACCCCATCCTGGTCAAGACGTTCGAGCATGCGGCGCAGCCTGGCGGCGCTCTCGGGGAAGGGGGCGGCAGCCACCTGTTCCGGGGTGACCTGGGCGGCGCGCCCCCACACCCGCGGCTCGAGGCCGAGGGTCAGGCTGAGCAGGCCGGTGAGGGCGCGGCGCAGCCGGGGAGTATCCTCGCCGCGGAGACGGGGGAGCACCTTCTGTTTGATCTGCGCGTCGAGGGCCTGCGCCGGGGTCAGGGCGTCGGTGGCCTGCTCGATGAAGCGGAGCATCTCACCCAGCGCCCGGTAGCCGAAGGGGTGCCCGGCTTCCGTCGCCAGGCCGTGCACCGTCACCAGCGTCTGCCAGACCTGCTCGTCCACGGCGCCGCCGTAGATCGCCCGAAAGCCCTCCAGGTCCACCTCGGTCAACTCGATCAGGTTGGCCCGATCGAGCAGTTTGTCGCTCAGGGCAAAGGTGCTCTCATCAACGTTCACCGTGCCGATGATGCGCAGGTTGATCGGCAGGCGCACGGGGTTCTGCAATGCGCCGCCGCCGGCCAGCGGCGTTTCGGCGAGGGGGCTGCCCAGATCGAGGACGCCTTCGAGGGTTTCCATTGCCGAGAGGATGGGCGCAAGGTAGTACTCCGGGCGGGCGAGGTTCAACTCGTCGAGGCAGACATAGTAGGACTGCTGGGGATCGGCCGCGGCCCGCAGCAGGAAGCGCAGGAACGGCGTAGGATGGTAGACCCCGGTCAGCGCATTGTAGTAGCCCAGAAGGTCGTGGGCATTGTGCCAGTCGGGTTGCACGGCCACGACCAGGTAGTAGGGATTATCGCGGCCCGGCGGAACGTTGTAGACCGCATCGGCGTAGAGGCGGGTCAGGCGCGTCTTGCCGGCCCCGCTGATACCGGCCAGAATGACCAGCGGGCGGGTCTGGAGGGCGACGTGGTAGGCGCGCAGGGTCAGGTCGCCGATGCGAAAACCACGGGCGCGGATGCGTTCGGCGATCACCTCGATGGGCGGCATGCCCTGGGTGGCATACCTGACGGGGCGCTCGCGCAGGCGCGCGGCGGGGAGCGCCTCGCCCGCCTCGGCCTGCTCCATCAGGGCCTCGTTCAGCGGCAGCAGATCGAGCACATCGGCGACAATGCGCCGCTCCAGATCGTCGGGCAGGTTTGACCAGGGATAGACGAAGCCCGCCCAGAGGTAGCCGGCATTCCGCGCGCCGAGGTAGCGTTCGATCCACGCATCGGGCGCCTCGCCGTCGGGTGCGGCGAAGCGCGCCTGCCCCTCGCGGGCGATGCGTTCGACCAGCGGCCGCCAGACCGCGGGCGCGCCGGCCCAGAGGCGCGCCAGATCCTCCTTCCGGGCGCGCCAGAGTTGCAGCCCCACCAGCACGGCGCGCTCGGCGGCGCTCACCGCCACCAGCACTCCGGCGCCGCGGGGCGGACGGTCGAAGGCGACCCAGTAGTCTTCGATCGGATGGCGCCGCCCCCGGCCACGGTTCAGGTAGCGCTGGCTCTTGAAACTGACCTCGTAGAGCGGCCACTGGCGCGGATAGCGACGCATGGCCGCCGCGCGCACCTGATCGGCAAGGGCGGCCAGCAGGGGGTGCAAACGCTCCTGCACGGCCGTCCAGCGCTCAGCGACGCCTGGCGTGGTCAGAGCGGCCAGGGCCTCGGGTGGGAAGAGGGGCGCCATTGGGAATACCGGGAGAGTGGGGTGTGGAGGTGTGGAGGTGTGGAGGTGTGGAGGTGTCGAGGTGTCGAGGTGTGGAGGCGCAAGGGGACCCACATCTACCTGGCGCCACAAGTCTTCAACTCGACATCTCACCACCTCTACCTCTTCACCTCTCCACCTCTACCTCTTCACACCTCAACACCTCCCCACCTCGACATCTTTACAGCTCCACAGCTCCACATCTCCACACCTCCACATACACTCATGCCGTGGGCGGCTTCAGATAGCGCCGATCGGGGGGGAGGCCGTCCGCGCTGCCGCGATCCGCGTCGGAAGGCAAGCCATACTGATCGTGGAGCATCTGGAGCATCGCCTGCAACTCGGCGCACAACTCCTCGAAGGTAACCTCGAGCAGATCGGCGTCGTAGAGGGCCTCATCCAGGCTCCAGAGGCGCACCGCGACCAGCGACTGGACGTGCGGAGCGCCGCCGGGATCGAAGGACAGCATGCTGTCCACCCGCAAGACATCCTCGTCGTCTACGAGCGTGGCGTGGAGTTGCTGGAGGGCCTGGGCGATCGCGGGGAGATCGCGCGGTTCGATGTGGGCCTCGCCATTGACCGGCAGGTGATAGGTGACTTCCACATCGAGGGAAGGACCACTGCGAGCCTGGGCGAACAGACGTTCGTCCACATACCGCTCGATACCGTCGAGCGAGTCGGCGCCACGCAACGAGAACACGGTGAACTCCGGCGACCAGCGGAAAGCGATCACCGCGCGCAGCGGCGGCTCCTGCGGCCCGCTATCGTCAATCACCCCGTCAGGCAGACAGGTGATGCTCAGGCTGCGCCCAAGGGCGTGCGTATCGAGCAATTCCTGCGTATAGGCGATGTTCAGGCCCGTTCGCTCGATGGCGCCGAGCAGCACCGAGACAAAGTTCTCGTAGGTCAGCATGGCATTCCCCGGGTAATGTTATACCTTGTATTATACACGCCTGACGTGAACATAGCCCTTCGGATGGGCGTGGGGAAACCGGGTTTCCCCACGCCCTCGCCCCGCAGGGGGATGGGGCAACCGGGTTGCCCCATCCCTCCACCCGCTGGGAGGGGTTGGGAGGGCAAAGCCCTCCCAAGAACAATTTATTTTCATCCCGTCGGTGTGCGGCGCAGCCGTATGGATGGCTGGGGCGAGGGTGGGGGCAGGAGGGGACATCTGGGAAAGCTACGCCCTTCCAGCCCATCCGACAGGGGTATGGCAAAACTCTATCTCAAAGGCAAAACGCAATGCGCATCAAACTCAACCCGCGCGCGCGGCGCGCGCTGACCACGCTGACCCATTACGGCATGATCACCCTGGGCGCGCTGCTGGTCGCGCTGGCGGTGCGGGTCTTTCTGGTGCCGAATGATGTGATTGTGGGCGGCGTGACGGGCGTGGCGCAACTGCTGAGCACCTACCTCGGCACGCCCGTTGGCGGGGTGGTGCTGGCCCTCAACGTACCGCTGATGATCCTGGGCTGGCGACGCCTGGGCGGCTTTGTGTTCGGCATCCGCACGGTCTATGCCCTGGTGGTGATGTCGGTGGCGATTGACGTCCTGGCGCCCTACGCCCGGCCCGTCACGAGCGACCCCCTGCTCTACAGCCTGTACGGCGGGCTGATCGACGGATTGGGGCTGGGCCTGATCCTGCGCGCGCGCGGCACCGCCGGGGGCACCGACATCATCGCGCGGCTGGTCGAAGCGGGCACGGGGGTGCAACCGGGCCGCGTGCTGCTGATGTGCGACGTGCTGGTCTTCAGCGCGGGTCTGTTCGCCTACGGCCCGGAAAAGGTGCTCTACGCGCTGCTGGTGGCCTTTGTCAGCAGCCGCACGGTTGACTTCGCGCTCTCGGCGGGGCGCGGCGCGCGACAGGCGCTGATCATCACCGACCGGCCCGAGGACATCATGCGCGCCCTGCTCTACGATCTGGGGCGGGGCGTCACCCGCCTGGAAGGCGTCGGCGGGTATACCGGCGCGACCCACGCCATTCTGCTCTGCATCATCAACCGCTCCGAGGTCAGCGCGTTGCGGGCGGCGGTGGCCGCGGCCGATCCGCACGCCTTTGTGGTGATCAGCGAGGCAAACGAAGTGATCGGCGAGGGCTTCCGCCCGCTGCGACCGGAGCAGCGCCCGCCGGCCCGCGCTCCATCCGGTGAGCCAACCGGGCGCCGGGGATGATCGGCAATTCCTGGGAGGGCGGCGCGCTTCCAGACCCTCCCGCCCGGCAGGTTCAAGGACAGACAGAACATCCGGGCCAACGCACCTTCTGCCGCATCAGGACGCCCCGGCGCAGGCCTCTGGTCTCCCCGCTCCCGCGCGCGGGAGCGGGGCCGGGGGTGAGGACCTCCAGGGCGTCCCTTCCGCCCTATCTCGCGGCTTCGACCCTACGTTCTGTCCGCTGCTCAACGCCCGGCAGGGGAACGGCCCGCATCACGCCAACGCTAGACGCTCATACGTTCTGAAGCGCGTAACGCAGACCGCCCGCGTGTGGTATAATAATAAGGTTGTGAGGGGGCCAGTTTGAGCATTCCAATGCCGCGGAGCGCCGATCGCGGCGGCCCCGTGGAAGAAAGCGCCAGCGATGAACGACGAGAACACTAACGCGCCCCAGACCCAGAGCTACGACGCGAGCCAGATTACCGTCCTTGAGGGCCTCGATGCGGTGCGGAAGCGGCCAGGCATGTACATCGGCCCGACCGACATCAACGGCCTGCATCATATGATCAAAGAGGTCGTGGACAACTCGGTCGACGAGGCCCTTGCCGGCCACGCCAGCCAGATCGAGATCACGATCTTTGAAGACGGCTCGGTGCGCGTCAGCGACAACGGGCGCGGCATTCCCGTGGACATACACCCGAAGTACCGGGTATCGGCGCTGCAACTGGCCGCCACCGAACTGCACGCCGGGGGCAAGTTCGGCGATGGCGGCTACAAGGTCTCCTCAGGGTTGCACGGCGTGGGCCTCTCGGTGGTCAACGCCCTCTCGGAGTGGATGCGCGCCGAGGTGCGCCGGCACGGGCAACTCTGGGTGCAGGAGTACCGCGCGGGCAAGCCCCTCGCCGAGGTGCGCGCCGTCGGCCCGGCCGAGGGCACCGGCACGACCATCCACTTCAAGCCCGATGTGACGATCTTCAAAGATGGGATTGACTATAACTTCAAGGCCCTGGCGCAGCGTTTCCGCGAGATGGCCTACCTCACCAAGGGCCTGCGTTTCAAGTTCGAGGATCGGCGCGATGGTCAGGAGGTCAACTTCTACTTCGAAGGCGGCATCGTTTCCTACGTGCGCCACCTCAACAAAGACAAGACGACCCTGCACAAGCAGCCCTTCTACGCCGAGCGCACGGTGAACGAGGTGGCGGTCGAGGTGGCGATGCAGTACACCGACACCTACGACACCGACTCGATCTACGCCTTCGCCAACAACATCAACAACACCGACGGCGGCGCGCACCTCTCGGGCTTCCGCACCGCCCTGACGCGCATTATCAACAATTACGCCCGCGCCAAGAACATTCTCAAGGAGAACGAGGCCAACCTCACCGGCGATGATGTGCGCGAGGGCCTGACGGCAGTGATCAGCGTGAAGCTGAAGGACCCCCTGTTCAGCTCGCAGACCAAGGAGAAGCTGGTCAGCCCGGAAGCTGCCGGGGCCGTGGCCACGGTGCTGAGCGACGCCTTCGCCGCCTGGCTCGATGAGAACCCCGGCGAGGCGCGGCGCATCATCGAGAAGACCCTGGCCGCCGCCCGCACGCGCCTGGCGGTGCAAAAGGTCAGGGAGACGGCCCGCAAGAGCGCCATGGAGGGCTTCTCGCTCCCCGGCAAGCTCGCCGATTGTTCGGATACCAACCCGGCGCGCTGCGAATTGTACATCGTCGAGGGCGACTCGGCCGGCGGCACCGCCAAGCAGGGTCGCGACCGGCGCTTTCAGGCCGTGCTGCCCCTGCGCGGCAAGATCCTCAATGTCGAGAAGAGCCGCCTCGACCGCATGCTCTCCAACGCCGAGGTCAAGGCGCTGATCACCGCTATCGGCACGGCCATCGGCGAGCAGTTCAGCCCCGATAAGCTGCGCTACCACCGCATTCTGCTCATGACCGACGCCGATGTTGATGGCAGCCATATCCGCACCCTGCTGTTGACCTTCTTCTTCCGCCATATGCGCCCGTTGATCACCAACGGCCACCTGTACATCGCCCAGCCGCCGCTCTACCGCATCAAGCACGGCAAGGAGCATCGCTACGTCTACTCCGACGCCGAACGGGACAGCTACATCGCCAGTCTGCCGGCGGGGACGAAGGTCGAGATCCAGCGCTACAAGGGGCTGGGCGAGATGAACGCCGAACAGCTCTGGGAGACGACCATGAACCCGGCCAACCGGGTCATCCTCCAGGTCACCCTGGAAGACGCCCAGCGCGCCGATGAGACCTTCACCATGCTCATGGGCGATCTGGTGCCGCCCCGGCGCCGCTTCATCCAGACCCATGCGGCCGAAGTGAGCGAACTGGATATTTAGCGCCGATGCGCCAGCCGCTTGCCCCCGCAACCCCTGCGCATATCGAGGCAGGGATCATCGCCATCCTGCGCGCGCTGTCGCCGGCGCGGAAGCTCGAACTGGCCCGTGACACCAACCGCATGGCCGACCAGTTGGCGCTCGCGGGTCTCCGCCGGCGTTGCGCGGCGGCCGGCTCCTATGAACTGGGGTATGCCCTGGCGCTGCAGCGCCTCCCTCCTGAGCGGCGCGCGCGCGGCCGCCACGTTGAAAGGACAGCCGTTGACGCCTGACCCTGTTGATCCGCTGGCGCTGGCCCTGCGCCTGGGCGCCATCCTCGATGCGCAGGGCATCCCCTATGTGATTGTCGGCTCGGTGGCAGCGATTGTTCACGGAGAATATCGGAGCACGCGCGATCTCGATGTCGTGCTCCACTTGCGACCCGACGCCATCAGCGCGCTGGTGCAAGGGCTGAGAGAGGCGTTTGTTTTTGCGCCCGACGACATCATTGACGCCCTGCTCCCGCTTCCAGAAGCGCGGGCCGACTGGCGCCGACGGGCCAGTTTTTGCGCCTCTGAGAAGACGACCGGTTTCCAGATCGACATCTACCTGTCGTCAGGACGGCCCTTTGAAGTGTCCCAGTTCCAGCGCGCCCAGGTGATCGACATACCCGGGGTGATGGGCGGCATGCTGCGGGTCGCCAGCGCGGAAGATACGGTGCTGGCGAAACTGGAATGCTACCGCCTGGCCCCCTCCGACCGCCAGTGGCGGGACGTACAGGCAATCCTGCGGGTGCAAGACACGGCCCTCAATCAGGCTTATCTGCGTCACTGGGCCGCCGAACTCGACTTGAGCGCGTTGTTGGATCAAGCGCTGGAGGGTCGATCGCCGCCACCCGCGCCCCTCCAAAGCCAGGGGTGTGGGGAAACCGGGTTTCCCCACACCCCGGCCCGCAGGAGGGTTTGGGAGGGCTGCGCCCTCCCAAGAAAACCTGTTCTCATCTCATCGGTGTGCGGCGTGGCCGCGGAGACGGCTGCTGGGAGAGCAAGCAATGGCCCGTATAGGGATTTACGGCGCGACAGGATACACCGGCTTCGAGTTGATCAGCCTCCTGACACGACACCCCGAGGCGCAGATCGCCTTCGCGACGGCCCGCTCGGCGGCGGGGCAGCGGCTGAACGATGTGTTTCCCACTTTCATTGACCTGCCGCTGGTCGGCGTCGAAGAAGCCCAACTGAACGGCGTGGACCTCGTCTTCACCTGCCTGCCCCACGGCGCGCCGGAGTTGATCCCCCTGGTGCGGCAGGCGCTCGAACGGGGCGTGAAGGTGATTGACCTCTCCGACACCTTCCGCCTGCGTGACCCGGAGGATTACCTGCGGCGACGCGGGCGCGCGCACCCCGCCCCCGACCTGCTCGCCGAGGCGGTCTATGGGCTGCCGGAGTTGCACCGCGAGCGCATCCGCGCCGCGCGTCTGGTCGCGAACACCGGCTGCTACCCCCTGACGGCCATTCTGCCCCTGTGGCCCCTGGCGCGCGCCGGGCTGATCGCTGATCGGACGGTGATTGTGGACAGCAAGTCGGGCGTGTCGGGGGCCGGGCGCTCCCTCTCGCTCCGCACCCACTTCGGCGAGACCCACGAGACCTTCAGCGCCTACAGTGTCGGGCGCGCGCACCGCCACCTCGGCGAGATGGAGCAGGAGACCGGGCTGCACATCATTTTCGCGCCGCACCTGCTGCCGGTCTATCGCGGCATCCTCTCCACCATCTACGTCACCCTGCGCCCGGACACCGGCCTGGCGGAGGCGCGGGCGGCCTACGCGATCTTCGCCGATGAACCGTTCATCAAGCTGCTGCCCGAGGGCCGCCTGCCCGAGTTGCGCCATGTGCAGCAGACGATGTACCTGGCCATTGGCCTGCAACCGGTAGAGCCGGAGACGGGCCGCTACATCATCGTCGCCACGGTGGACAATTTGCTGAAAGGGGCCTCGGGGCAGGCGGTGCAGAATATGAACCTGATGCTGGGCCTCCCGGAGACAATGGGGCTGCGTTGAAGCCGGTGGAGCTGCGGGTTGTTCCTGGGGGGGCTTTGCCCTCCCAACCCCTCCCACCGGGTGGGAGGACGGGGAAACCGGGTTTCCCCATCCCCCTGCGAGGCGGGGGCGTGGGGAAACCCGGTTTCCCCACGCCCCTGGGGCCTATGTTCACGTTAGAGCCTTCTCGGTTTCCCGATCAAAAATGTGCATCTTCTCCATATCGAGAACGATCTCCAGGGGTTCGCCGGTGCGGGCCGTGGTGCGCGGGTCGAGCCTGCCGATAAACTCGCGGCCGCTGTTCTCCACATAGGCGTAGACCTCGGAACCCATGGCCTCGGTCAGGTTCACCTGGACGGTGAGCTTCGCGCTCTCGTCCACGCCGCGGGCCACGTAATGGGCGTCGTGCACGTCCTCCGGACGAATGCCGAAGTAGACATCCTTGCCCACGTGGCTGCCGACCCGCTCCAGCATAGCCTGCGGCACCGGCAGGATGAAGTCGTTGCCGACCACGACGCTTACCCCGCCGTTCAGGCGCTCGAGGCGAGCCTCGAAGAAGTTCATCGAGGGGCTGCCGATGAACCCGGCGACGAACATGTTCGCGGGGTGGTCGTAGAGGTGCTGGGGCGTGTCCAACTGCTGGAGAATGCCATCGCGCATCACCGCGATCCGCGAACCCATGGTCATCGCCTCGGTCTGATCGTGGGTCACGTAGATGAAGGTGGTCTTGAGGCGCTGGTGCAGCTTGGAGATCTCGGCGCGCGTCTGCACGCGCAGCTTGGCATCGAGGTTGGAGAGCGGCTCATCCATGAGAAAGACGGCGGGGTCGCGCACAATGGCCCGCCCGAGGGCGACGCGCTGCCGCTGGCCGCCGGAGAGGGCCTTGGGCTTGCGGTCCATCAGATGGCCGATGGAGAGCATCTCGGCGGCTTCTTTGACCCGCCGTTCGATCTCTTGCTTCGGCACCTTGCGCAGCTTCAGGCCGAAGGCCATATTCTCGTACACGCTCATATGCGGGTAGAGGGCGTAGCTCTGGAAGACCATGGCGATGTCGCGGTCCTTGGGCGGCACATCGTTGACCACCCGGTCGCCGATCCAGATCTGGCCTTCGGTAATCTCCTCCAGGCCGGCCAGGCAGCGCAGGGCGGTGGACTTGCCACAACCCGAGGGGCCGACCAGCACGAGAAACTCGCCGTCAATAACGTCGAGATTGAGGTCCTTGAGCACGGTGACTTCGCCAAACCGCTTCCAGACATGATCGAACTTGATGCCGGCCATGGGATCGGTATCCTCCTTTGAAATCGATTTTCAGGAATGGCTCAAACTCACTTGACAATTCTGTCTTCAGCCGTCCATGCAGCTACGCCGCACACCGACGGGATGAAACTACTTCTTGGGAGGGCTTTGCCCTGTACGTGTTCACATGTCTCCTGGGAGCGCGGGCAGCTTGCCCGCGGAGACGCGACTGAGGGCGGGACGCCCTCGCTCCCAGGCGCGGGCGTTACCCCAGGAGTGAACAGGTACTTTGCCCTCCCAAACCCTCCCACCGGGTGGGGGGAGGAGCGGTGGTGCGCCGGATGATCAACGGCAGCCTGAGCGGCGCGTCGGGCGCGGGGCCGGCGCGCCGCTCCACCAGGAGCGCCAGGCGCCGGGCCAGCGCCTGGCCCAGGGCGCGCCGCGGGGCCCGCAGGGTGGTGAGCGGCGGGTCGGTATGCGCCGCCAGGGGCAGGTCGCCCATGCCGATCAGCGACAGATCGCGGCCCACGGCAAATCCAGCATCGCGCAGGGCGTGCATGGCGCCGAAGGCCAGCGCGTCGCCGGCGGCAAGCACGGCGGTCGGCGGTTCGGGCAGCGCCAGCAATTCCTGCATAGCGGTAATGCCGGCGTCCTCGGACGTGCCTGCCTCGACCACCAGGGCCGGGTCGGGGGCCAGGCCGGCGGAGGCGAGGGCCTGGAGATAGCCCTCGGTAAACGGCTCGCTGGCCGCCAGGTCCGAGGGCAGGGCAATCAGGCCGATGCGCCGGTGGCCCAGGGCCAGCAGGTGACGCGTGGCCTCGCGCGCCCCGCCCTCGAGATCGTACCCGAGCGCCGGGCACCCCGGCGCGCCCGGGGGGCCGGCGCAGACACAGGGCGCCCCCGCAGCGACCAGACGCGCCACCCGCGCATCGTCAACCCGCGGGTCGAGGAGCACGATCCCGTCCACGCGATTGGTCGCGACCAGTTCCAGGCCCAGTTCGGCCTCGAGCGTCTCTGGTCCGGCGGAGGCCAGCAAGAGGCAGTAGCCCGGCGCCGCGGCGCCCTCGACCAGACCGGCCACCAGTTCGGCCAGGGCCGGATCGGCCAGGCCAGGGGAACCGACGGGCAGGACCAGGCCCAGGGTGCGGGCGCGGCTGCGCAGGCTGCGCGCCGCGTGATGGGGATGGTAGTTCAGAGCCTCCACCGCCTCCAGCACCCGCCGTCGCGTGGCCTCCGTCACGGCGCCGGTGCCATTCAAGACGTATGACACCGTAGCGGTGGAGACCTGCGCGCGCTTTGCGACATCCTTGATGGTGGCCATGCGCTTAATCGTTTAACCTGGGAGATGGTTGGGCGGAGTATACCAGCGGCGGAAGAGGATGTCAAGGCGGAACGGACCCCGGGGTGTTACGAAACATTCTGGTAAGTGTTCACACCTGGGGTAACCCACACGCCTGGGAGCGCGGGCGTCCCGCCCGCGTCGCGTCTCCGCGGGCAAGCTGCCCGCGCTCCCGGGAGAACTGTGAACACTTACACATTCTGCACCATCGGCGGTAGGGGAACCGGCGAACGAGATCCGGCAACGGTGCTACTCCCCCCTCCCAACCTCTTCCCCGCCGGGGGGAGGCAGGCGGTTCCCTCCCTGGCGGGGTGCAGGGAAACCGGGTTTCCCCACACCCCGCCCGCGGGGGGGTTGGGAGGGCTGCGCCCTCAAGCAGGGGTATGGGGAAGCCTGGCTGCCCCCTCCTCCGGATCGAGCACCACAACGCGCCCGGCGGCGGCGCGGCTCAGGCGGTCGCGGATGGCGCGGGCGAGGCCGCCTTCGCCGAGGTCGCGGGCCAGGATGCAGTCGGGATGCCGGCTGTCGAGGGCGCGCAGGGCGGCGTAGAGGCGCCGTGCCACTTCGTCGAGGGCAACGGCCGGACCGAGCGGCTCGATGTCGGCGGCGAGATCGGCGAGCAGCGCCGCGTCTTCGTCGGGCACCAGCAGGCCCGCCCGCCGCCCCGCGGCCCGCTCGGCGGCGGCGCGCGCGCGCAGCCAGGCCCGCGCGGCCTCCTCCGGGCCGATCACCAGCCAGAGGGGGCTGTGCGGGGCATAGTGGCGCTCCAGCAAGCCCGGCGAGCGCACCGGCCCGGCTGCCGCACTCCGGCTCTCTACCGCCACTTTCCCCAGATGAGCCTGGAGTTCCTCCAGACTGACCCCACCGGGGCGCAGCAGGGTCGGCGCCGGGCGCGTCAGGTCGAGCACTGTGGACTCGACCCCGATCGGCGTCGGGCCGTCATCAATCACCGCCGCGATGCGCCCGCCCAGATCGGCCAGCACGTGCGCGGCGGTGGTAGGGCTGGTGTGGCCGAAGCGGTTGGCGCTCGGCGCGGCGATCGGCGTGCCCGCGGCGGCAATCAGCGCCCGCGCCACCGGATGCGCCGGGACCCGCACCGCCACCGTTGGCCCCCCGGCGGTCACGGCGAGGGGCACCGCCGGGCCGCGCTCCAGCACCAGGGTCAGCGGGCCGGGCCAGAACGCCGCGGCCAGCTCCCGCGCCGCCGGCGGCACGGCGGAGGCCACGCGGGGCAGATCGGCGGCATCGGCCAGGTGCACGATCAGCGGGTCGTCGGCGGGGCGACCTTTGGCAGCGAAGATCGCCGCCACCGCCGCGGGGTTGAGCGCGTCGCCACCCAGCCCGTAGACCGTCTCGGTAGGAAAGGCGACCAGGCGCCCGGCCCGCAGCAGGGCCGCGGCGGCGGCGATGCCGGCCGCGTCGGGATTGAGAATGCGAGTTTCTATACTCATAGGATAACCATCCATGCCAGCCCTGACCCGCCCCGCGCGGCGTTACCTGTGCCACGCCGCGCTGCTTACCATTGGCCTGGCCATCAGCGGCCTGTTCTACAACCTGTTGCTGGTGGAACTTGGCTACGACCGGGGCGGGATCAGGCTGCCCCTGGCCGGCGAGACGCCGCTGCTCGGAGTGCTCAACAGCCTGCCGGTGCTGGCGGCCGCGGTGAGCAGCCTGCCGATCTGGTGGGCGGTGCAGCGGATCGGTCTGCGCCCGGCACTGATCGCCGGCGCGCTGCTCCACGTCGCCGCGCTGCTGGGCGTGGCGCTCTGGCCAACCCCGGCGCCCTTGTTGCTCTGCGCCGCGCTGAGCGGCCCGGCAGCGGTGCTCTTCCAGGTCAGCGCGGCGCCCTTCATGATGCGCCACAGCCGCCCGGAAGAACGTGATACGCTCTTTGCCCTCAACGGCGCGCTGATCATCGGCGCGGCAGGCCTTGGCAGCCTGATCGGCGGTCCGCTCCCCGGGGTCGCCGCCAACCTCCTGGGGTTGCCGCCCGGCGCCCCGGCCTACCGCGCCACCTTCGCCGGCGCCGCAACGCTGGTCGCCCTGGCGGCCTTGCCGCTGCTGCTCCCCGCCGAACCGGACGGCGCGCCACGGCTCGCCCAACCGGCGCGGATCAGCGCCGGCGGGCTGATCCGCGCCGCCTTCGGCGCCTGGCCCTTCACCCTCTCGCCGCTGCTGATTTCCCTCGGCGCGGCGCTGCTCATCCCCTTTCTCAACCTCTACTTCTGCCAGCGCTACGACGCCTCCGATGCCGCGCTGGGCATCATCTTCGCGGCCATCGGCGTCGCCACCGGGGCCGCCACCCTCCTTGGGCCGTGGCTGTCGCGACGCTTCGGCAAGATCGGCAGCGTCGTGCTGACCCAGGCCCTCGCCATTCCCTGCCTGTTGCTGCTCGGGCTGGCCCCCACGCTCTGGCTCGCCGCCACGGTCGCCCTGGTCCGCGCGGCGCTGATGAACCTGGCCATCCCGCTCTATGACGCCTATGCCATGGAACGCACCCCCGAGGCCGCCCGCCCGATGGTGATCGGGCTGATCAAGGGCGCCTTCTCCGCCGGCTACGTGATCGGCCCGACCGTCAGCGCCATCGTGCAGCAACGGGCTGGCTTCGGTCCTCTCTTTGTCGCCACCGCCTGCCTTTACGCCGGCGCCGTGGTCGCCAATACGCTCGTGTTTCTGCGCCCCCGGCGCCGGTGAGATGCGCGCGCCCCCCGCCGGGGAGTGCCGGGAGAGCAACCCTCCCGGGAACGCTCATTCCGCGACCAGCGGCGGTTGGAGGGGTGGGGCAACCCGCTTGCCCCACCCCCCCCGCAGGAGGGTTCGGGAGGGCTGCGCCCTCCCAGGGACTCTCTGTGCCCCTCCACATCTGCTACACTATAAACCATGAACCAGATCTTGCGCCTCTTCATCCTGGTGTTGCTGCTCAGCGCCTGCGCCGGCCCCGCGCCGACGGCCACGCCTGTGGTCACGCCTACCGCGGCCCCGGCAACGGCGCCGCCCACCCCGCCCGCGGCAACCGTCCCGCCCGCCACGGTAAGTATGCCGGCGCCGCTCTACGTGCTCGAACGGGGCCAGATCGCCCGCATCGAACGCGACGCAGTCACGCGCACCCTGCTCACCAGCGAGCGCAGCGCCATCCCCGGCGTGCCACCCATCGCCACCTTCACCGTCGCGCCCTCCGGAACGCTAGCCTACGTCGTGGGCGACCTGGAGGCCGACCGGCTCTCCATCGCCGGTCCCGGCGGCGAGCATGGTACCGTGCTCTACAGCGTGCCGGGCCACGAACTCAGCGACCTGCTCTTCACCCCGGACGGTTCGGCACTCTTCCTGCGCCTGCTCAACAACAATCAGACCGCCGATGTTCCCAGCGGGCTGTACCGACTCCCCGTCGGCGGCGGCGCGCCCGAGATGGTGCTGGCCGATGACCCGGTGGACGACCTGGCCAATCCCTCACGCGCGGTGAGTTCGTACCTGCCGGTGGCCTTCAGCCCCGACGGCGATCACCTGCTGGTGGAGGTGCAGTCCCTGTTCTACGAAGACTGCGGCATCGGGTTCATGCCTGCCAGTGGCGGCGAGGTGCTCCGCGTCACCCTGCCGCCCGATGTGCGCACCTACTGTGGTGAAGCCGCCTGGACCCCCGATGGGCAGTCGGCGCTCTTTCTCGCCGGCCCGAAGGAAGGCCCGCGGGCCGGTCCGCAGCTCTGGCGCGCCGACGCGGCCAGCGGCGCGGCCGAATTGATTGTTGGCGATGATCGCTACGCCCGCGCGCCAATTGCCCTGGCCAGCGGGACGATCCGCTACTTTCTGGCCCGGGTGGAGCGTGACGCCGGCGGCGTGGTGGTGGGCGGCAGTTTCGTTCCGGCGGAACTGGCCGCTCCCGGCGCGGAGCCGCGCGAACTCGGCCCGGCTTTCAGCGAGCGTCTGGAAGTGGCCTTGTGGGCGCCCGGGGGCAGCGGGGCGGTGATCGAGATCGACACCGATCAGGGGGTTGAACTGCGCTGGCAACCGATCGGCGGCGAGGCGACCGTGTTGCCCAGCGCCCGCGAACGGGCCGGGGGCCTGGCCTGGGGTCCCGCGGAGCCGCGCGCGGGCCGCGCCGCGCCGGTCGCCGCCAGGGACGCAGGGCCATGAAGCACCTCTACCTCCACATCCCCTTCTGCCACCGGCGCTGCAGCTACTGCGACTTCAACACCTACGCCAATATGGAGTCGCGCATCGAGGCCTACGTGGACGCGCTGTGCGCCGAGCTGGCCCTGCTGGCCGCGGAGAGGCAACCGCCGCCCCCGCGCTCGCCCGAGGCCGCCGCGCTGCGCCCGACGATCTTTCTCGGCGGGGGCACGCCGACGATGCTCACCCTGGCCCAGATGGAGCGCGTGCTGGCGGCAGCCGCCACCCTCGTGCCCCTGGCAGGGGCCGAGATCACCTGCGAGGCCAACCCCGGCACGGTGCTCGAGCGCGACTACCTGCGTGGCCTGCGCGCCCTGGGGATCAACCGCCTGAGTATGGGTGTGCAGAGCCTCCACGATCCCACCCTGCGCGTCCTGGGCCGCATCCACACCGCGGCAGAGGCCCGCCGCAGCTTCGAGGACGCCCGCGCCGCCGGGTTCGCCACTGTCAGCCTGGACTTCATCTTCGGGCTTCCCGGCCAGACCCTGGAGCAATGGGAACACACCCTGGAGCGCATCGTGGCCTGGGAGCCCGAGCACGTCTCCCTCTACGCGCTCATCCTGGAGGAGCGCACGCCCCTGTACGCCCAGGTCACCGCAGGGCGGGTGAGCGTGCCCGATGACGACGCGACCGCCGCCATGTACGAGGCCGCGATGGAACGCCTCGGCGCCGCCGGTTACGAGCACTACGAGATCTCCAATTGGACCCGCGGCCAGCCCTGCCACCATAACCTGGCCTACTGGCTGAACAGCGACTACCTGGCCGCCGGCGCCGGCGCCCACGGCCACGTCTACCCGCTGCGCTACGCGAACATCCTGGGCGTTGACGAGTATATCCAGGCGACCGTAGCCGGACGGCGCCCCATCGCCGCGACGACGACGCTGACCCCTGCCGACCTGGAGGCCGAAACGATGATGATGGGCCTGCGGCTCAGCCGCGGCGTTGGCGTCGAGCACTTCGCGACCCGCTGCGGCAGGTCCCTGGAAGCGGCCTACGGCCCCACCCTGCGCGACCTGGCGGCCCAGGGCCTGCTCGAGCGAGGCGAAGGGCGGGTGCGGCTCACCGCGCGGGGCCGCATGCTGGGCAACCGGGTGTTCGAGCGGTTCGTGTAGGGGCGAAAGGACGCGAGGAAAAGGATACTCCTGGGAGAGCCGCGCCCACCCGCGGGATGAGCCGGGCGGGCGGGGTTTCCAGGAGAGCCGCGCCCGCCTGGCCCCTCCTCGGCGTGGCAGGCTCAGGCGCGGGCGGGGTCCGGGCCTATCACGCCGCCGCGCTCGATGACCAGCAGGTTCCCGGCGGTCACGCAGAGGGGAATGGCCAGCAGATTGACCAGCGGGATAGAGACCAGGGCAAAGGCCAGCAGCCCGAACCCCAGGCTGCCCGGCAGCATGCGCCGGATCAGGGCCAGCTTCGCGCGGAAGCGCCAGCGCCGCCGCTCCAGGGGGCCGTCGAAGAAATCCAGGCAGGCGATGGTCGCGCCGAGGGCCAGGTTGGCCGCCATCTGCAGCAGCGGGCCGATGCCGGGCACAAGCAGCAAGAGCAGCGAGGGCAGCCAGATCGCCAGCGCCAGGGCCAGCTTCTTGCCCTCGAACACCAGGGCGCGCCAGACATCGTAGGCCGCCGCGGGCAGCGAAAACGGGCGCTTGATATGGGTATCCCCCACGCAGAGCGCCTCCAACTCCTCGGAGAGCTGGCTGTACCAGGGCGCGCCGAGCACCACCCCGAAGCGCACCAGCAAAAAGCCGATCCCCAGCGCCAGGGTCAGGCCCACCAGCGCCCGCGCCAGCCACAGGAGCGCCGTGCCCAGCGCGCCTTCCAGGCTCAGGAAGCGATCGAGGGACTGCCAGGCCGCGGCGAACAACCCGAAGTAGAGCAGGGCAGCCACCACCACATTCACCAGGATGGGGACGATCACGTAGCTCCACAGCCGCGGCGTGCGGTTGAGCAGCGCCAGGGCGCGGAAGGGAGAGAGCACCCCCGTCAGTACGTCCATGGATTACCCTCGAGCGTGGTTCGGCAGCGGCCGTTCCAGTGTGACAGTCACCTCACAGCTCCACACAACTGGATCGTAACGCAGGAGCGCTCTTCAGCGTTCCCCGTCGGCCTCACACCCGCCGCGGCTCAGCCGCAGGCGCCGCATCGGTCATCGGCGCGCCGGGCGGCGCAGGTTTCGGCCCGGTGATCAACCGCAGACCGCGGTCATAGGTAACGTAACTGTAGGCCCAGTTCAGAAACACCACAACCCGATTGCGGAAGCCCACCAGGGACATCAGATGCACCACCAGCCAGCCTACCCAGGCCAGATAGCCGCTCAGACGGATGCCAAAGGCGTCGAGCACGGCCACGCGCCGCCCGATAGTGGCCATATTGCCTCTATTGAAGTAGCGGAAGGGCTTCATGGGCTTGCGGTGGATGCGGGCCAGGATATTGTGGGCGGCCCGCCCGGCCATCTGGATGGCCACCGGCGCCACCATCGGGTAGGGCGCCTGGGGCCGCCCCCGGCGGGGTGGTGGCTCCAGGTAGGCCATATCGCCGATCACGAAGACCTCAGCACGACCCGGCAGGTTGAGCGTCGGCTCGACGGGAACACGCCCGCCGCGGGCCTGCCTGAGCCCCAGCCGGTCGGCCAGCGACGCTGCACGCACCCCTGCGGCCCAGACTACCACTCCCGCCTCGATCTGGCTGCCGTCAGCAAAGGTCACGGTACCATGGTGCACCGAGGCCACGGGCGAACGCAGGCGCACCTCGACCCCCATAGCCTCCAGACGACGGATGGCCTCGCGCTGCAACGTCTCGGGAAACGCGGAGAGCACGGTGCCGCTGGCCTCGACCAGCACCACGCGGGCCTCGGAGATGTCGAGCATGGGATAATCGTGGACCAGAACGTGATTGATCAACTCCACGAACGCTCCAGCCAGTTCCACACCGGTCGGCCCGCCGCCCACCACCACCAGGGTCTTCAACTTGCGGCGGCGCGCGCGGTCCGCCTCGCTCACGGCATACTCGAAGTTGGCGAGCACTGCATTGCGTAGCAACTCGGCATCGTCGAGATCCTTGAGGCCATAGGTGTGCGCTGCCAGGGCCTCGTTCCCAAAATAGTTGTTCGCGCTGCCGGCAGCCAGGATGAGATAATCGTAGGGCAGATTCGCGGTGGGGGTGATCACGACCTGCTGCTCAAAATCCACCCCGAGCACTTCGGCCATCATAAAACTGACGTTGCTGTACCGGCGCACGATCGCCCGCACGGGATGGGCCACCGACTCCGGCTCCAGGCCGGCGGTCGCCACCTGATAGAGCAGGGGCCAGAAGCCATGGTAATTGTTGCGGTCAATAACCAGCACATCAACATCTTTGCCGCCCAGCACGCGAGCGGCGGTAAGACCGCCGAAGCCCGCGCCGACGATGATCACCCGCGGCCGGGCCGAAGGCCAGGGACGGGCACCGTAGCGCCGGTATACAGTGGCGGGATCCAGCGGCAACGGCGGTACAGCGCCGTCACGCTCCGTCCCGTTTGAAGACCCATGCTGCATCAGCCTACCCTCCTTCCTATACGTCCATACCATCGTAACACGGAACGTCCCGCATGGACGGCTACTGTGAAGATGGGGGAACCAGGTTCCCCCATACCCCCGCCTGCAGGAGGGCCTGGCTCTCACGCAGGGGAATGGGGAAACCGGGTTTCCCCATTCCCCACCCGCGGGAGGGTCTGGGAGGCCTGGCCCTCAAGCGGGGGGCTGGGGAAACCGGGTTTCTCCAGACCCCCGCCCGGTGGGAGGGTTTGGAAGGGCTCTGCCCTCCCAGGAAGGTACGTGTTCACCTTCCGCCTGGGAGCGCGGGCATCATGGTCTTTGAATACATCATCCGCTCTAGCCCGCGCAGGCGGGCTTCGCATTCCGTAGCCGAGGGCTTCAGCCCCACGGCCAGCCCGGCATAGCGGATGAATTTCTCAATGACCATCTTGCCCGCGGAGACGCGACGAGGGCGTCCCGCCCTCGCTCGCAGGCGCGTGGGTTACCCCAGGTGTGAACAGTTACCCAGGAAGCACCTTTCCTGGAGCAGGGGGCTGGGGAAACCGGGTTTCCCCAGCCCCTCACCCATGAGGAGGATGGGGGCGGGCGCGGCCTGCACGCAGGGATCTGGGGAAACCGGGTTTCCCCAGCCCCTCACCCGGTGGAAGGGCGTAGAGCTTCCAGAGCGGCCCCTCCAGGGATGTAACTCCCGGTCGTATTGTTAATAAAAACACAAGAGGTATGGTATGATTGCCCCGGCGGGTCCGGGAACGATCGGAAGCGCATTGCTGGCCCCGGTTGCCGGTCGGCAGAAGCGGACGGGGCTGCTTGCTTTATATGTAACTGGTCATATGGTCATGTGAGCCAGAACACATAAAATATGGCATTATATTGAGACACAATCCTCGTGGCATGAGCGCCGCAGGCGGTTTGATTGACACAAAAGCAATAGCAGCTTATAATAGGTTGCAGAGAGCGCTCCCCGCGAAGCACAGGGTTCCCCTAGAAGGCAACGAGGCATGGGACAGATCTTCCCCCGCAACGCCAACCGGCTGGCCTGGCTGAGCGTTTTCGCCGGTCTGTTGCTCGTCGCAGAGCTAGTGCTGATTCTGGCGGTCTACTTCCGTTCAAACTACTTCCGGCAGATCAATGTCGCCATCGAGCAGCCGGTCGCCTTCAGCCATCAGTTGCACAACGGCGTCCTCGGCATCGACTGCCGCTACTGCCACGTCTCGGTCAACCAGTCGTACTTCGCCAACATCCCCGCCACCGAAACCTGCATGACCTGCCACTCGCAGATCAAGACCTACAGCCCGAAGATTGCGCCGGTCATCGAGAGTTACGCCACCGGCAAGCCGATCGAGTGGAACAAAGTGCATCGGGTGCCCGATTTCGTCTACTTCAACCACGCCATTCACGTCAACAAGGGCGTCGGGTGCTCGACGTGCCACGGGCAGGTGAACGAGATGCCGGTGGTCTGGCAGCAGCAGGCCATGTTCATGGGCTGGTGCCTCAACTGCCACCGCAACCCCGAACAGTACGTGCGCCCGCGTGACGAGGTCTACAACATGGAGTATGTGGCGCCGGCGAACCAGGCGGCCCTGGGCCGCCAGCTCGTCGCCGAGTATGGCATTATGCCCGCCGATCAGCTCACGAACTGCTGGGTCTGTCACCGATAGGATGCGAGATGCGCGCGCGCCGGCGGCCTCGCCCTGCGGCGCCCGGCGCGCGGTTCCACCCGACGCATCCTTCGCACTAGCAAAGCGATAGCGGCAATGACAAGCACTACCCCGAATCCTGATCTTGAGGCCATTCGCGCGCGGTTGCGCGACGCCCGTGGCCAGCAGTTCTGGCGCTCGCTCGACGAACTCGCCGATACGCCCGCCTTCCGCGAACTGGTCGAACGGGAGTTTCCGCGCGGCGCCTCGGAGATGAACGATCCGGTCTCGCGGCGCACGTTTCTGAAGCTGATGGGAGCCTCGCTGGCCCTCGCCGGGGTTACGGGCTGCACCTACATGCCGCCCGAAAAGCTCGCGCCCTTCGACCGTCAGCCCCTCGACCGCGTGCCCGGCATCCCGCGCTTCTTCGCCACCACCCTCACGCTCAACGGCTACGGCACGGGGGTGCTGGTGCGCTCCGATGAGGGCCGCCCCACCAAGGTCGAGGGCAATCCGCTGCACCCGGCCAGCCTCGGAAGCACCGATCTTTTCGCCCAGGCCGAGATTCTCAATCTCTACGATCCCGATCGCTCACAGACGGTGCTCAACCGCAACGCCCCCAGTACGTGGGACGAGTTTGTCGCCACGCTCAATACCGCCCTTACCGCCCAGAGCGCCACCCGCGGCGCGGGCGTGCGCCTGTTGACCACGACCGTAAGCTCGCCCACCCTGGCCGACCAGATCACGCAGTTCTTGCAGCGCTTCCCCCAGGCGCGCTGGTACCAGTACGAGCCGATCAATCGCGATAATGTCTATGAGGGCGCGCGCGCGGCCTTCGGCGAGTATGTGAGCACACGCTACGATCTGTCGAAGGCGCAGGTGATCGTCTCCCTCGACGCCGATTTCCTCTCCCCTGGTCCGGGCTTCATCCCCTACGCCCGCGCCTTCGCCGATGGCCGCCGGGTCACCAAGGCGAGCACGGAGATGAACCGGCTCTACGTGGTCGAGGCGTCGCCTTCGATCACCGGCGCGGCCGCCGACCACCGCCTGGCGCTCAAGGCCAGCAATGTGGGGGTGTTTGCCTTCGCCCTCGCGGCGAAGCTGGGCCTCGGCGGGGCCGGGGCCGGCCTCCCGGAGGAGGCGCTGGCCTTCCTCGAGGTGGTGGCCGGAGATCTGGAGGCCCACCGCGGGGCCTGCGTGGTCATCCCTGGAGACCAGCAGCCGCCGATTGTGCACGAACTGGCCCATCGCCTCAATGCCGCCCTGGGCAATGTGGGCAGCACGGTGATCTACACCGAGCCGGTTGAGGCTCGCCCCACCAACCAGACGAACGAGCTTGCCGGGCTGGTCAATGAGATCAACGCCGGTCAGGTCGAACTGCTGGTGATGCTCGGCGGGAACCCGGCTTACGATGCCCCCGGCGATCTGCGCTTCGCCGAGGCGCTCCAGCGGGTGCCGCTCAGTGTCCACCATAGTCTCTTTGTTGATGAGACCTCGGCCCTGAGCACCTGGCACATCCCCGCCGCCCACCAACTGGAAAGCTGGAGCGATGCCCGGGCCTACGATGGCACCGCCAGCATCGTGCAGCCGCTGATCGAGCCGCTGTACGGCGGGAAGACCGGGCACGAGGTGCTGGCGGCCCTGCTTGGCCAGCCCGCTGCCCGGCCCTACGATCTGGTGCGCGCCTACTGGGAGGCCAGCGGGCTGGCGAATGGCAACTTCGAGGCTTTCTGGCAGAGCGCCCTGGCCAGCGGGGTGATCAGCGGCACCGCCGCGCCCGGCGTCACGCCGACGTTGCAACCGGCTGCGGGCGGCGCGGTGGCCGCCCCCGCCGCCGAGGAACTGGAGATCGTCTTCCGCCCCGACCCCTCGGTGTGGGACGGCGCCTATGCCAACAATGGCTGGATGATGGAACTGCCCCGCCCGCTGACCAAGCTGGTCTGGGACAATGCGGCGCTCATGAGCATTGGCACCGCCTCGCGGCTGCTCGGGTTGGGCTTTAATGTGGACGATCTGAAGAACCCCGATAGCGACCAGCGCCAGATCGCCCTGGAGCGGATGACCGCCGCGAATGGCACGATGGTCACCATCCGCTACGCCGGTGGCACCGTGGAACTGCCCCTCTGGCTGACCCCGGGCCACGCCGAGAACTCGATCACCGTGCACCTGGGCTTTGGCCGCCGCAATGCCGGGCGGGTCGGCGATGGGGTGGGGGTTGATGTCTATCCGGTGCGCACCAGCGCCGCCCCCTGGTTCGGCACGGGCGTAGAGGTGCGCAACGCCAACCGGAAGTACCTCCTCGTTTCCACCCAGGACCACTGGACGCTCGAGGGACGCGACATCGTGCGCGTCGGCGTCTTCGAGGAGTTCAAGCGTAACCCCAAGTACATCGCCGAAGAGGTGTACATGGAGGAGTACGGCAAGAAGACGCCCGGCCCCGGCACCGATGGCTACATCTCGTTGCAGCCAGGGGTGGACTACTCCGGGCGCAACGCCTGGGGCATGACCATCAACCTCAACGCCTGCATCGGCTGCAACGCCTGCGTGGTGGCATGCCAGGCGGAGAACAACATCCCCGTCGTCGGCAAGGAGCAGGTCTCCCGTGGCCGCGAGATGCACTGGATCCGCATCGACCGCTACTACGCCGGCGCCAATCTGGATAATCCTGACACCTACATGATGCCGATGGCCTGCGTGCAGTGCGAACAGGCCCCCTGCGAGGTGGTCTGCCCCGTCATCGCCACCGTCCACGACTATGAGGGGCTGAACAATATGGTGTATAATCGCTGCGTCGGCACCAAGTACTGCTCCAACAACTGCCCCTACAAGGTGCGCCGCTTCAACTTCTTGCAGTACACCGACCTCAACACCCCGAGCCTGCAACTGGCGCGCAACCCCGAGGTGACGGTGCGCAACCGCGGCGTGATGGAGAAGTGCACCTACTGCGTCCAGCGCATCAGCGCGGCGCGCATCGCCGCCAAGAAGGCCGCAGTGCAGAACGGCCAGAGTAGCTACACCATCGCAGACGGCGCGATTGTCGTGGCCTGCGAGGGCGCCTGCCCGACCCAGGCGATCGTCTTTGGCGATATCAACGACACCGCGAGCCGGGTGGCAAAGTGGAAGGCGGAGCCGCATAATTACGGCGTTCTGAACCTGCTGAACGTCTTCCCGCGCACCACCTACCTGGCCCGCGTGCGTAACCCGAATGAGGAACTGGAGGCCCACGGCGAAGGGTGACACCCGCGGCAGGTTAACCGTTACGCAAGGGGCCGCGCAGGGAAAGCCTGGGTAAGCAGAACGTAAGTGTTCACATGTCTCCTGGGAGCGCGGGCAGCTTGCCCGCGGAGACGCGACGGGGGCGAAACGCCCTCGCTCGCAGGCGCGTGAGTTGCCCCAGGTGTGAACACTTACGCAGAACACAGCACTAGCAAGGATTGCCAATGGCACAGGCGCAACCAGTACGCACCGGTCCGCAACCCGACACCGGGGAAATGTACCTGCTGCCGGGTGAAACGTACACCTCCATCAGCCGCAAGATCGGCGATGTGCCCCTGGTCAGCCCGTTGCAAACCTCCAGGGGCTGGTTGCTGGGGTTCACCATCGCCTTTATCTTGCTGATGGTGTACTTTGTGTCGATTGCCTGGCTGTTTATTAAAGGCGTCGGCATCTGGGGCATCAACGTCCCCGTGGCCTGGGGTATGGACATCATCAACTTCGTCTGGTGGATCGGCATCGGTCACGCCGGGACGCTGATTTCGGCCATTTTGCTGTTGCTGAATCAGGGCTGGCGCAACTCGATCAACCGCTTCGCCGAGGCGATGACCCTCTTCGCAGTGGCCTGCGCCGGTCTCTACCCCATCCTGCACCTGGGGCGCCCGTGGCTGTTCTACTGGCTGATCCCCTACCCCAACACCCACGGTATTTGGCCCAACTTCCGCAGCGCCCTGGCCTGGGACGTGTTCGCCATCTCGACCTACGCCAGCGTGTCGCTGGTCTTCTGGCTGGTGGGCCTGCTGCCCGACTTCGCCACCCTGCGCGACCGGGCCACCAACATCTGGGCCAAGCGGGCCTACGGCATCGCCGCACTGGGCTGGCGCGGCTCGGCGCGCCACTGGCACCGCTACGAGATGGCCTCGCTGCTGCTGGCCGGCCTCTCCACCCCGCTGGTGGTGTCGGTGCACTCGATCATCTCCCTCGACTTCGCCATTTCGCAGGTGCCCGGCTGGCAGGTGACGATCTTCCCGCCCTACTTCGTCGCCGGCGCGGTGTTCGCGGGCTTCGCCATGGTCATCCTGCTCATGGCCCCCGTGCGCGTCTGGTACGGCTTCCAGAACTACATCACCATGCGCCACTTCGATGTGATGGCCAAGGTGATGCTTGCCACGGGCATGGTGGTGGTCTACGGCTACTTCATGGAAGTGTGGGCCGCGCTCTACAGCGGCAGCCGCTTCGAGGAGTACCTGCTCTTCAATCGCCTCAACGGGCCGAGCGCCTGGGCCTACTACGGGCTGCTCTTCTGCAATGCGGTGGCGATCCAGCCCCTGTGGTTCCGGCGCGTGCGCCAGAGCATCCCCGCCCTGATCATTATCTCGCTGATCGTCAGCGTCGGGATGTGGCTCGAACGCTATGTCATCATCGTCATCTCCCTGGAACGCGAGTTCTTGCCCTCATCGTGGGATATCTACATCCCCACGGTCTGGGACTGGTCGCTCTACATCGGCAGCTTTGGCCTGTTCTTCACGCTGCTGTTCCTCTTTATCCGCTTCCTGCCGATGATCAACATCTTCGAGATGCGTATGTTCCAGTTCCAGGAGAACGAGCGCCTGCATCGGCGCGAGCGGGCCGGCCACGGCGATACGGGCCGCGATATTGTGACCGGTAAGAGCGAGCCGGGCGCGGCCGGCGCCGACTAGCGCGGGAGTCGCCCGCAAGGGAACCCGTGGCGGTTTCCCCTAGGAAGCACAGCTATGCAGAGACGAGCAGCAACCGATATCTATGGCCTGATGGCTGAGTTCCGCACGCCCGAGGATCTGATCGCCGCCACCCATAAGGTCAAGCAGGCGGGCTATAGCCGGCTCGATGCCTTCACGCCCTTCCCCATCGAGGAGGTCATCGAAGAGGTGGCGCCCGGTGATACCGGTGTGCCGCGCCTGGTGCTGCTGGCCGGGTTGATCGGCGCCGCCAGCGGGTTCATCATCCAGTACATCGGCAATCTGGTGGATTACCCGCTCAATATCGGCGGGCGCCCGCTGGATATCGCCAACTGGCCGGCCATGATCCCCATCACCTTCGAGGCGATGATCCTCTTTGCGGCCTTTACCGCGGCAATCAGCATGGTGGTGCTCAATGGCCTGCCGATGCCCTACCATCCCGTGTTCAACGCGCCACGCTTCGATCGGGCCTCCCAGGACGGCTTCTTCCTCTGCATCGAAGCCCGCGACCCACTGTTTGACCGCGGCCAGACCGCGCAGTTCCTCCGCAGTCTCGGCCCTGTTCAGGTGTCCGAGGTTGGCAACTAGGGGAGCGACGATGCAACCGCTATACGTACGCCGGCGTCTCTCACCCGCCCGTCTCTTGCGCTACGGCTGGATCGCCTTCCTGGCGCTGCTGCTGGCCGCCTGCCACCAGGATATGTACAACCAGCCCAAGGTGCAGACCTACGACCCCAGCACCTTCTTCGCCGACGGGCGCGGGTCGCGGCCCAATGTGCCCGGTACGGTCGCCGTGGGCGCGGCGCAGACCGATACCTACCTCTACACCGGCCTGATCAACGGGGTCGAGGGTGAGGTGATGCCCTTCGAGGTGACCCGCGCCGTCCTGGAACGCGGCCAGCAGCAGTACAACATCTGGTGCGCCGTGTGCCATGGCGAGGCCGGCTATGGCCAGAGCGCCGTGGCCCAGCGCGGCGGCATCGTTCCGGCCAACTTTCACCAGCAACGCCTCCGCGACGCGCCTATCGGCCATTTCTTCGTGATTATCACCAATGGCGTCTACCGCGGCGACCCGGAGAAGGACGGCTACCAGTCGATGTACTCCTATGCCTCGCGCATCAGCGCCAAGGATCGCTGGGCGATCGCCGCCTATATCCGCGCGTTGCAACTCAGCCAGAATGCGACGCTTGACGACGTGCCCCCCGAGCAGCGGGCCAATCTGGGGCAATGAAACCAGGGCCGCGGCGTAGCTAGAGAGCTGCTTATGGCGACAACCACCTTTCCCCGAACCCAGGCGCCCCAACTGAACCGCGTGCAGGTGATCGGTATCGCCGCCGCGGTGATCGGGCTGGCGCTGCTCGGCCTGGGCTTTGTGCTCAATCCCGAGCAATTCGCGAAGTCCTACATTTTTGGCTTCTACTTCACGATCGCCTTCTCCCTGGGCTGCCTGGGCTTCCTGATGGTGCAGCACCTCACCGGCGGGGCCTGGGGCATCACGGCGCGGCGCATCTTCGAGGCCGGGGCGATGATCTTGCCGATCTTCTTCATCGCCAGCATCCCGGTAGTAATGGTGGCCTATAACACCTTCGGGTTCGAGCATGCCATCTACCACTGGGCCGACCCCAAGATCGTCACCCCTGGCAGCCCTGAGTTCGATCCGATCATCGCCCATAAGGTGCCGTGGATGAGCCCGCTCTGGTTCGCCGGGCGCATGGTGCTCTACTTCGCCGTCTGGAGCGTCCTGGCCTTCCTCCTGCGCACCTGGTCCCTCCAGCAGGACCGCGGGGCCGATCCGATCGTGACGGCGACGCGCATGCGGCGCCTCAGCGGCATTGGCGTGGCCCTGTTCGTGTTGAGCGTCACGTTCTTTGCGTTCGACGTGGGCATGTCCCTCGATGCCCACTGGTACTCGACGATCTACGGCGCGCATTACATCGTCAACGCCGGCTTGGGCACCCTGGCCTTTACCATTCTGGCCCTCACCCAGGTGCGCCAGACCGAGCTGTTCCAGGAGCACGTGCCCGTCAAAGCGATCCACGACCTGGGCAAGCTGATGCTCGCCTTTACCGTGCTGTGGACCTATATGTCCTTTGGCCAGTATGTGATCATCTGGTCAGGCGATGTGGCCGAGTTCACGCCCTGGTTCGCCCGGCGTCGCGAGGCGGGCTGGCTCGTCGTGGTGATCTTCTTGATGGTCGCCGCTTTCCTGATGCCCTTCTTCGCCCTGCTCGGGCGCAAGCCAAAACGCAACCTCAACTACCTGGCCATCGTCGCCGCCTGGATCATCTTCGTGCGCCTGATTGATACGGCCTGGATCATTCTGCCCGAGTTCCACGCCACCCCCACCGAGGCGCTGCTCAGCTTCACCAACCTGGCCGCCCCCATCGGCCTGATGGGGGTCTGGGTGGCCCTGTGGGCCCTCTTTATGCAACGGGCCTCGCTCTTGCCCCTGAACGATCCGCAAATGGAGAACTTGCACGCCGGAGGTCACCACTGATGAGTTACCGTTTTCAACCCTCGTACCCGCCTGAGCAACGGCAGGTTGCCTACCAGCCGGCCCCGCGAGGAGGAGCGCCAGGGGTGGTGCAGATCATGAGTGGCCTCCTGGTGGCCTTCCTCGTGGTGAGTCTGCTGGTGATGCTCGCCGGGCGCGTGCCCTTCGTGCCGAGCGTTACGCCGCTCGATGGGCCAACCTACAAGGACTATGTCATCCCCGACCGTGAACTGCTCAATAGTTATGGCTACACGCCGGAGGGCAAGGTCCACATTCCGATTGACCGGGCCATGGATCTGACCGTTGAGCGCGGGCTGCCAACGCGCAGCAATCCCAGCCCTACGCCATAGGTGCGTGTGGAGGTGTGGAGATGTGGAGATGTGGAGGTGTGGAGATGGAAGGCGACCCGAAGACACCTCCACACCTCCACACCTCCACACTACCCATACCGCACCACCTCCCCCTCAAAGCGCCGCAAGACCCCCGCGTGCACCAGGTACTCCAGATGGGCAATCGTCTCGGCCACGGCGAAGCGCATCTCGTGCGTGGTGTACTGGTCGAAGAGAAACACCCGTCGCGCCACTTCATAGGCGGTGGCGCCCCCGTCCAGCGCGGCGCGCATCGCCGCGAGCCGGTCGGCGTGGTGGCGCTGCAACTCCCCGACACGCTCGCGCCAGGTGTGGATAAGTGACTTGTGCCCCGGCAGAGCCAGGCGAACGGGCAAGTCGGCCAGTTCCGCCAGCGAGGCCAGGTAGCGCCCCAGCGGGTTCGGCTCGCTCCCCGGCCAGACCCCGATGTGGGGCGTAATGGTGTTGAGCAGGTGATCGCCGCAGAGCAGCAGGCCATCGGCCTCATCGAAGAAGATCAGGTGCCCATCGCTGTGGCCCGGCGCGTGCAGGGCCACAAAGCGGCGCCCGGCCATGGTCAGCGCCATGCCCGGCTCGAGCGGCGTCAGCGTCGGATGGGGCAGCGTGGCGGCACGCAGGCGCGCCACGTCGCGCGCGATGGTCGCCACCAGCTCGCCGGGCGTGCCGTGGACGGCAAAGAGGGCCGCCATCGGTTCGGGCAGGTCAGGAGGCTTGCCCCAGATCCCCGCGGCAAGTTCGGCTTCGCGGGGTGCCATCACCACCGGGGCTCCGGTAAACTCCTGGAGCCAGCCGGCCATGCCGTAGTGGTCAGGGTGGTGGTGGCTGACGATGATCCGCTGGATGGCCTCCGGCGCCACCGCGAGGCTGGCCAGCGCGGCGCGCCAGGCCGCCTCGCCGGCGGGGGTGTGCAACCCGCAGTCGAACACCGTCCACCCGTCGGGATCGCGCAAGAGGTAGCAATTCACACTGTTCAGGGCAAAGGGCAAGGGCAAACGCACGAGAAAGACGTCACGAGCGACTTCGCTGATGGACATGGCTGTGCTCCAGGGTACCGGCGATGCGTTGCTGTATCATACTATGAATGAGGTTGTTCGGTAATCACCTTCCCCCCAACCCCAGGGCTAGTGCAAAGTCCTTGGGGCGTTGCCCCAAACCCCAGTTTTTGGGTGTGCGCGGCGGCTTTGCCGCCGCGCACACAAAAAATTTTTTTGGGGGGGGGGGGGGAGCCGCCCCCGCACCCCCACCGGAGGTGACTTTGCAAGAGCCCTGCCAACCCTCCCCACCATATGGAAGCAAGCAAGCCGCCTGTGCTACAATAGGACCGATGACAACACAACCCGACACCGAACAGCAACGCGGCGCGCCACGCTGGCTCTTACCGGCGATAGTGGGCGCGATCATCCTCCTGGCGGCCCTGGTGGCCGTTGTGTTGACCGGCGGGCTCACACCGGCCCGCCCGGCGCCCGCGGGTGTGTCACCTGAACAACAGGCTGCCGCGACTGCCCACGCGGACGCCACCAGCGCGGCGGCGCCCCAGGCCCACGGCGGCCTGAACCCGGAGGGGCCGGCGGTCGAGGTGATCAGCCTGGCGGAGGCACGGGCCCTGTTCGATGCCGGCACGGCGATCTTTGTTGATGTGCGCTCGGGGAGCGCCTACAGCGCCGGTCACATCCCCGGCGCGCTGACCATCACCTCACGGGAACTGGAAGAGCGCCTGAGGAATCCGCCGGATGGCGTGGTGATCATCGCCTATGGCGACGCTGAGCGGCCCGAGTCGGGGCAGCGGGGGGCGCAGATCTTCATGGAACTCGGCTACCCCCGGGTCATCGCGCTGGAGGGCGGTTTCCAGGCCTGGCGCGACGCGGGCCACCCCGTTGAGCCGTAGCGACGAGGCGGCCGTGCTCGCACCCTCAAGCCCCGATGACGAAAGGCTCACCGTATGGCGCCCCTGTCCCCGGCGCACCTGGCCGAAATCACCGCCCTCGCCGCGCGCTACGGCGCGCCGGCCCGCGTCGAAGCCCGTCTGAACGACGCCGTGTTCGACCCCTTGACCCGCACCGACCGCATGGGCGAGGTCTGCATGGTCATCCGGCGACCCGGTGGCCGCCTCCTGACCATGCGCAAAGAGATCTACCCGCCCGGCGTGTTCCGCCTGCCAACCGGCGGCATCGCTCCCGACGAGCCGATTCAGGCCGGCCTGCTGCGCGAGGTTGCCGAGGAGACCAGCCTGGAGGTGCGTATCAACCGTTTCCTCGCCATGATCGCCTATTACGTTCCCGAGGCGCCCGAAGACGCGACCTTCTACACCTTCGCCTTTCTGCTCGACGAGCAGGGCGGCACCCTGGCCGTGCAGGACGCGCGCGAACGGGTCGAGGCCTTCGACGAGATCGCGCCCGCTGCCTTGCCGGCACTCGCGACCCGGCTAGAACGCCTCGAGCCACACGACGATCGAGCCATCGGCGGCAGTTGGCGGGCATGGGGGACCTTCCGCGCCGTGGTGCATCGGGTGGTGGCCGAGACTCTGCTTTGATGGTCTTTGAGACATTAATCCGGTATGCCAGCTAGCCGTCGGGCTAAAGCCCTCGGCTACGGGATGCGAAGCCTGCCTGCGCGGGCTAGAGCGGATTATGTATTCAAAGACCATAAGCCCTCGGCTACGGAATGCGAAGCCCGCCTGCGCGGGCTCGACAGGCCACGCAGGTGGCCTTCGCAGCGGTAGCCGAGGCGTTTACGCCCACGGCGCGGACGATCAACCGGACGTTGACGTAGCCCTACCCCCCCGCAAAAAACCCTTGACACGACGCGACAAGTTTGTTATCCTATAGCTGACGCGGCGTGGAGCAGTGGCAGCTCGTCGGGCTCATAACCCGAAGGTCGTAGGTTCGAATCCTACCGCCGCTACCAACACCGAGAGGCGCCAGAGGTATATCCCTGGCGCCTCAACCATTTTCACGAGGTTTCTACCGGGCAGGAACGCGGGGACACCTCACTCCCATGGTATGTCAATGCGGCTCGTTATCCAGTTCGCTGAGCAACTCTTCGGGGTGCTGGCGGATCTCCAGACTGCGTTGCTCGATTTCGCGACGCAATTCGCGCCGGAGCTTGGCTGCCGCCCAGCGCCGGCGCTGCTCCGGCGTCTCGATCGGCACCTGGCGCACCTTGCAGGGTCGCCCGTGTTCATCCACCGCGACCATCGTAAAGTAACACGTCAGTACGTGGCGCTGGGTGCGGCTGGTGATGTTTTCGGCCACCACCCGGATGCCCACCTCCATCGAGGTGTTGCCGGTATAGTTGATGGAAGCCAGAAACGTCACCAGTTCACCGACGTGGATTCGCTCGTGGAACACCACCTGATCCACCGAGACGGTCACGACGTACGTTCCCGAAAACCGTGAGGCGCAGGCATAGGCCACCTGGTCGAGTAGCCGCAAGATGTGCCCGCCGTGCACATTTCCGGCGAAGTTCGCCGTGTCCGGTGTCATCAGCACCGTCATGGTGAGCGTGCGATACTGTGATGGTTCCTCGATGTGCACCGTCATTGTACACCTCTATCGCATCGTCGCTACCGCGAACAGCCGGGCGCTCCGCGCCGCCGCCCCTTCTCTCGTTATTGCTGGTTTTTAGTATACTCTGGTCAGATACTAACGTGAAAATAGGCCGCTGGAGCAGGGGCATGGGGAAACCGGGTTTCCCCATGCCCCCACCCGCGGGAGGGTTTGGGAGGGCGACGCCCTCCCAAGAAGAACCTTTTTTCATCCCGTCGGGGTGCGGCGCGAATCGCATGGACGGCTAACGTGAACATAGGCTCTCGAAGAGAGGTGTGGGGAAACCGGGTTTCCCCATACCTCAGCAGACGCGGGCCTCCGGCCCGCGCACCCAGGCCCCGCCCCCTGGGAGGGTTTGGGAGGGCGAAGCCCTCCCAGGAACAACCTTAGTTTCATTGCAGCGTTGTGCGGCGCAGCCGCATGGACGGCTACCGTGAACATAGGCTCTCGAAGAGGGGCGTGGGGAACCCGGGTTCCCCCACGCCCCCGCCCGCGGGAGGGCCTGGCCCGCACGCAGGGGTGCGGAGAAACCAGGTTTCCCGATCCCCCCACCCGGTGGGAGAGTTTGGGAGGGCGCCGCCCGCACGCAGGGGTGTGG
>Ga0272446_1001304_pt1 | contig 36534 bp, 29 predicted proteins | sample YNPCB0061_FD_194587 | JGI IMG/M metagenome (GOLD analysis project Ga0272446, IMG submission 194587) | Hot spring microbial mat communities from Yellowstone National Park, WY, United States - YNP-CB-006-1 | ecosystem: Environmental > Aquatic > Thermal springs > Hot (42-90C) > Sediment | place...
ACGCCCTCGTCATCTTCTTCGTTTACAGCCTTCAACAAGTCGAGGATAACCGGCGATAGACGAGAGGAACGATTCGGATGATCTCAGCTTCGGTCTTGGATGCGCACAGAAAATGGGAACAAGGGGGATCAACAACCGAAGGATCGGATAGCCGCCATGCAATGGGTTTTCGGCCGCAAGACACCGCTTGGGGGCCCTGTTGGAGGCTATCGTTTCCTGAGTATGGATGACGGCTTTGCAACAAGGCCCCAGAAGATTTCGTCAGCGATCTATGCCATTGATGACTTCAATGAAAACGGGAAAGCGGACCTTCGACAGAGTTCCATCAAGGTCCATGATGTGCGGCTCGATGTCGGAGAACCCGTTTCTCGAACAGCGGCATGGGATCGACCAAATGCTTCCTGAACCAGGTCGGCCAATCGCTTTCCCCCATGCCATAGGCAGCCAATTCGACGATGGAAAATACCGGAAGCCGGTCTTTTTCGGTGCTTCGTAGCTCGAGGTTCAATTGACACATGGCGCAAGCGGTAACGATGCATTCGGCGCCGGCCTGACGTGCGCTCTGCAGGATGTCCGTCACCATGGGAGAAACGATGTCCGGACGAGCCACGGAAAGAAACGATCCGCAGCATTTCGCTTCATACCCCCAGCAACAGTGGATGGCGCCCAAGCGCTGCATGATCGACTCGATGGTGCCATGCAGTCGGGGATAACGTTTGAGTTCCGGAGGAGCGGCAAGCAGACAACCGTAATAGGCCGTATACCTCAATCCTTCGAGCGATTTGCAGACAACACCTCGGTAGGCAGGCTCGGCCATTCGCTGAGGCAGGATATCCAGCAGATGATGAATCCCGATTTCCTGCTGCAGACGGTCTCCGAGAAGGGTTGCGTTCACCCGACGGGTGACCGGGTCCTCCAAAAGCCGTACATGGGCGGATCGCAGACGGTTCAAACACCCGGCACACATGACCATCATGTCCTTGGCCATGCTTTGGGCCTGAATGAGATTCCTGCCCGCTAGGGAAACCGCAAGCTGGGGCCGGACGGCATGAACGGAAGAAGAACCGCAGCAGTTCCAGTCGGGAAGCGTTTCCAGGCGAATGTCAAGACGCTCGCATACCCGATGAAGGGCTTCGTCGATTTCTCGGGCCGTGGATGCCAGCGTGCATCCCGGATAATAGGCCAGATGCTTTTCATTCATAGGCTTCGAAACTCCCTCGACGATGATGATAGTGGTCGAAGATACGGCTCACTTCCTGCCTTTTCGCCACATGCTGCGGCAGCAACTCGAGTTTTCCGGTCAACAGCATGCGAATGCCTGCCTGAAGATCCGAAAACAGGTTGCCGGTTCGAACCTTGAATTGGGCAAGGGCCTCCAACTTGTTGAGTCGGCCATGACGGTGGATGGATTCGAAGATATATTGATGAAACCGATAGATGTCGTTCTCTGCGGGAGCGATCCCGCTTCGGATCGCCAGCTGTCGCAGTGCGTCCATGATCGCTGCGATGTCGATGGCGTTGGGGCACTGGTCCGAGCAGGTATGACATCCCACGCAGATCCAAATCGTTTTGCATCGAAGCACGGTTTCGCTGTTTTCCATCTGAACCCATCGGATCACCTGATTCGGCAGGAGATCCATGTGATCGGAGAACGGACAACCACCTCCGCAGCACTGGCAATGCCAGCACATTTCCACCTTCTGGCGTGACAAGTGGTTGACGATTTTTCGAAATGTCTTCCCATCTGCAATGGACGGATGTCGAAAGGGAGGTTCTTTTCCGAAGGTGATGGTGTGCAGGTTGTTCATGAAATGCCTCGTCTTTTATGAGGTTACCGGTTCGGGAGATTGATCTTGAATGCCTTCATACCGCAAACCGAATCGGTTGGCCTTGACATGGATCAAGAAGATGGAAGTGGAACACTGGAGGACGGAAAGCCGGTTGAAGACCTCAAGGGGTCATGCGGGCGCGCAGGGCCGCCATCAGCCCCGAATACCGCTCGATCGGTGTTGCAACAGCCTGCCGGATGATCTCTTCGGAACCGACGATGGAAACGGTGCGCCTGGCCCGGGTGACGGCCGTGTACAGCAGTTCCCGGGTGAGGATGGAAGAGCGTCGCTCAGGAAGGACAACGAGCACTTCGTCGAATTCCGATCCCTGGCTCTTGTGAATCGTCATGGCATAGGCCGTTTCATGGGCAGGCAGGCGATGCGGGGAAACGGCGATCCATCGGCCGTCCGGCTGCATGAACCGAACGTTTCCGCCATCTCGATACCGTCCTTCTGCAGGCTCGGGCAGCATCCATCCGATATCGCCGTTGGAAAGGTGCAGTCTGTAGTCGTTTTTCAGCACCATCACCGGCCTTCCCGGATACCATTCCCGGTGATCCGGAACATCGAGCAGGTTCCGGGCCATTCGATCGAGTATGCCATTGATCCGTTCCACCCCGAAGGGACCCTGTCTGTGGGCGCACAGCACTCGGAACCGGTTGAATCGGTCGGCAACGGGTTCGGGTTCCGCTTCCGTCAGCCAGCTCTTCAGCCATGTCCGGGCCTCTTCGAGCGCTGCAGGCAGTGCTTCCGGATCGATTCGACGGATATCGGGTTCAGATGGATCCTGCAAACAAGCGATCGCTTCCTCTGCGTCTCCTGCCGTGACGGCCCTCGCCAGACGACCGATGCCGCTTCCTTCCGAAAACCGGTAATTTTTCGTCAGTTGGACAACTCCCCCCGACCATGTGGCATTCGTTTCTCCGAGGCGACACAGATCGCTCATCACGGAACCGGATTCGACGGATGCGAGTTGGTTTCGGTCTCCGAGCAATAGAAGCCTCGTTCGGGGGGCCGTTGCTTCGAAGAGACGATCCATTAGGGCAAGATCGATCATCGAGACCTCATCGACCACGACGATGTCCGCAGCGAGGGGGTTTCGGGCATGGTAGCGGAAGAGCGAGACATCGTCGAAGCGGGCGCCCAACCCCCGATGGATGGTTACCGCATCCGTTGGAAGGGCTTGCCGCACTTCCGGTGTGCAAGGAAGTCGGTCCTGACGTCGCAGGACTTCTCGCAGCCTGGCGGCTGCCTTTCCGGTCGGCGCCAGAACGAGGATGTTCGGGATCGGAGCGTTGCGGTAAACGGCCTGTTCGACCAGCAGGGCCAGGATGGTGAGCACGGTGGTGGTCTTTCCTGTGCCCGGCCCTCCCGAGATGACCGCAAACCTGCGCCGAACCCCGGTTTCTGCAGCCGCTCGAACGGAATCGCTGCAGTCGCCGAAGTACCGAATGAGTCCCTCCTGCAGCAGATCCTCATCGACGGCCTCTTCCAAGGCGGACAGGCGGGCGTTCAGGTGAGCCGCAAGCCGCTGTTCACACCCCCACATCCGGGAAAGATACAGCCTTCCTGCGGCATCGAGGACCAGCGGAGCTTCTGGGGCGGATTCCCTGTCGGAATCCGTCTCCGGCCGCCATACGAGCGGACTTCGGTTCAGGTGATCGATCCATGCTTCTGCCTCGGGCCAGGAGACCGAAAGGAGAATTCCTTCGGTCGTTTCGATGGAACGCAGGCCGAGGGCATGCAGATCCACACAGCTGTGCCCCTGCAGGGTGAAGTGAGCGGCAGCGGCAACGGCCAGAAGGGCGAGCGGATCCTCTTCCCGGGCGATCTTCCCGAGGGTGGAGGCCAGATGGTAATCGTAGGGGGTGAGATACCCTGCGCCGAACAGGCGCTCGATCGATGCGGGGGCTTCGGCTGGATGAGGCATCGATCAGCTCCGGTTTCCGAAGAGGTTTTCGAGAGCGGCGATCAGGGTGAAGGGCGGCTTGAAGCGATAGACGCCGTTTCCAGGGGGGCACTGTGGCCCCATGCCCCGGATGAAGAGATAATAGACGGCACCGATGTCCTTGTCATAGGCATATCCGGGCAGCCGAACGGACAGGTAGCGGTGCAGGGCGAGGGTGTAGAGAACGGCCTGCAGCAGGTAGTGGTGGTCGACCATGACGGGTTCGAGTCGGTCCTGGGCATACTCCAGCGGATACCTGCCGAGATGGTTCGATTTGTAATCGACGATGTACCAGCGCCTCTTCCAGACAAACACCAGATCGATGAACCCTTTGAGATATCCCTGAAGTTCCGGGAAGCTCAGACGGTGGAGGCGTTCGGCATAGCGGCCAAGGGGAGAGGAACCGCAGGCGGTTGTCCAGAGATCGGCCAGCCGATGCGGCGAGATCCCCTCTCGGGTGTCGGTATCGGCTGCGGGAAAGAGAAATCCCATTTCCGTCAATCGGGAAGAGGGGGAAATGCAGGAGAGCCGAAGCTCGGGCATGTCGGGATCGAGCGGTGCGTCCAGAACTTCCCGAACGGCCTTGCAGAGCAACGGACCGAGTCGATCCGGCTCATGGCCGTAAGGCCGAAGCTGTCGTTCGACGGCAGGAGCGATGCTTTGCGGGTTCGTGAAATCGATGGTCTCGAAGATGCTGTGGAGGAGAAGCCCTGTTTGTGTTCCGGCATCGACATCTGCGAGGGGAATTTCCACCGCATCCGGAGGCATCGAAGGCTTCGTATCCTCGACGGTTCCGGAACCTAACCCATCGATATCTTTTCCTTCCCAAACCTCTTCGGGGACAAGGGGCATGCGGATCAGTTCCGAAAAGCTCGAAATCCGCCATCTACGGTGAACAGCGGGCTCCTTCGGAGGCGGAACGAGGTCCATTGCCCGACCCGGTCGGCGGTACCGGCCGATGCCGCCGGCTGTTGCCGAAGCGGCATCGACGACCGTGACATCGATAGCGTTGGGCGCCGCTTCGGCCAGCCGATGGAGATCGTTCAAGAGCATGTCGTCGATCGTGCCGGCATCCTGGGGTGCTGCTCGCTCCGGATGCAGCAGCCGCCCGAGAGCGCTTGACTCGATGTCGCGGATTCCGGCCGTCCACACGGCACAGGCATTTCGTGCCCGAGTGACGGCTACATAGAGAAGCCGCATGCTCTCCGAAAGCTGCTCCTTCGCCCAGAGCGTTTGTTCGGGCTCACCGGGGACAAGGTGCAGTGTCAAGCGCTCGGCCGCAGCCGGATCGTGGTAGAACAGCGGCCGTTGTTTCGGTTTGCCGGCGCCCAAATCCCAGAGGTAGGGGCAGAAAACGAGCGGGTATTCGAGGCCCTTGCTCTTGTGGATGGTGACGATCTGAACGGCTTCGGCGTCGCTTTCAAGCCGCAGTTGGCTGTCTTCGGACCCGTCGGAAACCCCGTTCATTCGGGACTCCATCCATTGAACGAGCCTGAGGGCCCCGAAGGATCCCGATCGGCTTTCTTTTTCGAGCAACTCTGCCAGGTGCAGCAAATTCGTGATCGTTCGCTCTCCGGATGGCCGTTTCGCGAGCTTCATCCATCCGGCGGGTGCTTCGGGATCGATTCCCTCCCGCATCACCCGATCGAGCATGGCGAACACCCCACGCTTTCGCCACAGGGTCCGAAGTCCGCGAAACCGTTCGATCCATCGATCCAACAAGCCTTCGTCCCGGTGGATGGCATGGAGGATGGGCGCATCGATTCCGAAAAGTCCGCAACCGAGGGCCGTCAGAATGCGTCTTCGATTTTCCGGTTCGAGAACGGCCCGGAGCAGGTACCAGACCCATTTGGCTTCGAGGGTTTCCCACACGCTGTGGGTGCTTTCCAGAACGGCCGGAAGGTTGGCCTGGACCAGGGCTTCGAGCATGTCGAACGCCTGGGCGTTGGTCCGCACCAGAACGGCCATATGACCGGGATGGACCGGGTGATGATCGATGGATGGCTCCTGCTGCAGCCAGTCCACCAGCAGTTGCGCCGTGAGTCGGGGAATGTAGTTGCGCAGCCTGCCGACGGAGAAGGTTCCATCGGGATTGCGATCCGTGGGCGCACCCGATCGAACATAGATCAAGCGAAAGGGCGAAACGGGGCGGCCATGGAGCCGAAAGCTTCCACCGGGTCTTTCGGCCGATACGGATTCGTAGCGGATGCGTTCATCGACAAAGGGAAGAGGGACGTTTTGAAACAAGGCGTTCACGGCATCGACCAGCGTTCCGTCGGATCGGTGGTTCGTATCGAGCCGCCGGATTCGGTCGCGACTTTGGTTTGCAGCCTCGAAATAGGCGTGGATGTCTGCCCCCCGAAACGCGTAGATGGCCTGTTTGGGATCTCCGATCATGAAGAACGGACGGGCGCCTTCCGTATAGATCTTGCGAAAGATCCCGTACTGATAGGGATCGGTGTCCTGAAACTCATCGACCAGGGCCGCAGGATACCGGATGCGGAGGGCTTCGGCGAGGGAGTCGCCCTGCGGACCGTTCAGGCAGGCATAGAGACGAAGCACGAGATCGTCGAAATCGAGAACCTGCCGCTGCGCCTTGCGCGTTCGCCATTCCGTAAGGCCGAAGTCGAGAAAACGCCGTTTCAGAAGAATCCGCCAATCGGCCGCATCATCGAAGAGCTCACGCCAGCGCTGGCATTGATCGAAGAAGGGATGGCTCGGCGGGGAGGCATTCTTCCTGGTTGCGGCGCGAAGGCCGGCCGTTCCCAGTTTGATCACCCCTTCCGGAGGTTTCAGCCGGAGAGGCTCTTTCGGGGTCAGAAAGGCATCGACTTCTTGCGCCCAAAGCGCCAGTTTTTGCGTTGAATAGGACCTGGCGTTGAGAGAGGGCAAGTGCCGGTTCAGAAGATCGATTATCGCATCCTTCTCGGCCTTCCAGGTGGTCCGCATGTCCTGATAAAGGGGGGCGAGGTCGGGAGGCAAAAGGGATGCGTCGGCCTCGGGAAGGATGCGCAGATCGGGTCTGGCGGCTGCCCGGATGAGCAGATCGGCCCAGGCTTCGGGACGTTCGCCCGACGCTGTCAGTTCCCCAACGAGCCAGGGGGGGGCCGGATACAGGGTGCCGGCCCACCAGTCGGCTGCGATTTCTTCGGCAAGGGACCTGTTGTCTTGAAGCAATTCGGCATCGAAAGGCATGCCGGTTTCAAAGGCATACTGCCGCAGAACGGTGTGGCAGAACCCATGGATCGTGAAAATCTGGGCTTCGTCCAAAAGGAGGGTGGCCTCGAACAACCGACGTTTCAGCACATCGGGACCGTCACGGTGCAGGCAGGGCTCGAGCGCCGAAGGTGGGCTCCCCGAAGAAAGCGCCATCCATGCGTTGCGAAGTCGGGACCGGATCCTGTCTCGCAGCTCGGCTGTGGCCGCCTCCGTGAAGGTGACTGCAAGCAGCCGATCGACGCCGAAGCCTTCCGCAACCAGCCGCAGATAGAGTTCCGTGAGCTGCCAGGTCTTGCCGGTTCCGGCCGAAGCCTCGATCAATTGGGGGTGGGACAGATCGAATTGCCACATGTCCATTCGAATTCCGATCCGTCGAGGGGCCGATCATCGAGCAGGGTGATGGGGCGGTGGTTCGGGAAGCATCCAGGCCATCACAGCAAAGAGGAGTGCGGCCGTGACGGCCGTAGCCGCTCCAAAATAGAAAGTGGCCGAAGGCGACACATGGTCCCAAAGCCAGCCGCCGATGAAACTGGCCGGAAGCGTGGCGATGCCGACAACCGTGTTGTAGAGTCCAAAGGCGGTCGCCTTGAAATCCGCAGGGATGATGGTGCTAAGATAGGCTTTCTGGATGCCCTCGGTCAACCCCATGAAGAGGCCGTAACAACCGAAGAGAACCCAGACGGAAAGCGGAGTGGACGCCCTGCCGAATCCGAAATACAGGGCGGCAAAGAGAACGAATCCGATCCAGATCATCCGTTTTCTGCCGAAGCGATCGGCGGCGATTCCCAGGGGAAAGGAGGACAAGGCGTACACCCCGTTGAACATCAGATAGACGATCGGAATCTGGACATGAGAAATTCCGACATTCTGGGCCCGAAGGATCAGAAAGACATCGCTCGAATTGCCGACGGCAAAAACGGCCGCGATCACGACAAAAAAACGAAATCGTCCGTCGAAATGTCGCCAGGTCAGCTTGGGTGGGGCTGAGGCAACGTTTTGGATCTTCGGCTTTTCGACGATGAACGCCACGATCAGCAGGACGGCGATTGCTCCCGGAATCATGGAAAGCCAGAAGATGGTTCTGTAGTCGTTTGCCGTAATGGAAAGCAGCCAAAAGGCCAGTGCCGGTCCGACCACCGCTCCGAGGGTATCCATCGAACGGTGGAAGCCGAAGGCGCGACCCATGTGGCATGCATCCGTCGATTCGGCGATGATGGCATCTCGTGGTGCCGTGCGGATGCCCTTTCCGAAGCGGTCGATGAAGCGGGAAGCCATGACGGCATGCCAGCCTGCGGCAAGCGCGACGAGCGGTCGGCTCAGGGTGGAAATCCCATACCCTGCAGCCATGAGCCATTTGCGGTTTCCGATACGATCCGAAAACCACCCCGAAAACACCTTCAGAAGACTGGCCGTCGATTCGGCAATGCCTTCGATGAGACCGATCAGTGACTTGTTGACACCGAGCACGCTGGATAGAAAGAGGGGAACGAGGGGATAGATCATTTCCGAGCTCACATCCATGAAGAAGCTCACCCATCCGGAAACGGTCACGTTGCGCCCAAGGCCGAACAGGCATTTATCGGAAGTCATGGCGTTTCCTCTCTGAGATCGACAGCTTTTTGGAAGGATGAAGATTCGGATTCGCCCTCAGAACCATCGGAAATATCGCGAAGGACCATCTCTTTTGGCATTGCTTTCTCTTGCTCGGATGGTTGGGACGTTTCCAATCCCTGGCTATGGGTAAAGACCTTTCTGGCGAAATCTTCGAACAGTTTTTCACATGTTCGAATCTTCTCAATGGCGAGTTTTCTCATCGGGGTTTTAATGACATCTCGTTTTTCAACTTTTTTCAGCCATTTTTTCAATTTCTCCAGCTCTTCCTCGTTTTCTTCCACTTCTGCGAATATAAAATTTTTCCTTTCGATTTCATAGGCAATTTCCTTGAAATATGCTTCGCATTTTTCGATCAACTCACCGTATTCTTCATTGCGGCTTTCCATCAGGGCCGTCTGAATCCTTTCCGCCTGTGCCTTGATGGCTGCCTTTCCGTCGATCAGCAGGCTCTCCCCCTTGAACCTGTCGATGTCATCGATCAGCTTCTTCATGTCGGCCATGCGTTCGGGGGAATAGGGAACCACCCATATGGATTGGACATTCACCGCCCCCAGTTTCTTCAGCTGACGCCATACATATACCCTTGCTTTGGACGGCTCGGCAGGCAAGCTGTAGGAGAAGAAAAGGCATTTCATCAGGTTCTCCTTCGGGAAGGAAGTTGTCGTGACAACAGAAGCCAGGAGTCGGAAGTCAGAAGAAAAGCGGTTGAATTCTGTATGGATAAATGGGGCAGCAAACTCCCGCCAAGAGATCCGATACCCCCAAGCCGGCCGCGATGGCGGCAACGTGCAGGATAGCCGTTTATGTCCTCTTCTTGGGTGACAAGAGACACGTGATCCGGCATTTCCACCCTTGGGGTGGTGGGCTCCGCCACACCCATTTCGACAACATGACCGGAAAGGCTCGAAGGTTCACCCATCCAGGTGAGGGATTGATGGGGATTATCGAACTACGACGACCGTGCATGGGCTGTAGGCGATGACCCGCTTGGCAACCGATCCGACCAACCATCGCTGAATCATTCGATCCCCGCGGTGTCCCATCACGATCACATCCACCTGCTTTTCTTCGGCGGCCAGGATAATCTGATCGGCCGGATGGCCGATCCGCACTTCACTCATCATCTCGATGCCCTTTTGCTGAGCGAGCTCCCGCAAGCACTTGTAGTGTCCTTCAAAATATTCTTTCGCATTGTCCAGCATTTCTTCCATTTCGACAGCCATTGCAGGCTCTCCCGGGCTTGCCACGGAAACGACGGTCATCCTTGCGGCATATTTTTCGGCCATATCCAAGGCAAAGCGAAAGGCCTTCTCGGATTGTTTCGATCCGTCATAAGCGACAATCATGTTGCTGACCATGGGGGCTCCTTTCTGTAGGCGGTTTTCGGATGTTCATCTTCCTCAGTCTTTCGGATTGTCTTTGGCAGTGGTGTGCGATTCCGGTTGGGGAAGCAGGTGTCGCGGCATGAAGGCAAGGTTGGCGATGATCGTCGGGATGACGGCGCTGGCGATGACTGCAGCCACCAGAAACGAATATTGGGCTTGATCGACGATGCCGTGTGCAAATCCGTATAGGGCAGAAATGGTGCCGAAGGTCAACCCCGTGGACATCATCAGGGTATAATACCATTTTTCCTGATATTGCTTGCGGAAGATGGCCACAAAGGGATAGAGGCCGAAAACCTTGCTGATGACTTTGCCCACAAAGAGAAAGACAAACACCATCGGGGCTGCGATCAGGGCGGGCATCGATACAAAGGTTCCTGCCCGCAGGAAATAGATCGGCGTGAGAAATCCAACGGTCAAGGTTCGGATTCTTCGCATCCACAGGGCATCCTCCGACGAGAATCGAGCAAGCACCATGCCGATGATGTATGCCGGAAGTACGGCTTCGCTGCCGGACCACAAAGCCAGCGCGCCGAGGGCGAAGAGAATGAAGATGACCCATTTCGTTCGAATGGCTGCCGTCCGGTAGGCATAGATGCGCGTGAGGGTTCGGCTCATCCATGGAAGCAATGCAAGGACGACGGCGGTCACCACGACAAAGAGGACCGTTTTGTAGGTAAAGGGCGCAAACAACAGCCCAAGCCCAATGACCGTTCCCAGATCGTTGATGAAGCAGGCCCCCAAAATCCCCTTTCCGAATTCGGTCTTGTTGAAACCCATCTCGAGCATGACGGCATAGACGACGGCCATGGATGTGGTCGAGAGGGCGACACCTGCCAAAAGGCTTGCCTGGGTATCCCAGTGAAGCAAGTATTTTGCGACTGCCGCACATCCCAGAAAAGGCGACAAAAAACCGATGAAGCCGACGACCGTGACTTCCTTGATCTTGGTTTTGATGACATCGGGCTCCAGTTCCGCACCGGCCAAAAAGGTCAGGAGGATGGAGCCGGAGGATGCCAGGAATTTCAGCCATTCCTCGTTGGATCCGAGTTGCTGTAACATCCCGAAATGATCGGCAACGGCTGCTGCAGCCACCCCAACGCAGATCTCCACCAGCGCGATGGAAATCTTCAAGTGGTAGGCGAGAATCGCCGAAAAAACGGCCAATCCCAGCCAGACGCTTGCCAGAGTCAACATGTGTTCCATTTCGTAGCATCTCCTTATCTTCGGTGATCGATGGCGTCGTTCAAAAGCGAGAAGCGGCCGACCCGTCCTTCCCGACACCACATTTCGTTCAGGCACGCGTTCAAGGGATCGTGATCATTTTTTCGGTCCTCTGCGACTGCCATGAACGACGCCGTTTTTCAGCTTCGGCAAATAAAAAACCCGCCTTTTCAGCGGGTTTTGCCAAGATCGTCGATATGCCACGTCTCCCCCGCTGAACAACCGATTGCGGCAGGAGTCATCAGCCGAAACGGCGGCGGCCGCTTGCGGCAAATAACGGGGGAACTCCATCCCCGATGCCGTTTCCCTATCATTGATGGGCGTGAAAAACAAGAGCGAATCCATCACGCTGTTTCCCGAAGCAGCTTTCTGACGAGGTCGAGGGCCTCTTGCCGGGTGTGGATTTCCTCTGCCAGCCGAGCCTCTTCTACGGTATCGAGAAAATATCTGAACCGTTCGGATGGCCGAAGTCCCAGGTGTTGGATCAGGTCGTTTCCGGTGAGCAAGCGCGGACGGCCTGTCTCAGCCTGGGGACTTTGCCGGGATCTCAGCCAGGCTTTGTCCAGCCGATCGATGAAGGCAAGAAAATGCGGCTCTCCGGGTTCAAGGATCCAATCCGCCTTACCCAGGTGGTCCGCTATGGCATGAAAGAGCACATGACGGACAAAGGGCGTGCACTTCATCAGGAAACGGGCGACTCCCCGTCGGGTCAACCGGTCGGCTCGGTCGGCATCGAAGAGGAGGAAGGGGCGCAGATGATGTCGGATGAGGGGGACGATCGATTCGGTTTCATGATGGGCGCATTTGAGCCGGATGCAGGCCATTTCGGCCATTTCGGCGCCGACGGTCTCATGTGCATAGAAATGCACCGCGCCGTCCGGATCCACCGATCGAACAACGGGTTTTCCGATATCGTGCAGGAGGGCGGCAAGCTTCATCCATGCCCGTTCGGAGGGGGGCAGGCTCTCGGCAAAGGCGGCCAGCGATTCGGGCAGACCGTCGAGGCCTTGGGTCCATGCCGTCTCCATGGCCGAAAAGACCATCAGGGTGTGGTCGAGCACATCGAAACGGTGGTACCGGTTCTGCGTACAGCCTCTGCATGCCTCGATTTCGGGAAAAAGGGCGTCCAGCAACCGGGTGTCCGCCATGGATCGAATCGCCCACAGAGCGTGATCACATCGGAGCAGCTTGAAGAGTTCCATCCGAATCCGCTCCGCCGCACTCGATACAAGGGCGGATGCATGTCTGGCGATAGCGGCAAGGGTAGTCGGATCGATGGAAAAGCCGATCTGGGCGGCTATCCGGTACGCCCGAAGCATCCGCAGCGGATCGTTTTGAAACGCCGTTTCCGACACCATCCGGATGGTCCTGGATTCGATGTCTGTGATGCCGCCGCAGACATCGATCAGCATGGCGGTCTGCAGATCGACGGCAAGTGCGTTTGCGGTAAGGTCCCGGTTGAGTAGGTCCGCTCGGATCGATTCACCGACCATCGGAATGACGTCGATCAGCCTGTCCCGACAGGGAATGCGATAGACGATATCGGGCTCTCTGCCCATCGCGACGGTGCGGCTCCGGCATTTTTTCGCCAGATGATCCGCATAGGCTTTTGCCTCGGATGCCGCGACGACGACATCGTAATCGTCCGGTGTTCTGTCGAGCAGCATGTCCCTTACACAGCCGCCGACCAGATAGACCGGAGAGGCCGCAGGAACGCTCCGCAGCAAGTGACGGATCTCTGAAAAGGAGGCATTCGAGGAAAAAGAGACCATGTCGTTTCAATCCATGTCGCACAAGAGGGTGGAAACCGATGACGAATCCATCCCTATTGCGTTGAATGTGTCTTGTCAATACCGACTTCACGCCTTTTTGGGGATAATGCATTTGAATCCAGGGCGGAAAACTGCTATAGTCGACACCAAAGAAGTGGATTTCGTTCCACATGCTCCGACAGCCGTTCCGGAAGCCATTCCCCGCAACGGGTCATCCCCGGATGCACCCGAAGCTCCCTGTCCGTATCAAGGAAGGTCGTGTCTCGATGGTCGAACTCCGTTCCTTTTCCATTGGTGATATGGTCGTCTACCCCGCCCACGGTGTGGGGCGCATCGAGGCGATCCAGCAGCGAACCATCAATGGTGCCGTTCTTGATTTCTATATCCTCAAATTGTTGAACACCCAAACCATTGTCATGATTCCGGTCTGCAACGTCTGTGCCGTCGGATTGCGTTCCGTCATCCAACCCAACGAAATACCCCGCATCTACGAGTTGTTCCGAAACGAACCGGCAGGATTTTCCAGGGAATCTACACCTGCATGGAACAAACGGTACCGCGACTATGCCGAACGGATCAAGAGCGGAGCCATCGAAGACATCGCCATCGTTTTCAGGGATTTACACCGCTTGAAGGCCGCCAAGGATTTGTCCTTCGGCGAGCGCAAACTTCACGATCAAGCCCAGAGTCTTCTCGTCATGGAATTGTCCACAGCCAGACAGACTCCGGAAACGGCCATTCTCTCGGAAATCGAGGCATTGTTTCAGTGAATGCCTCCTTCCCCTCCCGTAGAGCCGCCTGCATGATATGCCGCAAGAACATCAGCTGATCGTGCCGAACGATGCCGTCGGAAAGCGGGTCGATCTGTTTCTGACCGAAGCGATGTCCGGGATCAGTCGGTCTCATGTCGCCGGTTGGATCAGGGACGGCCATGTGTGGATCGAGGGCCTTCCCGTTCGAAAATCCGGGGTCCGGCTTCGGCCTGGGCAGACCGTTTGCGTCCGGATTCCCGATCCCGTTCCGATCGAAGCCCATCCTGAAGCCATTCCCCTCGATGTCCTGTATGAGGATGACCATCTTCTGGTCATCAACAAGGAGGCTGGCCTCGTGGTGCATCCGGCGCCCGGACATGCCGGCGGTACCCTCGTCAATGCGGTGCTTCATCATTGCGATCGGCTTTCTTCGATCGGCGGATGCATCCGCCCCGGAATTGTTCATCGACTCGACAAGGATACCTCCGGGGTATTGATCGTCACCAAGACCGATGCCGCACAGACGGGGCTGAGCGATCAGTTCAAACACCGACAGGTTCAAAAGACGTATCTCGCTTTGGTTGTCGGCAGGATGCCTCGACCCGACGGGGTCGTCGACCTGCCGATCGGAAGACATCCCGTCGATCGAAAGAAGATGTCGGTTCGTGCGACCCGGTCCAGAAACGCCCTGACCCTATGGCATGAGCGGGAAGTGTATACAGGGATCAGTCTGTTGGAAATCGAGATCAAGACGGGCAGAACCCATCAGATTCGGGTGCATATGGCGGCCATGGGGCATCCCGTCGCCGGAGATGTCGTCTACGGGGGAAGACTGCCTCAGAGCGCCCCCTCTCGATGGGCTTCCCTGATTCGACGCCCCATGCTGCATGCCTGGAAAATCGTTTTTACGCATCCGGTGACAGGCCGACCGATGACTTGCCGCGCACCGTTGGCTCCCGATATGGAGGCTGCTCTGACGGCATTGCGTGAAACCGATTCCTCGTCGGCCGCCTTTCGGAAACACACGCCACCCGGGCCGCGATTCAGCGGAGCGGTTGGCAGAGCGATCTCGGAGGAAACCCCCCTATGATTCTTCGTATTCATCACTATCCGTCGAAATCGGCCGATGCTCGGCTGAATCAGATTGCCGGAAGGAAACTGACTTGCAGCCGTAAGGACGAGCTTCAGGTGTTGCAGATTCTCGAGGCCGTTCGAACCCGGGGAGACGATGCCCTGATGGCATATGTGCGGCAATTCGACTCGCCGGAGCTCGATATTGCAAGCATTCGGGTGACGGCTGCCGAATTCCAGGAAGCCGAACGCGCCGTATCGGATGCGTTTCGGGAATCTTTGGAACGGGCGCAGCGGCAGATCGAGGAATTCCATCGGATGCAGGCGCCCCATTCCCGGATGTTGACCGGACGGGAAGGGGTCGTGACGGGGCAGATCGTTCACCCGGTGGATGCGGCGGGGATCTATGTGCCCGGAGGGCAAGGCGGAAAAACCCCCCTCGTGTCATCGGTTCTGATGGGGGCCGTGCCGGCGCGGATCGCCGGGGTCAAGCGCCGGATCATGGCAACCCCGGCCGATCGACAGGGCAGGGTCAATCCGCATCTTCTGGTTGCAGCAGCCGTTTCAGGCATTCATGATGTCTTCAAGATCGGCAGTGCGTGGGCCATTGCTGCGATGGCCTTCGGTACGGCATCCATCGATCGGTGTGATGTCATCGTCGGCCCGGGCAACACCTATGTGACCCTTGCCAAGAAACTCGTCTCCGGAATGGTCGGCATCGACATGATCGCCGGTCCGAGCGAAATTCTCATTCTGGCGGACGAAACGGCCCGGCCCGACCATGCAGCTGCGGACATGCTGTCTCAGGCGGAGCATGACCGTGTGGCCTCGGCCGTTCTGATCACGCCATCCAAACCACTGGCTGCATCCGTGCTGATGGAAATCGAGGAACAGCTGTCGGAACTCGCTCGGAAGGATATCGCCCGAGAGTCGCTGCATCGGTTCGGTGCGGTGTTTACCGTTCCGGACATGAAGACCGCCTTGACGCTTGCCAACCGGATCGCACCCGAACATCTCGAACTGCTCGTCGAGCATCCCTTCGATCTGATTTCGGAGATCCGACATGCGGGGGCCGTATTTATGGGGCATTACACCCCGGAGCCGATGGGCGATTACATCGCAGGTCCCAACCATGTGCTGCCGACAGCCGGAAGCGCACGGTTTTCATCCGCCCTGTCTGTCGATCATTTCGTCAAGAAAACCAGTATGATCTATTATTCGCGGGAGGCGTTTCGGAGGGAGGCGCCGCATGTGATGCGGCTTGCCGAAACCGAAGGGCTGGGAGCGCATGCACGTTCGGTTTCGGTTCGTCTGAACGAAGGATGATCGGGCCTTGTGGAAAAAGGCCGAAGGCGGCTCAATCGAATTCCGCAGGATCGACGATGTCGTCGTCGATTTCCGATGCGAAGGCATCATCTTCCTCTGCAACCCCTTCTTCCTCCTCGGCTGCTTCGACGGCATCGGCCGATCCGGCATCGTCGGTTTGGGGTTCCCGAACCGGACGTTTGAAGAGGGTTGCGGCATCCGGAAAGGACTTTTTCATCGTTTCGGCCCATTGCCGGGCCAGCTGCTCTCCGCCCAATTTGAGAAAAGACAGGGCCTTGCTCCGGATCGACTCGTCTTCCCGAAGTTCCGCTGGAATTCGGTTCATCAGGCGGTTGAAGGCACCGATCATGTTGTCCGGTACGTGAAGGGATTCGGACATGGCATCTCCGATCGAAGGCGTAGGGTTAGGTCGTGTTCGCTTTCAGCGAACGGTCGTTTCAACGGCTGAAAAGTATGCTTTCTCCTTTCGATTGTCAATGACGACCGTGATCGTGAACATGCGGGAGCGAGTCTTTTTCACGGATGGGGCCGTCCGGCGGTGCTGCGGAGCGTTTGATTCGACGGGGAGCCAAGGGGGAATGCCTTGCAACGATCCTTCATGAGGGATTCCGGGAAGCAGATCGGCAAGGCCTCCTTGATCCTGATGGCATCGGTGTTTCTCAGCCGAGTGCTGGGTTTGGTGCGGGAAATGGCCATTGCCTGGATCGGCGGTGTAGGCCCCGATGTCGATGCCTATCAGATCGCTTTCCTCGTACCCGAAATTCTCAACCATGCCTCTGGAAGCGGTTTTTTGTCCATCACGTTCATTCCCATTTTCACCCGATGTTTGGTGTCCGGAAACGAGGAGGAAGGCTGGAGGAGTCTTTCGGTCATTCTGTACGGTTTCGGGCTGCTGATGGCTGGAGCTCTGGTGTTGGCGTGGGGATTTACCGAAGAACTTCTCCAATGGCTCGCTCCGGGGCTGCAAGACCCCACGGTCTTCAAGGCGGCGGTCCGCATGAGCCGCATCCTGCTGCCAGCGCAGGGCTGCTTCTTCATCGGCGGACTTTTCTCGGCAGTCCAATATGCGAGGGGGCGGTTCCTGTTTCCAGCCCTCGCCCCCCTCGTCTACAACGCCGGAATCATCCTGGGGGGGCTGCTCCTGGGTAGATGGATCGGAATGGAGGGATTTTCGTGGGGGGTGCTGGCCGGAGCGCTCATCGGACACCTCGTTCTCCAGTGGTTCGGGGCTCGAAGGGTCGGCATGCGGTGGTACGGTCCGGTTCGCCTGCGGCACCCGGTACTCAGGCAATATGTATTGACCACTCTGCCCCTCATTTTGGGCATGGGCATGAGTTTTTCGACGGAAATCTTTTACCGGTTTTTCGGTTCCTATCTGACGACGGGCAGTATTGCAGCCATCAATTACGGGTTGCGCATCGTGTTCATGCTGGCCGGTGTCTTCGGTCAGGCCGTCGGAACGGCGTCCTATCCCCATTTGTCCCGCCTGGCGGCAGAGGGAGACATGGCGGAGCTCCATCGGGTGTTGGGGACGACGATTCGGTATCTGGCGTTCATCATTCCCGTTTCCGTCCTGCTCATCGTGCTACGACATGAAATCGTCATGGTCCTGTTTCAACGGGGACATTTCGATCCGAGTGCAACGAAACTCACCGCCTCCTTGCTGCCATGGATCCTGATCGGAAGTTTCGCCTTTTCCGCACAGTCCCTCGTGGTTCGGGGGTATTATGCCCTGCAGAACACCCTGACCCCGTCTCTTTTGGGAACGGCCGTGGCGCTGGGATGTATTCCTTTGTTTTTTCTGTTGATGAACTTTTTTGGCGCTGTAGGGGTGGCGTTTGGTCTTTCTGTGGCTGCATGGCTTCAAATTGCGATTCTCTATGGGGGTTGGGCCAGGGCCTATCCCCATCCGGAGCATGCTCGGCTCTTGAGAACCATCGGCATCCTTGCGCTTGTCGGTGCAGCGGTCGGGATGCTTTTGGAGCCGCTTCGACAGGGGGTGTATGCCGTCCTGCCTTCCATGCCTGCGATGGCGTCCGGTCTTCTGGTATGCAGCATCGTGGGGATGGGATTCGTGCTGATCATGATGCTGATCGGGCGATGGGTCCATCTGGAGGGATGGGACATGCTGGCACGCAAGATCGGTCGTTTCTGACCGTTTGACATCTCGACCGCTTTCATACTATAGAGCGCCGATTCGATCGGTGGACCGATCGTCCGCCGGAAACATCCATTCGCAGCGACAGGACATCCTTCATGCCCGCATCCAAACGATCCCATTTCTTCCTGAGCGCCTTCGCCTGGATCGGCATGCCGGCACTCTGCGGGATGGCGGCCATTCTTCTCGGTCAGGACGCCAACTGGGATTTGCGGAATTACCATTATTACAACCCCTACGCTTTTCTGACCGGACGATGGGATTTCGATGCCCTTGCCGGACAGATCGCTACCTTCTACAATCCCCTGCTGTACATCCCCTATTACTATGCGGTCACGTATCTGCCCCCCAAACTGACCGCGTTTCTGATCGGGTCGATCCAGGGGGTGAATTTTCCGCTGATGGTCGGTATCGCCTCCCACATCCTCGAACGAAATCGGGAATCGGATCCGGCACTCATCGCCTGTTTTCTGTCGTTTGCCGGCATCGCCGGAGCAGGAAACATCAGCGAACTGGGCACCATGTTCAGCGACAACCTGCTCAGCCTACCGGTGCTCCTCAGTCTTCTCCTCTTGCTGAAATGCATCGATCGCCTCGTGAACGGCACATGGACGGAGCGGTTATCGATCTTGCTGGCTGCAGGATCTCTTGTAGGGGTTGCCGCAGGATTCAAACAGACCTCTGCCGTGTATGCCGTCGGAATGTGTATCGCCTTCTTCGCCATCGACATGCCCTTTGTCGTCCGCTTCATATGTGCCTTCATCTTCGGCATCGGCGTATTGATCGGAATGGCGGCTACGGGGGGCTTCTGGTGGTATGAGATGTGGCGACGCTTCGGAAATCCGCTCTTTCCCTATTTCAACCATGTGTTTCATTCTCCGATGGCTCAGGCCGGGGATTATCGGGACGTGCGCTTTCTGCCGCAGACCCTGGGGGAATACCTGATGAAGGTGTTCTGTTTCGCCATCGAACCCAGGGAAATCTCGGAGGTGAGTTTTCGGGATTGGCGTATCCCGGGCCTCTACCTGCTTGGGCTTGCAGCGATGATTCGCCGGCTGTCGCTGCGGTTGTCCAGGGAAGGCCGCAAACCCTCCTTTCAGCCGCTGACCGACATCCCCTCGATGGAACCGTTTTTCTTTGTTTTCCTGGGGTTCTCCTACCTGGCCTGGTTGAAGATGTTCTGTATCTTCCGCTATGCCATGGTCATCGAGATGCTCGCACCGCTTGGCATTTGGCTCTTGATCGGAAAACTCGACGATGTCGTCGGCAGAAGGCGCATGCTTGCGATGATCTGCATTGGAGCCGTCATGGTCAGCACCGTTCCTGCCGATTGGGGAAGGGTCCGGTGGGGGGAAGATTATTTTGGCGCTGAATTGCCGCATATCGAGGATTCGGATCATTCCCTCGTCGTCATGACCGGAACGGATCCCTTGTCCTATCTGATTCCGCTGTTCCCACCGAAGGTCCGATTTCTTCGGATTCAGAGCTATTTCAATCTCTATGCCGAACCGGTCGGATATGACCGATGGATGGCCGATCGAATCGCCGAACACGAGGGGACCATCTATGTGCTGTACCGTTCCTCCGATAGGCAGGCGACGTTGGATGCGCTGAAGGCGTTCGGATTGGAGATGGAACGGGGTGGATGCACCTGGTTCAAGCCGAGAATGGAGGAGAACCAGGGGGCGGCTCTGATGTTCTGTAAGGTGGGAAAAGTCGAAAAGGAAGGGGCGACGGCCCCGCAGTGATTCGTGTGCTTGACCGCTGTTCCCCTTTGAAAAAGGGAGCTGGGGAGATTGGATAAAGCCCCTCGTTACCCGAAGGGGATTTCATTCCCGAGTTTTTGTTCAAGCACCATCAGATGAGGTAATCGATCATGGGTGAACATCCGATATCGCTTTCATACAAGGTTGCCGTATTGATTCCCTGCTATAACGAGGAAAAGACCATCGCCCGCGTGGTCATGGATTTCCGATCCGCATTGCCGGATGCAACCGTCTATGTTTTTGACAATCGATCGACGGATCGCACCCGTGCCGAGGCAGAAGGGGCGGGAGCCGTCGTTCGGTATGAGGGGCATCCGGGCAAGGGAAACGTGGTGCGGCGAATGTTCGCAGATGTGGATGCGGAGATTTACGTTCTGGTGGATGGAGACGATACCTATGATGCGGCAAGCGCTCCGAGGATGATCGAAAAGTTGGTGAATGAATCTCTCGACATGGTGGTCGGCACTCGGCTCACCAGACATGACGCGGGGGCTTTTCGGGCGGGGCACCGCTTCGGCAACGATCTGCTGACCGGTGTGATGGGGGTGCTGTTCGGGAAAAGCTTCACGGATATTCTTTCGGGCTATCGGGTGTTTTCCAGGAGATTCGTGAAATCGTTTCCGGCACTTTCGAAGGGATTCGAGACGGAATCGGAGTTGACGGTTCACGCCCTCGAAATGCGGATGCCGACGGGGGAAGTGGAAACCCCCTACAAGAGTCGGCCAAGCGATTCCAAAAGCAAATTGAGGACGTACAGAGACGGAATGCGCATCCTGCTGACGATTCTGGCGCTCTTCAAGGAAGAGAAACCGCTGAGTGCCTTTAGCATCCTGGCCCTTTTTTTGGCGCTCGTTTCGATTGTCCTGGCCATCCCGCTCTTCATCACCTATTTTCAGACGGGTCTCGTGCCCCGGTTTCCGACGGCGATTTTGGCCACCGGGATCATGACCCTCGCATTTCTGAGTTTTGCCTGTGGCCTGATTCTGGAAACGGTGACCCGGGGGAGGAAGGAGGCCAAACGGATGGCCTATTTGATGTATCCGGCAGTGTCGAGAAGGGTGGAAAGAAGGGGGTAGGAGATAGATGGAGTCAGGCGTCGGAAGAATAGCGGTGGATGCCTGTGTTGATGGATGGGGGGATGCCCCCACCTGCATCAAAACGCCTTGTCCGCTGCCTTGCGGATTTTCTCCTCTTTCCGTTTGGCCAGTTCCCTTTCGTGGGCGATCAATTGATCGATGCTGTTGACGAAGACAATGTAGACCTGATATTCGGGATTTCCGAAACGATCCGGTTTTTCGGAGACGATGAGCACATCCCCGTTTTTCTCCCAACATCGGATGATTTGTCGTTCTTGGGTTCCCGGAAACCGCTGCGGTTCACCGTATTTTTCGACAAGCGCAGCGAGAATGTACGATCCTTCCCGGGTCATGCCGATGACGAAGTAGAGGGGAAGACCGCTGATATTGGAAAAGACGAGGTCGATGAGCTTGAAAGGGGATTCCCTTTTCCAGGCGTACCGGTAGGTCAACTTGACGATGTCGTGCTCCACCCGATCTCCGGGCGGAGTGTTCAGAGCCCGGTGCCTGTCGAGGATCGTCGGGAAATGGGCCTGCATGACGGATGTATCGAAGAAAGCCAAATCGATGATTCCCCGATAGGAGACGGCATCGGATCCGAGGCGCTCCCGCAGGTCGTTTCGGATCGCATTCGTGAAACGGGTATTGGCGCCCAGATCGAAAAACGTAAAACTTTCCGGAACAGGAACAACCGTTCCGCCCGGAACTTTCTCGGGGAACTTCACCAGCAGAACGGCAATCGAGACCGCAAGGATGCATGCTCCGGCAATAAGGGAAAGGCGAACGGTTCGGCTCATTGCATGTAACGCCTCGGATTTGGAAGGAATCGATTCAATCGGCGACAGTATACACAATTTATGCTTGATATGGAAGCGATTCCATTGATATAGGATGGACCGTCGATGGATGCTTGCATGCCCAATCGATGCAATCCGCACAATCAAACCCAGAAAGGGAGGTAACGATGAAGAAGGAAGAGTTGGTCGCCCAAATGGCGGAAGAAGCAGGGATCACCAAGACACAAGCGGCGAAGGCCCTCTCCGCAATGCTTCAGGGCATCGCAGGGGCACTGAAGGAAAAGGAAGGGAAGGTGGCGCTGGTAGGTTTCGGCACCTTTCTTAAGGTAGAACGCAAGGCCCGACAGGGAGTCAATCCGGCTACGGGCGCCAAAATCCAGATCAAGGCCAGCAATGTCGTCCGGTTCCGTCCCGGCAAGCAGCTGAAAGACGCCGTGGGTTAACCTTCACCCCCCGAATTTCATCTCAGCCGCGTTTCCCCGTCTCATGGGTGTGAATGCGGATGTGCCTTTTCGGAAAGGAAACGCATGATTTTCGATACGGCCGGAGAACACAACACGGAAGCCGCTTTACTGGCTGCAGGCGCCCGTGCTGCGGAGCTGGGAATTCAAGAAATCGTCGTCAGCTCCACATCGGGAAAGACCGCATCCAAGGCGTTGGCACTTCTTCCGGGGTTTCGGATCGTTGTCGTCACCTACCATTGCGGTTTTCGGGAACCCTTCCGGAATGTCATGCCGGTTTCGGTTCGGGCCGAACTGGAAAACCGGGGGGCCCGGGTGGTCAGCGCCACCCATGCCCTGTCGGGTGTGGAGCGATCCATTGCCAAGACCTACGGCGGCACCTATCCCGTCCTGTTGGTTGCCGATACGCTTCGGCTCTTTGGACAGGGGACCAAGGTTGCCGTTGAAATCGCCATCATGGCGGCAGATGCCGGGGCGCTCAGCGGCGCAGATATCGTTTCCGTCGGCGGCACGGCAAAGGGCGTGGATACCGCTCTGGTCCTGAAACCCGCACACCAGAACAACGTGTTCAAAGACCTCTTCATCAAGGAAATCATCTGCAAACCCAGAACCGCCTGATGGAATGATTGAACCGACGCATTCAGGGAATCGGTTCCGATTCCCTGAATGGCCCCCGCCTGACCCCGTTTCCTCGAGAGAGCCCTCACCTATCCGATCCCATTGCGGCTCCGAAACTGTACTTGACCACAGAAAGATGGACAGACCATGAACGAAACCGTTCGCCCGTCGATTCAAGCCGGAGACAGGATTCACGGCTTTGTCGTTCAACGCATCGAATTCGTCGAACTCCTCCAGGCCTTTTTCATCGAGCTCGAACATGAGCGAACCGGTGCCCGGCACATCCACATCGCCTGCGGCGATACGGAAAACGTGTTCGGTGTCGTCTTTCGGACCGTGCCGAAGGATTCGACCGGGGTTGCCCATATCCTGGAGCATACAGTGCTCTGCGGCTCCAAACGCTATCCGGTTCGGGATCCCTTTTTTTCGATGCTCAAGCGAAGTCTGAGCACCTTCATGAACGCCTTCACGGCTTCCGACTGGACGATGTATCCCTTTGCCACCCAGAACTCGACGGATTATTACAACCTGATGGGGGTCTATCTCGATGCCGTCTTTCATCCCCTCCTCGATCCCTTGAGTTTTCGGCAGGAGGGCCATCGGCTCGGTTTCGGGGAAGACGGCAGGCTGACCTACAAGGGGGTCGTATACAACGAAATGAAGGGGGCCATGTCCTCTGCGCCTCAGATCATGGCCAGATCCCTTTTGAAGGAACTCTATCCGGATACCACCTATCGGTTCAATTCCGGAGGCGATCCTCAGGAAATTCCCCGCCTGACGTATGAGGATCTGAGGGAATTCCATCGCGTCCATTACCATCCGAGCAATGCCTGGTTCTTCACCTACGGCCATTTGCCGTTCACCGACCATCTGGCGTTCATCGAAACGCACTATCTGAAGGCATTCGATCGGATCGACCCGGATACGGCCGTTGCCTCCCAACCTAGATGGACCCAACCCCGAACGGCTTCGGCCGTCTATCCGGTGCAGCCGGGCGAGGCCGTCGAACGAAAGCACCAGGCATGTGTTGCCTGGCTCCTCAGCGATATCTGCAACACCTATGAGCTGCTGGCCCTTTCCGTACTGAACGACGTCCTATTGGGGAATCCGGCTTCCCCCTTGCGCAAGGCGCTCATCGATTCCGGCCTCGGTTCCGCCCTGTCGGATTCTTCCGGGCTTGACGTCGACAACCGCGACACGTTTTTTGCGGCAGGGCTCAAGGATGTGGCTGCGGAAGATGCACAACGGATTCAGGACATCATCTTCGATACGCTCGAAACCCTTCGACGGGAGGGAATCGACAAGGAATGGATCGAATCGGCCTTGCACCAGATCGAATTCCACCGCAAGGAAATCACGAATACCCCCTATCCGTATGGTCTTCGGCTGCTTTTGGGCATTGCCGGAATCTGGATTCACGGTGGGGACCCGATGCGGGTTCTCGACATCGATGCCGACATGAACCGTCTTCGTGCCGAAGCCCTCGAGGGAGACCTCCTCGAGGGCATGATAGGACGGTTTTTCCTCGACAATCCGCATCGGGTGCTGTTCACCCTGTCGCCGGATCCGGACATGAACGAGCGGGAGATCAGGCGCATGGAAGCGGAACTGCGGCGGCTTGCCGAAACCCTGTCGGATCAGGATCGCAGAGAAATCGAAACCCTCGAACGGCAGCTCGAGCTGCGGCAGCAAGAACAGGAAGACGTCTCGTGCCTGCCGACCCTGCATCGAAGCGATCTCACCGAAGACATCCGGATCGTGGTTCCCACCAGTCGGGATGAGGCTGCCAGGCTTACCTGCTACGACCAACCCACATCGGGCATCAGCTATCTGACCGTCGTTTCCGGGGCAGGCGGTCTGCCAAAACGCCTGATTCCCGCAGTGCCTTTTTTCACCCATTGTCTGACCCAAATCGGCACCCGAAAACACAGCTACATCGAGGTTGCCCGCATGACGGATCGGTATACGGGAGGGCTTGTCGCAGCTTGTCATGCGCGAACCCTCCAGGATGCGACTCGAGGGTGCCTGCCGATTGTCCAGGTTCATGCCAAATGTCTGAACCGCAACCTGACGCCGACCCTCGAGCTCATGAGTGAGGTCCTGTGCGAATGGGCCTTTACGGATTTGGCCCGTCTGAAGAAGCTCGTTCTCGAATACCATGCAGAGCTGGAATCGGCCATCGTCGAAAACGGACACCGTCTGGCCATGTCCCGTGCATCGAGACATACCGGCCGGACCTCGGCGCTTGCCGAATGCTGGGGCGGAATCGAGCATATCCTGTGGGTGCGAAGCCTTGCGAAGGATCCGTCCTCGAAGGCGCTGGAAGCCCTTGCAGACATTCTTTCCGAAGTGGCCGAGGCGTTGCTGCATCGCGGCAATGTCGAAATCGCCGTCGTGGGGGAGACGGAAGCCGTCGAAAAGGCATCGGCTCTTGCGGGGATGCTGGCATCCGGGCTGAAAGACTTGGGGAAAACTGATGGCTTCGTCGAACCGTCCATGGAACCCTCCGAAGAATTGCCTCGCGAAGGATGGACGACTGCGACCTCGGTATCGTTCGTGGCCCAGGCCTTTCCGGTGCCTGCCATCGGTCATCCCGACGCTGCGGCCCTTTCCGTCATGGCCAGGATGATCCGCTCCCTGTATCTGCATCGGGAAGTTCGGGAAAAAGGGGGAGCCTATGGAGGGTTTGCGGTGTACAATCCCGAAGACGGCGTCTTTCATCTGGCGTCCTACCGGGATCCGCAGATTGCGGCGACGTTGGAAGCGTTTCGGGGGGCCATCGATTTCATTTGCTCCGGGAAGTACACGGAATCGGATATCGACGAGGCCGTCCTGCAGGTCTGCGCGGATATCGACAAGCCCGACACACCCGCTGTGGCTGCCAAGAAGGCCTTCTTTCGGTCCATGATCCGGCTGCAGGACGATGTCCGCAGGCGGTTCAAGGAGCGGTTGGTCCGGATGCGTCGGGAAGATGTGCTTCAAGCTGCGCAGACCCATTTCCGGGATGTGATGAAGGACAGCGGTATCGCCGTGGTATCGAGTGATGCCTTACTCGAGTCTGAAGCCCGGCGCATGCCCGATGGGATGACCCTTCACAGCGTTCAGGCCATCTGATGCTTGCCCAAGGCTATCGATGGCTACAGACGATGGCCGCTCGAGGAGGCTTCTTCAGCCGGGCGGTTGGCCGGCTTCTTTCGGTCGTGGAAGGCGTCCGGTTGTGGCGAAAGGACGGCTTCCGGGACGGCCTTCGGGGGGCGTTTATCTGGATCCGGCGACGGATGCGGGCATCGGGCCGCAGGTCCGATTTCGATCACCGGGACCTACCGACCTTGCAGCCGTGGAATGCCGATGCTCCCGATCATGCTGTTTCATCGGCACAAACCGCCTTCAGCATCCTCATGCCGGTATTCAACACCGATCCGGCCCCTCTTCGGGAGGCGGTCGGTTCGGTGCTGGCCCAGCGGCATCCCTGTTGGGAACTGTGCATCGTCGATGACGGATCGGATCGGCAGGAAACGCGTCATGTCCTCGATGGCATTTCGGATTTCCGTATCCAAATCGAACGGCTATCGCATCGCTTGGGCATTGCAGGGGCCACGAACAAGGCCCTCCGGCAGGCCCGCTTCCCATGGATCGCGCTGCTGGACCACGACGATTGGCTCCATCCCTGCGCCTTGTCCGAAATGGCCAAGGCCATCGTAGGTCATCCCGATGTCGATGTCTTCTATTCCGATGAAGACAAGATCGATCCTGCCGGATGGCACCATGCGGCCTTTTACAAACCCGATTTTTCTCCCGATCTGCTTCGAAGCCAGAACTATATCTGCCATTTTCTCGTGATCCGGCGTTCGGCTCTCGAAGCCATCGACGGATGGCGGGAAGGATACGACGGCGCCCAGGACCATGACTTGCTGCTTCGCTTGATGCAGGCGGGCTGCCGGTTTCATCATGTGCCCCACCTCCTCTATAGTTGGCGCCAATCTTCCACATCTACGGCCTTCACTCCGAGCGCCAAACCCGATGCCCATCTGGCGGGCATGCGCTGCGTGGACGAGCATGCGAAGGCCTGTTTCGGACCTCAGGCCTACGCGGAAGAAACGGGACTCACCTTCGTCTATCATGTCCGAACAGGCCTGCTTCGGAAGGACAACCGGATCAGCATTCTCATTCCCACACGGGATCACCTGAAGGAACTTCGGACCTGTGTGGACAGCATTCGAACCCGAAGCACATGGACAGGGTATGACATCCTCGTGATCGACAACGGCTCGACGGATCCGGAAACCCTCGAATGGCTGCGCATACAGCAGGCGAAGGATCCGAACGGATTTCGATCGGTTCGCATCGATGCCCCCTTCAACTGGTCTCGGTTGAACAATATCGGCATTCGGGAAACCCGGGGGGATGTGCTCGTGTTGTTGAACAACGATACCGAGGTGATCACGCCGGATTGGCTCGAACGGCTCGCCGAAGAAGCCCTACGGCCGGATGTCGGAGCGGTCGGGGGATTGCTGCTCTATCCGGACGGCCGGATTCAGCATGCAGGGGTTGTGGTCGGTATGGGAGGCTGGGCGGATCATGTCTTCAAGGGGCAGTGGCCGGTGCACGATCTTTCCCCCTTCGTTTCGCCGATGGTGCAGCGAAACGTACTGGCCGTTTCCGGAGCCTGCATGGCCGTATCGCGGCGAACCATCGATCGGATCGGCGGGTTCGATGAGCGCTATCTCATGTGCGGCAGCGACGTGGAATTCTGTATTCGAGCCCATGCGGCAGGTCTATGGAATGTCTATGATCCGGGGGTGCGTCTCGTTCATCATGAAGCGGCCACCCGAAGGTCTAACCCCATTCCGGAAATCGATTTCGTCCTTTCCCGAAACGCCTATGCCCCTTTTCTCATGGGAAGAGGCGATCCGTTCTACAATCCCCATCTTTCCCTGATGGATACGACGCCGATGGTTGAATATCGTGGATATTCCAAAAACGAGCCAACCGTATGAACCATGGCATCCTGAATCGAATCCTGCGTCTTCGGCCATTTCGGAAGATCAAGGAAAGGCTCAGACGACGGCTCGTGCTTCAGACCATGCATCTTGCCGAAGTCACGCCGGTTCGCTTCGTTCCGGTAGACTCGGGCGGAAGACGGTTAAACCTGCTGCTGCCATCGATCAATCGGGAAGATGTCTATGGCGGGATTGCTACGGCGCTGCACCTCTGGGATCGGATCACGGCGGAAGCACCGGCCGATCTGCGATTTCGGATCGTCCTCTTCGATCGCTCCCCCGAACGGGATGCCCTGGAACGGTTTCCCGGGTACCATGCGGAGAAGGACGAACCGTCGGCCCGTTTTCAATGGGTGGATTTGACAAATCCGTGTGACAGGTGGTTGGGATTGGGCAGCGAAGATCGCTGTATCGCTACCTCCTGGTGGACGGCCTACATCGGGATTAGGCTCATGCAGGAGCAATGCCGCTTTTTCGATTTGCCGGCCATTTCCTGGGCCTACCTCATTCAGGACTTCGAGCCTGCCTTCTACAACTGGTCAAGCCGGTATGCGCTTGCGGAATCGACCTATCGGACGTCGGATATGCAGCAAGCGCCTATCCTTCGAACATGGGCGCTGTTCAACACGCACCTGCTTCAGACCTATTTTCATCGCAACGGATACCGTTTTTGGAAGGAATCCGTCGTTTCTCCCCGGATGCATCCCGAACTTCGCAACCGTCTGTCAGGGGACGGCTTCCCCCCGAAAACGCCCAGAAGCCGCACCATCGTGTTGTACGGAAGACCCGGAGTTCCGCGGAACGGCTTTGAAATCCTTCTGGAAGGCCTGCGAATATGGGCCGAACAGCGTGCTGATCGATGCCGAACGTGGCGGGTGGTCTCCGCAGGAGAACCCCATCCGGACTATCCGCTCGGAAACGGGCTTGTGCTTCACTCCTTAGGAAAACTGTCCATCGATGGATATGCACACCTGCTTTTGGAATCCGCCATCGGCATCAGCCTCATGATTTCCCCCCATCCTAGCTATCCGCCGCTTGAAATGGCGCATTTCGGCCTGTTAACCCTCACCAACGGGTTTGCAGAAAAAGACGTGAGCACTTGGCACGACAACATCCATTCGCTCAGCCAAGCGACTCCCGAATCCCTGGCACGGGCGCTCGAAACGATCGTGGAGCGGTTCGAAACCGATCCACAGATCGGAATGTCGGGCCGAAGCCATGTGCCGGAATACATATCCGATGCGGATTCGTTTCCGTTCCGAAACGACCTCATTCAATCTCTGTATGCTCCGCCCCATGTTTATTCCTGAATCCGCTCGATGACAGCGCCGAGCTTCTGAAACTTCTTTTCCATCGCTTCATACCCCCGATCCAGGTGGTAGACCCGCTGCACCGTCGTCGAGCCCTCGGCGATGAGTCCCGCGAGCACGAGGCATGCCGAAGCCCGCAGGTCGCTGGCCATCACAGGCGCACCCGAAAGCTTGGGGACCCCCTTGATGAGCGCCGAATTTCCCGACACCGTAATGTCCGCACCCATGCGCCGCAGTTCGCTGACATGAATGAAGCGGTTTTCGAAAATGGTTTCGGAAATGAGGCTCAATCCTTCGGCAACCGACATCAGGACCATGAATTGTGCCTGCATGTCGGTCGGAAAGCCCGGGTAGGGAAGGGTTTTGACATCCACGCTGTGAATGGACGGCGCTCCGGCCACCCGAATCCAGTTCTCTCCCGTCTCGATCTCTGCGCCGGTCAGGCGAATTTTGTGAAGGACGGCATCCAGATGGGACGGATCACAGCCCCGGATTTCCACTTGGCCGCGGGTAAGTGCTGCTGCCACGAGAAAGGTGCCGGTTTCGATCCGATCCGGAATGATCCGAAAGGAATCCACCGAATGAAGCCCTTCCACCCCGTGAATGGTGATGACCGATGTGCCGGCACCTTCGATTTGGGCGCCCATGGCATTGAGGGCATCGGCGAGGGCCACGACCTCGGGCTCCCGGGCCGCGTTGCGCAACACGGTCTTTCCCTTCGCCAGGACGGCTGCCATCATCAGGTTTTCGGTTCCGGTGACCGTCACGAGATCGAAATAGAAATCGGCTCCCTTCAGGTGTTCGGCCCGGGCCTCTACATACCCGTGTTTCAGTTCGATGGCCGCCCCCATCTCCGAAAGTCCTTTCAAATGGAGATTGATCGGCCGAGCACCGATGGCGCACCCTCCAGGAAGCGATACCCGGGCCTTGCCGAGCCGGGCCACCAGCGGCCCCAGAACGAGGATGGACGCCCGCATCTTCCGCACCAGATCGTAGGGGGCTTCGGGTTCGATGAGACCCTTGGCGCAGATGGTCGTCTCATGGGCGATCGGGTCCATGCGGCAATCAGCGCCGAGGTGGGTCAGGAGATTCAGGGTCGAATGGATGTCGCGAAGATCGGGAACGTTCTGGTAGGTGTTGCAGCCGTCTGTCAAAAGGGCAGACACCAGAATCGGAAGAGCCGCATTCTTGGCTCCGCTGATTTCGACCACGCCGTTCAGGGGGTTGCCCCCTTCGATGCGTATTTGATCCATGATGGCTCCAAAAAAAAGCGCTTTCCGCGAGAATCCGCAGAAAGCGCCGTTAGCGGTCTGTTACGAATGGGTCCGAGGATCAATGATGGCCGTGGTGGCCTCCTCCAGCGTCCCCCTTCTTCATGTCGATGATCGCCTTCACGATGCACCAGGTCATGCCGATGCCGAGGATCGTCAGGGCATACCAAAGCCCCCCCATGAACACCATGTGGGACATGTCCCAAATCCATTCGAAATTAAACGGAAACATCGCGCATCCTCCTTTGCATCAGTCGATGGGGTTCAGCTCAGGTTCCTGCGGAAAGATCGGCAGATACCGGTAGCAGATCATGATGAGAATGGCGCCGTAAGCCACGGGCAACACGGTCGTCGCCACTTCCTGCCAGCTGGGATAATACAGCGCCCACCTGTCAAAGCTCATCACCGGAGCAGCCATGGTTTGGAGCACCATCACCCAGCGGTTGATGCACACGCCGATGACGGCAAGAACGATGGCGAGGGTGCGGGCCTTGGGATTCTTGCGTCCGGCAGGCGTGATCAGGATCAGGGCAGGCACCACGCCTCCGAACAGAATCTCGGCAATCAGGATCCACATCCCGTAAAAGGCGTTGTTCGAGTAAAAATCGGAGACGAGAAAGCCCTTGGACGGTGCGGTCACCGTGGCCCAATAGATGGTATCGATGATCTTGGCAACGATGTAGGTGGCCATCATCCATCCGGAAATCTTGGCCAAGAGCTCGATGACGTTGTCTTTGACCAGTTTCTTGCCGCTGATGAGCTCCGTGATTTTGGTGATGAGCAGCGTGAAGCAAGGACCGTAGGCAGCGGCTGACCAGGTGAAGAGAAAGAACGTCCATGGCCAGATGAACAAGCCTTCCCGATAGGCGAAGGGCCTTCCGAAGAGAACGCCCGAAACGCCGCCGAGCGAGCCCTGATGGAAGAAAGAGAGGAAGGCCCCGGTAGCGGCGAAGACGGCCATGATCTCGTGCATGTTGTGGGCCAGATGATGGAAAAAGGAAATTTTGTTCAACTGCCGGTTTTCGAGGATGAGCGGAATGAACTCGATGGTGAGCACCCCGAAATAGCAGGACAGGCAGAAGGCCACTTCCGTCAGCATGGAGTGAACATTGGCATGCCAGAAAATGAACCAGCTGCGCAGTGGCTGACCGACGTCGATGGCCAGAATCAGCAGGGCCGAACTATAGCAGATGAATCCGATGAGAACGGCATAGTTGATGATGTTTTTGAGCTCGTCCTTTCCGGTGAGGTATTTCAGAAACCCCGAAAAGAACGCACCGCCCCCGAGGGCGATGACGGCCAGATCCGCCCAAATCCACAAGGCGAATCCATAATAGTCGTTCATGTTGGTCTGGTTGAGCCCCTTGAACCAACATAGAAGCATGGCATACACGCCCCAGAGGAGAACTGCCCCCACGACGGCCAGACCCAGGAGGAATTTCCCGAAGGAGCATCGCTTGACACCATTTGGAATAAGCGCAGCATCTATCATTGCATCGTCCTCATATGATCCTGTTTTCTTGAAATCCGGATGGTCACTTCTTCGGTTTTTCGTCCGGCAGATAATTGTCTCCGGCCTTTCTCACCCACTCCTTGCTGGAGATGTAGTAGACCTTGGGGTTGGTGCCCAAGCGTTCAAGGAGCCGGAACGCACGCGGATCCTGCTTGAGTTTGTAGACGGCGTGTTCGGGATTGTTCAAGTCGCCGAAGGTGATCGCACCTGCCGGGCATGCTTGGGTGCAGGCCGTCTGGTAATCTTCCTCTGCGATCTCACGCTGGCCTTCTACATAGGCCCTGTCTTTGGCTGCCTGATAGCGATGGTAGCAGAAGCTGCATTTTTCGACCACACCGCGCATCCGGGGGGAGACATTCGGGTTGAGGTATTTCTCCATTCCGTCCGGCCATACCGGATCATACCAGTTGAAGTATCGGGCATGGTAGGGACAGGCGGCCATGCAATATCGGCAGCCGAAACATCGGGTGTAAATCTGGCTGACAATGCCTGTCTGGCTGTCATAATCCGTCGCAGTGGCCGGGCAGACGGAAACGCAGGGAGAATGGCCTTCGTGACCTTCGCAGTGCTGGCAGGGTCTCGGGAGATAGCAGATGTCGGTTTCCGGGAACGGTTTTCCGTTTGTCAGCCGATAGACCCGCATCCAGGTGATGCTTTTCAGTTTGTCGGTTTCGTCGGGTTTGAACGGCACATTGTTTTCCGCCATGCAGGCCACCATGCAGGAGCCACATCCCGTGCACAGGTCCAGGTTGATGACCATGCCGAATTTCTTGGTCGTTTGATGCGAATGTTCGTTTTTCATCAGAACCTCATGCTATGCGTTAGGCTTTGCTCAGTTTGGCCCGGATGCCCCATGCAGCTTCGAACCCGGAAACCGGATCGTTCACGGACGCTATCAGGTTGTTCACGTTGATCCCTTTTCCCGCCAGATAGGCATCGTAGGCTTCGTGTCCGAGGCCCCGCGGCATGGCCACCACCCCCGGCATGATGCCGTCGTCGAGATGCACCTTGACCAAGGCCTTTCCCTTGGGCGTTTCGATCTGAGCTCTGTCGCCTTCATCGAAACCCAGAGACTTGGCGGTTTTCGGGTTGATTTCGACAAGACCGTCCGTTTGTTTCAGAACCGTATCTTCGAGAATTTTCGTCAGGAAGGGCGGATTGCCGATGTAACCGTTCGAAAGCCGCATCGTATCATAGGCCATCAGTGTGAGCGGGAAGCTTCCCGCATCGCCCGGAACGCCGACAGGCTTCAACACCGCATCAGCAGCGATGCCTTTGGGGATGAAGGAGAAGCGTTCCGTTGCGAACACCTCATCCCATGCGGCCGGTTGATATCCCTTGTCCACCCAGACAACCGCTTTCTTGAGCGATTTGAACCGCTCTCCGAGGGAGGATTCCAGGCAGGCATTGAAATCCTTCCATGCGAGGGCCGTCGCCACCGAATCCCCCAACCCTTTGCCGATCTGAAGAAGAACATCTCCGACCGGACGGGTGTTGCACTGGGGTTTGACCACCGGTTGAGAAAGGGCGATGGTGGGATAAGGGTAGCCGCTCACTCCGACGACATCATCTGCCCGTTCCAGATAGATGGGATTCGGAAGGATGAGATCGGACCAAGCAGCCGTATCGTCCATAAAGGAGGAAAAGCTCACGATGAAGGGAATCTTTGAGAACGCCTGTCGGACCAGGGCTGTGTCGTTCAGGGTGTAAAGCGGATTCGATTCGACGACGAGAAGGGCTTCTACGGGATAGTCTTTGCCGCTGGCGACAGCCTGGATGAACCGGTTCGGCAGGGAGATGCCGGCCGGTGTCCGGCCACCATCCAGTCGGGGATATCCCAGACCGGCCTTGGCCACACTGTCCGGCTGGACGTCCGGCCATGAAGGAATCTCTTCTCGGACCATCCATACCCCGCCGGGTTGATTGAGATTGCCGACCAGGGCATTGAGCGCATGGGTGGCGATGAAAAGATCGAGGCTTCCGGGAAGGGTCCCCTGACCTCTCCCGCAAACGGCGATCGGCCGCTTGGCCTTAGCGAATTCACGGGCCAACATCGTGATGGTGGCTGCATCCACACCGGTCACTTTGGCGACTGCCTCCGGAGAAAAATCGGCCAGAACGATGTTTCGGAAACCTTCCATCAACCCTTCGGTATAGGAGTCGACAAAATCGGCCTTATACAGGGATTCCGTGAGGATCACATGGGCCATGCCCAGCGCCAGAGCGGCTTCCGTTCCCGGGTTGACCGATATCCATGTGTCGGCTTTGGCAGCGGTTCGGGAAAGCCTCGGCTCGACTTGGACAAGCTTGACGCCGGCAGCTTTCCAATGGGCGTTGGCCTTGAACATGCGCACCGGAGATCCCCATCCGTCAAGAAGGCCGGCGCCGAGACTCAGCACATATCCGGCATGTTCGAAATCGAAGCCGATCCGTGCCTTGCCTCCGTTCATCAACGAAACGGTCAGGGCGTAGGCATCTTCCAAGGTGGGCAATCTCATGCCGTTGGGGGTCCCGTATGCCTGAGAAAAACGGTCCAGCAGCAGGTTTAAGGTGTTGGAAGAGGCGCCGCTGATCCAAGCGACCGACTGTGGTCGACCGGCCTTGCGGATAGCGGCCAGTTTTTCGGTGACTTCCCGAATGGCCTGGTCCCAGGAGATGGGCATCCATTGGCCTTTGCCCCGGTCTCCGACGCGCTTGAGAGGCCCCTTCACCCGGGTCGGACCATAGAGCAGCTGTAGGCCCGAAAGTCCGAGGGCGCAAATGCCTCCCTGATTGACGGGATGGGTTTTCATGCCTTCGATCTTGACGGCCCGATCGTCGATCTTGCGAACGCTGATCCCGCAACCGCCAGGGCACAGGGTACAAATGGAGTGTACCGTTTTGGCTTCCCCGCGTTTGGGAACAGGCGTCCAGGGCCAGTTCTGGCTCCAGATCGACACGTCGTCGGTCAGTTTCCAAGGCAGTGGAGACAGGGCAATGCCGGCTCCGGCACCCACAGCGAGTGATAAAAAGCATCTTCTGTCGATTTTCATGACATTTCCCCTTGAAGCCGCCATCGGAGCTGCGTTCACCCGAATCCACACCGGGGATTCGAGCGCCCCGGATTCCGGCGATTATTTATGGCAGACGAAGCAGCCTTCTTTTTGGGTTTGAACGCTACCGAGCATGTCCTTTTTCTGTTGATGGCACTCGGAGCAGTCGTCCATTTTCATGCGATCCCAGGTATGGTGCTTGATTCCGGCGATGTTGTGGCCCCAGATGTCCCGGCTGTAACCGGTGATCCGGTTATATTCGTAGGGCCGCAGATGTTCGGTTTCGCCCATTTCCCCGTGGCAGGTGACGCATTCCATTTTGGCGATCTTGACATGGGCCGCATGGGAGAAAAAGACACAATTCGGCTGGCGTGCGTAGATGAGCCAGGGGACTTCGATGCCCTTTTTGACGTATTCCTCGACGAACCGTTTTTCTTCTTCGCTTTCTCCCTGAACGTCACTGTGGCAGTCGATGCATTGGGCGAGGGTGGGGGAACCCGAGAAAGTGCCGTCTTCCCGGAAGAAATGGCAGCTTGCACAGCCGTCCGATACAAGGCCGTTGTGAAGCACATGATTGAAATCGATCGGCTGGTTCTTTTGGGAATAAAGGAGTTTCGGAAAAATGACCCAGCCGACGATCAGGCTTGCGGCAAGCCCGATCAGGAAGAAGAGAAAGACCATTCCTCCAGAACCGTGGTCTTCAGACTCGTGCGGGGCTGCATCCATGTGTTCGTGTTCGCTCATAAGGACTCCATCCTGCTTGGGTTACACAACAAAACCGTTATAGTAAGACGACAGGCACTTTGGGTTGGGCCAAGGGGAAGGGGGCAGGAAAGGGGGAGAATGGGAAACGCATCCGAAGAATGCGGAGATGAGAGAAACAACGAAAAACGATGTGTCGATGTTGACTCGTCTATGGGGCGCATGGGCCTTCTTTTCGATGTGTTAAACGGACGCCATCCCGGTGGTGCCATCTACTCGAAAAACTTGCCATGATGGTAAGCCGTTGCCTTAAGAGGGTTTTCTTTAAAGATTCGGAGGGGATTTGTCAAGCCATAAAATGGACGAAAGGGCGGGAGGGGGCCACGGGGCGGACGCATCTTCACGATAAATTTCCATGACGATGGTTGATCGCCGCCCCCGTCCATGAAAATGCCGTGGCGGTATCGGGCGGATGGGGCATGGTTGGGGCCACCCCGGAAGATCGGCCCGTCGTGGCTGGTTCAGGTGCACCGGATTTGTTTGGCGAAGCCGAAAACGAACTCATGTGCCCGGCCTCGTAAGGCTGGACAAGGGCCAGACCCGCTACGAAGAAGCCATTGGACATCGGCATGCAGCATTACCCGATGCATGCCGAAGGAACTTCATTTGTCCAGCCCAACGAGGCCCGGC
>Ga0272446_1001305_pt1 | contig 36512 bp, 29 predicted proteins | sample YNPCB0061_FD_194587 | JGI IMG/M metagenome (GOLD analysis project Ga0272446, IMG submission 194587) | Hot spring microbial mat communities from Yellowstone National Park, WY, United States - YNP-CB-006-1 | ecosystem: Environmental > Aquatic > Thermal springs > Hot (42-90C) > Sediment | place...
GCTCAGTTCCCGGCGTTATACTCGTCCTGCGCCGCCTGCAACACAGTGGCGATGTCGGCGGTCGGGTCTTCCTTGATCAGTTTATAGACTGCACCCATGATCAGGCGCTGCGCCTCTGGCCGGCGCTCCAGCGAACCGTGCCAGGGGCGACAGGCGCTGGCCGCCACCACATCGCCAGCCTGCTGATAGAAGGGCGTCTGGAATTGCTCCAGCCCCCGCGAGCTCATCAGCGCAGGGAAGCCGGCGCCCGGCCGCAAGACCCAGTCGGGGTTCTGCTCCGGCGACATAATCCAGTTGATGTAGTCTTGAGCAGCCTCTGGATTCTTGGCGCCAACCGGAATCCCAAAGCCTGTCACTTCATTGTTGCAGCCTGGCTTCTGGCCTTCAGCCGCGGGGAAGGGCGCAAGAATGACGTCGCCGGCGGCAATCGCATCCAGCATATCTTCCTCATTCCCCTTGGAGTACTGCGTGCCATTGGGCGCCGTCAGTGGGTTCACATAGCGGTAGCCAAACAGACCGGTCGGGAAAGAGCCTGCCGAGGCGTCCTTGAAGGCGTTTTCTTCCTGGAAGCCGCCAGCAAAGGCGATTTCCGGCACGTAGCCATTTTGCACCATCGAACGCAGGAACTCCACCGCCGCGACATTTTCCGGTGTGTTCAGGAGCATATTGCCCTCGCCGTCGTCATAGCCGCCGCCAAACGACGCAAACGTCATGAAGACCGCGCGCGTGGCGCCGCTGCCGTTGAAGTCGGTCGAGCCGAAGAAGGTCATGGCATAGAGCCCCTCACCCTTCAGCCGTTCGCCCGCAGCCAGATATCCATCGGGCGTGGTGGGGAAACCTTCCGGGAAGCGATCCTTCCAGACGTAGACCAGATGCGGGCGCTCCGAAACCGGAATGCAGTAGAGTCCGCCATCTGGCCCTGTGCACGCAGTCAGCGCATTCGGATCCATATCGGCGTACCAGGATTGAGCCTTAGCCCACTCATTCAGGTCCTGCAAAGCGCCATTCTGGTAAAGCAGACTGAGGCCACTGCTGCCCATGTCGAAGAGATCAGGCACATCACCACCGGCCTGCACCGCCGCCACCAGCTCAGCGTTCATCCGATCCCACGCCTTCGGCTGGTTCACCCAATTCCATTTCCCGGCGAAGGCCTCATTGAACTGTGGGATCGTGTCACGCAGGTACTGGTTGCCCACGCGCTCGTCACTGGCCGGGTCCTCGTTCTTCTCGTCGTACTGATACCACGTGATGAAATCCTTCGCCTCACCGCTGGGGGCGGCAGTTTCACCTGCTGGCGCGGCGCCCGGCGCCGCCGCCGGCGCGACGCATGCCGACAAGACTAGGCTTGCCAATACCAGCATCGACATCAGAGTCCACAGACGTTTCATAGGTTTTTGCTCCTTGTCCTGACTTGGTTGGTTGAGATTGCTGTTCGCCACCGCAGCGTCGCGGGTGCTGACGTGACGGTGGCGCCGATTCACTTTACTGCGCCGTGAAAATCTTACCCGAATGCGGTAAAACGTGCAACACACATTTCACAATGCACATGCGTTCGAATCAGCAAGCCTGATTGCAATCGCCGCAGCGCGTGGGGCGACCTTACCAAACAGTCCTCTCAGGGGCGGGGGAGATCAGCCTGCCCGGGGGGGCGCAACGTAGTAGGGGAATTCACTCCACTGGATCAGCAATGGGTAGACGCGTTCGGTCTGTTGCTGCGGCTGGCATGGATCGATCAGATCGTGCATCAGCCCCCAGTCTGCCGGGAACGCGTAAATGGCGATGTTGGCGCCGCGTCGGCGCCAGCGCTTCGCCACCGCCAACACGCCATCATTGTCGATCGATTCGTCGGTTGGGTTGATGATGAGCACCAGCGAACGAGCTTTCGGCGCCGCACGCCCGGCTTCCTCTCCCACCAACACAGCCAGCCGCAACAACTCGGCAAACGCGCGCAGGTGAAAGCCGTGATAGGCGTATTCGGGCCCCGGCGCCTGTCCCTTGTTCACCGGGTCCCACCAGACAAAACGCGTCAGTGCGTAACGGGCGTACGTGGCATAAAGCGGCATCGCACCAAAAGGCACCGGCTGAAAGGCCAGCGCTGGCGCCACCATCACTGCACGGTCGATATCGCTGCGATGCTGCGCCAGCCACGCCGCGACCAGCCCCCCCATCGACAACCCCAGCACGGTGACATGTCGCCCCAAACCGCGCGCAATATCCACAGCCGTCATGCCGGTGCGCACGATGTCTTCCGCAGTCAGCGCCGCCAGTTCCTTGGGCGCTCGATTGTAGAGGCCGTGGTATGGAAAACGCGGGACAAAGACATTGTAGCCGCGCGCAAAGTACTGTTCCGCCAGCGCCTTGAATTGCAGCGGGCAATTTGTGAAACCATGCAACAGGACGATGGCGCGGTCACGCTGGGCGCCATGCGTCAACACGATGGGGGCGGCGTCGGGGCGCATTCCAGGCTGACGCTGGGCAACTTGCGCGGCAGCGGCGGTCAATGCGGCGTCGAAGCTCTTCGCCGGACTGGCGGGCGGGAGGTCGCGCAGCGGCGGCTGCCGCCACACCAGCCGATAGGCTGCGTACCAGGAGGTTGCCGCCGCCGCCAGTGCGGCCACGCGTTGCGCCGTGCTCATTGCAGGATTCCCAACAGATCGCGCCCCACCACGATGCGAATATCGACCGGCGCCGAGGCTGCCAGCCCATTGATCTGCGCCCGCGCGGGTTCGAGGTTCAAATCGGTCGAAACTGCCGCCGCCACTGCGTCCGCCACGCCGTAGTTGATTACGATCGACTGAGCATAGTCGCTGCGGTCGGCGTCGCCAATCGAGGTCACCTGCCAGCCCTGCTGCTGGAGCAGCGCGGCGGTGCGCGCCGCCGCGTTGGGCGAAGTCGTGCCATTGAGAATCTCGATCCGCACCGCCCCGGGATCAGCCAATGCCACCTGCGACGCGCCCCCAGGCGCCTCGATCGCCGCGTAGAAGGCGCTCAACGCCGTGCGTACACGCGTGCGGTCGGGCAGCAGAATCCAGGCGCCCTCGCTGCTGAAGGTCTCTTCGCCGTAGCGGTTGTCAAGTACGAGTTGCTGCACATCGCCGGCGGCGCGGTTCTGGAAACGCTGCGCCAGCTCGATGCCAGTTGCGATCGGTATATCCGTCTCGATGCTGTTTTGCATCGTCGCCAGCAACTGGGGCGCCTTTGCCAGGAGTTGCGGAATCATGCCCGCATTCATCACCTGTTGCGCAACGGCGCGGATGATGTCCTGCTGGCGACGCGCACGGCTGTAATCTCCGTCGTTATGGCGGGTGCGCGCATATTTCAACGCCGTCTCGCCGTCGAGATGGTGAGTGCCAGCGTCGATGTGAAAGGTCTCAACGCCGTAATCAGGCGTCGGGTACTCTTCGTCGTGAATGGTGTTGGGCACCTCGACCGTGACGCCGCCGATCAGGTCGATGATTTCACGGAAGCCATCAAAGTTGACGCGCACAAAATAGTCGACCGGACGCCCGACAAAGCTGCTCACTGTGTCTTTGGCAAGCTGCGCGCCGCCGCCAGGGTAGTTCTGCAGCTCTCCAAGCATGTAGGCGGTATTGATCTTCGTTGTCACACCCAGGCCAGGGATCGGCACCCACAGGTCACGCGGCAGCGAGAGCATACCCATTGCGCCCGTCGCCGGGTTGACGGAAAGCAGGATCATCGTGTCGGTGCGCGTCGGCCCGTATTCATCCGGGCGCTCGTCAGTGCCGAGCAGCAAGATGTTGAGCAATTTCACCGGCTGCGGCGCAGTGACGGCCTCCGCCACCGTCTGCGCAGGGGCGTCATTGCTGACGGGCGACGCAGCGACCGGCGTTGCAGCCTCAGCGCTGCTGGCTGCCGGCGCCGCCACCGGCGCCTCGACCAGTTCCGCCAGGATCGAAGTCTGCACGATGCGTTGGCGCGCCCAATCATGGACGCGCATGCCAAACAGCAGGGCGAATCCCAGGATTGCTACAGCGTAAACAGAGGTGACAATGGCAGCAAGGCGGCGTGCGTTGAGGCGGCGCCCCTGCTGTGGAGAGGATGAGTGCAACCGAAAATGATCTGACATACTGTCTTGAGTATATCAAAGCCCGGAAGCGTCAACAATTTGCCGCCATGTCAATGCGAGATATCAATCAGCGCGGCAGTCGCTCTTGATAGAGGCCAGCGTCGGTGAGGAGATACTGGATGCTGTGGATGCGATCCATGAACAGGCCGCGCAGATCGCGCAGTGGGTTGCCCTCCGCAGCCTGGAACTGTTCGAGATAGGCGCCGGTCTCTTTGTCGAAGACGAGAATCCGCTCCGCCAGCCGGTCGGCAAGATAAATGGCGTCGTCGCCATCCTGCCCACACCAAAGGTCGGCTGCCTGCGCCGGCAGGGCAATGCTGCTGTCGAGACTGAAGGGTAGTTGCTCCCGATTCCGGTAGCGCACCACCTTGCCGTCATCGTACAGCAGCCAGATGTCGCCATCGATGCGCATCGCCTTGACGTCAGACAGGTTGACTTGCGTCGTCTCTGCAAACCAGGGGTCTGCGACGTCATATTGCCCGATCGGGTAACGATAGATCTGGTTGCCCCCTTCGTCGGCCACGTACAACCTGCCTAGAAAGGTCTCGATTTGAGTGGCGCGCACCCAATTCGACGCGTCGCCGAAGTTGACGACAGAGGCGCCATCCACCTGCTGGTTATAGCGAAAGACCCGGTTGGCGTCGTCAAGCACAAGCAGGCTGGACTTGTCGTCGACGCCGGGGACAGGCGGCTGCCACGCCAGATCGAGCGGCGCCCCGACGGTGACGCCGTCCACCGTGTCGCCCATCTGCAACACGATCTGCCCGTCATTGGCCGCCAGGCTCTCGCCGTCAGCAGCCAGCCGGTATGTGATGATGGCATTGCGCCCGGCGTCGAGCACGTAGATGTCCTGCCCGGCGACAAAAACTTGCTGCGGTTCGGCTTCAGGCGCAAAGGCGATCAAAGGCGAATCCAGCCCATAGAGCGACGCCACGCGTTCCACTGTCCGGCGGTCCTGGGCAATCAGCGCCAGCAACTCGCTGCTGCGGGTGGTGCGCCCGCTCATTTCCTCGGCGCGGCGCGCAAAGGTCTCCGCCTCGGTCAGCAAGGCACGCGCCACCGTATCATCGTTGTTGTCTAGCGCCTGCACGGCGCTGGTGTAGCGCGCTTCAGCCAGATTGAGCATGGTCTCAGCTTCGGCGCGTCCTTCGGCGCCTTGCCGCCAATACAGGGTCGCCACGATGGCGGGCGCCAGCAACAACAGAATGACGGCGGTGGCGATCAACACCCGGGCGCGACTGCCGGTGGCGGGGGCGGGCGGTGTGAAAGGCGCTGTCGCCGGGCGGACCTTGGGCGGCGGCGCGCTGGCATAGGTCGCTCCGGCTGGCGCCGCTGCCTCCAGCACGACCGGGGGCGATGCTGGCGCGGTGCGATCCGGCAACATGCTCGCCAGCAACGCCTGGGCGCGACCGGCGACCGCGCGCACATCAGCCATCCAGCGCGTCGCCGGCGTCGAAACGGTGGCGCGCGGCAACGCCGCCGTCACGCTGTCTTCAGGCGCCGAAGTTGTGGGTGCTGCATCGGTGGACAGCGATGCAGCCATGCGGGAGGATGCCGGGGGCAATCCAGCAACTGGTGTGGGCGACGTCGCCTGCTGCGGGACAGTCCCCGCGGTTGTCGCCGCCACGGTGGGCTCCACTGTGCGCTCCATTGTGGGCGCCACTTTAGGCGCTCCCACCACCGGAGGCGAGGCGTTGACAGCCGTCGGCAGCCCGCCTGGCGGTTTGGCGGACGCCGGTTTGGTCGGCGCGCCCTCGCCCGGCGACGATGTCGGGGAGGGCGGCGAGGACGGTGGCGGCGGGGACGGTGGCGGCGGTGACAGGGGCGGCGTTGGTTGGGCAGGTGTGGCGCCCGGTTCGATCACGAGCACAACGCCGGGCACATCGTTGCGCCCGGCCTGCTCGCGCAGACCGTCGGCAGCGTCGATGCAACTGCCGGCGTCGACATAGGCGGCGGTGGCAGCCAGCGTGCGCACCGAGACGAGGTTGAGCCAATCACCGCTGCCTGCGATCATGGCGGTCACGCCGCCGAGCTTCTGCCGATGCAGGGGCCACAGTTCGAGGCCAGCTTGCGCGCCAGCCGCGTGCATTTTGAGCCGGTCGGGGGGGAACACGCCTACGGCGCCATCTTCGGCAGTTAGAAAGGCAAACGCGCTGCCCAGCCCGGTCAGCGCCATCCGATCTGCCATGATGCCAATGCAGACCACGCCAGCCTGCCAGGGAGTGGTGCTGGATTCCATCTCGGCAGCCAGCATCGCCTGCGCCTTGCGCACCGTTTCGGTGATCACCTGTGACTGCGTGCCGCGCTCCGAATAGTAGGTGCGTTGCATGGCGCTCAACACCCGCTCGACGAGGGCGTCGGCGCCCGGCGCGGCGCGCAGATCGACCAACGCGCAAAAACTGCCGCGCTGCGCCTGCGGCGTTCCTTCCATCGGCGCAACGATGCGCACACCTGGGGCAACGCCATCGACTTCTTCGGCCAGATACGAGATGTGAATTGACATGAGCTACATTCACGCTGTACAAGGATGGCTTGGCACAAAGATTGTAACGCGACCCGCAGGCAATGTCAACGTGAATTGCGGAAACGGCGTGTGCAATGCGTGAAGTTGTGGCCGATTGACTCTTGCGCCCTCCGCATTTTCGTGCTATTACGGTGCATATAGCTTCATTCCAGCGAAAGGATTGAGATATGTCAGCCTTGTGCGTCGAGTGTGACGCCGAATTGAACATCAGTGGCCGCGTCCGGCTTGGGCAACACATCATTTGCCCCAATTGCGGCGTGCAACTGGAAGTGATCAGCACCCATCCCATCGAAGTTGACATTGCCTACGACGAAAGCGAGGAGTGGGACGATCTGGATGGCTACGGGCTGGAAGACGAGGACGAGTACGACGATCTGGATGAGTACGCGCAACTCGACGGCGTCCGGCGCAGGCAGCCCGATGATCTGGACATCGAGGACTTCGAGGAGGACGAGGAGCTAGACGAGTTCGATGTGGAAGATGACGACCTCCTCGACGCTGACATCCCACTCTGACGGCGCAAGATAGCCGCCATCCTTGCCTGACGCGCGCCGCCTCACTGCAACACCCACAGAACCCATGGTCGAGAGTCGTTATCGGACACCGGCAGCGGTGCATCGCGTCGAGGAAGAAATCAAACGCAGCCGCTTCATCACCACCCTTGCCCCCGCCCCAACGCTGGAAGCTGCGCGCACGTTCATCGCCAATGTGCGCGCCGAATTCCCAGACGCCAGCCACAACTGTTGGGCCTACGTCGTGGGGCCGCCCGGCAGCACCAGCCAGATCGGCATGAGCGACGACGGCGAGCCGCACGGCTCCGCAGGCCGCCCGATGTTGACCGTCCTGCTCCACGCCGGCGTCGGCGACATTGCCGCCGTGGTCACGCGCTACTTTGGCGGGACGCTGCTTGGCGTCGGCGGGCTGGTGCGGGCGTACAGCGGCGGCGTCCAACTGGCGTTGGCGACCTTGCCCACTGTCGAACGCGTGCCAACCGTGCTGTTGGATGTCGTGGTCGATTACACCGCCATCACCCCGCTGCAGCGCCTGGCGCCAGACTTCGAAGCTGTCATCGTCGCTCAGGATTTCGGCCTGGACGCAACCTATCGCATCCGTTTGCCCCTTCAGCAGGTCGATGCATTCCGTGCCGCCGTTACCAATTTGACGCACGGTCAGGCATTGGTCGAAATCGCCGCTTCCGAGTAGAATCCTTGTAAATTGCATTGTTCGCACACAGTGCATCGTGCGTGAATGCGAGCAAAAACAAATCAAACCTCTTTCTGCGCAAAACAAGGAGCACTTATCAATGCCACTTTACGGCGGGATCGAGGCTGGCGGCACCAAATTCGTGTGCGCAGTCGCCAGCGGACCAGACGACTTTCGCGCTGAAATTCGCTTTCCTACGACAACACCTGATGAAACGCTGGCGCAGGCAATCGACTTCTTCCGTGCGCAGCACGCGCAAGAACCATTGCAGGCGATCGGCGTCGCCTGTTTTGGTCCCATCGACCCCAACCCGGCCTCCCCCACCTTTGGCTTCGTGACCACCACGCCCAAACCTCACTGGGCGCACACAGACGTGGTCGGGCGGCTGCAGGCGGCGCTCCATTTGCCCGTCGGCTTCGATACAGACGTCAACGGCGCAGCGCTGGGCGAACATCGCTGGGGCGCAGCGCAGGGACTGGACACCTTCGTCTACCTCACGATCGGCACCGGACTCGGCGGCGGCGGCATGGTCAATGGCCGTTTGCTGCACGGCCTGATGCACTCCGAGATGGGGCACATGCGCGTCCCTCACGACCGCGAGCGCGATCCCTATCCTGGTCAATGCACCTATCACGGCGATTGCTGGGAAGGTCTGGCGTGCGGGCCAGCCATCGAAGGACGCTGGCAGACCAAAGGTCAACATCTCGCCCCAGACCATCCAGCCTGGGCGCTGGAAGCGCATTATCTGGCGCTGGGCGTCGTCAATATCATCATGACGCTCTCACCCCAACGCATTATTATGGGCGGTGGCGTGATGGATCAGCAACAAATCTTTCCGATGCTGCGCCGCGAGGTGCAGACGCTGCTCAATGGCTACATCCAGAAGCCAGCCGTCCAGGCAGAGATCGATCACTACATTACACCGCCCGGTCTGGGCAATCGCGCTGGCGTGCTGGGCGCAATTGCGCTGGCGATGGACGCGGCTCAACAGGCAGGAGGCATGGCATGAGCACAGTAGTCTTTGAGCCAACGGAGCATCCTCATCGACGGCGCAACGCCCTCAACGGTGATTGGGTGCTGGTGTCGCCGCATCGCACCCGGCGTCCCTGGCAGGGACAGACCGAAAAGAGCGTACAGGAGAGCCGCCCCGCCTACGATCCCACCTGCTATCTGTGTCCCGGCAATGCGCGTGCGGGCGGCAAACAGAATCCGCAGTACACGAGCACCTTCGTCTTCGACAACGACTTTGCTGCGCTGCTGCCCGATGGGCCACGCGGCGAGGTGGGCGTCGGCGAACTCTTCCAGGCTCAGGCCGAGACCGGCATCTGCCGCGTGATCTGTTTCAGCCCGCGTCACGATCTCACGCTGCCATTGATGGAGCTGAGTGAGCTGCGCCGCGTGGTCGATGTGTGGGCGCAACAGATCGAGGAGCTTGGCTCCCGTCCTGATGTCAATTATGTGCAGATCTTCGAAAACAAGGGAAGCATCATGGGGTCGTCCAACCCACACCCGCACGGGCAAATCTGGGCGAACTACACGATCCCGCTGGAGCCGGCCAAGGAGGACGCACAACAGCGCGCCTATTACGACCGTCACGGACGCGCATTGCTGCTTGATTACCTGACCCAGGAACTGGACGCCGGTGTGCGCGTCGTCATCCAAAACCGCCATTGGGTGGTGGTGACGCCGTACTGGGCGGTGTGGCCCTTCGAGGTGCTGCTGCTGCCGCGACGTCACGTCGTGGCGCTGCCCGAGCTATCCGGCGACGAGCGCGATGCGTTGGCGGACATTCTGAAGCGGCTGACAACGCGCTACGACAATCTCTTTGAGACGAGCTTCCCCTACAGCATGGGCTGGCACGGTCAGCCGACGGACGGTCAACGCCATCCGCACTGGCAACTACACGCCCACTTCTACCCACCCTTGTTGCGCTCTGCCACTGTCAAGAAATTCATGGTCGGCTACGAAATGTTGGGCATGCCGCAACGTGACATTACCGCCGAACAGGCAGCGGATCGCCTGCGGCAGATGAGCGAAGTTCACTACTCGACGGTGGCTGATTCGGTCTGAGCGCATGGTAGTGCACGTGGGCGCAAATATACCGCTGGTTGCGTGTTACGTGTTGCGTGTTGCGCAACGAGACGGAACACGCAACACGCAACACAAGCGCCATTGATTTATTTAAGCCCATGGGGAGCCTGTACTCAATCTGGCGAGGCGTTAACAACTTTTGTGGCAATATCGCCTACAGTATCGAAGAATTCTTGCGGGCGCAGGGCGTGCAGCGCCTCTGGATTGGTGTATCCCCAGGCGACGGCGCCAAATGCCATGCCTGTCTTTTGTGCGGCGTGCGCATCGCGGATTTCATCCCCAATCAGCAGGCACTCCTCTGGCGCCACGCGACACTTCTTCATCACAGGCTTGAGCTTTGGCGCCTTGCCAAAGACAGAGGCGCCGCATTTGAAGATGGCGAAGCGCGCCACATTCTCTGGCCCTAGCACGGCGCGCACATTCTCTTCTGAATTCGAGCTGACCACCGCCAACAGGACGCCGGCATCCGCCAACGCCTGCAACATCTCGCTCGTACCGGGAAAGAGCGGAATCTTGTCGATCTCTTGCGCCATCCGCTTGCGCACATCGCGCGCCATGCCAGGTACGCGCCACATGCGCACGCCAAGATGACGCATCAGCCGCCGCGCATCATAGTTGCGCAGCTCGGCATGATCGGCCGGATCGATCCGCTTGAAACGATATCGCTCTGCGTAATGATTGACCACGCTTGCAGCCCAGGGGAATGAATCGGCTAACGTGCCATCGAAGTCGAAAATCACCAGTTTGTATTTCACACCGGGCGCTCCGTCCAGCCATCAGTGAACTTATCAGAAGGGGCTTCCCATTTTCAGGCAGAGGTGCGAAAAATCCAAACTGACCTGGAGTTGATGGACGCCCGGCGCCAGACCACAGCGCCGGGCGTCCGTAATTGATCCAGGACTTGCGCATTTAGCTAAGCAACCTTCCTGGAAGCTGAGAGCATCCAGGAAGGTGACACATTAGAATCTGCGTAAGCCCAATGATCATTGATAAGCCAGCACTTCGCGCACGGTCAACCGCGACGCGCGCCACGCCGGCAGGAAACTCGCCAGCATCGCCAACACGACCACGATCGCCAGCCACAGCGCCAGCCCGCCGGCAGAGAAGACGTAGGGCAACGCCTGTTGGAAGAGCACGACGCCCACCGTCTGCGCCAACAGTGCACCCGCCGGATAGGCCAACAGCGCGCCCAGCAGCCAACTGATCAGGCCGATCAGCACGCCCTCGACAATCACGATGCGCAACACAGCGCCGTCCGACGCCCCAATTGCGCGCATGACGCCGATCTCGCGTGTGCGCTCCAGCACGTTGGTGCTCATTGTGCCTGCCAGCCCCAGCGCACCGACCGCCGCGATCAGCACGCCCATTGCCAGCAGCAGGTAGACAATGATGTCGAAGAATGCACCCGTGAAGCGACGGAGGGTGTCAATCGTAAAGACGGACGCAACGTCATAGCCCGCCGCCTCAAGCCGGTCGTTGAGCAGCTCCGCCGCTTCGTCCTGCGTCAAACCGGCGGCCGGGTCGAGCTTGAGCTGGAGACTGGTCGCCCGGTTCATATTGGCGGTCAACCAGCTAAAGTATGGGTAGTTTACGTAAACGGGAATGACATTCGGCGGCCCGCCTAGCACCTGCGCAATGCCGACCACCACCCACATCGATTCCTTGTCGCCGATCTCCAGCGTGATCACATCGCCCACCTTGATGTCCGGCTCAGCCGCCAGCACGTTCTGACTCAGCACAATTGCGTTCTGGTCATCGGGCTGCAACCAGCGCCCTTGCGAAAGCGTCGGGCTGACCATGGCGCTGTCGGCGGCGAGCGCAGTGATCGTCAGCGGGTTGCTCTTCGCGCCATCGGCGCGCACACGCACCGCCTGCGCGCCGAGCCAGCCCTCAACTGTCGTAAACGCCGGAATCGTGCCCACGACCTGATCGATGCGCACGGTGCGGTAAGCCTGTCCAAGCTGCACCTGCACATCGAACTGGTAGTAGTTGAGGCCAGTGTTGATCAGCCCATCCAGCGAGGAGCGAACACTGCCAACAGTCATGAAGATCATGCCGCCCAGCACCAGCGTTATCAGGGTCAACGCCAGCCGTCCCCGGCGCCGGAAGGTATTGCGCAGCGAAATCTGCATCGGGCGCGAAACGCCCTTGACCGACTTGAGCATGCGCATGAGGCGACCATCGGCGCCAGCCTGCGCGCCAACCCCGTAATCGGTCACGGCTTCACGCACGGTCACGCTGGCGCCGCGCCACACAGGGACGACTGCTGCCAGCAACGGCGCCAGGATGCCCACAGCCAGTTGAATCGCCACCACTGTCGGTGGCAGCGACCAGCGCGGAAATTCCACATTGATGAAGCCGCCCAGGAACGCGGCCAGCCCGCCCGCCACCACCACCGTCAGCGGGATCGCCACGACCAGCGCCGCCAGGCTGTAAATCAACACTGCGCCCAGATACATGCCGATGATCTGGGCGCGGCGCCCGCCGATGGCCTTCATCACGCCGATCTGGCGCACCTGCTGCGCCATCAGCGCCGCAACCGTGTTGATCACCAGAAAGCCGCTCAGGAGCAGCGCCAACAGCCCCAGCGGCGTCAGCAGCAGCGCCAGCGCGTCGAACAAATCTTGCAGCGCCAGCCGCCCCGGATCAGGCACCTGCACGCGGGCGACAGTAAAGCCAGCCTTCTCCACCTTATCTGCCGCTGCATTCGCAACCGACGTTATGTAATCTTTATCGAGCTGCTGTTCTGGTGTCCCAGCCACACGCAACAAAATTTGCGCATAGGTGCGGGCGCCACCCAGTCGCTCAAAAGTGTCGTAATCCACATAGCCGCTGGCGGCGCCGGTGAAGCGCGCCGAAAAGCCGTTAGGGTCGAACACAGCCCCGGTAATGCGCAGGTCGCGCACTTTGTCGTTGGCAGCGAGCACCCGTACGCTGTCGCCAACGCGAATGCCCGCTGGCAGCACATCGCTTGCACTCAGCGCGCTCCGCTCCAGGATCAGCTCATTCTTTTGCGGCCAGGTGGTGCGTTCGGCGCCAAAATCAGGGGCGGCCGGTGCGGCAAACACCGGCTCAAGGCGGTTGATGCGCACATCATCGAAGTCCTCGATAGCAGTGACAGTGAGATTCTTCCACTCGCCTGGCCGGACTTCGATCTTGAGGCCGAGTGTGCTGCGACCCTGTGCATCGGCGACGGCGGGAATGCGCTGCACAGACTCCAGCGTCTCCGCATCGACGCCGTCGACGAAGAGCACGGCCTGACTGGCGTTGCTGGCTGCATAGATTGCCTGTAGCTCGGTCAGGATCACCGAGCGCAAGAGTTGCACCGTACCCACCGCAAAGACGCCGACGGCGATCGACGCCACGACCAGAATCGTGCGTGCGCGGTTGAGCCATAGCTCGCGCACCACTTTGCGCCAGCGCGGGCTATGCATGGGCGACCTCGCTGATCCGGCCTATGCGCGGCAGCGTCCCCGGCGCCACAGGGGGCAGGTGGAGCGCGCCGTTGGCGTGATCACGCAACAGGCGCGCCGCCTCGATGTGCAGCGCCCCGGTGTCAGAGGCGATTTGACCATCGGCAATGGTCACTGTGCGCGTCACGCGCTGCGCCATGTCGTCGTCATGCGTCACCATCAGAATCGTCTTACCGGCGCTGACCAGGTTCTCGAACAGATGGAAGACCGCGCCAGCCGTGCGCGAGTCGAGGTTGCCAGTAGGCTCGTCGGCGACGATGATGGCCGGATCGTTCGCCAGCGCCCGCGCAATTGCCACGCGCTGCTGTTGACCGCCCGACAGCGCAGTAGGGAGCTTGTCGGCGTGCTCAGCCATCTCCACCTGTTCGAGCAGGTGATAGGCGCGCGTCTTACGTTCGCGCACACTGTACATGTTGCAGAAATCCATCGGCAACAGGATGTTTTCCAGCACGGTGAGCGTCGGCAGCAATTGGAAGAACTGAAAGACAACGCCGACGTTGCGCCCGCGCCACTCGGCGATCCGCCCCTCACTGAGTTTGTGCACGGGCGTGCCCGCCACGACCACCTCGCCTGCAGTTGGGCGGTCGATGCCGGTGATCATGTTGCTCAGCGTTGACTTGCCGCTGCCCGACTTGCCGATCACGGCGACAAACTCGCCCGGTGAGATCGTCAGGTCAATGCCCTTGAGCGCCTGGAATTCGCCTGCGGGAGTGGCATAGTTCTTGGTGACGCCGCGCAGCGTGATCAATGTATTCGTATGTGCAGGCGCGCCGTCTCTGTTTGATGCGCCATGATTGCGACGAAAGAAGGGTAGGCCGGGCATGATTTCTTTCTCCATTTACCCACTCGATGGTTTTACCAACCTAATGATAGGTAGGATAACACGCCGCGCACCATCTTTGCGTGGGGTTTGCTACAATCTTGTACAAAACCTTGACAGACCATCAGTGCAGCCTGCAGAGGGAAGGGACGCCGAAGTGCATGAACCTCTGGTGACGTGTACGGCGTGCATGGCGCAGACAAGAGTGACTCCGCCCCGATCGTGAAGTAGACCCGACGGCGCGGTTGCGGTTGCCCGGTGCGCCGAATTGGGGTAATCTACCCATCAGGCTGGCGTCGGCTGTCGCCAGCCGACACAGTAGTGCAGGCCCGCCAGCCTCCGCTGCAAGCCTGCAACCTGCCCAATGAAGGAGACGCGTATGGGAACAGCGATCATGGCGCCCGCACCTGTGGCGCCTACAATGTCATCCGCAATTCAGATGGAGAAGCCCTCAACCGAAATCTACTATCCCGAAAGGGATGGCAAACCCATGGCGGACAACACCCGACAGTTCCGGTACATCGTGACCATCCACAACGGCATTGCCGATCTCTTTGCCAATGATCCCAATGTCTTCGTGGCAGGCGATTTACTCTGGTACCCGGTGGAGGGCAGCAACACGATTCGCGCGGCGCCCGACGTCATGGTGGTATTCGGGCGCCCGCCGGGTGACCGCGGCTCATACTTACAGTGGAGAGAAGAGAATATCCCGCCGCAGGTAGTCTTCGAGGTGCTTTCGCCAGCCAACACGTTCGCCGAGATGCACAACAAATTACGCTTCTATGAGCGTTACGGCGTGGAGGAATACTACCTCTATGACCCCGACAACGGTGAATTGAGCGGCTGGTTGCGCACGGATCGTGGGCTGGAAGAGATTCCCAACATGGAGGGATGGGTCAGCCCACGGCTGGGCATTCGGTTTGCGCTGGAGGGGAGGGAGTTGGTGCTCTTTCGACCTGACGGCAGCCGCTTCGAGAGCTACTCCGAAGTCCGCGCGCAACTCAACCAGGAGCGCCAGCGCGCCGAGGAAGAGCGCCAGCGCGCCGAACGGCTGGCCGCGCGGCTACGTGCATTGGGCGTCGATCCTGAGACTGTGTGAGACAATAGAGACTGACGAGCCAGCGTAAAGGCTGGCGCTTGGCAGGGCGGCGATGATATATTACGCCATGCTGCGCTCATCCTTTCACCGCTCCGATAAGGAGGCCGCGAGCAATGTAACGTTCCAATACAATAGCCATGCCGATAACCGGCGCAATCATGATGAGAATAAGCACAGACATATACCACCATTGGGGGCCACGGGTGGCGTTTTGCGCCGCCACCGTCAACGGCATAGTCTGCGCCTGGGAGCTAGAGAGGAAAAGGGCGAGGAGATACTCATTCCAGGCGAAGACCAGAATAAAGAGAAACGTCGCCACCAATCCCGGCACGGCCAGCGGCAGCACAATTGACCAGAAGATGCGCAGGGTGGAGGCTCCATCGATCTGAGCGCATTCTTCTAGCTCAATGGGGATAGAGAGAAAGTAATCGCGCAATAGCCACACCACGATGGGCAAATTAGCCGCCACGTAGACGATTATCAATCCAGTCCGCGTGTCCAGCAACTTGATTCCAGTAACGTTGCCAATCTGCTGAAAGAGTACATAAATGGGGATGACCACAGCCACTGGCGGCAAGATGCGCTGGGAGATCATCCAGAACGCAATATCGCTATTGCCCAACGAACGCTCGAAGCGCCGCCCGACAGTGATTGCAGCCACGAAAAACAGGAGAAGAGCGGAAACCACAGCAAACCACCACGGCACACCAAAAGCGATTGCCAAGACTGTCAAACCAACTAGAAAAAGGAAAACCCCCACCAACCCCAGTTTTGGTTGATAGCGGAAACGCACCAGGGCATATGCTGCAGCGGCGCCCAGGGACAAAGCAATCACAGAACTAGAGAGCCCCACCACCACCGTGTTCATATAGGGGCGAAACGTGTCGTTGCGCACATCGACGAAGATATACTGCCAGGCGTGCAGCGACGGCTGAAAGTCTACAAAGGGAATGTAAACCGGCCCATTGGTCACTTGGCTGGGGAGCTTGAAGGAGGTCACCACCAACCAATAGATAGGAAAGAGCACCACAAAGGTCCAACCCCCCAAGACAATGTAGGAGAGTAAGGCCTGAAATGGGGAGGGTTTGAAGGCGCTCGTGCGCTGAAAGAAACGTTTCATGGGCATGATACATACACCAATAGTACGTCAACGGTCAGACTGCCTCAGTTGTGCGCTGGCGCACCAGGTTGACAAAGGCAACTGCAAGGATGGTCACCAGGATGAGAAGGCAATAGGCAATTGCTGCAGAGCCACCGATGTCCAACGTGCGCCAAAAGACGAACGCACTGAGTGTCAATGACTCTGTGGCGGTGCCTGGCCCGCCATTCGTGAGCACATTGGGCAGATCAATGATCTTGAAGGCTTCAATCATACGGATGAGCACAAGCGCGGTGCTCACAGGCAGGATTGCTGGCAGGGTGATGTGGCGAAAAATCTGCCAGCGCGAGGCTCCATCCACTATCGCAGCTTCCACTGGCTCTTGGGGTTGTCCCTCAATGGCCGCCAACAGTATGATGAACATGAAGGGAGTCCACTGCCAGACATCGCCGATGATGACAGCAGCGCGTGCGCCCCACGGATTATTGACCCATGAATAACCGCCCAGTCCAATGGCTTTCCACAATGGCGAGAAGGGACCGACTACTGTGTCAGTCAGCATGCGGAACATGAAGGCAACACCCACAGGAGTGATCATCATGGGCAGCAGAAAGACTACCCGAAAAAAGCGCCGGCCGCGCAGTGGTTGCCCGGTCAATAGGGCAAGACCCAATCCGATGAAATATTGCAACGCAATGCCGACGAAGACATAGGTCATGGTCACAACGACTGCCCCAGGCCGACCTGCGCTGAAGACAGTGCTTACCGTAAGCCAACCCAGAAGGATAATGAAACACGCCAGTAGCATGCGCATCAGCAGACCGAAGATGCGCCAGGGGCCGCCGCGTACGTAGCGATAAAGAAAGTAGATTTGGCTTGCAACGAGCGCTCCAGAGAGGAACCAGCCCAAAAGTGCCGGCGTTTCCATAACGCCGAGGAGACGCCCCTGTTCGCTGCCTAGCAACAACCTGTGGTAGTTCGCTAGCCCCACATTGATCACCTCAACGCCTCCCTTGACAAACTTGAGGCGCGAAAAGGACAACCAAAGTGATACAATGAGAGGGAATATCGAGAAGAAGAGCAAGACGATCACCGCAGGCCAGATGAAAATCGCGTTGGAGCCCACTCGTCGCCGCCCTTTGGCGCGCGGTTTCGCCTCAGCAGCGGCAACAGGCGCAGAAACCGGTTGTGTGGTCATGGAAGAAGCGGTCTCTATAGAAAACTACAATGGATGGCGAACACCAGTCGCCATCCATTGCTTTCGTCTGTTATCTGTTTACTTGGTCACACCCAGCGTAGCCTTGTATGCAGCTAACTGAGCGTCGCGCCCTAGTTCCTCAGTAATCTCCTCCCAGCCGGACTCGATCGTCTGGACGGTTGCATCCAGGTCAAGCTCGCCAGCCAAGTACTGGGAGATAGCTGTGTCGAGCACCACCTGCTGATAGCGCTGGTTTTGTGGCACGCGCAGATCGAGCACCATATTGGGGCTATCCAGGCTCGCCTTGATTGCGCCCAGGTATACTTCGGCAGCCTGCTCGCTCATGCCACCTTGCGTCCACACGCTCATATCCTCGAACTGAGAGATACGATAGGGGTTGAAGCCGGTGGCGCCAATGGTCACGTCCACGTTGGATTGGGCAGGCGCGCTGACGTAGGCCAAGTAGTCGAACGCAGCGTCTTTAGTGGCGGCATCGGAAGCGGCGTTGATTCCGCCAGACCAACCACCAAATGCGGCAAAGGGGGCGTGGTTAACGCCATCGACCGCATTAGGACAGGTCGTTGCATCGCAGGCCACGAGTTTCCCGGTGGAGCGATCGAGCACTTCAGTAGACCCAGGCAGGATGACAGCGCCCGTCTTGTCATTGACCTTTGAGCCTTCAGCAATGGCCAGTGTGCCGATGTCACCCCAGTCGATAGTGAGGGCGCAGCGGCCGGCAGTCCACAAGCCACGAGTATCACCCACGTCCAGGTTCAGCTCTTCAGGTGGGCCAAAAGCTGTCGTATCCTTGTAGATTTCCAGGGCCTTACGGAAGCCTTCGTTATCGCCATAGAGCGGTTTGAAGGTTTCCAAGTCGAAGAAGCCTCCCTGTGCAGTGCCCTGGCTCTGCAAGAACGCGCTGGCGACTGAACTGATCATCCAGTAAGCCTGGGCGGCGCGCTTCTTTGAGATGCACGAACCATAGTCGCCTTCACCGTCTCCATTCATGTCCATTCCATTGGCGGCCTCAGCAAAAGCCAGGTAATCATCCCACGTTTGTGGCGGGTCTAGTCCCAATTCCGCAGCTACGTCGGTTCGGTAGTAAACCATTTGGAAGTCGCCATCCAATGGAACAGTATACACATCACCCTTGTAGCTGGCGCTAAAATCGCGGAAGAAGGCCCCAATGTCCTCCCACTGCAACTCCTCACTGTTGGCGACGCGATCTGTTAGCACTTCCAAATAGCCGGGTTCAACGTAGTCCACCATCCATTGGGGAGCAAAAACGTAGACGTCGAACGCGTTGGTGCCGGTAGCCAGGTCTGTCAGAATCTTCTGATAGAGGTCACTGAAGGGGACGACTGTCACATTGACCGGTATACCAGTCTTCTCGGTAAACTCTGCGCCGCGGCGCTGCAACGGCTCAGCAATCTGTGGCCCAGTAAAGGTAAGTACGTCGATGGATACATCTCCGGCAGGCGCCGGAGCACCTCCGCCTGTCTCTCCACCGCTGGGCGCTCCTGGCGCAACGGGCGCTGCGCAGGCTGAAATCACCAGCGCGATGAGCATCAACGCCGAAAGGTACAATCTCACTTTCATAGGTGTTCCTCCTGATTCGGTTTTCTGAATTGGGTGTTGAGTAATGATAACAAATCACCAACTAGCCGATTGCATTCTGTCGCCAGACGCCAATGGAAAAGAACGCTTTCGCTTTGGCGCAAACGCAAAATACAATCGAAGCATTTTGACGATCTAACAAAATAATAGCACGCGAATAAACCCAGTGTCAATTCGTTTTTGGGGGGGCTGAGGGGGTGGGAGCCTGCTTCACGTCCGAGGTAGGATTTACTTTGTTGGTCATTGCCTCCAACGTGATATGGGGCGCCACACAGGAGGTGATGACCTACGACGGCTGGCCCCAACTTGAATCACACCCTAGAGTCTGTTATGTACTTTTAGCCTTGAGTTAGGCAAACTTAGGGTTCTACTGGATCTCATGTGGTTGACAAACCGTCATTTATCGAGCGGTGCCGTCCATTGCAGGATGCGTTGTAATATCGCACCTCTTTCCACAACACCGCTTGGCGCCATGCAAAATGTCAACCACATGAAATCCCGAAGACCCAAACTTAGGGCATGACACGCAAAGCCTACCCAAGTGACGTTTCCGATGATGAGTGGGCGTTTGTAGCGCCCTACCTGACCCTGATGAAAGAAGATGCTCCGCAACGGGAACACTCCCTGCGCGAAGTGTTCAATGGCCTGCGCTACATCGTGCGTACGGGGGCGCCGTGGCGGATGATGCCCAACGATTTGCCGCCGTGGTATACGGTTTACCAGCAAACGCAGCGCTGGCTGAAGGCAGGTGTGTTCGAGGAGATGGTCTGCGACCTGCGGATGCTGATGCGTGAGATCGAGGGCCGGATGCCGCAACCGCGCGCAGCGATTCTGGACAGCCGGACACTGCAGTCGACCCCGGAAAGCGGGTGGCGTGCTGGCTACGATGGGCACAAGCGCCGCAAAGGCTCGAAGGTACACCTAGCCGTCGATACGTTGGGGCAGTTGCTGGCAGTCCTGGTCACGCCGGCCAACGAACAAGATCGTGCGCAAGTGGCGGCTCTGGCTGCACAGATTCAGGAGGCGACCGGAGAATCGGTGGAAGTCGCCTTTGTAGACCAGGGCTATACGGGCGACCAGCCGGCAGCGGATGCTGAGGCACAGGGGATCCGGTTGGAAGTAGTCAAGTTGCCTACGGCCAAGCACGGCTTTGTGTTGCTGCCTCGCCGCTGGGTGGTCGAACGCAGTTTCGCCTGGATGGCACGCTTCCGGCGGCTGGCACGCGACTATGAACGCCTGGCGGAGACGCTGGCCGGGTTGCATTTCGTAGCCTTTGCCATCCTGTTGGTGCATCGATTCATCACTTTCATGGTGCAAAGTACATAACAGACTCTAGGAGGTAGCGGGCATCCAATTGTGCGCGCAAACTCAGGCGGGCGGCGGCGGTGCCGCTGTCGAGCTACGCACGATCATTTGCACCGGCAGCACAAGTTCGTGCGGCGGTAGGTCGGGCTGTTGGAGCCGCGTCAGCAGCCGCGCCGCCGCCGCCCGCCCCAGCGCATACGCTGGCTGCACGACGACCGTCAGCACCGGCGCCGTCACATAGGGATCAGGCAGGTCGTCGAACACCACCACCGAGATATCTTCTGGCGTGCGCAGCCCAGCCTCACGGATGACAGTCAGCGCACCTGCGGCGATGAAGTTGTTGGCGGCAAAAATTGCCGTCGGGCGGTGCGCCAGCAGGTCGCGCATCATGGCGTAACCACTTGCCACCGTGAAGGCGCCAAAGCGCAGCAACGCCGGCTCCGGGGTCAACCCGGCGGCGCGCAATGCCTGTTCGTAGCCAGCGGCGCGTTCCTGGCTGACCGAAAGCCCTGCCGGACCTGCCAGCAGCGCAATGCGACGATGCCCGAGGCCGGTGAGGTGGTGGACAAGCTGAAAGGCGCCATCCACCGAGTCGCCGCGCACAATGTCGACTGCGACGCCCTCGATGCGGCGATCGAGCACGACAACACCCACCCTCTGACGCTGGAGCGCGTGCACGTCTGCGCCGTTGCTCGACGCCGGCGCCAGCAGCACGCCATCGACGCGGCGACGCAGCAGGGCGGCAATATATTGCCCTTGCTTCGCCTCGTTTTCGTCGGTGTTGCAGAAGAAGACGCTGAAACCCGCGGCGCTGGCGACATCCTCCACGCCACGCGCCACTGTCGTCCAAAAGGGGTTGGTGATATCGGTGACAACGAGCGCCAGCGTGTTGGTGCGGTGCGAGCGGAAACTATGCGCCAGCATGTTTGGGACATAGTGAAGCTCGGCAGCCGCCTGCTCCACTCGCTGGCGCGTCTCTGGCCGCACATACCCGGCATTGTTCAGCACGCGTGACACCGTGATCGGCGCCACCCCGGCGCGTTTCGCAACATCGCGAATGGTGGTCATTTCACTCCATCACAATACAGACTTTGCCGCTGAGACCGGCGTCGGCGACCCGGTACGCTTCGTCCGCCTGCTCGAGCGTGAAGCGGTGCGAGACAATGATCTCTGGTTTGAGGTTCCACTCCACCAATTTCTCGACCAGGTCCTCCATGTGCCCCAGGCTCGTCACCCAGGAGCCGTAGATTGTGATCTGGTTGTGGATGATCGTCTGGCTCACGTCGAAGTCGACGCGGTTGCCCTCACCCACCATGGCGCAGCGACCCCAGCGCCGCGTGCCCTGAAGCGCCAGTAGACGCCCCTGGGGCGAGCCAGAGCAGTCGATGGAGACCTCGCACCCCAGCCCGCCAGTCAGCGCCTTGATCTGATCCAACGCGTCAGGGGCGTCGGCGCGCACGATGTGATCGACGGCGCCAACTTGCAGGCTAAAGTCAAGACGGGAGGCAGCCACATCGGCGCCGATCACCTGGGTGGCGCCCATCTTCCTGGCGATCAACCCGGCCGCCATGCCCACCGGCCCCATGCCCGTGATCAGCACACGATCTTCACCAGAGACGCCCACACGGTTGAGCGCCTCGTAAACGGTGCCAAAGCCACACGCCACCAGCGCGCCGTCGACGTAGCTCAGTTCGGCGGGCAGCGCAATGCAGGTGTCCTCCTCGGCAAGCAGGTAGTCGGCGTGACCACCATCGCGCTGCCAGCCGTAGGCGGCGCGGTGCTCGGAGGTGCACGAGATCATGTAACCTTTACGGCAGTCATTGCAGACGCCACAGCCGCTGATATGGTAGAGAATGACGCGGTCACCCGCCTTGAAACGCTTGCAACCTGGCCCGGTCTGCACGATCTGTCCGCATGGCTCGTGACCAGCAATGACGCCCTGATAGCCCTCCGGGCCGTGCCCCAGATGCTCGCGGTAGATGGCGCGAATGTCGCTGCCGCAGATCGACGACGCCTTCATCTTGATGAGCACCTGACCGTGACCCGGCTCCGGCACATCGAACTCCCTGATCTCGACTTTGCGCCCACCGGGCAGCAACACACCTCGCATTTTCATGGATCAATTGTCCTTTTGAGTTGAGCTATGAATTGAGATATGAACAAGACCTACGCATTTAGCTCAGCAACCTTCCTGGAAGCTGAGAGCTTCCAGGAAGGTAACACACTGGAATCTGCGTAAGCCCAAATGAATTGAGAGATCACGCCCTTCGAGGCGCAACACACACCGAGACCGGGCTGGCGCCCTTGCCCCTCGAAGCCGCCGCGCGTCAGTTGTTGCGCCTCACTGCACGATCACGCCGTCTTCATCCCACAGATCACGCCAGTCCTGGTTCTCTTTCCACAAGAAGACCTGCCCTTTGATCAGCCGACAGCCTCTGTCAATGGCCGCAATGGCAGCCATTTCGTCCTCGCTGAGCGGGTCGCTGACGACGCCCTGCAAGTTGGCGAGGTAGTTGCGCCGTTTCACAGAAAAAGGAATCGGCGTCTGTCCCCGCTGCACTGCCCACTTGATGCAGACCACTGCCGGATGAACGCCATGCCGCACAGCAATCTCGACGATCACCGGGTCTTCGATGTCCACGGTGTCATCGGCGGTGCGGTCGCGTGCGGGGCGAGCGGGTGACCCAATGGGGCTGTAGCCAATCGCTGCGATGTCATGGCGCCGCACGAAGTCAAACAGCGCCGGCTGCTGAAAGTGTGGGTGCAGCTCCATCTCATTGGCGGCAGGCTTGATGCGCGCATCGCGCAAGAGCAGCTCGAGCTTGGGGATCGTCATATTCGACGTGCCAATATGGCGCACCAGGCCACGATCAACCAGCAACTCCAGTTGGCGCCAGGTCTTCATGTAATTCGCGTGAATGTAGGGTTGGGCGTTATGGTCGCGCGAGCTGACATCGACGCCCGGCGCGTGATGGTTTGGAAAGGGCCAGTGGATCAGGTACAGGTCGAGATAGTCGAGTTGCAGATCGTGCAGCGATTGCATGAACGCCGGGATCACATCCGCCTCGGCGTGCCTGTCATTCCAGAGCTTGGAGGTGATCCAGAGCTCCTCCCGCTTGACGCCGCCCGCCATCACAGCTTGCAGCGCCATCCCAATCAGGTGCTCGTTGCCGTAAACTGCCGCACAATCGAAGTGACGATAGCCGACCGCCGCTGCACCCATCACGGCCGCCGCCACTTCCTCGCCAGATACATGATCCGAGCCAAAGGTGCCCAGGCCGATCGCTGGCATTGTGGCGCCGGTGTAGAGACGACGCAGAGGCACGAGACGCGGATCGACGCCATCGTCGGCTGGCGACCAGGCAGACGCGGCAAATGCAGAGATAGACAAGCTCACCTCCATCGATTGCCCAGGCGCGCAATGATTGGCGCTGGAAATGAATGTGCAGATAGAGAAAAATGGATGCCGTTGTGGTACCGGTACCACAATAGCACGGAACGCCCGAATTGTCCAGAGGCAAATCACACCGCGCCTCCCTCTACGGTTCGCCCCACGCCAGTATGATGCTATAATCTGTGCGACGCAGCGTGCAGTGGGCAACGAACACGAGTCGATTCCCTCGCAAATCCGGTTTCCGGCTGAGATCAGGCGTCGCGAGTACATGAAGGGTGCAAACAGTTGTGATGCGAGCGGTGCTGCCGCCGGATGCCTTGCCAGATGATGAAATGCGCCTGCACCTGATGCGGCGCCTCGAAGATGAAGTGTTGGCGTGCCAACGCTGCCCGCTGGCGCACACGCGCACATGCGCTGTGCCAGGCGAGGGCAACCTGAACGCGGTTGTGATGTTCGTTGGCGAGGGGCCGGGCTTCGACGAAGATCGCCAGGGGCGACCCTTCGTCGGGCGCAGCGGCCAATTCCTGACCGATACGCTGACGCAGCTAGGGATTGCACGCAGCGAAGTGTATATCACCAACGTGGTGAAGTGCCGCCCACCCCAAAATCGTGACCCGCTGCCTGCTGAACTGGATGCGTGCAGCGACTATCTGACACGTCAGATCGAGTTGGTCAACCCCCGCATTATCGTGACGCTGGGGCGCTTCAGCATGCGGCGCTGGTTCCCTACCGGTGCGATCACGCAGATTCATGGCCGCGTGCGCAACATAGGACGCGGACGGATCGCTCTGGCGATGTTTCATCCAGCGGCGGCGTTGCGCAATCCCGCCTGGCAGACTGCCTTTGTGCAGGACATGGGGAAGTTGCCTGCTCTGATCGAGCGGGCGCAGCGCGCCAACGCGGCGGCGGCACGCGGCGAGGCGTTGCCCGCCGGCGCACCGCATCCCGGCGACGAAGATTATGTCGCATAAGTTCATTTTGACGCACACAGGCCGCCAGCGTGGCGCGCCTGTTTCGTACATTGAGCAAAGTATTGATTGATTCAGGAGAATTCATTCGTATGACAAAAGAAAAGAATAGCCTGGACGACCAGGCCACGCCCTTGCTGCGCGTCATCCCCCTGGGTGGCCTGGGTGAAATTGGCAAGAACATGCTCGTGCTGGAGTCGGGCGACAACCTGCTGATCATCGACGCCGGGTTGATGTTCCCCACCAGCGAGATGCATGGCATCGACATTGTGATCCCCGACGCCTCGTATGTGATCGACCGGGTGGCGCAGGTGCGGGGCGTCATTCTGACGCACGGCCACGAAGACCACATCGGCGCGCTCTCCTATTTTGTGGAGCAGGGGCTGCGGGCGCCAGTCTACGCCACAGCGCTGACCCAGGGATTGCTGGAGGTCAAGCTGCGCGAGCAGAAGTTGCTGGGCGAAGCCGACCTGCGCACTATTACCGCAGACGACGTGGTTGAACTGGCGCCCTTCACTGTGGAGTTCTTCCACACGACGCACAGCTTCCCGGACAGCGTCGGCGTCTCGGTGCTGACGCCTGCCGGGCGCATCGTTCACACCAGCGACTATCGCTTCGATCCAACGCCAGTCGATGGCCGCCCTACCGAAGAAGATAAATTGCGCCGGTGGGGCGACGAAGGCGTGTTGCTGCTGTTGGCCGATAGCACCAACGCCGAACGGAAAGGGACCACCGACAGCGAAGCCACGTTGGAAGCAACGTTGGACAGCGTCATGGCCGAAGCGCCGGGGCGCGTGTTGCTGGCCACCTTTGCCTCCAATCTTGGACGCGTCCAACAAGTGATCAACGTAGCGCGGCGGCATGGACGCCGGGTGGGGATGGTCGGGCGCAGCATGGTCAACAATGTGCGCATTGCGATCAAACTTGGCTACCTGGACATCAAAGAGGAGGAGTTGCTGACGGCGGGCGAGATGGAGTCACTGCCAGGAAATCAGGTCGTCATCGTCGCCACAGGCAGCCAGGGCGAGCCGACCAGCGCCATGGTGCGCATGAGCATGGGCGACCACCGGCAGTTGGTGCTGCGCGCGGGCGACACTGTCATACTCAGCGCCACGCCGATTCCGGGCAACGAAGAGTTGTTCAATCGCACGGTGGACAACCTCTTCCGCCAGGGCGCCAATGTGCTCTACCACGAGCTGGGCAATGTGCACGTCAGCGGGCACGGTGGGCAAGAGGATTACCTGCGCATGTTTGCGCTGACGCGGCCGCGCTATTTCATTCCTGTGCACGGCGAGTATCGCCATCTGGTGTTGCACGCTCGCCTTGCGCAGCAGTGGGGGCTGCCGGCGGACCGCGTCTTCATCCTTGAAGACGGCGACACCGTCGAGTTCGGTGACTTCTCCGGCAAGGGCGAGATTGAAGCGCGGCGCGGCGAGAAGATCGAAGCGGGTCACGTCTATGTCGATGGCCTGGGCGTCGGCGACATAGGCAATGTGGTGCTGCGCGACCGCCGGCAGTTGAGCCAGGAGGGCTTTATCGTCTGCATCGTTGCCGTCGATGAGTACGATGGCGAAATCATCTACGGCCCGGAGATCATCAGCCGTGGCTTTGTGTATATGCGTGAACAGGAAGATCTGATCCGCCGGGCGCAGGAAGCAGTCTCGAAGGTCATCAAGAAAAAGGCGCCCACCACGGTGCTGGAGAACAAGATCAAGGATGCACTCGGCAACTTCGCCGCACGTGAGATCGGTCGGCGCCCGATGGTGCTGCCGCTCGTGATCGAAATGTAGGAAGCGGGCGGAGGGTGACTCGTGACAAGTCACGAGTCACGAGTCACGAGTCACAAGTCACGAGTCCAGGCGTCATTTGAGGGGCGTCAACGCACACTCATGTCCAGACCTAATCGGTACGTCCCCTATTATGACGACATTGTCGCGGCTATGGCAGAACCAGGCTGTGCGTTTTGTCGGCTGCAACTGCGCGCGGCGGAGCGATACATCGACGCTTTGTTGTGGGAGAGCGTCAACGATCCGCGCATCCGGCGTGAAGTGGCGCACGCGCGCGGCTTCTGCAACCGCCATGCCTGGCTGCTGATCCGCCCCGGCGGTGCGTTGAGTTCAGCAATCATCTACAAAGATGTCGTCCAGGCGGCGGCGCAAGTTGTGCGCGAGGCGCCGGTCGCCAGGGTGTCGCTCTGGCAACGGGTGCGCGCCCGCTTGGGTCGTCGCCAGCCCAACGAAGATGCCCTAGTGCGCGCCCTGGCGCCGCAACAGCCGTGCCCGGTGTGCACAAACGCGGCGGAGATCGACGCCCATCTTTGCGCTACGTTGCTCGGAGCGCAGGCCAGATCAGACGAGGTGTTGGCGCACTATCGCGCGTCATCCGGCTTATGCCTGGAGCATTTCCGAACATTGCTGAGCCACGCCCGTCAACCGGCAGGACGCGCTGCGTTCATTGCCGTGCAGCTCGATCTGTGGGCGGCGCTGGACAGGGAGCTGGCAGAATTCATCCGCAAATCCGATCATCAGGCACGCGGCGAGAAATTTGGCGCCGAGCGTGATGCATGGGAGCGCGCGATTGCGCTCACTTCCGGGCCGCAGCCCGCCTCGCGGTCACAGCGCGGCGGCATCACACAGGCGGGCGCGTAGCCAGGGCTTGCGAGCGAGGAGCGTGACTCGTGATGCGTGATAGGTGTTGCGTGTTTCGTGTTGCGTGTTGCATGAAAAGCGAAAACACGCCCCTCGCCCCTCGCCCCTCGCCCCTCACCCTGCACCGAGCCGCTCCAGGATTATCTCCGCAATATCGAGCGCCGCGCGTGGTCGTCCCATGCGTTCAGCCTGCAGCGCCATCTGCGCCAACCGCTCGCGATCCGCCAGCAGCCCCAGCGCAGTGCTCGGCGCCATCTCTGGCATGCGCAACTGGATGCCAGCGCCGGCGCCGGCCACAAAATCGGCGTTCCACTCTTCCTGCCCCGGGATCGGGTCGATAATGATCATCGGTGTGCCGCGCGCCAGCACTTCGCTCACCATGAGCCCGCCCGACTTGGTGATGACGATGTCACTCGCCACAACCAGATCATCGACGTAATCGATCATACCTTCCTTGCGCAGCTTCATGTGTGCACCGCTGTGAAGCGCGTGCAGCGCGCTCGCCAGCTCTTGATTGCGCCCCGCCACCGTCACAGCCAGCGCGGGGCGATCCGCTTCCTCCAACAACCGCTCGACCAGCAGGCGCACGCGCTTTGGCTCGATGCCGCCGCCGAAGATGCTGATCACGGGGCGATCGACGGGGAGATCACGGGCGCGACGCGCCTCCTCCATGCGCTTCGGCGTCAGCAATTCGAGCTTGACCGGGATGCCAGTGGCATAGATGCGTCGCGCGGGGACGCCGCGGCGCTGCAGCACGTAGGCGGTCTGCGGATGTGCGACAAAATAGCCATCGACGCCAGGCGCAATCCACGACGCATGCACCATGAAGTCGGTCACCACAACGTAGAGCGGCGTCTGCAGGCGACCCTGCTGCTTGAGGAAACTGACCGCAGCCAGCGGAAACTGCTGCGTACAAACGATCACATCGGGGGCGGTGCGCTCGATGAACTTGAGCAGGCCCTGAAGGAACGGTGTGTAGAGCGCGTCTGTCAATAAGTTGGAGGTGGTGGCAAACGAGAGTTCATCCACGTCGGTTGATTCGTAGTACGCCTCATAGAGCAGCGGCGCGCGTTCACTCAGGCGCGCATAGAGATTGGAGATCGTGTTGCGCAAGGTCGAGCCGACGCGCTCAAAAATGTCTTCCACCACCATGACGTGTTCAGGGTTGCAGGCGCGAAAAGCCGCCGCCAACGCCTTCGACGCACTGAGATGCCCCGATCCAAAGGGCGAGTAGAAAATCATGATCCTGGCCATGGTTTACCTTTCTGCCACACAAAGCCCAATCGTTCTGGGCGAACCGTAACACGAAATCGGGCGCACGTCACACTTTCCCATCCTACGCGTTGCGTCACACGCCGTCAACGCCGGATCAACGCGGTCGCCGTTATCCTCACCAGCGCACAGAGCGAACCTGGTGGATCATCCAGGCAATGCGCAGCAAGCGCAAGAAGGAGATAGAACCATGACGAGCCGGAGTCATACGACCGACCGCGAGTTGTTGTTGATCTTGATTACCCTGCTGCTGTTGGCGTTTGCAACACAGTTCACCAATGCCGGCGACGCCGAGGTCGCGCTGGCGACGCCAGCCACGACCGCTCACACGACCGCGCAAGCGGTGGCTGTCACATTGGACGCTGCCGCCAATCCTTATTGGGCGCCTGCGCACGCCTTTTCACGGCGCCTCGCGCCTGTCTACAGTGACGACAACTGACCGAACAGTCGCCCATAATCTTCGTCGCACGGGGCAGAACTGCTACAATAGCAGACAGCGTCGCAGTGTGCGACGCTGTCCGCTTTGCCTTTGATGCAGCGAGACCAACGGTTGACCTGACGCGCTGAAGATGGGCGCAAGGCGAAAACAATGAGCGACGCACCCCAACTTTCTCCAGAGGGCGCCACCCGGTTGGCGACAGCGCTGTGGCGCATCTATCGACGCCCCGAAAGACCCCGGGCCTGGGAGAACGGCGGCAACCTGCCGTGGAACGATCCTGACTTCTCCGCGCGAATGCTGGCGGAGCATCTTGACGAGACACACGGCGCCGCCTCACGGTCATCGTCAGAGCGGGCGCAGCAGATCGAGTGGCTTTGGACGCACTTGAAGTTGCATCCTGGCAGTCGCCTGCTTGACCTGACCTGTGGGCCGGGGCTGTACGCAATGGCGTTCGCCGCGCGCGGTTGCGCTGTGACCGGCGTCGATTTCTCACCGGCGTCCCTGCACTATGCCCGGGAAGAGGCTGCGCGGCGGGGCGTGGCGGCGGCGTGCACCTTCATCGAGCAGGATGTGCGCACCGTCCAGCTTGAGGCCTCCACCTTCGACGCCGCCCTCTTTCTCTATGGCCAGCTCGCCGTGTTTCCGCGCCACGAGGCGCAAGCCCTGCTCGAACTTGCCGCCAACAGTCTGCGCCCTGGCGGCATCCTTTGCCTGGAACTGCTCGATCCAGAGAAAGTCGATAAATCGCACAGCACCTGGTGGTTCACTGACGACACCGGCCTGTGGGGCGACGCCCCTTTCCTACACCTGGGGGAACGCTTCTGGGATGACGCACAGGCGATGTCGCTGGAGCGCTTCTACACGATTCACCTGGAAAGCGGCGTGATGGATGCGGTGCTCCTGTGCGACCAGACCTACACCGTTCCCGAAATGACGACGATGCTGCACAACGCTGGCTTTACTGGCGTCCAGACCTATGCAAGCTGGGATGGCCTGCCCCTGTATGACGCCGCCGAGTGGAACATCTACGTAGCGCAAAAACGTTCACTGGCGTGAGGAGCAGCCATGATGAAACACGCGATCACCATCACCCAGCCGCCACATGCCGATGACCCTGCGCACGCCGCCCAGGCTGCGCTCGATGAACGCCGCGGACTTGCGTTTGAGCTGGAAATGGAGCGCATCCCGCAGCGCCGACTCATTTCACGCCGTTCGTTGATGTGGATGGTTGGCGGGTTGTTGAGCGCCTCCATCGGCGGGACGACCGCATATGCGCGCTTCGGTGAGCCGAATCAAACGCAGATCGACCACATCACGTTGCCGATCGCAGGCCTGCCGCCACATCTGGCGGGGACGCGCATCGCGCAGATCTCCGACGTTCATGCCGGCGCCTTCTTCACGCCAGAACAACTGGCGCACGCCATTGAGCAAGTCAACCAGATTGGGGCAGAGTTGCTGATGCTGACAGGCGACTTTGCCACGGTGCGCGAACGCGATCGCGCCAAACGCGCTCCGTTGCGCGCGCGCGCCTTCATGTCGCTCGTCGAGCCGCTGCGCCGCGCCGCCATGCCGATGGTGGCTGTGACGGGCAACCACGATCACTGGGGCGGCCTCGAACCGATGCTCCAGATGGCGCGCGCGGCAGGCGTCACGGTGTTGCGCAATGCCGCCATGCCCATCGCGGATCGCCTGTGGCTGGCTGGGGTCGAAGATGTGTGGGGCGGACGCCCCGATCTGCCGGCGGCGCTGCGAGAGATTCCGGCGCAGGCGACCACATTGCTCATGGCGCACGCACCAGACTATTTTGACAATGTCTTGCAACGCGACGCGCCGGTGGTTGTACAGTTCAGCGGGCATACGCATGGCGGGCAGGTGCGGTTGCCGCGCCTCACGCCGGGTCCCGATGGACTCTACACCTATGCACCGGTCGTGCCCGATTTTGGTGAGCACTACCCGATCGGTCTGCGTCAGGTGGGCAAACGTTATGTCTATACAAACCGGGGCCTGGGGACGTGGCCGGTGCCCTATCGCTTCAACTGCCCGCCAGAGATCACAGTGTTTACGCTGGAAAGTGCATAAAATTCATCAGGAGATTGAGAGACTTCGAACATTTCTCGCCGCCTATAGCGGGGCGATGGATTGCACTTCCGCCCACAGGTTGCGATACGCTGTTGCGGCGGGTGTGTTGGCGGCAAAAACGTAGATCGGCGCGCGATGGACGCCCATCTGCTCCACTGCTGCCAGATAGGGGATCGTCGCCTGTAAGATACGGGGCAGGCTGGAGCGCGCTTCGACCATCAACTGGCGGTGAAGTCGCTTGCGCACATCCACCATGGAGAAGAAAGCGTAAACGCGTTCAGGGCGGTAATCGTGTTCGCTCAGAAACGTCAAGAGCTGACGATGCGCCAGCAGCGAGAGTGACGTCGGAATCAGCGGCGTGAGCAGCACGTCGGCGCTCATGAACACATTCTCCGCCAGCAGGTTGATCGTTGGCGGGCAATCCAACATCACAACATCGTACTCAGATTGCAGTGGCTCCAACGCCTTTGCCAACCGCACAGTGGGATTCTTGCGCTCGGCGTATGCGAGATCGAGGCGGCGGTGTGAAAAATCAGCCGGCAACAGGTCGAGGCTGGCGTAATCCGTTGCCTTCACGCTGTCGAGAATTTCCTTGTTACCCTTCACCAGACCACGCGCTTTGCGCTTGATGCCCGGCTGCACACGAAAGTAATAAGTCGATGATCCCTGCGCATCCAGATCGCACAACAACGTATTGGCTCCCCCCGTAGCCGCCAGATAGGCCAGGTTGACGGCAGCAGCCGTCTTGCCCACCCCGCCCTTGTTGCTGTATAGCGCAATTGTTGTCATCAGCTCTCACGCAAGGTTTCACTCATCACGCGCAACGAACGGAATATAGGTGCGCGCCTGGTCAGACGCAGCGTCAACCGGCTCGGTCTCCACAGGCGCAGCAGTTACAAAGGGTAGATAGACATTCGAGCCAGCGCTGTATTCGTGCATCACGTTGGGCAGGTAGAGCCGATGCTCTTCCAGCGTCATCCACTGCCACAGCCAGTTGCGGTACTCCACGCGGTGCAGGGCGCCATGCACCACGCCACGCGGATAGATGCTGATCGCCTCCACTTGTATGCCGGCGGAGATTGCCGCCGGCCAACGCTTGGGATACTCGACAAAGTAACTGGTGTAGGTGACGCCGTCGATCTGCAGCAGCGTGCCCTGGCTAGGATAATCCACCATCATGGTGAAGGTGTGCCATTCCGTATCCGGCTCCAGATAGCCGACCGGCTCCCAGGCCGCCGCGCTCACACCCTCGATGCTGGAACGCACTTCCCCGAAGCGCTCATAGGGGTTTAAGCCCCACTGAAACGCCATGCCACAGTCCAGTTGGGTCGTTACCCCGTCCCATACGAACAACCCTGCCTCCAGCGTCTGTGCGTTCTCCTCTGTGTTGGAGACAGATGGCAGATAGGGCAGCCGAAACTCGCATGTAAACAGATGGGTGTAGTCGAGCGCGCTGTTGTCGCGCTCGCGTCGATAAGTGATGTTGTGCGCCATGATCTCGCGCCGGCGGATGTTGGCGCGCACTTCGCTCAACCCCTCGTCATGTCGCGTCTCAATGTCCTGCACCGAGACAGGGTCCTGACCCGGCGCCGCGTAGTTGCCGTCGCCCAGCGACACTTTCCAGCCCGCCATGTTGACGCCGCCGAACTCGCGATAGATGGCATTTTCCACCGCGCGCGGCGGCGCTGCCTGTACAGCCATGTTGCGTGACGCTCCCAACAGCATCGTTGTCAATCCGGCGCCCGCCCACGCCAGGAAATCGCGTCGATTGCCGCGCCAGGAGTGCGACGGCGCAAGGGCGGCTTGCTTCGGTTTGATATCCATGTCTGCCCCGATGTCGATTTGCACCAATCATGACATGCGTGGATGGGGTTCGGGTGCAGGATATCGCGATTGATCCTATCATTGAAGCAGGAAACGCTCAAATAACAATTGATCGTCGCCGCTAACCATAACAGGTGGAGCAAGATGCGACATTTATCTGATAGGCGGCGGGGCGCAGCTACCAGGGCGCCAGCGCACCGCGCAGCAGCCATGGCATCCCCCACCCTGCACGGTCGCCAGCGTCATTGCCCGCCGGCCCCGGGTCGGTGATCAGCACGAGCTCGATGTGCTGGCCGCGGTAGGCATCCAGGGGAGCAAACGCCTGTTGCCACCCTCGATCCGCGTCATTGGCGGGCGAGAGATGACGCGTCCACAGCGTTTGTTCTCCCGCTGTTGTGCGCACCTTGACGATGAAAGTCACGCCGTCGCCGCCCCAATCCCACGCCTGCGGATCGAGCGCCGGGCTGAGCCACAGCAGGGTTCGCTCATCTGGCAGCGTCACCGGGATTGCGATCTCGGCTGGCGCGTGTGCAAAGATCACCGGGCGCGTGTCGCCATTCTGCGGCATGGTGAACTCGCTCAGCGCCACGCGTGCGCACCCTGCGGCTTCGGCGCAGATCGGTGCAGCCGGCGTGATCGTGGCTTGCGGCAACAATTCGGTCAGATCGAGCAGGCGGTAGCGCAGAAAGCGCTGGCGTTCCGCTGCGTCCGGGCGCAGCAGCGTGTAGGCATGGTTGACGCCAACCCAGAACACCGTGTAACAGCCGGCAAAGATCAGCCCGACCAGCAACAGGTGGTGCAACGTTGCCGCCACGCGCGCCGACGCCACGCGGTCGCCCCCCCGCAACCACATCACGACGCCCCACAATGTCAGCGGCGGGCCCGCCACGGCGAACAGATCCCAGTCGCGCGGGCGCGGCAGGTCATTCTGAAAGGTGAAGAAATAGATCATGACGCCGACGGCGGCGCATGTCAGTAAGCGCAGCGTCGGTGCGTCGTGAGGAAGCGCCCCTGCGCCGCTGGCTCCTCGCCCCACTGCCCATAGCCCCAGCACCCACAGCCCCGCGGCGCCAGCCCAATACGCCCACAGCGGCGCGATCAGCCAGAGATTTTGCAGCGCGTCGGCAAGTTGCGCGGGCGCCAGCGCCTGCCCCGGCGTCCAGAAGAGTTGCGGGTCGCCCGCGAACCCACCGTTCATCTCTGGCGGCGCTGCGCCAAGCGCCAGCAACACGGCCACTGTCATCACCGGGACGACCAGCCCGCTGGACGCCAGCACCAATACCTGGCGCGGCCAGCGCTGGCGTTGCAGCAAGATCAGCAGCGCCGGCAGCACAAAAGCCGCCTGCGGATGAAAACTCACCGCCGCACCGCCAATCACACCCACCGCCCACAGCGGCGCACGCCCCTGCAGACGCCCGACCGCCGCCACGACCGTGGCAAACGCCAGCGCCGTTGACCCGCTATAGTTCTCGATGTGCCCAAACCAGAGCAGACTGGTTCCGCTCGCCAGCAGCGCCGCGGCGAGGGCAAGGCGCGGCATGACGCGCGTCGCCAGCCAGCGCGCCGCCAGCCATGTCGTCGCCACGAAGACGCCGCCCGCGGCCACGCTGATCAGGGCAATGGCGGCCTCTGGCCCGGCGCCGAGCGGACGCAGCGCGGCGGTCAGCGCGTATTCCAGCAGGCTGTCGAGCGGCTCTTTCCAGATGTATGGATTGGCGCTCAGCGGCGTGCTTTCCAGCAACGCAACTTTGTAGAGCGCGTCGCCGTGCCAGGTGCGTTCGCGGAATAACCAGAAGACCAGCATCGCCGCCAACGCCGCCAGCCACGGCGGCGGCGCCCAACGACGGCAGCGCTCCTCCGCCCCGGCGCTGTGACGTTGCCACCAGGCGAAGACAAAGGGCGTAGCGGCGATGACGATCAGTACGCCCGCCGCCCAGCGCAACGTCAGCGGGACGAGTGTCAGAAACGCAAACGCCCACCACCCACCGCCCCCCGTCGCGGCGCCGGCCGTAATCAATAGCGCCGCGCCCGCCAAAGCGACCACCAGCGGGATCGGCGCCCAGGGCTGTTGTGCTCTTGCTGCGCCTGGAATTGCGTTCATTCGCTCCATCAACAGGTTTGGTTGATCCTTGCGCCTGCGCTACATTACCATTTGCTGTAATGCGGCGTGACGTTCGCATTGCGAAGAGACTGCGGAGAGACATAGTAGCATCAGGCGCGGGCGCAGGCAATTGTCGCCCTGCGCACAGCAAAGTTGGCGAAACCCAGTGACGCACACTGCGACGCGTTCGGACGGAACAACGACAACCAATCTTACGAGAGGCTGGCGACAGCATTTGCGCCTTCACCACGACTTCCTGCTGTTGTTGACGACCTTCGTCTCCTTCCGGCTGGCGGCGGTCTGGTTTACGCGCCCGGGCGGCTACATCCGCGACTATTCCGACCTGATCTACTATCGCGCGCGGGCAAGCTGGCAGGACTTTGGTTTTCTGCCCTATCGTGATTACTGGTCGGAATATCCACCGCTCTTTGCCTGGTTCAGCGTCTGGATCGACACCGTGGCGCGCTGGCTTCCGGTCTGGGAGGACGAGCGCCTCTGGTACGCTGTCTTTTTCGGCGCGGCGCTGGTCATCGCCGAAAGCGTGACCTTTGTCTGCCTCTACCTGCTGGCGCGCAGGCTCTGGGGCGAACAGGCGCTGCGCGTGTGCTGGCTCTACGCGGGCCTCTTTCTGCCTGTCGCCATGCTCAACGGCTGGTACGACGCCCTGCCCGTGATGACGATCTTCGTGGCGTTGACAGCAATGCTCACTGTGCGCCCGCCGTGGGGTCTGGCGTTCGCCGGCCTGGCGGCAGGCGTCGGCGGGGCGCTCAAGCTCGTGCCGCTGGCGATCCTGGCGGTGACGCCGCTGGCGACGCGGCGCTGGCGTCACATCGTGCTGGCAGGCGTGCTCGCCGTACTTGTGCTGGTGAGCGTGTACACTCTGGCTTACTTCAGCGGTCCAACCATGACGCTGGCTTCGCTGCGCTCTCTGGTGGATCGCACCGGGTGGAGCACATTCTACGCGCTGGCCGATGGTTTCACGCGGCTGGGCAAAGTGGTTGGCGACCCCTTCGATCCCGTGTCCAAAGTCGGTCAATATGAGCCACAACTGCCGCAGCGGTTCATCTGGCTCGGCTGGCTGGCGTTGGGTGCAGCAATGTTGTGGCTGGCGCGGCGGCGCCAACCCCCACCACAGGCGGCGTGGCGCGTGGTGAGTTTTGCCGCCTTCACCTATGCCGTCCTGCTGCTCGCCTATCCGGCCTGGAATCCGCAATATGCTCTTTACCTGCTGCCCTTCCTGGCGCTGATCTGGCCCGATGCACGCGGGCTGA
>Ga0272446_1001306_pt1 | contig 36463 bp, 31 predicted proteins | sample YNPCB0061_FD_194587 | JGI IMG/M metagenome (GOLD analysis project Ga0272446, IMG submission 194587) | Hot spring microbial mat communities from Yellowstone National Park, WY, United States - YNP-CB-006-1 | ecosystem: Environmental > Aquatic > Thermal springs > Hot (42-90C) > Sediment | place...
GGCGAGCCACGGCCCCACGGGCGGCTGGCGACGCTCCTTGCGAGCGACGCCACATTCAACCTCGCGCTCGGAGGCGTCCTGGTAGGCGGAGGTTGGGCCCTGGCGAACTATGTCGCGACTGAGGTGACGCCGGGCGACGTCGCCGCTGTACTTGGTGATGGGCTGGTGACGCTGGTACGAGTGGTCGGCGTCGTGGCCGTGTCGGCGCTCGTGTGGACGCCGATCGGGGTGTGGATCGGCATGAACCCGCGAGTGTCGCGGGTGGCCCAGCCGATCATCCAGGTAGCCGCGAGCTTCCCGGCAAACTTTCTCTTTCCATTCGTCACGATCTTCATGCTTCGCACTGGCTTCCCGATCGAGCTCGGGGCCGTGCCGCTGATGGCCCTCGGAGCCCAGTGGTACATCCTGTTCAACTCGATCGCGGGGGCCATGGCCATTCCGAACGACCTGCGCGAGGCGGCGGCCACGCTCGGGCTGTCGCGCCGGCTGCGCTGGCGTGCGCTCATCCTGCCCGCGATCTTCCCCGCCTGGGTGACCGGTGCGATCACCGCCGCCGGCGGCGCCTGGAATGCCAGCATCGTCGCCGAGGTCGTCTCGTGGGGCCCGGACACCCTCCGCGCAAACGGCCTGGGCAGCTATATCGCCGAGGCGACCGCGATCGGTGATTTCCCACGCACTTTCCTCGGCATCGCGGTCATGGCCCTCTTCGTCGTTGGCCTCAACCGCGTCTTCTGGCGCCGCCTCTCTGCCCTCGCGGAGACCCGCTACCGCATCGCCTGACCAGCACCGAAAGGATCGTCCGATGAGCCTTCTCGCTCTCCAGCTCTTCAACGCCAGCACCGTCCTCGGGGCCATGCCGGGTTCCGAGCGACGTCCCGCCTCGCTCCTGCGGGCCGAGGGCGTCACCAAGTCGTTCGCCCTGCCGGGCGGAGGACGGCTCGACGTCCTGCGCGACATCGACCTCGACGTTCGCGAGGGCGAGATCGTGGCCCTTCTCGGCCGCTCGGGCTCGGGCAAGTCGACCCTGCTGCGGATCCTCGCCGGCCTGATTCAACCGTCCGAAGGACGGGTCCTGTACCGCAACCGGCCGGTGCGTGGCGTCAACCCTGGAGTCTCACTCGTCTTCCAGAGCTTCGCCCTCATGCCCTGGCTCGACGTGCTCGGCAACGTCGAGCTCGGCCTCGAGGCGCTTGGGATGGAGCCTGAGGAGCGGCGCCGGCGAGCCCTGGCCACGATCGACCTCGTCGGCCTCGATGGTTTTGAGCAGGCGTACCCGAAGGAATTGTCGGGCGGCATGCGCCAGCGGGTCGGGGTCGCCCGGGCGCTCGCGGTCGAACCGGACGTCCTGTTGATGGACGAGCCGTTCAGTGCCCTCGACGTGCTCACCGCCGAGAACCTCCGCGGTGAGATTCTCGATCTGTGGACCGAGGGTCGGATCCCGACCCGCGCGATCGTCGTCGTTACCCACAACATCGAGGAGGCGGTTCTGCTCGCCGACCGGATCGTCATCCTGGGGACCGACCCGGGGATCATCCGCGCCGAGCTCCCGGTGTCCCTGGCCCGACCGCGGAACCGCCGGAGCTCCACGTTCATCGGCCTCGTGGACGCCGTCTACAAGCTGATGACGAACCCGCAGACCATGCTCGAGGACGTCATCGGTCCAGCTCAGACAGCGCCGCGTGCGGTGTCCGGCCCGCAGCTCAGTCGATTGCCCGAGGTTCGCCCCGGCGCGATGATCGGGCTGGTCGAGCTGCTCGACGAGCACGGCGGCCGGGCCGACCTCTACCAACTGGCCGACGAGCTCTCGATCGAGGCCGATACGCTGCTCAGCTCGGTCGATGCTCTCGTGCTGCTCGGCTTCGCGCGGGTCGAGGAAGGTGACGCGATCCTCACCGATGCGGGCATCTCCCTGGCGCGAGCTGATCTTCAGGGTCGCAAGGTCCTGTTCCGCGAGGCATTGATGGACCACGTGGCGATCGTCCGCCGGATCGTCGCGGCGCTCCGGGCCAAGGCTGATGGCCGGCTACCGGCCGAGTTCTTCCTCGATCAGCTCGAGCGCACGTTTTCCGAAGCCGAGGCCCGGACCCAGCTGAAGACGGCCGAGCAGTGGGGCTCCTTTGCCGAGCTGTTCGAATACGACCCCGACCGGGACGAGTTCGTCCGGTCGGACCTCGTCCCGTCGCCGACCGTGTAGCGGGGCCGCAGCCGGCGGCTCGATCCCCCACGCCATCCCGCAGGCGCCGCAGCGCTGTTCGGCTGGCGCTCGGGTTGAGCCTCCTGCTCGCCCGGCCGCCGTGCTACCAGGCCCTCGACATCGTGACACCGGGCGACTCGGGCAGCCCCTCACCGTCGGCCGAGCCGTCGGCCCCGGCCACCCCGCCACCGAGCGCCGAGGCGTCGGCCGGATCGGAACCGACGATCACCCCCAGCCCCGCCCCGTAGCCTCGACCGGCGGCGCTCCGCCGCCGCGGGTTGCCCGCGGGTCGCAGCCCGCGCCGCTCAGCCCGAGGTGAGCAGCTCCAGGCGCCGGATGAGCTCGGTCTGCTCGGTCGGCCCGCTCGTCTCGACATCGACGATCCGGTCCGGCCGCTGGAAGATCGAGACGTACTCGCGCTCGAGCTCGACGCGCATCGCGTCCGGGCCCATGATCACGACCCGGTCGCGGTCGCCGATCTCGTCGACGACCCGGTTGAGGAACGGGATCCGCTCGTCGACGAGCTCGGGGTCGGGCCGGACGACCGAGACCGAGATCCGGCCGTTGCGGCCGGTCCGGGCGATGATCGCCCGGGTCGAGTCGATCCAGGTGACCGCCCCACTCGGGTGGCCGACCACGGACCGGGTCGTCGCCTGCTTCCTGGTGGCCTGCGCTTGCTTCGTCAGCCCATGCATGGCGTACCTCCGCACGCTCACCAGCCTAGGCCCGGAATCGGCAGCCGGGCCACCGCCATCCGGCCCGGAACGGTCAGCCGGAGGGCCTGATCGGGCGCCCGCAGCGTGCCCGGCGCGCAGCGTTCCGCGTTCGCCGCTATCCTTCACCCGAACCCCAGCCCCAAGCCCTCTCTCACAGGTGGTGCCCATGAAGGTCGGCGTCGCCAAGGAGACAGCGCCCGGCGAGCGGCGCGTCGCCCTGGTACCCGAAGCGCTCGGCAAGCTCACGGCTGCCGGGCTCGAGATCCTCGTCGAACGGGGCGCCGGCGACGGCGCCTTCCTGCCCGACCAGGCGTACGTGGAGGCCGGCGCGAGGATCGTCTCGTCCGACGAGCTGTACGCCGAGGCGGACGTCATCCTGCGGGTCCAGAAGCCGGCCCAGGCCGAGGTCGCCCGCCTGCGCAGCGGCCAGGCCGTGATCGGGCTGCTCCAGCCGCTCCTCGACCCGGGCCTGATGCAGGCCCTCGCCGAGCGCGGGGTGACCGCCATCAGCCTCGACGCGATCCCCCGGACCCTCTCCCGGGCGCAGACGATGGATGCCCTCTCCTCGCAGGCGAACGTCGCCGGGTACAAGGCGGTCCTGGTTGCGGCGCACTCGTACGGCCGCTACTTCCCGCTCCTGACGACCGCCGCCGGGACGGCCCGCCCGGCGAACGTGCTGATCCTGGGGATCGGCGTCGCCGGCCTCCAGGCGATCGGCACGGCCCGTCGACTGGGCGCCGTGGTCAAGGCCTACGACGTCCGCCCGGAGACGAAGGAACAGGCCGAGTCGCTCGGGGCCACGTTCGTCACCCTGAAGACCGCGATCGATGCCACCGGCGCCGGCGGCTACGCCCGCGAGCTGACGCCCGAGGAGCGGGCCGCCCAGCAGGCGGAGCTCAATGGCGTCATCGCCTCGATGGACGTCGTGATCACGACCGCCCAGGTCCCCGGCCGGCGTCCGCCGGTCCTCGTGACCGCCGACGCGGTCCGGGCGATGCGCCCGGGCTCGGTGATCGTGGACATGGCCGCCAGCGCGCTCGGGGGCAACTGCGAGCTGACGAAGCCGGGCGAGACGATCGTGACCGACAACGGGGTCACGATCATCGGCCCCGAGAACCTGCCGGCCACGATGCCCGCCGGCGCCTCGGCCTTCTACGCCCGGAACATCTCCGCCCTCCTGCTCGGGATGGTCAGGGACGGCGCGCTCCACCTCGACTTCTCCGACGAGGTGACCGCGGCGACCGTGATCACCCATGCCGGCGCGGTCGTCCAGGAGGCGACGAAGAAGCTGCTCGAGCCGGCGGCGCCGGCCCCGACCGGAGGTGCCAGCGCATGAGCCCCGAACTGCTCTCCTCGCTCGCGATCTTCGTCCTGGCGATCCTCGTCGGGTTCGAGGTGATCAGCAAGGTTCCGGCCACGCTCCACACGCCGCTGATGTCGGGCGCGAACTCGATCCACGGCATCGTCCTCGTCGGGGCGATGCTGATCGCCGCCTCGGCCGACAGCCCGCTCTCGTACACGCTCGCCTTCGTGGCGATGGTGTTCGGGGCGGCGAACGTCGTCGGCGGCTACGTCGTCACCGACCGGATGCTGCAGATGTTCAGGAAGAAGCCGGCGGCCGCGAAGGCCGGGTCCGAGGGCCGCCCGGGCGCCTCGGGCAACGCCTGATCGAGGAGCCAGCCGAATGTCACAGGAGTGGATCTACACCATCGTCTTCCTCGCCTGGCTCGCGGGCGCCGCGGCGTTCGTGATCGGGCTGCACCAGATGAACTCGCCCGCCACCGCCCGTGACGGGAACCGCCTGAGCGCCGGGGGGATGACCCTCGCCGTGGCCACGACGCTCCTCTACCTCATCACCCGGGAGGGCGGGCTGAACCTGACCGCCTGGGCGATCATCGTCGTCGGCTTTGCGATCGGCGGCGGGCTCGGCCTCTACCTGGCCCGGACCGTGAAGATGACCGCGATGCCCCAGCTCGTCTCGCTGTTCAACGCGGTCGGCGGCGGCGCGGCGGCGCTGGTCGCGATCGACGACTACCTCAAGGTCGTCGGTACGGCCGAGGAGAACGTCACGACCGCGATCTTCGTCGTCCTCGGCGTGGTCATCGGCTGCGTCACGTTCAGCGGCTCGCTGATCGCCTCGGGCAAGCTCCAGGGCCTGGTCTCCGGCAAGCCGATCATCGTCCCCGGCGGCCGGATCCTGACCTCGCTCTTCGCGCTCGTCGCGCTCGGCGGCTTCGTCGTTCTCGTCCTCGCCGCCGGGGGCGCCCTGACGTTCGACACGACGGCCAGGACGGTCGTCCTGTTCGCGATCATCGCCGCCGGCCTGCTGTTCGGGATCACGATGGTCCTGCCGATCGGCGGGGCGGACATGCCGGTCGTCATCAGCCTGCTCAACTCGTTCACCGGGACCGCGGCGGCGATGGCCGGGTTCGTGATCAGCAACCCGGTCCTGATCATCTCGGGCGCGCTCGTCGGGGCCTCGGGCGGGATCCTCACGAAGCTGATGGCCGACGCGATGAACCGCTCGATCATGAACATCATCGCCGGCGGGTTCGGCGGCGGCGAAGGAGTCGTCGGGGCGGTCGCCGGACCGGGCGGCACGGTCCGCGAGATCTCGCCCGACGACGCCGCGATCCAGCTCGCCTACGCCAGCTCGGTGATCATCGTCCCCGGCTACGGCCTCGCGGTCGCCCAGGCCCAGCACGCCCTCCGCGAGCTGGCCGAGCAGCTCGAGAGCCGCGGGGTCGACGTGAAGTACGCGATCCACCCTGTCGCCGGCCGGATGCCCGGGCACATGAACGTCCTGCTCGCCGAGGCGAACGTCCCCTACCCCCAGCTCAAGGAGATGGAGGAGATCAACCCCGAGTTCGAGCGCTGCGATGTCGCCCTCGTCGTCGGGGCCAACGACGTCACGAACCCGGCCGCCCGCCGGCCCGGGACGCCGATCTCGGGGATGCCGATCCTCGACGTCGACAAGGCGAAGTCGATCATCGTCATCAAGCGCTCGATGGGCCGGGGCTACGCGGGGATCGACAACGAGCTGTACACGAACCCGAAGACCGGGATGCTCTTCGCCGACGCGAAGGAGGGCCTGGCGGCCCTGCTCGCGGCCGTGAAGCAGGTCTGACGGCCCCGGCGGTCGGGCCGGTCGGCTCGACCGTCCGACTCAGGCGGGGTCGACGAGCTCGATCCGGATCCGCTTGTTGATCCGGCCCTTCGACTCGTAGCCGGTCACCCGGATCGAGCCGACCTCGCGCGTGTTCGCGACGTGCGTGCCCCCGTCGGCTTGGAGGTCGAGGCCGACGATCTCGATCGTGCGGATCTCCTCGATCCCCTCGGGCAGGAGGTTGATCTTCGTCCGGATCAGGTCGGGGATCGCGAACGCCTCGGCCCGGGGGAGGACCGCCACCCGGACCTCGCGCCCGGCGGCCAGCTCGGCGTTCACCTTCGCCTCGATCTCGCCGACGAGGTCGCCGCTCATCCGCTCGAACTCGAAGTCCATCCGGCCGGCGCCCGGCTCCATGTTGCCCCCGGTCACCTGCGCCCGGTAGTCGCGCCAGACGACCCCGCACAGGGCGTGGAGGGCGGTGTGCGTCCGCATCAGGGCGTGGCGGCGAGCCCAGTCGATCTCGACCGTCACCCGCTCGCCGGGGGCGGGGAGCGCGCCGCCGGGGGCGGGGAGCGCGCCGCCGGGGGCGGGCGGCTCGAGCAGGTGGACGATCTCGTCACCCGACTTGCGGGCTCCGACTACCGCCCAGGTCCGCCCGTCCGGCGCCCGGAGGACGCCCCGATCGGCCGGCTGGCCGCCGCCGCCGGGGTAGAAGACCGTGCGGTCGAGGATGACGGCGGGGCCGGCCTCACCCGGCTCGACGGCGGCGACGACGGCCTCGACCGAGCGGGCGTAGGCGTCGCGGTAGCAGATGTTGTCGCTCATCGGCGACCTCCCTCGGCCGGCCGGAGCCTGGTCGTCGGGCGGGCCGGCCGGCGCCGGCCGGGTGCCGGACGGGCCGGGGCGCATCGGCGGGGCCGGACCTACTTGACGGTCAGGGTTCCGGTCATGTTCGGGTGGACGTTGCACACGAACGTGTACGTCCCGGGCGGCAGGGCCGGCACCTGGTACGTCCGCGTATCGACCCCGTTGAAGATCTCGCCCTTGAACATCTCCATCCCGGCCGCGTCCTTGATCGCGACATTGTGCGGAACGCCGGCGTCCTGGTTGCTGAACTCGATCGTGAACGGCTGGTTCGCCGGCGCCTCGAGCTCGGCCTGGTCGAACTGGATGTTCTGGGCGACGAGCTTGAGCACGACGCCGCCCGGCTGGCCGGCCGAGGCGGCCGGGGACTCGCCCGGGGTCGCCGCCGACGGGGCGGCCGATGGGGCGGCCGGGGCCGATGGGGCGGCCGGGGACGCGGAGATCGGGGCGGGTGCGGCCGTGGGGGGCGGCGGCGGGGCGTACGTCCAGCCCGGGCCGGCGGCGCTCCCGGAGCAGGCAGCGAGGAGGCCGGCCAGGCCGATGGCGAGGGCGGGCAGGGCGAGCGATCGTGCGAGGTGCATCAACGAGCCTTTCCACGGTGGTCGAAGGGGTTCGGCCCGGCGAGACCGGGCAGGGTCCCGGCCGCGGGGCGAAGCCAGCAGAGTGTAGCGGCAATCCCGGTGATCGTGCCGCGCCGGGGGGTGTCTCCGGGACGCCGGCAGTGTCTTCGGGGGCCGCGGCAGTGCTCTTCGGGTACGGGCAGTACTTTCGGGGCGCCGGCGGCCATCCGGACCGGTACCTTCGTCCTGTTGGGCGCCGGGCCCGGCGGCGTTACGGTGGGGTTCCGCCAGCCGGATCGGCAGGCAGCAACCCGACGACGCGACGCGTGCCCATCGCGTGGCGAACGTCGATCGACTCGAGACCCGGGCGATCCTCCCGTCCGGGTCTCGTGCCGTCCGGTACGGGGGCCGGGCGTCATGCCCTGCGGGCGGGTAACCGGCCGGGCCTGGTGCCGTCCGGGGCGGGTAACCAGGCCGGGCCTCAGCGCGGACGGCGCTCGGTCAACCCGAGGCGGATCGCGACCGCTGCCGCCTCGACCCGGCCGGAGACGCCGAGCTTGCCGAGGATCCGGCTGACGTGGACAGCGGCCGTGCTTTCGGTGATGAACAGGCGGGCCCCGATCTCGCGGTTGGTGCGGCCCTCGGCGATCAGGGCCAGCACCTCCGTCTCCCGGGGCGACAGGCCGAACGGGTCGGCCCGGCGCGGGACCGGCTCGCCGATGAATCCGCGCACGAGATCCGATCGCCCGTCGCCGGGCCCCGGTCCGGCGCCGTCGCCGTTCCGGCCCGAAGCGACCGCCCGCCGGTCCGGCGCCGGCGACTCGGGGAGGGTGATCAGGGCCCGGCCGGCCAGCTCGGTCAACTCGCGCAGGAGCGGCCCGGCCCCGAGCTCGGTGGCGATCCGGACCGCCTCGAGCAGCGGCCGGCGGGCCAGGCGGCGGGCGGCACGCGCGTCCTCGCCGGCGGCCAGGAACGACTCCGCCTCTCGCCAGCGGGCACGGGCGACCTGGTAGCGGTCACCGACGGCTGCCCAGCGATCCGCGACAGCGGCCCAGGTCGCGCCGTCGGCCCGGCCCTCGAGCCGGGCCCGCGAGGCCGCCGCGGCGGCCAGGAACGACTCCGCCTCGCGCCGGGAGCCGAGCGCGGCGGGCACACCGGCGGCGGCGACCGCGGCCTGGGCGAACGCGAGAACCTCGGTCGCGTGCGCCCGGGCGGCCGCGATCGTCGCGATCTCCCGGCGCTCCCGGGCCGCGAGGGCGATCTCGGCGTCGACCTCGAGCGCCGTCGCCGCCATCTTCGCCGTCAGGCTCCAGTCCTCGGTCTCACGGACCCGCTCCCAGCCGCGATCGACCGCCCGGCGGGCATCGACGAGATCCCCCCGCCAGAGGGCAAACGAGGCCGCGACCCGGTAGGCCGGAACCGAGTACTGCGCCTCGCGCACCGTCTCGACCGCCAGGAGGGCCTGGCCGAGAAGGCGGCCGGCCAGCTCACCGGCACTGGTCTCGGTCTCGACCATCGCCAGGTTGACCAGCGGCCAGACATGGCTGGCCCCGCCTTCGCTCCACTCCAGGGCGGCCTGGCTGAGCGCCCGCGACTCGGCCCAGCGCCCGAGCAGGAAGAGCGACTCGGCCGCATTGCCGCGCAGGAAGTTGCCGTACACGGCCTCCTGGCCGACCCGCCGGGCCTCCTCGATCCCTTCGTACGAGACCTCGATCGCCTCCCGCCGCCGGCCGAGGAGGTCGAGAACGGTGGTCAGGTTCGCCGTCGCCCGGAAGTAGCCGTCGCGATCGCCGGTCGCCCGGGCCCGCTCGCGCGCCTGGCGCAGGATCGTCACCCCCGACTCGGGATCGTCGCTCCAGCCCCGGATCACCCCGAGCGTGGTCAGGGCATGGGTCTCCTCGAGCGCAGCCGCGCCGGCCAGCTCCTGGCAGACCCGAAGCGCCTCGTGCGCGTCCGCCTCGGCCTCCGAGAACGCCCCGTCGAGCATCCGCACCTGGGCGAGGGCGGCGAGCACGCGGGCCCGATCGACGCTCGGTCCGGGAGGCACGAGTTCGACCGCGCGCCGGATCGCCGCGACTCCGCCCTCGTGGTCGCCGGCGGCGCGCCGATAGCGACCGAGCCGCTCGTGGAGATGGGCGACGACGAGCCGGTCCCGGCGCTCGTCGAGGCGGGCGATCGCCGACTCGGCGTAGGCACCGGCCCGGGTCGGGCGCCCGGCGCCGAAGGCGGCCTCGGCCGCCCGGGCCCGGAGTTCGACGGCCGAGTCCTCGGCCCCCAGCTCGAGGGCCAGCTCGAGGTGGGCGAGCGCATCGCCGGGCGAATCGACGAGCTCGGCCCGGCTCGCCGCCGCGACCGCGGCCTCGGCCGCCCGGGTGCTCTCGTGGGCCGCCAGCCAGTGGCGGGCCGCTGCCGCGGGCTGCACCGCGAGCGCGGTCGCGAGCGCCGCGTGGTGGCGCGGACGGTTCGTGGGCAGGATGTCGAGCGCGATCGCCCGGCCGATCAGCTCGTGGCGGAAGGCGACGACCGCGTCCGCCTCGAGGTGCCGGTCCCCGGTCGCCGCCCCGGCCGGGTCGACGACGAGGATCCCCGCCTCGAGCGCCTCGTCGAGACCCGCCGCAAGGTCGGCGTCGAGGAGACCGGCCCGCCGTCGCGGGGCGGTCGTCGAGCGCGGCGGTGGCGCGTCGGCACCGCGTTCGTAGGCGGCCGCCACCTCGACCAGCTGGCCGATCGTGAGCGATCCGCCGGCCGGGGCGAGGAGGCGCAGGACGCGCCGGCACTCCGGGGAACGGAGCGCCAGCCGCGCCGTCACGAGCTCCTCGAGCGAACCGGTGAGCGAGGCGCTCGAGAGCTCGCGGCGAGCGGCCACGAGTTCCTCGGCCAGGAGCGGCAGCCCGCCCGACCGTTCCGCGACGAGCAGCAGGACGGAGGCCGAGGGCCGCTGGCCCTCGATCCCCTCGATCAGGTCGGCGAGCTCGTCGCGCCCGAGCGGGCCGAGCTCGAGCCGGGTCGGCGGACGGGGGCTGGCGGTGATCGCTGCCAGGTCGGCCCGGAACGGGTGGCCGCGGCTCAGCTCCTCGGGCTGGTAGGTGCCGATCACGAGCAGGCGCTGGTGGCGCACGATCCGGGCCAGGAACGTCGCCACGGCCCGCGTCCCGGCGTCGGCAAGGTGGAGGTCCTCGAGCACGAGCACGACCGGCCGGCGTTCGCCGAGGCGGCCGAGCAGGCCGAGGAGCGCCTCGAGGACCGCGGCCTGGCGCCGCTCGGCCGAGACGGTCGCCGCCTGCTCGGGCAGCAGGCCGACACCGCCCAGGCGGGGGGCGAGCCCGGGGATGAGCCGGGCCAGTTCCTCGGCCGCAGGACCGACGAGGGCGCCGAGCTCGGCGTCGGGAGTGGCAGCGAGGAGCGGCGCAAGCGCCGCCACGAGCGGCGCGTAGGGGTCGCCACGGCCGGACCGGGTTCCGGCGCCCCGGATGACGACCATCGGCGCACCGAGCCCGGCGAGGCGGGCCTGGGCCTCGTCGAGCAGGCGGCTGACGCCCACCCCGCCGGTCCCGGTCACGAGGAGGATCGAGGCCCGGCCGTCGGCCGCCGCCTCGAGGGCGGAGGCGAGGCTCGTCAGCTCGCGCTCGCGTCCGACGAAGCGGGCGCTCGAGATCCTGGCGGTCATGGGGTCATTCTAGGGGGACGGCGGGCGGCGACCGACCGGACGCCGGGGTGGAGCCCGCCGGCGGGGGTAGCGAGGGCCCTGGCCTCGGCCGGGTTGAGCCGGGTGTCAGCCGGGGTCTCCGCCGGGCCACAGCCGGGGTCTCCGCCGGGCCACAACCCTGGTCTCAGCCGGCCCGGGCGCCGGGAAGCCCGGACGGCGCGCCCGCGCTGACCTCAGCCAGTCCGGCGGGTCGAGAGGAAGGCGCGCAGGACGTCGTCGTCGACGACCTCGTCGGAGGCGGCCGGCGAGCTCGGGCGACCGGTCGGCTGAGGCGGGTCGGCCGGGTCGGCCGGGCGCCGGGCCCAGGCCGGCGGGGCCGGATCCGGTTCGGCGGCGAACGAGCGGCGGCGCGACTCGAGGCGGACCGGGGGCTCGTCCTCGACCACCTCACCGAGCGTCATCTTGTGCAGCCAGCCGCGACTCCCGTCGGGACAGAGGACGAGCCAGTACGCACCGGCCTGCTGGAGGAGCTGGACCTCGTCACCCTCGTCCAGGAAGCCGATCTCGTTGCCGCGGAGCTCGTCGGGCTGGTCGAGCAGGCGCACCAGTCGATAGCGAAGCCGTCGTCGCTCGCGTCCCTCGAGCGGATCGACCAGGCCGTGATCGAACGAGAGATGCTGCTCGACGGTCGCCGAGCGAAGCGGGTCGGTCTTGCGCGCCTGCATCAGCGAGGGACGCCGCCAGCGCGGCAGCGACAGCTCCTCGGCCGCCGGCCCCGACGCGGGCGCAGCCGCCGGTGCCGGCAGGAACGGGCCGCCGTCGGGCACGAGCGCAGAGCTGGAGACCGGCGGCGCCGCGCGTCCCGCCTTCGAGCGGAGCACCTCGTCCGGCTCGGGCTGCTCGCCGTCGCGCCGGCGCTTGCGGAAGGCGAACAAGGCCATCGCCAGGGTGACCCCGCCGGTCGTCGCGATCGTCTGGACGGCGAGCCGGACGGCGAGCGGGATCTCGGAACCTTCCAGGCCGAGCGCGCGCAGGCCGGGCGAGAGGAACGACGGGCCGACGGCCGAGGGGAAGCGCGCCCCGGCCCGGGCGTCGTCGACCGACCCGCCAGGCCCGCCTGCCTGCCGGCGCTCCTGTTCGTCGAGGGCGGCGAGCTGGTCGGCCGATCCGTCGAGACCGCCCGCGACACGACCGCTCACCAGGCGGTCGATCGAGGTCGGTCCGGCGGCCGAGCTGCGCGAATCCGGGCTGAGAGGGTCCGGGCGGCCGTCGGGCGCGCCCGGCGCGTCGGCGGGCGAGCCCGCGGACGAACCCGCCGACGAACCCGCGGACGAACCCGCGGACAGACCGCCCCCCTCGATCGCGGAGCCGCTTCCGGGCGCCGGTGCCGCTCCCGGGTCGGCCGCCGCGGTGCCCGATCCCGGGGCCGAACCGGTAGCCCCGCCGGCAGGATCGCCCCCGGTCGGCCCACCCGGGCTCGTCGTTCCCGGAACCGCGCCGGCGACAGGGACCGCGGTGGCGGTCGGCGTCGGCGTGGCGGTGGCGGTCGGCGTCGGCGTGGCGGTCGCGGTCGGGGTCGGCGTCGGGGTCGGCGTCGGCGTCGGGGTCGGCGTCGGGGTCGGCGCCTCGATCGCTACCGTACCGGCGCTCAGGGCGTCAGTGAACTTCCGGGAGTCGGCTGCCTCGAAGGCGATCGTGTGCGTCCCGAGCGGCAGAGTCCGCACGGTCCTGAACCGGACCCCGTTCTTCCAGTCGCTCCCCAGGGCGGACATCGCGAGCCGATCGCCGTCGATCACGAGCTTCACCCAGGCGGGCTCGGAGCCCTCGTGGTTCCGGTACGTCACCTCGAACGTGATCGGCGTGTCGGGCGTGCCTGTGCGCGGCGAGACGGATGGCGCGAAGAGGCCGGTCGGCCCCTCGATCGCCGCGACCGGGGCGGCCAGGAGGGCCAGCAGACCTGTCGCCACGACGAGCGCGGCCAGCCGCCGACCGACGCGGGCGAGCATCCTGCGCTGCTGGACCAGGGGCACCGATTGGTCTCCCTCGGGGACATGAAGCTCCGGCGTGACCCTGAGCATGGACCCGGCGGTCGACCGTTTCCATGGTACGGGTGGCTCCCTGGTGGTGGCCCGGACGTCCGGCCTGCGCGGCGGCCGGGGCAGCGAGGAGGGGCGCGGGCCAGGCGGACGAGGGGGGACGGGGCGGCGAGGCGCCGGGGCGAACAGCCGGGGATGCCGGCGGGCCGGGGCGAACAGCCGGGGATGCCGGCGGGCCCGGCGGGGAACGGCCGGCGGTCGAATCGGGGCGGGCATTTCGGCACTGGACCGTCCGGCACCGACGGGTGATCATGTGATCCCGACCGGCGACGGATGCCGGCGACCCGAGACAGCGGAGAGGCGGTGTGCGATGCGAGCGCTGACGCTTCTGACCGTGTTCACCAGCGGACTGGTGGTCGGGATCGGCCTGACGATCAGGTCGCTGACCTGGCTGCGGACACGGATGCGCCCGGCGATCCTCCAGCCGGCGATCCCTCGTCCGCTGGGCGCCACATCCGGCCCGCGTCCTACCCCCGTCCACGTCCGGGTGACCCGCCCGGCCGAGGGGAGGCACGCCTTCTCGGTGCCGCTCGAGCCGACGACGCCGGAGGAGCGGGCGGCCGATCTCGAGGACATCCCGATCGGGCCGTTCGACCCCGACGAGGCTCTCGAGCTGGCCGAAGAACCGACGCTCTACGAGGAGGACGACCTCGGCCCGCACCTGATCGAGCCGCACCTGGGCGAGGAAGAGGCCGAGCTGGCCGGGCTCCCGGCACCGCCGAAGACGCGACCGTAGCTCGACGCCGCACCGGCGGCCCCAACCAGTCGGTCCCTGGCGGCCTCGCCTCAGGCTCGGCCGCCCTGGCGCGGCTCACCGGGCACCATCCCGGCCTCGGACTCCGGGGCCAGGGCGAGCAGCGCCCGGACTACCTGCTCCGAGCCGGGGGTCGCGAACAGCGAGACTCGATCGCCCGCCTGGAGGCGCACCGGTCCGCGCGGCACGAGCAGCGCGCCGTCGCGCTCGATCGCGACGAGAACGCAGTCACGTGGCCAGGGGACCTCTGCAACCGCCCGGCCGACGAGCGATGAGGAGGCGGCGAGGTTGGCCTCGAGCAGGACGCCCCCGGCCCCGAGGCCACGGACCTGGCGAACATTGCCGGCCAGCGCCCTGCGGTAGGCGGTCATCGCATCCCTGGCGGAGAGCACTCCCACGAGCCGACCGTCAGCGACGACCGGGGCCCACCGTGCATGGTGGTCGGCCAGCGTGCCGAGCGCGTCGTCGAGCCCATCGTCGGCGGACACGACCGCGGCCGCATCGTCGGTCAGGCCCGCGACCTCGGCGTCGGGGCGGGCGGCCTCGACGGCCTCGCGGCGGACGACGCCGCGGAAGACGCCATCGCGGTCGACGACCGGCGCTCCCGGGACGTCGACGTCGGCGAACCGGGTCCGGGCCGCCTCGGCACGCGTCCCGGCGTGAAGCACCAGGCGAGGCTGCCGCGCGGCGTCGCCGGCCGGGATCGAGGCCATCAGCGGCATCGAGAAGCGGAAGCGGTGGGCCGGCGAGTCCGCTCGGCTCCGGAGCTGGCTGCGGTAGATCGAACGATCCCCGACGACCAGGGTCGCGAGCCCGACGGCGATCATCGCCGGAGCGAGCATGGCGAGGTTGTCGGTCATCTCGGCGACCATGAGCATCACCGCGAGCGGGGCGTGGGCGATGCTCCCGAAGAGCGCCATCATCGCCACGATCACGAAGGGCGCCGGTTCGGTCGGAATCGCCGGGGCGACCGGCTCGAGGAGCCGCCAGATCCCGGCCCCGAGCAGACCGCCGATCACCATCCCCGGACCGAACACGCCCCCTGAGCCGCCGGACCCGATCGACAGGGACGTCGCAAGTACCTTGGCGAACGGGAGGACGAGCACCATCGCCAGCGGCATGGCCAGGAGCGCCTCCCGCGAGAAGCCCGCCTGGATCCACCCGTACCCGGTCCCGAGCGCGCCCGGGATGACGATCCCGATCGCGCCGACGACGAACCCCGCCACTGCAGGGCGAAGCTCGCGGGGCAGGCGCCAGGATCCGAACCACCGGCCGAACCCGTAGAAACTCGAGATGTAGAGGCGGCCCACGAATCCGGCCGCAACGCCGATCAGCGCGTAGTAGACGAGCTGGCGGGGGTCCTGGAAGCCTGCCCCCGCCACACGACCGAAGATCGGCGCAAAGCCGACGAACGCCCCGAACACCGAGAACGCCACCACCGAGGCGACGAACGAGGGCACGAGCGCATCGGATTCGACGTCCTCGCGGTACGGGATCTCGGCGCCCAGGACCGCCCCGCCGAGCGGAGCCCGGAAGATGGCCCCGATGCCGGCCGCCATCCCGGTCGCGACCGCGATCCGGGCATCGCGCGCGTCCAGGTCGAGCAGCCGCGAGAGGAGCGAGCCGAAGCCGGCCCCGATCTGGGCGGTCGGGCCTTCGCGGCCGCCGGAACCGCCCGAGCCGATCGTGATCGCTGAGGCAACGAGCTTGACGATCGGGATCCGCGACCGCACGCGCCGCGGGCCGTGATGGAAGGCGGCGATCGCGGCATCGGTGCCGTGACCTTCGGCCTCGGGCGCCAGGCGACCGACGATGATCCCCGAGATCAGGCCACCGAGCGCGACGACGAACGGGATCGCCCAGGCGCGGGTGGGGTCCATGATCGGCGCACCGCCTTCACCCACCGGTGACGCTGGCTGGAACCCGGCCAGGACTCCGAGGAACAGGCGGGTCGATTCCTCGAGCGCCCGGAAGAAAGCGGTGGCGCCGAGGCCCGCGACGATCCCGATCACCCCGCCGAGAACGACCCACTTGCGCAGGTAGGCCGCGGTCCGGGTGCGCTGGCGGGCGGGGCGAAGGAGCCGCTCGAGCGGGCCGCTCACAGTCGCCAGTCGAGTGCGTCGAGCGCGTCGGCGACCCGGGCGAACTCGGCGGCCAGCCGCGCCGACGGGCGGAGTCTCGCCGCAGCTTCGGCGATCCGGGCCCGTCGGTGGCCGATAATCGCCTCCCGGACCGACCAGCCATTCGAGGTCAGCCGAACGCGGGTCGCCCGTCGGTCATGCTCGTCGGGAGCGAGAGCCACCAGGCCGCGTCGCTCGAGCCGGCGGAGCTGTCGGCTGGTGGCCGGGACCGTGACACCGATCCGGGCAGCCACCTCGCTCACCGTCGCCCCGTCATCAGCCTCGCCCAGGACGACGAGGACCCGCCACTGGGGCAGGGTCAGCTCGAGACCGGGCGTCGCCTCACTCAGGGCGCGGGTCGTGAGCGCGACCCCGGCGAAGACCAGGCGCTCGAGGGACTCGGCAAGCGATCGTTCGGCCACCCCGGCAGGATACGCCAGATACGTGCCAGGTGGCTATCTTCTGCCTGACCGGGACCTGTCCGTCGACACGGACGTCGCCACGGCTCTGGTGATCCACCTGTGGTCGAGTGGTAGGGGAGGGTGGACTCGAACCACCAACCAACCGCGTATAAGGCGGGTGCTCTAACCGTTGAGCTACTCCCCCAACGAGGCGAGTACACCGACGCGAGGGCACCGACGCGAGCGTCGACCTGTCGCAGGCCGATGGCCGGCGACGACACCAGAGTACACAAGCGCGCCGCGGCTGGTCGCGGACCGGCAACCCCGATGGTCGACCGACGACGGCGTGATCGCCAGGCTGGTCTCGGCCGACGGCTCACGCGCGGACGCGAGCCGCGACGCGCTGGCCGTCCGCGTGGACGGGCCGTGTATCGTGGAGCAATGAGCCACACCGGCGTCCAGGCCGAGTCCTGAGATGCCGCTCCGTTTCTGGCGCCGGGTCCGGATCGCCCCAGGGGTGACGATCAACCTGGGCAAGCGCGGGGCATCCGTCTCGGTCGGACCGCGCGGGGCGAAGACGACGGTCGGTCGGTCCGGCGTGCGCCAGACCGTCGGCCTGCCGGGCAGCGGGCTGTTCGTCACCCGGCAGCTGCGGCGTGGGCAGCGGGGCGACCGTCCGCCGGCCGCGGAGATACCAGGCGGCGAACCGCTGGCCACGGAAGTCTCGACCGACGGGCGCGACCTCGGCACCGAGCACGGACCTCGGTCCGCTGACGAGCGCGACCTCGCCGCGGGGCGAGCGACGGCGCCTGGCACCGACCTCGGTCCGCCGCCGGTCCCCTGGCGGGCGACGCTGGTAATCGTGGCCGGCCTCACCGTCATCGTCGCCCTGAATTCGCCCGCCGATGCCGTGCCGTTCGCGGTCGTGGCCACGCCGGTCGCGCTCGTCCTCGCCTGGGCGCTGCGCCGGCACCCGGGCGCAATCGTCGTCCTCCTGGTGGCGATCATCGTCGGCGCGCTGGCACTGCTCCTGGAGCTCGTTGCCGGCCTGCTGTCACTCGGGGTCGGGGGTCGCCGGCGGCGCTGACCGCGACCGGGCCGGAGTGGCGTGGCGGGGTCGGGTCGGCGTGGGGTGGCCCAGTCGGTCGGGCCGGGTCGGGGTGGCAGGGTCGGGCCGGGGTGGCAGGGTCGGGCCGGGGCGTCCCAGTGGGGTCGGGGCGGGCCGGGGTAGCCGGGTCGGGCCGGGGCGTCCCGGGTCGGGCCGACAGGCCCCGTCCTTGCCCGTCTTCCGGGACCTCGCCGCACCTCCCAGGGCTCCCTCGTCGTGTCCTTGCAGGAGACGCGACGAGATCGACAGCGATTTGCGTGAGGTGCACATAAGCGACGTGCCCAGCGGCAGGGCGGCCCGGTCCGTGCCTGGTTTTGCATCCGGCGCACGATCACTGCCCGATGAGCGCCCGACCCGACAGGTGGGCACGGGCATCGGTCGAATCGTTGCACTCCATGCACACGAGAGGCGAGGTCGCCGGAGCAGGCTCGCGCAGGTGGTCGCTTGTGTGCGCCAGATGCAATCCGGCGCTGGAAGCCCAGCGCTGGAAGCCCAGCGCCGGAAGCGGCCCCAGGCGGCGAGGGCCAGGCGGCGGGTCCGGCGCGGAAGCGGGTCCTGGCGGCCGGGGTCCCAGCCGGCTCGGCCCGCTCGGGATTGCCCGCGAGGTCGAACCGGTTCAGCGGCGACGAAGCCGCTGCAGCAAACCCCCGATCGTGAGCGGACGCTCGCCGATCAACGATCTGGTCGCGACCGGTTCACCGGCCGGAGTCGTCGTGCCTCCGAGCGGGAGCGGCCGAGGCGGAACCCAGGCCCCGGGCACGGCTGCCCCGGGCACGGCTGCCCCGGGCACGGCTGCCCCGGGCACGGGCTCTCGTGGCACGGCCTCCCCTGGCACAGCCCGAACGGCACCGGGGACGGCCGCAGCCAGCTGGGTGCTCGAGGCGGATCCGCTCTGTGTCGGGACAGGACCCGGGGCCGTGCCAGGCGAACGTCCCGGCCATGCCTGCCCGTTCCGGCCCAGGAGCGCCTCCATGAGGGCCCGCTCCTCGGGGGTCTGCTCGGCGAGCAGGGGCAGCTCGTCGGGGTCGAGTGGACGGGGTGTCACCGGCACCGGGACCGGCGGACGGGCGTAGGCCGGGGCACCGCGCAGCTTGGGGAATGCGACGTGCTGGTCGTCGATCGACACGATCGGACCTCAGGAGCTGCGGTCGGGACCGAATCTCTCCCGGCCGCGCCGAATGATAGCCAGCCGAGCGTACCGCGGAATGGTACGAACGGGCTACCCGGTTTCGCGGTCCGGACGATGCGAAAGTGGTGCTCGGGCGCACCATCCGGCGAGGGAAGGCGGGCCGGCGAGCTGCCGCACCACCGAACGAGGGACCCGGCCGGGCGAGCTGCCGCACCACCCGGCGAGCTGCCGCACCACCGAACGAGGGGCCCGGCCGGCGAGCTGCCGCACCACCCGGCGAGCTGCCGCACCACCGAACGAGGGGCCCGGCGGCGAGAGGGACCCGGCCGGGCGAGCTGTCAGACGAGGAGCGGCTTGAGCACCTGCGAGACGACGACCAGGACAAGGTAGGCAATCGGGATCGCGGCGAAGAACCCGAGCGCGGCGCTCCAGCCGGTTCGCGTCCGGTGTCCGCCCGAGCCCGTCGGCTGGGGGACGATCAGGTACGTCACGACCGTCCCGGCCCCGATGACCACGGCGACGAAGAGCGCGACCGCGAGCGTCCGGAGGTCGCCGCCGGGCAGGTCCGCTCCCCGCGTCAGGGCCACATCGTAGAGCAGGTAGCCGAGGCCGAGGACGAGGGCGACGACGAGGCTGCTGGCCACGGCCCGCACGACCGGCCGGGGCGGGTTCCGGTAACGGCGCCAGAGGACCTCGAGCCAGGGACGTTGGCGGACCTGCCGGCCGGGCCCGCCGCTCACCCGCCGCTCACCCGCCGCTCACCCGCCGCTCACCCGCCGCGCGTCCGCGGCTCACCTGCCGCCCGGGTCCGCCGCTCATCCGGCGTCCTGGCCGAGGAGCGGAAGCCCCCGATGCGGCGGCAGCGTCTCGGGCGTGTGGGCGGCGAGCTCGGCGACCGCGCCGCAGAAGCGCTCGATCTCCTCGTCGGTGTTGAAGAAGCCGACACTGATCCGGAGCGCGTTCACCGGCGGTAGCGTGCGGGCGATCGCGAAGACGCGCCGGCCGAGCTCATCGAGCGCCTGGTCGGGGGTCCAGCCGGCGATCCGGAACGAGACGAGCGTCGCCATCTGGTGGCGCGGGGTGAGCAGCTCGACGCCCGGGATCGCGGCCAGCAGGTCGGCCGAGCGCCGGGCAAGTCTCGCCGCGCGCGTGTACGCCCAGTCAAGCCCGACGTACATCGACAGCCAGCCGCAGCTGCGGGCGAGCCCGACGACCGACGGGCGGTGGTAGTTCGTCGCCTCGAACCGCCGCGCCGACGACCAGGGGACGCCCGTCCCGCGCCCATCGACCGTCTCGAAGCTGAAGTAGCCGGCGAACGTCCGCTCGACCCGCTCGAGGGCCCCGGGACGAACCCAGAGGGCGCCCATCCCCTCCGGCCCGAGGAGCCACTTCTGGCCGGGGACGGCATACACGTCCGCCCCGATCGCGCCCGGATCGACCGGCATCGCGCCGGCCGACTGCGCCCCGTCGACGACCACGAGCGCCCCGCGGGCGTGGGCCAGCTCGGCGATCCGGGCGACCGGCAGGACGGCACCGGTCGACCAGGCGACGTGCGAGATCGAGACGAGCCGCGTCCGGGGCGTGATCGCCGCATCGAAGCCGGCCAGTGTCCGCTCGTCGTCGCCACCGTCGCCGACGTCGACGATCGCGAGGTCGACCCCGAACCGGTCGCGCGCCACGTACAACGGCCCGAGACCGCCCGGGTGCTCGAGCGAGCTCGTCACCGCCCGGTCGCCCGCTCGCCAGTCGACGCCCCAGGTGCCGATGTTCATCCCGTCGGTCGTCGAGTGCGTGAGCGCCACCGTGTCGATGTCGCTGGTCAGGATCGCGGCGACGGCGGCCCGCGCCTCGGCCATCCGCTCGAACGTCTCGGGGAAGAGCGCGACGTGCGCCCGCCCGGTCGCGAGCTCCCACTCGGCCACCTCGGCCATCGCGGCGGCCGTCTCGCGCGGCAGCGGCCCGGCGGTGCCGGTGTTCAGGTAGATCCCGGCCGCGGTCGAGGGCAGCGCCTCGCGGACGGCGGTAACCTTCTCGGCCTCGGGCAGAAAGGGGCTGACCATGGGCCCGTATGATAGGGCGGATGGCGAAGGCATTCTCCCGTCCCGAACTGCTCGTCTCGAGCGAGTGGCTGGCCGAGCACCTCGAGCGCCCGGAGATCCGGGTCGTCGACGTGCGCTGGCGTCCCGACGGCAGCGGGCCCTCGCTCCACGGGGTCGGCCACATCCCGGGCGCGGTCTACCTCGACTGGGCGAGCGAGCTCGTCGACGCCGAGGACGAGGCCGGGCTCTTCCTGCTCGCCGGACCGGACCAGGTGAGCGCGGCCCTTGCCCGGGCCGGGATCGGGGACGGGACGAGCGTCGTCCTGTACGACGACACCGCCTCGCTCTTCGCCGCCCGGGTCTGGTGGAGCCTGCGCGTCTACGGGTTCGAATCGGCCCGCATCCTCGACGGGGGCTACCGGGCCTGGACGGACGAGGGACGGCCGGTCTCGAACGCCCGGCCGGTCCCGGCGCCGGCCCAGTTCACGCCCCGCGCCCAGCTCCGGATGCGCCTGACGACGGCCGACGTGCGCGGCCTGCTCGGCTCGCCCGACGTGCTCCTCCTCGACGCTCGCGCCCCGGCCGAGTACCACGGCCAGCAGGGCAACACCCGCCGGCTCGGCCACATCCCGGGCGCGGCGAACGTGCCCGTGGCGGCGATGTCCCAGCCTGGCCGCCAGTACTTCCGCGACGGCGACGAGCTGCGCAGCATGCTCGCCCGGGCGAACGTCGGCCGGGGTCGCCGGCTCGTCTGCTACGACGGCTCGGGCATCGCCGCGGCGAAGCTCGCCTTCGTCCTCACCCTCCTCGGCCACGACGACGTCGCGGTCTACGACGGCGGCTGGGCCGACTGGGGCAACCGGCTCGACCTGCCGGTCGATCGCTGAGGCGGCCCGGCCCGGTCGGCGGCCCGGCCCGGTCGACGGCCCGGCCCGGTCGGCGGCCCGGGGCTTAGCCCTCGCCCGGTCCCGGGTCGCGCCCCGGGTCCGGCGTCCGGGCCGCCCCGCGGTCGTGGACCGCGCCCCGGTCGAGCCCGGCCCACGGATCGACCTCGCGGTAGGGCGCCAGGATCTGGGCCCGGGCGTGGTTGACCGCGACCATCGCCGCACTCTGCTTCGCCTCGCCCACGACGTCCGACCAGTAGGTCGCCTCGGTCACCGGGACGAACCGCCCGACGAGCTCGCCGAGCGCGTCGCGCAGGTCCCGCTCCGGGAGCAGGTGGATGCGGCCGGTGATCCGGAACGGCGGCACGGAGATGAGCGCGGTCTCGGCGATCTTCACCGTCCGCAGCTCGTGCATCGGCTCGACTGGGATGTCGGCCACCGCGAACAGGACCGCGGCGAGGTTCACCTGGGCGAAGTCGGCGCGGGTCGCGATCGTGTGCGCCCCGAACTCGTCGAGGGTGACGTCGGAGACGACGAGGAAGTCATGGTCGGCATGGTTGAGGACGTCGCTGATCCGGCGCTGGCGGGTAAGGACCGTCCCCCGGACGACGTAGGCGTCGGTGTACAGGGTCAGCTCGACCGGGCGCTCGGCGATCTCGAACATCGCCTCAGGATAGCGCCCGCGCGCTCGCCGTGACGAGATGCTCGGCACCCTCCTGGAGGCCGCGAAAGAGGGCCTCGACGCCGGCCAAAGTGTCGATCTCGGCGGGCGACTTGTCGGGCCGCAGGCGGACGATGCGCGGGAAGCGGAGGGCGAATCCCGAGCGGTGGCGGGTCGAGCGCATGATCACGTCGAACGCGACCTCGACCACGACCGACGGCTCGACGACCCGGTAGCGGCCGCGCCGGGCAAGCGTGTGGGCCTCGAACCAGCGGGTCATCTCGGCCAGCTCGGCGTCGGTCAGCCCGCTGTACGCCTTGCCGATCGTGAGCAGCTCGCCGGTGGCGTCGTCGCGGACGGCGAACGTGTAGTCGGAGAGGAGGCCGTGACGCTTGCCGTGGCCCATCTCGACCCCGACGACGACGCAGTCGAGGGTCGCCAGGGCCTTCTTCATCTTCAGCCAGCCGAGGCCGCGCCGGCCGGGCGAGTAGCCGCTCGTGGGATCCTTGACCATCAGCCCCTCGTTCCGGCGCGCCCGGGCCTCGGCGAAGATCCGCTCGAGTTCGGCTGCCGACGACGCGGTCACGAGGTGCGAGAGGGCGAATACCCCGCCCTCCTCGGCAGGCGGCAGGTCGAGCGCCTCGAGGCGTCGCCGACGCTCGGCCAGCGGGCGGCGCAGGAGCGGTTCGACCTCCGGGCCGGCCGGCCCCTCGATCGCCCGCCCGCCGGCCCCGGCCCCGAGGGCGAGCAGGTCGAAGGCGACGAAGATGACCGGCACCTCGGCCAGGAGCGCGGCCGGCGGGTCCTTCCGGCCGAGGCGCGCCTGGAGGGCGAGGAAGGGCAGGACCCGGCCGTCGCGCCAGGCGAGGATCTCGCCGTCGAGGATCCCGTCCCAGCCGAGCCCGGCCGCGCCGGAGACGATCTCGGGGAACTGGCCGCTCACGTCGTGGAGATCGCGGCTGTAGAGGCGGACCTCGTGCCCGAGCCGATGGAGCTGGGCCCGAATCCCGTCGTACTTGTCCTCGACCCAGACCGTCGGGCCGAGCCGGGCGATGATCTCCCCGGCGTCCTCGGCCGGCGAGGCGAGCATGAACGTCAGCGGATGGAAGAGCGTCAGGCGCGCCTCGGCCAGCCGGCCCTCCCGGGCGAGGAGCGCCGTCCGGCCGACGTCCCCGGTGAGCATCCCCGCCCAGCTCACCTCCTCGAGCGACCGCCCGAAGGCCTGCGCGATCGCCGCCTCGAGCAACCCCTCGCGGAGCCCGATCCGCAGTTCGCCGGTCAGGATCTTCACGATGTAGCCCGCGCTCAGCGGGTCCGCGCGGGCGAGGAGGTCGCCCAGGATCGCCGCCTTGCGAGCCGGACCGGAGGCGCGCTCGATCGCCGCGAACGCCTCGGCCACCTCGACCACGGTCGGACAGGCGGCCGGGTCGGGCTGGACGGCCCGGCTGGCGAGGATCTCGGCCACCGCCCGCCCGAGGTCGGACGAGTGGTCGTAGGCCTGGGCAAGGGCGCCCGGGTCCGCGCCGGCGACCTCGCCCGCCACGGCGGCAATCGTCGCCCAGCCGAGCCCGGCCGCGCGCTGGTCGCTCCGGGCAAACGGGCGCCCGGCCAGGAAGACGACCGTCGGCACGAGCTCGGCCGGCTCGAGCGGGCGGAGGTGCTCGGCGATCAGCCTGACCTTCTCGGACGTCCTGGTCGTGGCCGCGACCCGCTCGGCGAGCTCGCTCCAGCGGCGCATGGCGGCGATGGTATACCTTCGTTCGCGATGTTCACCCGGACCCGCTTCCCCGACCGCCTCGAGGGCGAGCGCACCGTCCTGCGCCGCCATGTGCCCGCCAACCTCGAGGCGTTCAAGCGCTGGTACGCCGACCCGGAGGTCGTCCGGCTGACGCGCTACCAGGACGGCCCGATGCGAGCCGACGAGGTGGAGCGGTTCTTCGTCGCCCGCGTCCTCGGCCCCGAGTCGCTCACGTTCGCGATCCACGTCCGGGCGACCGACCGGTTGATCGGGACGTGCGCCTTCAGCCAGCTCGACGGGGACAACGGCACGGCCCTTTTCCACATCACGATCGGCGAGAAGGACTGCTGGGGCCAGGGCCACGGGGGCGAGGCGACCGAGCTGATGCTCGAGCACGCCTTCGAGCGGCTCGGTCTCCATCGCGTCGGGCTGTCGGTCTTCGAGTTCAACGAGCGCGCGATCCGCTCCTACCGCCGGGTCGGCTTCGTCGTCGAGGGACGGGCCCGGGAGGCGATCCTGCGCGACGGACGATGGTGGGACGAGATCCAGATGAGCATCCTCGAGAGCGAGTGGCGGGCGCGGCAGGCGGCGCGCCAGGCGGCGCGGCGGGCGCGGGTGGTCGAGGCCGGGACCCCCTGATGGCGACGACGGGCCCGGCGGCGGAGGCGGCCCGGAGCGAGGTCCGGGCGATCCTCGCCCAGCCGGGCCATGCGGTCGACAATGCCCGCCGCGCGGTCGAGCGGCTCGAGCGGGCGTTCGCCGAGGGTGCCCTCGTGCGCACGGCGCCGCTCGAGCGGATGCTCGCCGACCTGGCGGTCGCGCTCGAGCAGGACGAGGGCCAGCGCCTCGGCGGCAAGAGCGCCGAGGCGGCCCGCTTCATCCTGCGCGCGATCTCGCGCGAGCTCGACAGCGCCTGACCAGCGGCGCGACCACGCCGAGCTCGACCGCGAGGGTCAGGTACATCGCGTGCGACCAGAGCAGGGGCGTCGCGACCGGCCCCCAGCGCCGGCGCCACTCGACCTGTCGTTCGGGCGCCAGGAGGTGGTCGTCCACCTGCTCCGGCAGCTCACCGTCGGGCGTGGCGTGCGCGGCGACCCAGTGCAGCTGCGCCCAGGCCTCCTCGGTTCGCCCCACGGCCGCGTAGTGCCAGCCCAGGAGGGCCGCCAGGAGCAGCCACTCGCCGCCGCCGTAGTAGGTGTCGCCAAGGTAGCGGTGGACACCGCCGCCATGGACGAGCCGCTCTTCGACCGCCTCGATCGTGGCCGCCACCAGGGGGTCGTCGGCCGGGAGCATCGCGAACGGAGTCGCGACCGCGATCAGGCTCGCGTCGACCGCGTCGCCGCCGAGCCACTTCGGAAGCCGGCCCAGCCGGGCCGCGTCGGCCCGGACGAGCTCGGCCAGCTCCGCCGCGCCCTGGCCGGCGGTCGAGCGCAGGTCGGTCGACAGCTCGGGCCAGCTCGCCGCCGCCCGCAGTCCGGCGTGGATCGCAGCCAGGGTGGAGGTGTGCCGGTGGTCGGGGTTCTCCTCCCACCAGTCGTAGCTCGGATGGTCCCGGAAGGCGGCCACGTAGGCCGCCGAGAGGGCCGCCCCGGCCGCGAACGGCTCGATCGAGCGGCGATGCCGCTGCCGGTGCTCGTCGAGCGCCCACAGCCAGGCGCCATACCCGTCGAGCTGGAAGTCCGTCCACTCCTCGCCGGTCTCCCGGCCATCGACCGTGTAGCGGGCATGGAGGAACTCGCTGGTGTCGATCGGGGCGCCAGCAAGGCGGCGTTCGATGAGCGCCGCGATCCGCTCGCCACGCGCCTCGAGGACGCCGGCGCACCAGGAGAAGAACGCCTCCGCCGAGGTGATCTCGCCGGCCCGGCTCATCGCGTCGGCGATGAACGCCCCGTCGCGAAACCAGGAGTAGCGATAGACGGGGAAGTTCGGCGAGGCGAGGTAGGCCCCGGTGGGCGCCTGGTTGGCGGTGATGATCTCGATGCTCCGGCGGGCAAGGTGTTCCAGCTGGGCGCGCTGGGGTTCGCGTTCGCTCACGCGTGCCCGCCTTCCTCCCTCTTCCACCACACGGTCGACCAAGCGTCGATCCGCGGGATTCGAAAAACGAGGAAGCGCCCGTCAGCGGTATTCGTGACGTCGTACGGCACGGGGCGAGCGAGACCGACGTCGTCATCGGGTGTGTCCCACCATACACCGGCGATCCCGCCCACGATCCGGACCCGAACCTCCACGTTCGTCAGAGGCGAGGGCCCGCTCTCCTGGGCTGCGTTCCAGGCGTCGGTCGTGAGTCCGCGGAGATTGACCAGCTGGAGCACCGTTGCCTCGCCGAGCTCACGGCCGATCACCCAGAGCGAGCCTGGCTGTGCACCGGCCCCGTACGCCTCAAGGCCTGGATGCGAGAGCAGGATCACGTCGTTCGTCGGGCCGACATGCGTCCACGCGATGTCCGTGGCGGCTGGGCCATGAAGGAGCCGAGTGTTCCGAACTGCGAAGTCCGCGTAGCGGCGCACGACGGCAGCTTCGACCCTGTCAAGCCGACCGTAGCGTGGGTAGTAGGCCTCGGACAGGAGCGCCGCACCTTCGCCGATGATCAGGTGGAATCCGCCGCTGGCACCGATGGCTGCCGAGGCGAGCCGGAATGCGTTCAGCGCCCCCGCCGTTCGTTGCGCGTCAGGGTGAAACGGGAGGAGATACGCAGCGAGGATCACCTGCTTGTCGGGCCGGAGCAGGCGCGCCCGCCGAACCAGGTCGTAGAGGTCGCGGTAGCGGGCGTGCGGCTCCCAGACCTCGATGTACGTCGCTGCGTCCGAGCGGACCGGCGCCATGGCGTCGAGGGGCCAGGCGTTGACGCAATTGAAGATGCTGCCGCCTGACGGTCGCCGTTCGAGGATCCGGCTCGCCGCTTCTTCCACGAACCCCGGAAACGCCGCACCGACATCGATCTCCTGCCAGGCACCGCTCACGCGTGACAGCGCGTGCTTGGGGAAGCCGTACTGGTCGATATGGATCCCGTCAAAGTCGAGCCGATCGATCGCCTGGGCGTACTGGTCGAGGATCCAGGTGCGCCAGGGTGAACGCTCGGAGAAGTCCTGGAGCCCGAACAGGTGGGCGAGCTCGAGCGGTTCTCGTCGACCGTCATACAGGAGCCAGTCCGGGTGCTCCCGGCTGAACTCGGCCTCGGCACCGTAGAGCGCGCCGTACCCCAGGGCGGCCATCCCGCGACCGTGGGCGAGAGCGATCTTGCGTCGCACGACCTCGTGGGACAGACGCCGGCCGAGCGGATCCGTGAACTCGTCCGTCTCCGGCACGAACGTGTGATGAGAGGCCATCCAATCGTAGAACTGGACGACGTTGACGTGCAGGCGCAACAGGTCATCGGCCCGCCGAGTTGATTCGTCGAGCGTCTCTCCGGGAGTGAAGTCGGAAAAGAACCCGTAGCGCGGCGCGGCGGACCAGTGCGACGCCACATCGAACGCCGTCGTCGCCCTCAGCGCACCGTGGTCAGTCGCGGCGACAACCTCAACCGCGTAGCCGGCAGCGTCCCGAGGCGGAAGATGGAAGGTGAGCTCCGCCGGACGATCACCGACCCCAGGATCGATCAGGAACGAATCCGTGATCGCCGCGGTTCCATCGGGCTGGACGATCCTGGTCTGCAGCAGCGTGGATCCTGGCCGTGTACCGCTGACGGCGACCCTCAATCGGATCGGTTCTCCGGGCCGGTACTGGGCTTGCGCCGGCCAGACATCGATCTCGCTCACCGCCTCGTTCACCGTGGGGTCCAGATCGGGATCATGTGCACTCCTCAGCCACGAATGCTGCCGGCGTACATGCCGGAGACGAAGTACCGCTGCAGGACGACGAACAGAACGATCTCAGGGACAACCGCGAGCGTGGTGGCGGCAAAGACCGTTGACCACTGGGTGCCGTGGGCGTTGAAGAAGAGGGCAATGCCGATCGGCAGGGTGCGCAGGTCAGGATTCTGGAGCAGGAGCCGAGCCCACCAGAAATCGTCCCACGAACCAAGGAAGGTGAACACGGCCAGGGTGGCGAGCGCAGGCCTCGACAGGGGCAGCAGGACGCGCCAGAAGATCGTCCATGGTCCTCCGCCATCCATCTGGGTCGCGTCCTCGAGGTCCCTGGGCAACTGCTCGAAGAAACCGCGCAGCAGGAACGTGTTGAAGGCGACGCCATTCGAGACGTAGATGGCCCACAGGCCGAACCATGAATCGGTGAGTCCGAAGTCGCGCAGGACGGTGAACTTGGGCAGGAGCGCGATCATGTCGGGGATCATCATCGTGACCAGGTAGAGCCCGAAGATCAGTTCCTTGCCCGGGAACCGGAGGCGCGCGAAGGCGAAGGCGCTCGTCGTCGCGACGACGAAGGTGAGCAGAACGGTCACGCTGGACACCGCAGCGCTGTTGAGGACGTAGCGCTGGAATCCCGCCTCATTCCACGCTCGTTCGAAGTTCGCCAGGGTCGCGTTCTCCGGGAAGAGCGTCGGCGGATAGGGCATGATCCAGCGCTCCGGGTTGAGCGCGGTCGCCACCATGAACAGGAACGGCGTGACCATGATGATCGCACCGGCGATGAGCAGCGCATAGACGAGCGGCCTGGTCCAGCGCGGGCCAGTCCGACCTCCGCGTGAGGCACCCTGGGCGCGATCGACGAGCTCGCGAATGCCGAGCATCAGTACTGCACCGATCCGCGGAGCATCCGCCGCTGCAGGAAGCTCAGGGTGACGACTGCAATGCCCATCAGGAGGCCGACGGCCGTGCCATAGCCGAAGTCGAGGTACTTGAAAGCCTGGGTGTACATGTAGCTCAGGAGTACCTCGGTGCTGCCCTCGGGACCGCCGCCCGTGAGCAGGTAGACGGACAGGAAGACGTTGAAAGCTCCGATGATCAGCATGATGCTGACGAAGAGGACCGCCGGCCGCAGCAGCGGCAACGTGATGAACCGGAACCGCTGCCAGGTGCCCGCCCCGTCGACGGCCGCCGCTTCCTGGAGGTCGGCGGGGATCGATTGGAGTGCGGCCAGGAAGATCACCATGTTCCAGCCGATTCCCTTCCAGATGCCGAGCAGGTTGATCGGGACCTCGGCCGTCCACGTTTCCTGGAGCCAGTCGATCGGCTGGTCGACCACGTGGAGGACGTTCACGAGGAGGTAGTTGACCGGTCCCAGGCCGCCGGTGAACAGGTAGGCGAACACGTACGAAACGACGAGCCAGGAGGTCACGACCGGCAGGTAGTAGAGAGCCCGGAAGAACGGCCGGCCGCGAATCGCGGCGTTGAGCAGGAGGGCTGCCCCAAGGCCGAGCAGCATCTGGCTCGGGACCGTGATCGCCGCGTACAGCACGGTGTTCCGGGTCGCCACCCAGAAGGTCGGATCCAGGGTCAGGGCCCGGACGAAGTTCCTGGCACCGACGAACGTGCTCTGGCTCGGCGCCATCAGGTTCCAGTCGTACAGGCTCATCTGCAGGCCGCGGATGAGCGGATAGATGACGAATACGAGCAGGAGAATGAAGCCGGGCAGCATGAACGGCAGGGCAACCCGGAGCTGGCGCAGGCTCCGGGTGGTCTCGAGCCGACGCGGCGGAGCGACCGCGCCCGAGATGGTCACCAGCGGCACTCTCATGGGATCAGCTTCTCACCGACGGCGCGAGGCTCGCGCGTCAGGAGCACCGAGGGGAGTTCCCGATGCTCCTGACGCCACGATGCGCCCGCCTACTGGGCGAGGAGCGGGTCGATCTGGGCCGCTGCGTCGTGCAGCGCCTGGCTGGCGCTCTTGGTGCCGCGGAGCGCGGCGTCGAACGCATCGGTCAGGATCTTGTCGAGCTTCGGCCACGCGGGGGTCACCGTGCGCGGCTTGGCCGTCTGGAGCTGTGTCACGTAGGGCGCCAGGTACGGCACGCTGGTCACCGCGTCCGACTGCGACGCGCTCTGAGTGACCGGCATCTGGCCGACCTTGGCCATCGCCTCCTGCGCCTCGTCCGAAAGCATGTACTGGGCGAAGGCCCAGGCGGCGTCCTGGTTGGGGGACGTCTTGAAGATGACGAAGTTCTCGCCGCCGACGACCGAGATCGAACCACCAGGCCCGGTCGGCATCGGGGCGCCGACGACATTCGGACCCATGCCCAGGCCGATGATCGGGAAGAACCACGGCCCGTCCGAGAGCATCCCGCAGTTACCCGCCTTGAACCCACCCCAGGCGTCCGGCTTCTTGCCGACACTGGAGGGGCCGAGCAGACCGTCCTTGTTCATGTCAACCAGCCACTGGAGGGCGGCGACCGAGGCGTCGGAGTCCAGGTAGCCGGTCGCCTTCGTGTAGTCGTCGTTGGTAACCGACCCACCGGCGGTCCAGAACCACGGGAAGACGTTCCACGGCCCATCGCCTCCGAGTGCGAGGCCCCACTTGTCCTTCTGGCCCTTCAGAGCTTCGGCTGCCTTCCGGACGTCATCGAGTGTCTTCGGGGCGGTCGGCACGAGGTCGGTGTTGTAGATGAGCACCTGGGTATTCGTGTCGAGCGGGACGCCGTAGTACTTGCCCTGGTAGATGTTCGTTGCCAGGGGACCGGGGAAGACCTTGCTCTTGATCGCATCGAAGCCAGGCAGCTGGTCGACCTCGGCGAGGGCGCCGATCTTCGCAAACTCCGGCGTCCAGATGATGTCCATCCGCATGACGTCGGGCAGCCCGCCACCACTCACGGCCGTGACGAGCTGGTCATGGAGCCCGTCGTACGGCATGACGACAGCCTTGACCGTAATGTTCGGGCACACCTTCTGGAAGGCCGGAATCACGACGTCGTTGAGCTGCTTCGTCTCCGGGCCGTCCGTGTTGTACGTGTGCCAGAACGTGATCGTCGCCTGCTTGCCGCCTGCGCAGTCGGTTGTGGCGCCACCAGTGCTCGCGGCCGGGCTGCTGCCTGCCGCCTGGCTCTCGGCCGCACTTGCCGCGGGGGTTTCACTGGCGGCGCTCGGCGACGCCGGTGCGCCCGAGCATGCTGCGGTCACGAGGGCGATGCCCGCGATGACCGCAGCGAGGGTTCGCTTCATGAATGGTTCGCTCCTTCCTTGACCGGTGGACCTCGAAATCGACGGACGTGGTGTCAAGATGTCGAACCGGACGCGACGCCGGAAGCGCTATCTGTCTTCTCGATCCGGCCCTCCCCGACTCGACGACGTGCAGTCCGGTGACGGGAACCGGCCGGATGAAGAGCAGGGGGCGGCATGGCATCGGATCTGCGCATGGCTGTCCGTCACGAGACCGCTCCGGCTGACAGGCTGCCCGCCAGGCGGGCGCGGACGCTGTCCTCGATCTGGCGCTCGTAGAGCGGCGTCGCGAACGTGGCACGGAGGACGAGCGCGGCCGCGCCGCGCGCCCACTTGGCGTCATCCCAGGGGTCGACCTCGATCGCCACCCCGCGGAGCGGGCCGAACGTGCCCTCGGCGACCTCGTCCTCGAAAGCACGGGCGAGGTGCGGCCAGGCCGACGTCCCTTCCCCGCTGACCAGGATGAGTTGCGGACTGAGGACGTTGATCAACCCGGCGACCGCCCGACCGAGGAGGGCGCCCGCCTGGGCGAAGATGCGAAGCGCCCCCGGATCGCCGGCGTCGGCCAGGACGCGGAGGCGCTCGACGCCCTCCGGGACCGAGCATCCCGGCTGGACCAGGCCTGCCTCGATCGCCTGTCCGACGAGGGCGGGGTCGGCCACGAGTGCCTCCAGGCAGCCGCGCTTGCCGCACGTGCAACGGGGGCCGCTGGCATCGATCGTCACATGCCCGAACTCGCCGGCCCCGCCTCGTGAACCGCGGTACAGGTCGCCGCCGACGACGATCCCGAGACCGACGCCCCGCCCGATCGTCACGGTCAGGAAGTGCTCGACTTCGCGGCCGCGCCCGTAGAGCCGTTCGGCGACCGCCAGGGTGTTGACGTCGTTGTCGATCAGGACCGGGAGGCCGAGCTGCTCGCGGAGCGTCGGACCGAGGGCAACGTGCCGCCAGCCGAGGATCGGCGCTTCCACGATGCCGCGCGCATCGACGATCCCGGCCACGCCGAGCCCGATCCCGAGCAGGCGCGTCCCGGCGGCGCGCTCGATCGCTGCCCGGAGGTGGCCGGCCAGCTGCGCGACTGCGTCGGGGGCGACGGCGTCGAACGGTTCCTCGCTGCGGGCGAGCACCTCGCCGTCGAGGTTGACGCGCACGATCGCGAGATGATCGGCGGCGATCTTGACGCCGAGCGCGTGGGCGGCCTCGGCGACCAGGCCGAGCAGGAGCCCGGGCCGGCCGCCGTTCGAGGGAGCCTGATCGACGACCCGGATCAGGCCGTCGGCCACGAGATCGCGGGTGACCTCGGTCACGGTCGCCGCGCTGAGCGAGAGCCGCCGCGCGATCTCCGCCCGGGCGATCGGACCCTGGGTGCCGATCAGGGCGAGCACCGCGGACCGGTTGAGGTCGCGGATCAGGGCCGGCGAGCCGCGCCTAAGCCGGGCCATCGGAAACCTGGTGTCTCAACATCGATCCTGGCCGCCGCCTTCTCTGAGCTGCTCCGTGCGTGCCCTGGTGCTCGTGCGGGCCTGCTGCCCCCGCGTGCCCTGGTGCTCGTTGCGTTCGTCTCGCCAGTTGCCTGCTTTGCGTCTGGTACCTTCGTAAGGAGAACGAACGAAGCCTAGCACGTCGCCGCGGTTCGTCAAGTCCTGTTCCCGGGCAGCGGCCCTGCCCACCAGCGTGGGGCCGCGCGCTTCATCGCCGCCAATCCTCGTCAATGCTCGGCACCAGGGCACTATCCGGCTCGGGTCGGCCAGCAGCCTGCGATCCGGCTTGATCCGGAGCCGGAATGGCGGAAAACCTTCGTCAATGCCTTTCGAGCGGCGCAGTATCGAGGGTCGGGAGGCATGGTGGATGCCGCCGGGCGACGGTCGAGCTAGGGCGACGGGTCCGAGCTCCGCGTAGTGCTCCCCACCCGAGCATTGACGAGGAACATGGGTGCGAGGGCGACGTCCGTTGTCCACCATGCCGCCACGGGCATGGCCGGGAGCAAGGGCATGGCCGGGAGCAAGGGCATGGCCGGGCGTGGGCCACGGGCGCGGGCGCGGGCACGGCCAGGGCGCGGGCGCGGGCGGCCAGGGCGCGGGCACGGCCAGGGCGCGGGCACGGCCAGGCGCCATGGCCCCCAGGCCACGGGTCGCCCCGGCACTCCGCGAAGCCCCGGGGTGACTCCGCCCGACGCCCGACGGCCGTGCGGACGTCGACTCGGCGCGGGACAATGGGACCGTCCACGAACCCCAGCCCGCGGGATGCCACTCGCCCGCCGCGGCGACGCACCATCGCCTCACAGCGCCCTCGGCCGCGACGGCCACGAGCCACCCGCCACGGCCGCAGCCTCCCTGAAGGACGGTACCGACGATGCCCAACCTGAAGCTCGGAATCCTGCTCTGGAGCCAGGCCAGCGACTGGCCCCCGATGCTCGACGCCGCGAAGCGCGTCGATCGCCTCGGCTACGACCACCTCTGGACCTGGGACCACCTGTACGCGATCTACGGCGACCCCTACCAGCCGATCTTCGAGGGCTACGCGCTCCTCTCGGCCTGGGCGATGGCGACCGAGCGGGCGAAGCTCGGCCTGCTTGTCGGCGCGAACACGTTCCGCAACCCGGGGATCGTGGCCAAGAGCGTCGCGACGCTCGACCACATCAGCGGCGGCCGGGCGATCATGGGCCTCGGCGGGGCCTGGTTCGAGCTCGAGCACACGGCCCACGGGATCAACTTCGGCTCCGGGTTCGGCCAGCGGCTCGACTGGCTCGACGAATCGGTCGGCGCGATCCGGACCTTGCTCGACGGGGGTGAGGTGAACCACGAGAGCGAGAAGTACCAGTTCCGGGCCCTGCGCCACCAGCCGCTCCCGGTCCAGCCGCACCTGCCGATCATGATCGGCGGCGGAGGCGAGAAGAAGACGCTCCGGACCGTGGCCAGGTACGCCGACATGTGGAACGTGTTCGGCACGCCGGAGATCCTCCGGCGCAAGGACGAGGTCCTGCGCGCCCATTGCGCCGATGTCGGGCGCGACCAGGCCGCGATCGAGCGGACGGTCGGCTGCAAGATGGTGATCCGCGACGACCTGGCCGCGGCGGAACGCGTCTGGGCCGCCCAGATGGCCCACAATCGGACCCCGCGCGAGGAATGGGACGGGCCGGACACGCTCTGGATCGGGAGCCCGGTCCAGCTCGCCGAGAAGATCCTCGGCTACGTCGAGGCCGGGTTCTCGACCGTGATCGTCGAGATGGCCGCGCCCTACGACATCGAGACGATCGAACGCCTGATCGGCGAGGTGAAGCCGCTCGTCGACGCCGGCTGACCCGCCCGGCCGATCCCGATCGCCAGGACGTCCGGGGGCGGCCACGCGCGAACCCGGGCTGAAACCGGTACGGTGTGGGCGCCATGAGCGAGCCCGTCCTGCCCCAAGCCGGTCTCCGGTTCGGCCCGCCGCCGGACGCCGGGCGCGACGCCCGGGACAACGCCGGGCCCGCCGCCCGGGACAACCCCCGGCCCGACGCCCAGGACAACGCCCGGCCCGACCCCCGGCCCGACGCCCAGCCCGACGCCCGGCGCGCCGCGACCGTCGAGTTCGAGCACGTCACGAAGGTCTACGGCCCGGCCGACCGGCGCACCGCGGAGGCTCGCCCGCCGGCGGCCGTCAGCGACCTCTCGTTCGTCGTACCGGCCGGGAACATCTGCGTCCTCGTCGGGCCCTCGGGCTGCGGCAAGACGACGAGCCTGAAGATGGTCAACCGGCTGATCGAGCCGACGAGCGGGCGGATCCTGATCGACGGGGTCGACATCGCCACCGAGGAGGTCACGGCCCTCCGCCGGCGGATCGGGTACGTCATTCAGCAGGTCGGGCTCTTCCCCCACCTGACGATCGGGGAGAACGTGGCCGTCGTGCCGCGCCTCCTGGGCTGGTCCCCCGTTCGCCAGCGCGAACGGGCCGACGAGCTGCTCGCCCTCGTCGGTCTCGACCCCGCCCGCGATCGCGACCGCTACCCGGCCGTGCTCTCGGGCGGCGAGCGCCAGCGCGTCGGGGTCGCCCGCGCCCTCGCCGCAGACCCGCCGGTGATGCTCATGGACGAGCCGTTCGGCGCCGTCGACCCGATCGTCCGCGACCGGCTCCAGAACGAGTTCCTGCGCCTCCAGGACGAGCTGGCCAAGACGATCCTGTTCGTCACCCACGACGTCGACGAGGCGATCAAGCTCGGCGATCTCGTCGCGGTCATGGCCCAGGGCGGCGTCCTCGCCCAGTTCGGACCGCCCGAGGAGATCCTCGCCAGCCCCGCCTCGGACTTCGTGGCCCGGTTCGTGGGCGCCGACCGCGGCCTGAAGCGGCTCTCGCTCAGCCGGGTCGCCGACCTCGAGCTCGATCCGGTGGGCGGCCGCGGCCCCGGCCGCGGCCCCGGCCCCGACACAGCCGGCACGACCGCGGCCGCCACCCCGGACCTGCCGGTCGTCGAGCCCGAGACGACGCTCAAGGACGCCCTCTCGATCCTCCTCGACGCCGGCGCCGAGGCCGGGCTCGTCGTCGACCGCGCCGGCCGGCCGCTCGGCCTCGTCAGGGTCGAGACGATCACCGCCCGGATGCGGACATGACCGGCCGGCCGCTCGTCGACTGGGGCTGGGTCGTCGGCCACCTCGACGACATCGCGCTCGCCACCCTCCAGCACCTCGGGATCGCCGCCCTCGCGGTCGGGGCCGGGTTTGCCGTCTCGTTCGGCCTCGCCCTCTGGTCGGTCCGCGACCGGCGCGTGTACGGGCCGATCACCGCGATCTCCGGGATCCTCTACACGATCCCGAGCCTCGCCCTCTTCGCCGTCCTCGTCCCGTTCACCGGCCTCTCGGTCGTGACCGTCGAGATCCCGCTCGTCGCCTACACCCTCCTCATCCTCGTCCGAAACATCGTGGCCGGCTTCGACGCGGTCCCGGCCGACGTCCTCGAGGCGGCGAACGGGATGGGCTACACGCGCGGCCAGCGCCTGCTCCAGGTCGAGCTGCCGCTGGCGATCCCGCTGATCATCGCCGGGCTCCGCCTGGCGAGCGTCTCGACGATCGGGCTGGTGACGGTCGGCTCGCTGATCGGCGACGCCTTCGGCGGCCTCGGCGTCCTGATCAAGGACGGGATCGCGGCCTTCTTCCCGACGAAGATCTACGTCGGGGCCGCGCTCTCGGTCGCGCTCGCCTTCGGCGCCGACATCGCCTTCATCCGTCTCCAGCGGGCGCTCACCCCGTGGGCCCGGGCCCGGATCTCCGGGCGCTGACGCGGACGTGGACGCCCACGAGGCCGGGCCGGACGCCGATGCGCAGCCGAACCTGATGGAACCCTGAGCGAAGCCTGATGGAGATCCTCGCCGCCACGCTCGCCTGGCTCGCCGACCCGGCCCACTGGCAGGGGCCGGACGGGATCC
>Ga0272446_1001307_pt1 | contig 36426 bp, 29 predicted proteins | sample YNPCB0061_FD_194587 | JGI IMG/M metagenome (GOLD analysis project Ga0272446, IMG submission 194587) | Hot spring microbial mat communities from Yellowstone National Park, WY, United States - YNP-CB-006-1 | ecosystem: Environmental > Aquatic > Thermal springs > Hot (42-90C) > Sediment | place...
CTGGTGTTCATATATGAAAAAACGGACAACCCCCGGAACGCCACCGGAAACCTGAACATTCTGCGCGCCATTTTTGTTGCCAGGGAGCGCACCGCCGACTTTCAAACGACGATGGGGCTTCGCCGCATTGTGGAGAACGCAGGCAACAAGGATGATGTGATGGCGTTCATCGAGGATCGCCGGCTTCCGGTGGATGAAATCGAGGCTTCAGCGATCGCCGAGGAGATTCTTATTCATCCGCCTGAGATCGGCTATCTCACCATCTCGAATGCGCTTCAATGGAGACTTCAATATGGTCGGGTGATCGAGCAGGCTGGCCTGGTTTCGGGCGTCGAAAGGCTGGCGTAGGTATGAGCGAGCAGAAAAATCGCAAAATCGAATTCGGGGACTTTCAAACGCCTGTCGATCTGGCGAGAGAAGTGTGTGCGCTTATCCTGCGCGCCGGTTTTCGCCCTGCTGCGATCGTCGAGCCGACCTGCGGGACAGGCGCGTTTCTCAAGGCCGCTGTGGAAACCTTCCCGGAAGCGTCGCTTGCGCTGGGCTTCGACATTAACCCTGAGTATGTTGCTCATGCCCGGCGCGCCGTTGCAGACGCCTCCGCTCGAATGTTCATTGAAGTGCGCCAGTCAGATTTTTTTGCTGAAAACTGGCTTAACATTGTTAAATCTCTGCCTCCGCCTGTTCTTGTCATCGGCAATCCGCCGTGGGTGACAAGCGCAGGTCTGGGCGTCCTGGGGAGCAACAACCTGCCGGCGAAATCCAACCTCGACCGCATGCGCGGCATCGACGCGCTCACCGGCAAGAGCAATTTCGACATCTCGGAGTGGATGCTCAGAAAGCAGATCGAATGGCTCGACGGCAGGGACGCTTTGCTTGCGGTGCTGTGCAAGACCGCTGTGGCTCGCAAGACGCTTCTATGGGCCTGGCAGAACGAGATGAGTGTTGAATCTGCCTCTCTCTACGCGCTCAACGCGCGGCAACACTTTGGCGTTTCGGTTGACGCCGGCTTGTTGCTCGTCCGAACCGCCTTGTCCGGCTCGGCCAAAGAGTGTTCAGTCTTTCACTCTCTCCAGGCCCGGCAGCCTGAGCGCGTGTTCGGCTTTCTGGACGGAATGCTTGTGGCAGATGCTCATCTCCGCCGCAAATGGAAAGGCCTTGCCGGCCCCGGCCTGAAAGGGTGGCGCTCCGGCGTCAAGCATGATTGCAACAGGGTGTTTGAACTGCGCCTTGAGAAAGGGGAGCTGGTCAACGGCTTGGGAGAAGCAGTCGATCTGGAACCCGAATCACTTTTTCCAATGCTGAAAAGCTCCGATCTCGCGGCGGGCGGCAGTCCCCGGCGCTGGATGATTGTTTCACAGCGGACGATGAACGATGACCCGGCCCGTCTCAGGTTGAATGCTCCGAAAACTTGGGCTTACCTGACCGCGCATGCGCAACTTCTCGATCAGCGGAAGAGTTCCATCTACAGAAACCGCCCGCGTTTCTCTGTTTTCGGCGTGGGCGCGTATTCTTTTGCGCCCTGGAAGGTGGCCATCTCTGGACTGTATAAGAAGCTCGAATTTGTTCGTGTGCCTCCCTTTCAGGGAAGGCCGGTGATTGTGGATGACACGTGCTACTTCTTTCCGTGCCAGTCTGAAGAAGAGTGTAACTTGCTTTACGATCTGGTGATGTCTGCTCCGGCCAGAGAGTTTTGGTCAGCTTTCATTTTCTGGGATGCCATGCGTCCGATTACAGCTCAGCTTCTGAACACGCTCGATCTGGCGCGTCTGGCTCGTCTCTTGAACAAAGATTCTGATGTTGCGCGGGCGCTTGCGGCGCGTCAGCGTGTGGACTACATCGAAGGTGTTTCCCAGAGTCTTTTGTGGGAGCGCGAATCCGTTGGAGGCGAAGGTTTGCTCGTTGCCGATTCAGACCTATCCCCTCTCAAGCACACAGTGCTGGAAAACTGAAAGAGAAAGATGGATCAATCGTCAATCGTCAATCGTCAATTGTCAATCCCCAGGCCAGCATCGGACGACCATCCCCGTGAAGCCTGCGGCGTGTTCGGCGTGTATGCGCCGGGGCGCGACGTGGCCCGCCTGACCTTCTTCGGGTTATACGCGCTTCAGCATCGCGGCCAGGAGAGCGCCGGCATTGCCACCAGTGACGGGCGCGCCGCGTATATCCACAAAGACATGGGGCTGGTGGCGCAGGTCTTTGATGAAGACAACCTGCGCCCGCTGAAGGGCCATCTGGCGATCGGCCACACGCGCTATTCCACCACCGGCTCCTCTCATCTCCGCAACGCGCAGCCTTATCTGATCGAGACGATTTACGGCCCGCTGGGTGTGGCGCACAACGGCAATCTGACCAACGCGCTCGACTTGCGACGCCGGCTGCTCGAGCGCGGCGTCGGTCTCTCTTCCACCACCGATAGCGAGGTCATCACGCAGATGCTGGCCGCCCCGCCGGAAGTGTGGGACGACATCGCGCGCGATGATTTCCCGGCGACAGGCGCCCCTGCCACTTCAGCGCGCTCAATCGAGCCGCCGGCCAATGGCGCATCCCAAATCCAAAACCCCAAATCCAAAACGCCAAATCCAGAGGATCGCTGGGCGCAGCGCATTCGCGCCTTCATGCAGGCAGCCGAGGGCGCATATTGCCTGGTGATCCTGACCCGCGACGCGGTGTACGCCGCGCGCGATCCGCATGGGTTGCGCCCGCTGTGTCTGGGCGCGCTGGCCGACGGCGGGCATGTGGTGGCGTCTGAATCGTGCGCGCTGTTGACGGTGGGCGCGACCTTCATGCGCGAGGTGCAGCCGGGCGAGATTGTGCGGCTGGATCGCAACGGGATCGCTTCCATGCCGGGGCGCAAGCCAACCTTGCCGGCGCTGTGCATCTTCGAGTACGTCTATTTCGCCCGCCCGGATTCGCAGTTGCAGGGCCAGGTGATTCACGAGGTGCGCCAGCGGCTGGGCCGGCAACTCGCCCGTGAAGCGCCTGCCGACGCCGATATTGTCTTTGGCGTGCCCGATTCGGCCACGCCGGCGGCGATCGGCTACAGCCAGCAATCCGGCATCCCCTTCAGCGAGGGACTGACCAAGAACCGTTACATCGGTCGCACGTTCATTCAGCCGGATGATGCGCTGCGCAAGCTGGGCGTCAACCTTAAATTCAACCCGCTCACCGCCAATCTCAAGGATAAGCGCGTGGTGTTGATCGACGATTCGATCGTGCGCGGCAACACGGTTGGCCCGCTGATCCAACTGGTGCGCGAGGGCGGCGCAAAGGAAGTGCATGTGCGGGTGTCGTCGCCGCCGGTGCGCCACCCCTGCTTCATGGGCGTGGACATGGCGACCTACAAAGAGCTGATCGCGCATCGCATGGGCGTGCAGGAAATCTGCGAGCGCATCGGCGCGGACAGTCTGGCCTACCTCAGCCTCGACGGCATGATCCGGGCTGTGCAGGATGGCGTGTGGGCGGCGAACGGGCAGGCGCCGGAGCGCGCCGCGCCCCATGAGATCGGCAATTGCACAGCCTGTTTCTCCGGCGCGTATCCCATCCGCATTCCCAACTGGTTGTTCAGTGACGAGCGCGACAAAATGTTGTTCGAGGCGACCTGGGGCTAATCTGCATATGGCATCATTGCGTGCGCTATCTCTTTTGTGGAATCAGATGGCATGACAGATCGAATTCGCATCTACATCTCGGCTGCGTCTGATCTGATGGACGAGCGCGAGACGCTGAACAGGTTGATTCCGGAGATTCCCACTTCGCTCGGTTGGCGCGTGACACAAACACCGCTCGACGGCCGCGATGTTGATCTGAACGCTGTCGCTGGCGCCGATGTGCACATCTTGTTGCTGGGTGGCGATGTGCGCGCGCCGGTTGGCCTGGAATGGCAGGCTGCCCGGCGGGCCGGCCGTATGCCGGCCTTGTTCTCCAGGCGTGAGGGGTTGCGCACGCAGGCCGGCGAGGCGTTTGCCCGCGAACTGGCGCGCTATGGTGAATGGCGCGCGTTCAAGGACACGCCAGATTTGCGCCGGCAGGTGGCAGCGTTGCTGGGCGATCACCTCATCGCATCCGCCGCGCGCTATGCCATCCTGCCCGACGAGATCGAGCGCATTCGGGCCTGGCGGAAAACCCTGGCCAGGGCAAAACCCGACGACAGCCGGGCAGCCGGCGACAAGGGTGTGGCGGATGCCGGCGGCGTGATCTTGTCCGATGAGCGATTCACGCCTTCCCAGGGTCGCTTGATTAGCCAGTGACGGTCTCTCGCCAGACGCACATCAAGCATAGGCGCGCGGGACCAGGCGCTTAGCCAGCCATCTTTGCAGCGGCGAGTAGTGCTTCTGGTAGTAGCGCAGCCGGCTGCGCCACTTGATGCGCTCGGCGCGCTCGCTTGCCTGGCCGCTGCTGGCCCCGCCGTAGTGCTTCACGACAGCCGCCGGCACGCACCAGCGTTCCCAGCCGGACCGCTTCATCCGCATAGCCCAGTCCACCTCTTCGGAATACATTTCGAAGCCTGGGTCGAGCGGCCCGACCTGCGCGATCGCCTCGGCTCGCGCCAGCATGGCCGCGCCGAGCGGATGGCCAATGGGAAATGGATGGCCGGCTTCGTATTGCCGGGCGGCATAGCGGCCGTCCAGCGTCGAGCCGCGAAATCGCCACAGCGCCGGCTGTGTTTCCAGCAAGAGCTGCGTCAGGCCGGGGAAGCGAAACGCGCCATGTTGCAGGCTGCCGTCCGCATTGATGAGCCTGGGGCCGCACAACCCACAGCGCGGATGCGCGCGCATGAATTCCAGCAGCGTCGAGACGGCGCCGGGCAGGACTTCGGTGTCGGGATTGAGCAACCACACAAAGCGCGGCGATTGGCGATTGGCTGGCAGTGACAGACTTTCACTTTCCGCCGACGTCTCATCTGTCAGCCCCAGCGCGCGCAGCCCCAGGTTGTTGCCTCTCACATAGCCAACGTTCTCGGCGCAGGCGATCAACTGGACCACCGGGAAATCGGCCCGCACCATGTCTGGCGTCCCGTCGGTTGAGGCGCTATCCACCAGGATCACCGTTGTGTCGATCGGCGCTTCGCGCAAGAGCGAGGACAGGCAGCCGCGCAACAACGCGCGCACGTTCCAGGAAACGATGATGACGCCCAGTTCAGGATGTGTCATGGCTGGTTCGCTCCGCTCACCGCGATTGCCGAATGCTCGAGAAAAAGAATGGGCCGGTCGGGCCAGGCCGGGTCGAAGAAGACTGCGTTCTTCTTTTGTTGCGGGTCATACAGCGAGATGCGAAGGGTGTAGTCATTGGCGGAATGGTCGGCGTGGAGGGCATATGCCGGCATCGGCGCCCGCAGCGTTATTGCGATCAACTGTCCAGGCTGCCAGACTGCGCCGGGCAGACCAGGCGCGCGGGCAACGGCAATCTCGTTGCCGGCAGCGTCGATGAGTTGCGCAAAGCAGTCGAATACCCAGCCGGCATGAGGCTCGTTGGGCAGCCTGTCTATGCGCCACACGTAGGTTACTTCAACAACGCCGCCATCTGTTTGCGTGCCGGGCAGAATGGGCATCTGCTCCGCGATGCCGGCCAGCGACCAGCCCAGGTTGGTTACCAGTGGCGGCGCCGGCGCCGTGAGGGCGTAGACATGACCGTCCAGCGATCGCCATTCAGACTTTGCGCGCGCGCTTTGGCCTGTGTCGTTCACCGAATCACCCGGCCACATCCGCGACCGATAGACTGTGATGGCCGCTGAAGCGCCCAGTTGCACGGGAAAGGCGTCGGCGTGAACCGGCAGGCTATCGGCCAGCGTGACGCAGTCTCCCCCTGCTGGTGAAACCATCCACTGATGCGAGTCACCTGACGCGGCCCATCGCCCGGCACGCGCGACATGCCCGCTCTCACTCATGCTGATCAGCCAGTTCTGTGGCGTGGCGTCGTCGAGTGTCTGGCAATGTTGTTGCCACACTGCGCGCACGGCTGGCTGCCAGCGCAGTGGCAGGGTGGGCAGTCGATCCACCGCCGGCGTGCCAAAGCGCAGGTTGCGAATGAGCGGTTGCGCCAGCGTCCCCTCGGCGAAGCGCATCAACAGCGGGGCCGGCGCCAGTGCCAGCGCAAGCGCGCATCCGATGATGGTTGCTGAGAGGATCTTGCGCCGGCCTGTCGGCGACGCCGGGGATATGGATGCGCCAACCGGCAATGCGGCCAGCGCGTAGCCGGCCGGCTGTGTCATCAGGAAATAGAACTCCAGGAAGTCTGCTTTGGGGCGCAGAATGCCCGCGATGACAGCGGACAGGATGGGAACGGCAATCCATACCGCCATCCAGCGATGCGCCACGCTCTGGCGCGCGCGCCAGACTGCCATTCCAAAGCCCACAACGAGCAGCACTTCGACCAGCAGCGATCGCGCACTCGATAGCGACCGATCTGCGTCGCTGATGAAGCCGGGGCCGAGATCGTTGGTCACAAGCGCATCGTAGCCGCGCCCGCTTGTCATTGCGGCGGTTCGGGCTGCGGCGGTGTAGTCGATGCGGATGCCAAATGGGTTCGGCAGCGACGGCCCCATCTCAGGGTACTTGTCGAAGCCGGCAGCGCCGATGCCATCCGCCAGGCTCGACATGCTTCCAGATGTGATGGCTGCCACCGCGAACAGGCTGGCGCTGGCGGCAAGGATAACGGCTGCAAGCGCCGCCGGCATAAGCGGCGCGCGCTTGCGCGCGCCGGCAACCACGATGGCTGCTATGACTTGCGCGGCTACACCGAATGCCAGCAGATAAGTCTGGATGAGCGCGGCCGTGATGAGGGCGCCGGCGATTAGTCGCCGGGCCGAGTTGCGCTTGAGCGCGCTCATCACAAGCCATGCCGCGCAGACCGCAGCCAGTTCGAGCCAGCCCTGAACCCACGCGCCGCGCGCCGTGTGGATGGCCCACGGGCTGCTGGCGGCCAGCAACGCGGCCGGCCACGCCACGCGCGCGCCGAACAGCCGGCTGGCCAGCGCATATGTCATGGCAACGACCAGCACGTTGAGCATGGCGCTCAGGGCAGTGGCAGTGAACGGGCTGCGATCGACGACGGCAACCACTGCCCAGATGTAGCTGGCCAGCGGAGGATTGGGCAGGGCGACACTGGTAGCGGAACTGACAACAGGCAGATCGCTCCAGCGCCCATCCACGATCGACTCGAGAATGGCGATGCCCAGGCCGTGCGGGAAACCCCGGTCGAATTCGTGTCGCACAGCGTCGAGCCGGTGAACCCGCAAAGCGAAGCCCAGCAGAACGATGGGCACGGCAAGCCACAGGGCGCGCGCGCGATGGTGGTGATGCGCAGACATGATCGCGGTGGCGGGCCGACCGCCTACGGCTCGACCAGTTGGATCAACACCGGCGACACGCGGTTGTTGATGGCGGTGATCTCCACGTCCTCGTGGATGAGCGAGGCCCACACGTAGAATGGATTGCGCACCGGCACGCGGGTGAACTGGATGCAGCCGCGCACCAGCACCTGCCTGTCCGGCGCGAGGTAGTACAGCGGCTGCCCGTCGCGCATCACGATGTCGAGATCATCGAGCGACCCGACACCCCAGCGCCACGGATGATCGCTGCCGGTGTTGGTCTCGTAGTCCACGCCGACGCGAAACACGCCTGGCTCCTGCGGGAAGCCTTTGGTGTAGCGATTTTCGTCCATGCGATAGCAGTCGTCCGGGTCAAAGGGGCCGGCGGTGCGGATGGGAACCAGGCCGGTGTTGCGCACGGCCATCGTGAAGTGCAGCGTCTCGCTGATGCCGAGCGTGATGCGCTGCGCCTGGGTGGGGCTGCCGGGCAGGGCAGGGGCATTTGCCCGCGCCCACTGCACGCCGCTGCCGTCGGGTTGCACTACGATCTCGGCGTTGGGCCGGCCACTCTGCGTGATGGTGAGCGTGGCCGTCACCGTGTCGCTCTGTCCGATAGCGTCCTGCGATTGTGCAATGAGCGTGTACACGCCGTTGGGCGGCGGGTCGGCCCCCAGGTCGATGCCGCCGTCGTAGTCGTAGTTGTAGCGCCCCGGCGCAAGTTCGGCGCTGTCTGAAACGAGTTGCAGGCCCTCGCGCCGCTGCACCTCGTAGCGGAACCCGTTGTCGCCCACCACGTACACGTTCAGGCGCGCGCGCGCGGTCAGATAGACGTTGATATAAACACGGTCGTCGATGCCGTCGCGGTTGGGCGTGAAGATCGGGCTGGACAGTGTGAAGTCCTCGATTTTGGGAAAGGGCATATCGGCCCCCTCGATGCGCAAGGGGCCGCTGAAGGATGTGACGCCGGCCCCGGTGGCGGCCTCGATGTGCCAGGTGTAGTCGCCATTCGCCATGAGCCGGCCACTTGCCACCCCGTTGAAGAGGATTTCGTAGGGCGCCGGGCTGGGCGGGCGCTCGACATCGCGGCGCAGGTCGAAGCGCGCGCCGTCGGCGCTGGTGAGATAGATGCTTATACGGGCCGGCGTGTGAACCCGATACGTGATGCGCGCCAGGTCGTCTGTGCCGTCGGCGTTCGGGCTGATGACCGACGGTTCCACGCGTACGTTGCTCAGCGGCGAGCCGCCGGCGCTCTGGCAGGCCGTCATCAGAGCAGCCAGCGCAATCACCCCGGAGGCCAATCGTTTTGCAAGCGGAATCATCGCAAAGAGTATACCCGTCTCGATTGACGATTGGTGATTGACGATTGTCGCTTGAAGATTGATGATTGACGAGCGGCGATTCGCCATTTCGTCCCCGATTGCCGGCTCTCGGCTCTCAGAACGTTTGTGCTACACTGGCGATATGTCCAGAACCGCCGCTCCCAAACTCAAGACGCGCTATGTGTGCTCGAACTGCGGCAGTGTCCAGATGCGCTGGGCCGGCAAATGTCCGGACTGCGGCGAATGGAACACGCTGGTCGAGGAAGTGGTGGATGAGGCGCGCGAGAAGAGCCGGCAGTCCACGCGCGCGGCAGGCAGCCTTGCCCCGCAAAAATTGAGCGCCATCCAGGCCGATGGCTTCCATCGGCTTCCGTTGGCGATCGGCGAGTTCTCGCGCGTGTTGGGTGGCGGCATTGTGCCGGGGTCGCTGGTGCTGGTGGCCGGCGATCCGGGCATTGGCAAGTCCACATTGCTGATGCAGGCTGCTGTGTCTACGGCGCAACAGGTCGGGCCGGCGCTGTACGTCAGCGGCGAAGAGAGCGCCCAGCAACTCAAGATGCGCGCCCAGCGTCTCGGCGTTGGCGACAGCGATCTCTATCTGCTCACCGACACCAATCTCGACAACGCCATCTATCAGATCGAGGCGATGAAGCCCAGGCTCACGATCATCGACTCGATCCAGACGATGTATCTTGACTCGGTGTCTTCCAGCCCCGGCGCCGTCAGTCAGGTGCGTGAGTGCGCGCTGCGCTTGCAGGCGCTGGCCAAATCACAGGACATCGCCGTGTTCATTGTGGGCCACGTGACGAAGGAGGGGGCCATCGCCGGCCCGAAAGTGCTGGAGCACATCGTCGATACGGTGCTGCACATGGAGGGCGATCGCTTCCATTCGTTCCGGCTGTTGCGCTCCATCAAGAACCGCTTTGGCGCGACCAGTGAAGTCGGCGTCTTCGAGATGGCCGGCGTCGGCATGATCGAGGTGACCAACCCCAGCGAGGCGTTTCTGGCCGAGCGCATGTCGTTTGCTCCCGGTTCGGCTGTGGCGGTGACGATGGAAGGCACCCGCCCGCTGCTGGTCGAGGTGCAGGGGTTGACCTCGCCCACACAGAACCCCATGCCGCGCCGCACCGCCAACGGCTGGGATTACAACCGGCTGTTTCTCATTCTGGCTGTGTTGGCCAAGCGGGTTGGCATCCGGCTGCACGATCAGGATGTGTTTGTCAACGTGGTGGGCGGCATGACCATCGAAGAGCCGGCTGCCGATCTGCCGGCGGCGATTGCCATCGCCAGCGCGCACAAGGGCGCTCCGGTGCCGATGGATCTCGCTATCATCGGCGAAGTGGGCCTGAGCGGCGAGTTGCGCTCGGTGGGCCAGTTGCCGGCGCGACTCAACGAGGCGGCCAAGCTTGGTTTCAAGCGTTGCCTGATTCCCAAACTGTCGCGGCCAATCGAACGTCCCCCGGCCGGCCTGCGCATCCTCAGCGCGCGCTCACTGGGCGAGGCGCTTGATCTGGCGCTGGGTCAGCCGGACTGAGCCGCGCCGGCCTCTCAAAACTTGCCGTTGATCGATTGCGCATAGCCGGTCATCTCCAGATAGCCCTGTCCGCTGACGGCCCGACCGCCTGCCGTGCCAGTCACGCGAATAGCGCCTTCCCAGTAGACGATCGAGACGTTCATTTCCTGCTCAGGCGCGCGCGCTTCTACCGTCAGTTCGATCTGCTGCGCTGGAATGCGGATGAACCAGCGCACCGGGTATTCGCCGCCGCTGACCGGGCTGCGCCAGCGATCCTGCGCCTCCAGGGTGAAGTCGGCGAGCGTCAGGCGTGTGGTTTGGCCGGCTGCGTCGATGAGTGTGCCCGATGAAGCCGGTTCGAGCGACCCGTCGGCGTTGCGAATCTGAAACAGCATCAACTCGCGCTGGTCGTCGAGCTGAATGGAGAACCAATCCCAGCCGAGCGCGTTTCCGCCGAGGGCGCTGGTGCTCCACTCATGGTCCATCCAGCTCGAGCCGGCGACGGCGAACCGGGTCCCGTCGAAGACGACGTCTCCTTCTGTTTCCATGCGGGTGAACGAGTAGTAAAAAGAGGCGTTGCCGGGTTCTGCGCCTTTGGGGCTGTGGCCGCGATCCCCGTGCAGCACAACCGGCTTGATTGCCCGCAGGGTCAATTCCACATGGTGATTGTCGTGGCGCGCAATGATGCGCATGGTGTTGCCCTGGTCGTCCAGGGCGGTCACCGACCAGTCCTCGATAAAGGCGTGGAACGATGCGTCGTCATTGCACGGGATGGCTGCACCGCGCGCGCAGGCGCCGGCCAGACCGCCTGCGCCCCGGCTGAATTTCTCGGCGGCGACATGCTGGCGGGCATTGATATCGGTCAGAGCGAAGTGGGCGAAGTACAACTGGTTCGAGGCCAGACTCGAGGCGCGCGACATGGCTTCGGCGGTGAGGGCGCGGCGGAAGATGGTGAACTGGTAGCCGAACTGCCGGCCGGCGGCGTCTTGCAGGTTGCCGGTGTAGTACCACCACTCAGTTTGAAACTCCGGGTGCGGCCCGTGATCTGCGGGGAAGACAAAGGGGCGCGGTTCAAATGCGCGCGCGAAGTTGCCGATGTCTGTTGCGATTGGCGCGCTGTCGATGCGCGCGCTGTCGATGCGCGCGCTGGCCAGCGGGCGCTGGGCGGGTTGCAGGGCCAGCCAGGCCAACATAGCCAGCGCCACAGCGCCGGCCAGGACGGCTGCGATTCGGACACTCTTCATGCCTGTCTCATCTCTATCTGCGTCATGTCAACTGCTCTCTTAACATGGCAAGGTGAGAGGTGTCTGCGATGCAGATGAGGAGATCGCGGCTTTATCCTGTCGCTTGATGAGCGCAGGCGAGCAGTGCGCCGAGGGCGGTTGCGAAACCCGGCTGTGGAGGAATGGCGATACTTGCGCCATAGTAGCCGGCAACGGTGTGTAGAACCTTGCGCACGGTGGGCAAATCTACCAGGTGGCCGACGACCACGATATCTGCCAGGTGTTCGGCGCGGGCTGCGTTGATGGCGATCACCGCGATTACCTGGCCGACCATCACAACCAGAGCGGCTGCGATATCCTCGCGTGTGGCTGACGTGCCGGGGCGGGCAAAGCGTCCGAAGTTCACGGCATTTGCATCTGCAGGAAGCCGGCCCAGCGCGCCGCCGGTTGCCTCGATCAGTGTCAGGTCTGGCACATTGGAGTTGCCGCGCCCGGCCAGCGCATCGATCTCCAGCGCATCGCTGGCGCCGAGCAGCAGTTTGCCCAACCCTTGCAGGGTGCCGCCCCCGACGGCGCTGCCGGTGACATGTTGCGCCTGGTTGTCTCGCGCGGCAACCATGGCTGTGCCCGAGCCGGCGCTCACGACGAGCGCCTGCTCTTTGGCCGCCAGGCGCAATCCGCCCAGGCCAATGGCCGTGACCTCATTCACTTTTACGATCGGCGTCTTGCCGATGCTGTCGGGGAGTTTGCGATGCTGGCCGCCGGTTACGCCAATTCGCGTGAACTCTACGGGTCGATGGCCCACACAAGCGATCGCGCGCTCGAGCTGAGACACATCCACGAGGCCGGCGCTCGGCGTGGTGGCGAAGCGATATGCGCCGCTGCCTGGATCCCGCGCAGCGATGTCAATGTTGGTCAGTCCGAAGTCAACCGCCGCGAACATTGCGCACCGCTCCAATGGCGAGTTGCAGATAATTAGCGCTGTTGTTCTCCATCAAAACACCTCGCCTTGATATTCAAGCTTGAGGTATTATCTTCCAGGTTGACGCGCGCGGGTCGGGGATGTGAGCGCGATTTTTCGCATCACGCCCGGCAGTCTTGCGGTGGTGGCTGGGCATGTCGAAGCTGTCGAGGCCGTCCAAATTGGCGGGGCGCTGTCGCTGCCTTCGATACACTCAGGCGGCAAGGCGATCTCCTCCCAACGGCGGATTGACGCGACGGAACAGGTGTTCTAAAGTGTTGTGGCGCAGGGTGCTGAGTTGGTATATTGGGCCGCTTTGCAGGATCAGCGTCCCACCCGGTCAGAGTCTGGCTCTTGTGTCGGATAACACAGTATGCAAACCCAAATTGCAAATCGAACTGCGGCCACGGCCAGGCCGGCTTCGCCGGCTTTTGGCGCCAATGGCAGGCCGCCTATCGTCGTTGAGGAGTTGAGCAAGACCTACAAAGTCACCGATCGCGAGGGCGGCTTTGGCGCGGCGGTGAAGAGCTTCTTCAAGCGCAAGTTCAAGGAAGTTCACGCGGTTCAGCGTGTGAGCTTCGAGATCGGCCGGGGTGAGATCGTTGGCTTCCTGGGCCCCAACGGCGCCGGCAAGACCACGACGCTCAAGATGTTGTCGGGACTGTTGTATCCGACCTCGGGCAGCGCGCGCGTGCTGGGCTACACGCCCTGGGAGCGGCAGGCCGGCTATCTGCGCTCGATGACCCTGGTCATGGGTCAGCGCAACCGGCTGGCCTGGGATGTGCCTGCGGCCGACTCTTTCCTCCTCAACAAAGCCATCTATCGCATCAGCGACGATGATTACAGGCGCTCATTTCAGGAACTGGACGATTTGCTCGAGCTGGGGCCCATCGTTCGCAAGCCAGTGCGCAACCTGTCGCTGGGCGAGCGGATGAAGTGTGAACTGGCCGCCTCCCTGTTGCACCGGCCCAGCGTGCTCTTTCTGGATGAGCCAACGATTGGATTGGATGTGGGCGCGCAAGCGCGCATCCGGGCGTTTCTAAAGGAATACAACCGGCGCAATGGCGCCACCATCATTCTGACCAGTCACTACATGGCCGACGTCGTGGCGCTGTGCGAGCGCGTCATCATCATTCACCACGGCATGTTGCGATATGACGGCGGGTTGAGCGAGTTGAGCCGGCGCATTGCGCCCTACAAGATCATCAGCGTGCACCTGGGCGGCTGCGACGACTGCGCGCTGGAGGCGTATGGCGCGCTGTTGCCGGGCGAGGATGAGACCGGCAAGAAGCGGCTTCAGGTCCTGGCCGATCAGGCGCCGGCCATTACCGCGCGTCTGCTCGCCGAGCAGCCGGTTCAAGACCTCACCATCGAGGATCCGCCGATCGAGGACGTGATCGAACGCGCCTTCAACGAGTCATTGAGTCATTGAGCCATTCGGTCATTGAGTCATTGAGTCATTGAGTCATTGAGTCATTGAGCCACTGGTCGAATCGCCAATCACTCAAGCTTTACCTGCTATGTTTGAAATCTTCCGACGCCTGTGGGCCTTGAACTGGGCGGAGCAGTGGCAGTATCGCGCCAACCTGCTCATGTACTTGTTGTTCTGGCTGGTCTCGCCGATCGTCTACCTCGCAGTATGGACCACGGTGGCCCAGAGCCAGGGAAGCGTCAACGGTCTGACGGCCAACGACTTCGCGGCCTATTACATGGTGCTGCTGGTCGTGGACATATTGACCAGCCAGATCACCATCCATGTTCTGGCGCCCGAGATTCAGAATGGCAATCTGTCCAACCGGCTGCTGTTGCCGGTGCACCCGGTGCTGACGCAGGTGCTGGTCAACAATATCGCCTTCAAGGCGCTCAATCTGATCGCGCTGGCGCCGATCTGGCTGGCGCTCTATCTGCTTTTCCGCCCGGCGCTGAACCTGAGCGCGCTCCATCTGGCGCTGGCCGTGCCGGCCTTGATTCTGGCGTTCGGCATTCTGTTCCTGCTCGGCTCCGCGCTCACGCTGGTGGCGTTTTGGACGACGCGCGTTTGGGCGCTGTGGAACTTTTACTCGGCGGTGTTCATGCTTTTCGCCGGCCACTTTGTCCCGCTGGCGCTGCTCCCGCCGGTCCTTCAAACGATTGCCAAAGCGCTGCCGTTTTCCTACACGCTGCACTTTCCGATTCAACTCATCCTTGGCAAGCTCGGCCCGCAAGAGATGGCGCTGAACTTCGGCATGCAGTTTGTGTGGCTGGCGCTGGCGTATGTCATTTTCCGCGTCACATGGCGCGCCGGCGTCAGGCAGTTCTCGGCTGTCGGGGCGTGATTACAGAGGGCTGATCGCATGAATGCTTTGCGCATTATTGGCGCTTTTCTCAAGTTGAACGTTCAGGTGGCGCTGGCCTACCGCAGCGAGGCGGTGGTGCAGATTCTCCTCAACCTGATGTGGCTTGGATGGGAACTGACCAGCCTGGCCATCATCTTTGCCAATACGAATGAGTTGGGCGGGTGGGGGCCGGCTGAATTGATCGCGCTGCTCGGTGTGTGGCGGCTGGTGAACACCATGATGTCCATCATCGTGTGGCCCAACACGGAGAAATTCAATCAGGGCCTGCGCGATGGCTCGCTCGACTACACATTCCTGCAGCCGGCCAACAGCCAGTTCCTGGTCAGCATCACGCGCGTCGAGTTGTGGCGGTTGTGGGACTTTGTAATCGCCGTTGTGTTGATTGTCGCGGGGCTGGGCATGAGCGGCCGAGTGGCCGCGCCGGCGAACATCGCAACCTTTCTGGCCCTGACCGTTTCTGGCGCCGCCGTCCTGTACAGCCTGTGGATCGTGATGATTGCCGTCACCTTCTGGTTCACCCGGTTCGACAACAATGTGACCATATTGGCCGCGCTGATGGACGCCGGGCGGTTTCCGGCGCAGGTGTATCCGTTCTGGCTGCGCTTGCTCATCACCTTCATCATTCCCATTGCCGTGGCGACAACTGTGCCTTTGCAGGGGCTGCGCGGCGAGTTGGCGTGGTGGGAAGTCGCCGGCTTTCTTGCGCTCGGCGTGGCAGCAGTCTTTTTGTCATCCCGGCTGTGGAAGGCCGGCGTCCGGCGCTATAGCGGCGCGTCGTCGTAGACGGCCCCTACCGGCGCTCGATGCTCGCTCCCAGGCCCCGCAGCTTTTCGTCGAATCGTTCGTAGCCCCGGTCGATTTGCTGGATATTGGAGATGGTGCTGCGGCCCTCGGCGCACAACGCGGCGATGACCAGCGCCACGCCGGCGCGGATGTCGGGGCTTTGCACCGTTTCGCCGTGCAGCCGGCTTGGGCCTTGCACGATGCAGCGGTGCGGGTCGCACAACACAATGCGCGCGCCCATGCTGATCAGTTTGTCCACAAAGTACAGCCGGCTTTCGAACATCTTCTCGTGAAACAGCACCGTGCCGTTTGTCTGCGTCGCGGCCACGATCGCCAGGCTCATCGCATCGGCGGGGAATGCCGGCCACGGGTTGTCGTCGATCTTTGGAATGGCCCCGTCTAGCTCCGGCTCGACGCACAGCGGCTGGTCGCCTGGCACATACACATCCGGCCCGTGAATCTCGAAGCGGATGCCGATCCGGCTGAGCATGAGCTGAGTCATGCGCAGATGCTCGGGGCTGGCGTTGCGCACCCACACCCCGTCTCCGCACAAAGCCCCGATCACGATGAAGCTGGTGACCTCGATGTTGTCCGCGCCGATGGTGAACTCGGTCCCGTTCAGGCGCGATACGCCCTCGATCTTCAGCGTGTTCGAGCCGATGTGCCGGATGCGCGCGCCCATCGTGTTGAGGCAACGACACAGGTCTTGCACGTGCGGTTCGCTGGCCGCGTTGCGGATGACTGTCTCACCCTCTGCCAGCGCCGCCGCCATGATGGCGTTCTCCGTTGCTGTCACACTGGCTTCATCCAACATGATGTCGGCTGCCGACAGGCTGCGGGCGGACAGCTCGAAGCCCCCGTCCACTTTCAGGCTGGCCCCCAGCGCTTTCAGCGCCAGGAAATGCGTGTCCACCCGCCGGCGTCCGATCACGTCGCCGCCGGGCGGGGGCAACTTCACATGGCCGGTGCGCGCCAGCATGGGGCCGGCCAGCAGGATGCTGGCCCGAATCTCTTTGCACAGCGCCGGGTCCAGTTGACACTCGTCCACGCGCGCGGCGCGCAGGCGCACACTGTTCGGGCCGCTCCATTCCGCTGACACGCCCAGCGATTGCAGCAGCTTGAGCATGGCCTGAACGTCGCGGATATTCGGAACGTTGTGAAACGTGACCGGCTGGTCGGTCAACAAAGAGGCAGCCAGCAGGGGCAAGGTGGCGTTCTTGTTGCCCGATGACTGCACCTCACCGCGCAGCCGCGCTTTGCCATGAATGATGAACTCGGACATGACGGTTCAAATGCGCTTCAGCAGTTCGGCGCGCTTGGCCTGGAATTCCTGTTCGCTGATCAACCCTTTCTTGCGCAGGTCATCCAATTCCTCAAGCCGGTCAGACACCTCGGCAATGCCGACAGTGTCCGCGCCGCCCTTTGCCGTTCGCGCGGCGCCAAGGTCTTCGCCGTCGCTGGTTTGCCGCAGGGCGCCCTTCGCGTTGACCATGGCGATCTTGAATTGCACCGGCGACGCCAGCTTGTCCAGCCGGTTGACCCCGATTGTGCTGCTGGTAAGTATCTTGATGTCGCCGTAATCAAACACCCGCCCCAATACGGATTGCGTCAACAGCACGTCGTTGATCTTTTCGAGCGATGAGTCCAGCACGGTCTTATTGATGAACCCTTCCGACTGGATGATGCGTTGATTGGTCAGGATATACTCTTCTGTCCACCAATCGACCAGCTCCTTGATGATCAGGAACAGAGGGATGGCGACGAACACGACGCCGAAAGCGCCGACGCCGCCTGTCACCGCGCCCAGGAGGGCGCTGGCGATTGCGATGGCGACCGCAATCAGCGCGTACAGCAACAGCCGGGGAACCCAGATGAACCAGTGCTGCCGGCGGCGGATGATGATCTTCTCATTCGCGCCGAGAAGGCTTTCGACGTAACCAGCCATGTGAACGCTCCTTGTTGCAGATTGAATCGGGCGCGCAGATATCCCTTCGGGCAGGCGTTTCGCAGCGTCAATCGCCGGCGGTTTCCTGTGTTCCCTGCGCGCTGTTTTGCTCCTCCCCGGCCTGGGCGCGCGCTTGCGCGCGGGTGTGCGCGCGCTCCTGAAGCGCGCTCCACGCAATCAGCAGGATTACTCCAGACACAATGCAGATGTCGGCAATGTTGGACACCGGCCAGTCGAATCCGATCTCCGGAACCTGCAAATGAATGAAGTCGGTGACATACCCATGCCGCAGACGATCGATCAAGTTGCCCACTGCCCCGCCCAACTGCAAGCCCAGAGCGGCGCGCGACAGCCAGTCGCCGGGCGGCAAGCGCGGCGTGTAATACACGATCAGTCCGGCCACAATGGTGGCGACGATGATGAAAAACCAGTTGGCGTTCTGAAACAGGCTGAACGCGGCCCCGGTGTTCTGGACGTGGGTGAATGTCAGATAAGGCGTCAGGAATGGCGCAATCGGAACGGTCACGCCGAGGGGAATATTGGCTTGCACCAGCAGTTTGCTGATCTGGTCGGCTGCCAGAGCAACCAGAGCCACGATAAAGAGCAGCGCACGGTCGAGCGGCGACAGGCTGCGGATCGAGTCACTTTTCATCTGGCGTCACCTGGGAAACTCTCTCCAACACGGCGGTCTTGCTGACTGCCCAGCCATGAGAACGCGGATGGGGGAGCAGGCCAGGGTTTGAAGAGCGTCATTCTTTCTTTTTAGGTCCGGCGCACAGGCGCGCTGCGCGTCAGGTCTGCGGCTGCGGTTCGCGGCTCAAGCTGTTGCGCAACAACGACACGGCCAGCAGGATTGCGCCTGCCAGCAGCGCGACGTGAGACAGGTTGAACACCGGCAGGTTGGCGATGTGAATGAAGTTAAGCACATGGCCATACGCCAGCCGGTCGAACAGATTGGATGCCAGCGCGCCCAGGATGCATCCCAGGCTGATCGAGTACAGGCGCTGCGGTCGCGCGCCGCCCCAGAACAAGAGGATGAGCGCGCACAGCGCGACGCCAAATAATTCGGCGCCCACGGAAAACGCGCTCGATGTGGGCGTCGCGCCGGCCATGCTGGCGCGCACGACATCCGGCTGGACTGCGATCACCAGCAGCTTTGCAAGGCGATCGGCAATGAACACGCCGCCGGCCACGATGGCCGACACCCATGCCGGCAATCCCAGCGCGAAGGGTTGCGGGTTGGTGTCCGGGGCTGGCAGGCTGGCCGGCGCGACGATGACCTCGGTGGCGAGGTTCGCTGTGGTCGCGGGCGCGCGAATTGCCGACTCAGCAGGCCGGCGAGGTTCGACATCCTGGCCGGCATAGGTCAGTCTCAGCGCAGCCGCCAGGTCGGGCAATGACAGGGCAGACAGCAGCGGGTTGGCCGTCAGCAGCGACTTCAGGGCGGGGTGCCGGCTCACCGCGCCATACCAATCGTCATCGGGTGGGGCCGACATCTCGCCGCGCAATTGCTGCTCCAGCGTGGCCAGCAGCCGGGCGTTATACCGTCCTGCGTCGAACAACTGCGGCGACAGCGCCTGCAGGGCCGCCAGCTTGGCGATGACCGTGGCGGATATGGCCTGGCCGACGCCGTCTTCGGCGCGTTTGACCACAGCGCGCATGGCTGTGCGCCAGTTGCCAGCGGCTACCTCGATCAGCCGGCGATCGGGCTGCAAGGCAGAGGTGATGATGTGCATGCAGGCCGGCGGGATGTCCTGACTGCGCGGGTCTGCCGGTTGGGGCGCTTTGGCCAGGTCCTGGCGGGTTCTGGACGATGGCGCTATCGCAATTGGCGCGCTGAGCACTTCGATCGTCACGCGCTGGGGCAGCCATTTGTCCAGCAATGCCTCGCTGGCCGCGGATAACACGTTGTCCTGTTGCTCGCGGCCGGCATCCTGTTGGAGTTTGGCAATCAGGGCGGCGTCATCGGCGCACACCACAACAAAGCAGCCCGGCGCGGTGAGAAAATAGTTGGCTGCTTCGAGCCATTCGCTGACCTGGCCGGCCGGCGCGCGGTCCAGGTGGTCGATGCCAACGACCAGCGCCGCGTTCGACAGGGTGAACACGTTCATCACCAGCCGGGGATAGGCGGTGCGGAAGTGATGCGCGAACGCTGCGATGGCCAGCCGGCTGTCTGCGTCTGCCCGCGCGCTGGGCCGCGTGACCCGCAGCAATTCCGAGCGCAATTCGCTGATGATCTTGCGCTCGGTGGGCATGGCGTGCGATGCCAGCAGTTCGAGCACGTTCAGCGCCAGATGTTGCCAGGGCGATTTCCCGTCGGGCGAATTCCCTGCGCTGGCGTCCACGACCACGCCGACAACCTTGCGATGGTCTGGCGTGCGAATGCGCCGGCCCGATGCCGGGGCGAGGATTGCGTTCAGCAGCGTGCTTTTGCCGCAGGAGCGTGGACCGAGCAGGCCGATGACGCCGCCGGCGTCGAGCCGGTCGAATCGGGCTAGCAGTTGCTGCGCGGCGCGTGATTCGCCGGGTGTCAGGGACGGGAACTGTGTGTGGCCCGGGTCATATTGAGGATCGACTTCTAGCGTTGGGCTGGTGATCTGGCGCTCGCGCGCCGGCGATAGTGGCTGACTGGCAATTAGATTTGACACCGCGCACTCCCTCACTTCGCAGTTGTCCGCAGCGAATCACCTGGCGCCCCGGCAAGCTCGTTGCGGCGTTCATCACCCGTCTGTCGGCGCACGAACAACCCCAATTGTAAGCGATTCGCCGTCAAAAGTGTCGCTGACTTGTTGCCCGACGACGTCGGATTGCGTCTGCGCTTGCTGCAACTCGATCGATAGTGTTTCGTCGCAGATGTATGCGGCGAATGCCCTCATTGCGGCGGCCAGTCTGGGCGTGGCGGCGTAGGTTGTGATGATGCGATCGGTCAGATTGAGGCCGGCTGATTTGCGCAGGTCGTTGATTCTGCGCACCACCTCGCGCGCCAGGCCTTCTTGCACCAGCGCTTCTGTCAGCGCCGTGTCCATAGCCACCACGACGCCATTCTCGCCGGCGACAACCAGGCCTTCTCGTGGCGCGGCCTGCACGATGATGTCGCTGGCCGGCAGCGACACGGCGCGATCGTCGAGCTGCAATTCCACCGGCTGGCCGGCCTTCACCGCCGCAGCAACCTGGCCAGGGTCCAACGCTGACAAGGCTTTGCGCACCTGCGGGAACAATGACCCGAACTGCGGACCGAGTTTTTTGCTGTCGGGCAAGATCTTGTAGGTCACCAGTTCGCCCTCGCGCTCGACAAACTCGATTCGCTTGACATTCAGCTCTTCGGCGATTACGTCCTCTTGCGCGCGGATCGCAGCCTGTGAGTAAGCGTCGGCCACGACCAGGGCGCGGGCCAGCGGCTGACGCACCTTGAAGCCGGATTGCGCCCGTGTGCTGTGCCCCAGGTTCACCATCGTTCGAGCAATGGCCGTGTCTCGCAGCAGTTTCAAATCATCATCGGACAATGCTTCGGCGGACGGGTAGGGCTGGTGATGAACGGATTCGGCGTCGGGCGCGCTGTCGGCCTGCTGAACAGTCTGCCGGTTGACCAGGTTCTGCCACATCGCTTCTGCAAGGAATGGGGTGAATGGGGCCATCAACCGGCACAGCGTTGTCAGCGCCTGATACAGCGTCGCGTAGGCGGCTTGTTTGTCGGCCCGGCCGGCGGCGTCGGATTCGCTGCGCCAGAAACGCCGGCGCGAGCGCCGCACATACCAGTTGGACAGGTCGTCGATGAACTTCTCGATGGCCAGCGCCGCTGCGCGGGCGTTGTAATCGTCCAGCGCGGCGCGCGTCTGGGCAGTGACCTGGTTGAGCCGGGCGAGGATCCAGCGGTCCAGCGTGTTGTAGGCCGGGGTTGCGCTCTGGGTTTCCGGCGTCCATCGGTCGATGTTGGCGTAGTTGACGAAGAACGCATACACGTTCCACAGCGGAATGAACACGGTGCGACGCACTTCGTCCAGGGCTTCCCAGCCGAACAACAGGTTATCATCGTAAGCCTGGCGCGCGTAGAGCCAGCGCATGACATCGGCGCCGGCGCGGTCGGCGGCTTCATTGAACTCGATCATGTTGCCCGACGACTTGTGCATCGGGCGCCCTTTGGCGTCGAGCAGGGTGGCGAAGCCGAGCACGGTGCGCGTGGGCGGCCTGTTCTCCAGCACAGTGCTCATTGCGATCAACGAATAGAACCAGTTGCGGAACTGGCCGGGGAAGCTCTCGGTGATGAAGTCGGCCGGGAACCACTTGCGCCAGTAGGCCGGGTCGCTGCGATAGCGCAGGGTGGAGTAGGCCACGATGCCGGCGTCGAGCCACGGGTTGCCCACGTCGGGAATGCGCGTCCCGATCTGGCCGGTCTTAGGGTGGCGGATTTTCACTTTGTCGATATGCGGGCGATGCGGCGTGTGCCCCTCAAAGTCCTGCCAGCCTTCGACCGCCCGCGCCTGCAGCTCTTCCCTGCTGCCGATGACCTCGAACGTGCCGTCCGGGTATTCCCAGATGGGCAGGGCCAGCCCCCAGTAGCGCTTCTTGGAGATCATCCAGTCGTGCATGTTGCGCAGCCAGTCGAGTTCGCGCTCCAGGCCGAAATCCGGCACCCAGCGGATTTGTTTGGCAACCTCGATCATTTCGTGGCGCAACTCATCCATCGAGATGTACCACTCGTCGACCAGCCGGTATACCAGCGGCGTGCCGTCGCGCCAGCAATGCGGGTAGCGGTGAATGTATTTGTCGGCCCGGTAGAAGCTGCCTCTGTCGCGCAGCAGTTGGATGACCAGCTCTGGCACATCGTGCGCAAACTTGCCGCTAAGCGGGCCAAAGCCATCCAGGTAGACGCCGTCTTCGGCCAGCGGGGCGATGGAGGGCGAGTCGAATTGCTTGCCAAGTTGGAAGTCTTCCGGGCCGGCGCCGGGGGCGATGTGGACGATGCCCGTGCCTTCGGCTTCGCTGACTTCGTCCCACGGGATGACCTGATGCTCGAACGCCGGCTGGCCCGGATGCCGGTCGCGCCAGTGTTGCGACGCTTCGGCCCACGCCGGCAGGTCATCGAACAGACCATGGTATGTCCAGCCGACGAGGGCGTTGCCCTCGATCTCGCCCAGCAGTTCGTAGTCCCCTTTGAGGGTTTTTAAGGTTTGCGCGCCCAGCACATACACGCCGTCTGATTGGCGCGCGATGGCGTACTTCAGCTTTGGCCCGACCGCCGCGAGAATGTTGGCCGGCAACGTCCACGGCGTCGTTGTCCACACCAGCAGATATTGGTCTACCGACTCGAACGCCCGGCGCGCCTGCTCAGACTGCCACACTGCCTGGCTTGCATCGACCCGGCGCAGTTTCAGACGCGCCACCACTGACGTGTCGGCGCGATCCTTGTACCCTTCGGTGTCCATTTCGTGCTGGCTGATGCCGGTGGCGCAGCGCGGACACCACGGGATGACGTCGCTGCCCTTGTAGATCCAGCCGCGCTCGTAGCACTTCTTCAGCACACCCCAGATCTGATAATTGTTCTCGTCGCTGAAGGTGAAGTAAGAGCCTTGCAGGGCCGGCGAGCCAAGCTGTCCGACCAGTTGCTCGACCGTGCCGTGAATCGCTTTGCCGCCGCGTTCGAGGGCGATCGCCTGCTCTGGGTTGTCCACGATGCGTCCGGCCAGCATCCGCAACTCGGCCGGGTCGTTCCAATCCATCCAGTAGCCCAGACGGATCGACTGTTCGGTCTGCAAAGCTGCTGAATTCAACACGCGCTGTTTGCACAAGTTGATGAAGCGCTGTACGCCGTGGGTTTCGATGTCGCGCTTGCTGGTGTAGCCGAGGTCTTTCTCGACGTTCACTTCCACCCACAGCCCCTGGCAATCGAAGCCGTTTTGCCAGCGCTGGTCGCAGCCGTTCATGGCGTGATAACGCTGCCACAGGTCTTTGTAGGTGCGCCCCCAGGCGTGGTGCACGCCCATCGGATTGTTGGCCGTGATGGGGCCGTCGAGGAAGGAGTATTGCTTTGCTGCGCCGGCCAGCTTTCTGCGCAGCCGGTCGAAAGCGCGGGTGCGCGCCCAGAACGCCAGCACGTCGCGCTCTTGTTCGGCGAGTTGCGCCGCCAGGTTTTGTTGCGATGAGACGGGTTGAAACATGAACTGCTCCCGTTGTGACTTTTATCAGCGCCGCTTCCAGCGCCCCTTCAGTCCTCACAATCGCCGGCGCCAAAGGACGCTTCGGCGATGGTCTGAAGTCTCGGAATGCCCGGAGGCCATAGACGAGCGATGATACTACACTGCGAATCGGTGGGCTGCGCCACAAACCTCTATAATTGCGGCTCATGCAGCGCCTATCGAACCGGCTGTCCAGCCGGCGCACCGTCTACAGCGTTCTCATCGGCATCATCTTGTTGACGATTCCGTGCTACGTGATCGGAATCGCCGCGCTGTTGATTGCGCAACCCGGCCAGCCCGGCGCAACGCCGGCCACGCTGCCCGCGCTTGCCACTGCTGTATTGCAAACCTTTACCCCTTCGCCAACGCGACCCGCGCTGCTGAACACGCCTACCCAGTTTGTGCCGCCCAGCCTCACGCCCAGCCTCACGCCAACATCTTCTCCATCGCCACCGCCTACGGCGGCGCCGCCGCCCACTGCCACTGCCACCGCCACCGACATCCCAACCCCCACACCGACCGAGACCCTGCCGCCCACGGTGACAGACACGCCGACGCCGCCGCCCACGGATACGCCAACCGCTATTCCAGAGCCGACACAGGCGCCGGTGGAGACGCCTGCCGAAACCCCGACGCCATAGTCAGGGGGCCGCCCTTGAGCGGCGTCGCGCCGCGCGCGTGGATTCGGATCGTTACGGCGCTGGCGTTGCTGTGGGGATCAATTCATTGTCCGGCGTCAGGGGCACATCGCCGGCCATAGTCGAGGTGGCGGGGCACGGGTTGTAGTTCTCGCCCAGCACGATACGCGCCACAACCGGGCTGCTCGGATCGGGGTCGGCCTCGATGTTCTGCCGGGTAACCCGGAAGATGCTGGCCAGCCGGCTGATCGGCGACCCCTTCGCAGTTGTGGCGTAATTGATGATCTGCGTGTTGCGTTGAACCGTTTGGCTGACCGGTTCGGTGTGATACACGCCAAATCCTTCCCAGATCAGCCGCTCCTGGGCGACCTGTTCCATATCCGGCCGGCCAGACAGGTTGATGACTTCGACCAGCGGGCGGCTCTGCGCGCGATTGCCGGCCGGCGGCGACAACGATTCGGCGATGTATGGGATAGTGTCCTGGGTGGGCAACAGCACCTGCGCGCCGTCGGGCCGTGTGAAGGCTTTGATCACAGGATAGGTCACGACGCGGTTCTTGATGGCGAGGTCGTCCAGCCGGGTGGCGATGTCGATGAAGAATGGCAGGTCGCTGATGCCGATGCTGGTCTCCACGTTCTCGCGGAAATCGTTGTACAGGCCGAATGCGCTCTGCAGCAGATTGCCGCTGCGGGCTTTGGTGAAGAGCGCGCGCAGCACTTTCTGCTGCCGGCGGGCGCGGTCGAAATCAGTTGTGGACCAGCGCGATCGCGCATACCACAGCGCCTGCTTGCCGCTCAGTGTGGCGATGCCGGGGTACACGTCCAGATCGCTTTTGCCAGTGGGGGAGGTCTTGTCGGGGAAGGTGTCGTGCAATTCACACTCCACGATCACATCCACCCCGCCCAGCGTGTCCACAGCCTTGATGAACCCGGCAAAGTCCACGCGGACAAAATGGTCGATTCTGATGCCGAAGTTCTTGCGCAACACCGCCGCGAGGAACGCCGGCCCGCCGCCGGGATATTCGCGCATGTAGCCCAGCTCGTAGGCGATGTTCAGCCGGTCGTCGGCCCGGCCGGGGATGCGCACCTGCAAGTCGCGCGGCAGTGACAGCATGCTCACCGACGGCAGGTCGGGGTTGATGCTGGCGATAATCATGGTGTCGGTGCGGGCATAGCGATCGTCGGCTGCGGCGTCGCTCCCCAGCAGCAGCACGTTGACCGTGCCCGGCGCTTGAACCAGCAGCGGGGCGTCGTGATCTTCCAAATCGACTTGCGGATCGAATGCAACCGGCGTTGCCACCGGCGTGGGCAGGATCGTTGCGCTGGAAGTCAGCGTCTCACTCGCAGCTTGCGTCTCTGGTGTGGGCGATGGCGCGGCGGATGTTGTCGTGGCTTGCGGCGTTGAGACTTCTGCCGCCGGCGCCGGCGTTGGCTCGACGGCCTGTGCCATTGTGGTCGGCTCAGCCGGCCCGCTGGCGACCACGCGCTGAGCGGCGGAAGTGTCGATCCAGTTCACGCCCAGTCCCAATGCCAGGATGACGACGAACAACAGCAGCAACTCGAAGAAGCTTGTGATTCGCCTGGACATAGGCTCTCAGAAGTGACGCGCGCAGCGCATCCAGCGCCGCTCAGGCCGGCTCTCCCTCGCGCAGCCGGTATAGTTTCTCCCCAGCATGGTGGATCACAAGGATACCATCATCGGATGCGGCTCTGCGGTCCCATTCCTCAAGGGATACCGTTGCCGGATCGACGTAGCCCAGATTGATGCGCCGGCAGCGTTCTTGGGGGATGCCGGTGGCCAGATCGACCTGGATGCGGGGTGTTTCGATGCGGCCGGCCGGATCGAATACGCCGGCGCCCTTGACGTTGGTGCTATGCGCCATGACCACTTTCGGCACGTGGGCAAAGCGATCCATCTGCGACGCAAAATAGTCCCGCACGTGATAGCCGATCTCATCCAGCCATCTGCCGTGGGTAAAGCTGACCTCTCGGATGCGCGGCGCGTAGATCATCACCCGGCCGCCGTCCTGCACCACCGGCTCCGATTTGTACATGCCCTTGCCGGCTGTCCACAGGTCGTCGTACAGGTCTGCCACGGCTGCGATGACCGTGTGCACAGGCTTGTCCAGCCAGGTGACGTGGACTTGCGCCGAAAGCTGGGCGGCCTGCCGTTGCGCCGACCGGGCATCACCCACAAAGACGCCGTGCACGCCGGCTGCGCTGACAACCGAAGCCACGCACGACACGGGTGTGGGCACGGCTTGCGCAAAGCGATCGATCAACGCCCGCACCGGCGTATCCTGTTTGCCGATCACGTTCATGGTGGTCAGCATGGCGCTGAGCCAGTGAAATGCGCTGATGCTTTCCATGCCGGCGATGCCGGGGAAAAGGTACTTGTTGCCGCCGCTGAAGCCAACGGATTCGTGCGGAAAGACCGGCCCGCAGATCAGGATGTGATCGTGTTCGAGCGCGGCGCGGTTGATGACAACCGGCGCCTCCTCGGTCAGAATGCCGTTTGTGATAGCCCGCACTTCAACAGCCGGCACGACTCCGACTTGAACCAATGTGCCCGGCGTGTTCCACTCGTGGTTCATCACCCGGAAGTTGCGCAACAGGGCGCGGTCGGCGGCGCTCATGCCGATGAGATGGTCAATAGCCTCTTCGTTCATCGGCTGGTGAGTGCCCAGCGCAATCATCACGTCGAATGCGCTGACCTGGCGGCCAATGGCGCGATAGACGGCTCGCAGTATGAGCGGCAATGGGAAGGTGCGCGTGCCGTCGGGGACGAGAACGAGGAGGCGTTGGCCGGCGAAACGTATCGAGGACAGCCCTGCCTCGATCTGCTCCAGCACCTGCTGGTCGCTCAGCACTGGCGCGTTTGCAGTCGGACCTGTGTGGTACATAGGCTTATTGTAGCCCTTCACTTGCGCGCGCTGATGGCCGCTTTGCGTCGCGCGCGGGCGATGCCACATGTGATACAAGCGGGCTAGCGAATCGCTGCGCTGGTGGCGGCGGTATAATCCTTTCGTGTCCCCGATTGAGATCACACCGCTCGAACTGGATGACGTGGTAAGACTTCGCAAACCGCACCCGTGTGGAGGCCATGAGTGGCGCGTGGTCCGCATTGGCGCAGATATCGGGCTGAAGTGCCTGACGTGCGGACGCAAGGTTCTACTCAGCCGGCGCGAGTTCGAGCGCCGGCTGGCCGGCAAATGCGCTATCGCCGGCCGATCCGCCTGACTGCACTCGCCCCATATGGATGGCCGCGCGCATTTGCGATTCAACCTGCAATACGGACACCAACAATTTCGCGGAGGCCAACACTGATATGAAACGAGTCGTGCTGTTATATGCGGATGCCGGCGGAGGTCACCGCAGCGCGGCAGAGTCGATTGCCAAAGGCATTCAGGCGCTCTACGCAGATCGCTATGAACTGTCATTTGTGAACGGCTTCCGGCTTCTGCCGCCCTTGCTGGGCCGGCTCGACATCGACTACCCGATGTGGGTGACCTATGGCCGCATGTTGTACGCGCTGGGTTTTCATGCCAGCAATGGCCGGCGGCAGGTGGTCGCCATTCGCCGCGCCTTCGAGCCGATCAGTGACAAGATGGCCGAGGATATCATCAAGACGGCGCCGGCGGATGTGTATGTGTCGTGCCATCTTGTCTACAACCAGACGATGCCGTCGGTGATCCGCCGGCTGGGAAGCCCGGCCAGGTTCATGAATGTAGTCACCGATCTTGTGTCGGGGCACGTGGCGCACTACGCCCCGGACGTGGACTATTGCATTGTGCCGACCGAGGAGTCGGCCCGCGACGCGATCGCAAACCTCGTGCCCGCCGAGAAGGTAATCGTCGCCGGCCAGCCGGTGCTGCCAGACTTTCGAGAGCGCGTTGGCAAGCGCAGGGAAACGCGCGAGGCGCTGGGGCTGGACCAGAACACGCCGGTTGTGTTGCTCATGGGCGGAGGCGACGGCATGGGCCGCCTGGAACTCACGGCGCGCGAGATCGCTTTCAGCAACCTGCCGGTTCAACTGGTCGTTATCTGTGGGCGCAACCAGACTGTCAAACACAACCTGGAGTTCATCAATGCGCGCATCCCCATGCGGGTGCTTGGCTTTGTGAACACTGTGCCGGAATTGATGGGCGCTGCGGATATTCTGGTGACCAAAGCCGGCCCAGGCACGATCGCGGAAGGTTTCATCGCAGGTCTTCCCATTATTCTCTACGACCGGGTGCCGGGCCAGGAAGAGGGCAATGTGGATTACGTGGTCAATCGCGGCGCCGGCGCATGGTGCCCCTACCCACGAACGGTCGTCAAGCAAATCCGTCAGTGGCTGTCTGAGCCGGAGCGCCTTGAAGCGATAAGGCAGGCCTCATTGGCGCTGGCCAGGCCGGACTCGGCGCTCGAGATCGCCAGAATCGTGGCGCGACTGGCCGGAGACTGAAAAGCAGCCAGGCCAACGTGACCTGGCTGCTGGATGGCGCCTCGCTGCGCGCGCCGTGCGCTAAAGGTCGTCCTCGTCCTCGTCTTCATCGTCCCAGAGGAGTTCGTCTTCGTCTTCTTCCTCTTCCTCGTCCTCGTCCTCGTCGTCATCCTCCAGTTCGACGAAGATATTGTCTTCATCATCGCTCTCGTCGGATTCTTCGATTTCTTCCAGCTCGTCAAGCTCCTCGAGCGATTCGATATCCTCGAAGTCGTCGTCGGCCAGATCGTCCTCCTCGTCTTCATCATCCTCGAGCGCGTCGAGGTCTTCGTCGAGGTCGTCATCCAGGTCGTCCAGGTCCAGGGCGTCTTCGTCGTCGTCCACGCCGCTGGCGCTGGAGCGCCGGGGAGGAGCGAATGACGCATCATCGGCGACGACGCTCACGTTGACGCCGGCCACTCTTTGCTCCAGCAGCATGGCGGCTTCAGACTGATCGTCGCGGCTCTGCGTGTCGAGTTCCATTGAGTTCACCTTCACTTCTTTTTTGCTGCAAATCTGCTGCGCGCAGGAAAACTCACTATACCCCGGCCATTATATACGGCGCCCCTGTTCAGGCTTCTCTGCGCATCTCGCCCTGGCTGCCTGCGCCGACCTCACGGATCGGCGGTTTGCCGCGCAGCGCGTCCCACAGGCGATTGATGCTTTGCGCGCCGCTCACCAGTGTCGTGAACGACTGCAAGCGATAGTCGATCACGTCGTCTCGCAGCGCGTCCAGTTCAGCGGTGAGCGCCTGCGCCAGCCTGGCCGTGATCTCTTTCGGCGCGGTTGAATCGTCCGGGAAACGCAGCGGCGCGCCCACACTCAAGAATGCTTCGGGCCGCTGTTCGCCCACAAACTCGTATCGCAAAGCCAGTGGATAAAACCGGCCATCGCGCACACGGCGCGCGAGATGACCGACTCCTGTGTAAAAGGTCAGCGGCCGGCGGTCGTTGGCCAGAATCTCGCCCTGCGGAAAGATCAGCAGCATGCGCCCTGGCCGCTCGTTCAGCAGATCGGCGCCGTATGCGACGCTGGCGGCTGCGCTGCGGGCGTTCTGTCGATTGACCGAGAATCCGCCTGCCCAGCGAAAGAACGAATAGCGCGCCAGTTGCGCCTCCTCGATCATGACATAGGTGTCCAAATGCCAGACGCGCTCGTTCAGCAGCATGACCATGTAGCCGTCCCACCAGGAACTGTGGTTGGCGAACAATATCACTGGCGGTCCGTTTGGCTCCGGTTTTGGAGTGGCCTGGCGCAGGCGGACGCGGGCAAAGTGCCGTCGCGCCGGCCCATACACAAGCGTCTGATAGACCAGCCAGTTGAGCGCACGATTCTTTCGCGCCGTCAACATTGCATGCTCCGCCTTGCTCAGGAGAGGTGGTTTGCAGCCCCGGACTGTGGCCCGATGGCGCGGCGGAAACAGTCTGCGAGGGCGTGGTTCACGCTGTCGTAAACGCCTTCGCACACTGCTGCCAGCGCCTCGCGCTTGGCCGCTGCTGTTGCGATTCCCAGACCATGCACGCGCGTTTCAATGCCGTGCTGCCGGAGCAATCTGGCTGCTTCGTGGCAGGCGCGCACGCCGCCGGCGTTGTCTTCTGCGACAAACACATCCTGACCGTTCAGACATTCGAAGCCGGCTTGACCATCGGCGTGCTTCCACAGGTGATAGGCGGCTCGCAACGAAAGCAATGGCTCGACTCCCTGTGAGGCGAGCATGGCTGCCAGTGCCTGCACCGGCGCCGGCTTGGTCAGATCGTAGACGCGCTCGCCGTGCTGATCGGCGATCCACTGTATTTGTCCCAGCGCGATCAGCGGCAGATCGTCCAGCCCGAGCAGTTCGAGTCCGATCTCGGCCTCCGGCGGGTGCACCGGCGGATGTCCATCGGGGGCAAGGCTGGGACGGGCGGTATAGATGCACGATGCGTGCTTGCGGATGATGTCCAGGCTGGTTCCGTCGATCAACGGGCGATCGAGCGTTGCCAGGAAGGACGGTGTGTTCAGCGAGGCGGACAGCCCGTAGTGGCTGGCGAACAACTCTGAGCCGAGGATGAACTCGGCGAATGTGCGCGTCAGTTCAGACCGCTGCACGTCGGTCACGTGATTCAGCAACTCGCAGAACAGCCCGCTCAAGTCAGCCGGCCCGTGCTCCAGCAGGACGTCGCGCGCGCGCTCGTTCGGCAGGCCGGGTCTGCCTGCGGTGCGGCGGGTCCACATCTGATAATCGGGACGCTCTGGCCGCCCCTCGCCGGCGCGGTACGACTCGGCATAGATAACGCCGGCCAGGAAGGCGACAGAGTCCCATTCGTTGCTGAAACCATGCGCGTGCAGCACGGCAACGTCGTCATCAGAGGGTGTGAACACGGGCAGCCGGTGTTGCTGGCAAAAGCGGGTGATGGTCGCGTCGATGGCGGCCCGGTAGCCGCGATCGTCAATCAGCGTGCCATCCATATCGAGAAGTAAGATCATAGTCAAGGTTCGGTAAGGTTCGTCAGGTTTGTAAAGTGGGTTGGGTTGGCAAGGTTGAGAGTGTTTGTCTGGCCGGCGCCGTGTCCGGCCGGGCGCGCAGCACTCGGCCCATCCTGCGGTAAAATCCTCGCTCAAGCCCAGTGCGCTGTTGTCCATGACATCGCACTGTTTTATTTTATCGCGGAGGAGCATAAGAAGAGATGAGGAGAATGATCCGAACGATCAGTCTGGTCGCCCTGGCAGGGTTGATCAGCGCGGCGTGCGCGGCGCAACCGCGCCCGGCGGCCGCCCCCACGGCGGCCGCGCCGGAGGCCACCTCTGTCCCGGCGTCTGCTGAAGGATTGCCCGACCTGGGCGGCCGCGAAGTGACCGTCGCCATCGAGAACGCCTATCTGCCCTTCAACTTTGTCCGTCTCGACACTGGCGAGGCGGCCGGCTGGGACTATGATGCGCTGGCTGAGATCTGCAAGCGTCTGAATTGCAAGCCGGTGTATCAGGAGATCGCCTGGGACAACATGATCGCTGCTGTGGCAGCCGGCCAGTTCGACATGGCCGCTGACGGCATCACCATCACCGATGAGCGCGCCAAAGTGGTCGATTTCTCCGATGGCTACATTTCAGTGCAACAGCGGCTGATGGTGCGCAAGGATGAGACGCGCATCGACAGCATCGAGGCTTTCAAGAACAATGCCGATCTGAAGCTGGCCACGCAGAAAGGAACAACCAACTACGAAGAGGCGATCAAGCTGGTCGGCGAGGCGCGCGTAGTGGCTTTCGACACCTTCGGAGACGCGGTGCAGGCGCTGATCTCAAAGGATGCAGATGCCGTGATCATTGACGACACCGCCGGCCAGGGCTACGTGGGCGTCAATGCGGATCAGATCAAACTTCTGCCGGGGTTCCTGGTCGGCCAGGAACTGGGCTTCATCTTCCCGAAAGGGTCCGACCTGGTTGCGCCATTCAACGCGGCGCTCAAATCGATGCGCGAGGACGGCACGTTGCAGCGCATCAACGACAAATGGTTTGGACCGGACTTCAAACTGACCTACGACGACATCAAGCCCGGCCCAACGGCGATCCCAACCCCAACGCCCTGATCGCTGCCGATCCAGCGAATACGTCAGCCTGCTGGCGCCAGGGCGCCAGCAGGCTGTTGCAGGCAGTCTGGCTTACGGCTCACGCTCAGCATAGAGCCTTCCTTTACCGCCAATGACCGTCACTTCCTCCACCTCTTCTCCCGCCTCTGTCCAGGGCAACCTCGTCGAGCGATTGGCCCGTCTGCCCTGGTGGCTGCTGGCGCTGGCGCTCGCTGGCGTCATCCTGCTGTACCAGTTTCTCACCAACGAACTGTACACGGTGATTCTGGACAAGCTGACGCGCGGCGTGACGACAACAATCTTTGTCACCCTGGTGGCGTTTTCCTCAGCCATCCTGCTCGGCCTCCTGGCCGGCCTGGGGCGCGTGTCGAAGAACCCGGTCATCTACAACCTGGCCACGCTGTACGTGCAGGTGATTCGCGGGCTGCCGATCCTGGTGTGGATCTTCTATGTTGCGTTTGTGCTGACGCCGGCGTTCTTCTCGCTGACCAATGCGCTCGGCGCGGCGCTGGCGCCGGTTCTGGGCGCGGACAATTTTCTGTCCCAAGCTAACACGCAGGACATGACGTTGCTGGGGCGGGCGGTGATCGCGCTGGCGTTCGCCTATGGCGGGTTTGAGGCTGAGACCTTTCGCGCCGGCATCCAGTCGATCGGGCGTGGGCAGATGGAGGCGGCGCGCTCGCTGGGTATGAGCTATTTCCAGGCCATGCGCTACGTTATCCTGCCGCAGGCGGTGCGCCGGGTGCTGCCGCCGCTGGGCAATGACTTCATCGCCATGCTCAAGGATTCGTCGCTCGTGTCGGTGCTGGGCGTGCGCGACATCACCCAGGAAGCCCGCCTGTACGTCGCGGCGTCATTCCGCTATCCAGAAACATACAACACGCTGGCGTTCATCTATCTCAGCATGACGATTGTGCTATCTCTGATCGTGAAGGGTGTGGAGGCCCGGCTAGGCAAAGATGGGCGAGGCAGCTAACGGCAACAGCCAGGACATGATCGTGATCCGCAATCTGGTCAAGCGATTCGGTCACGTCGAAGCTGTCAACGGCGTTAGCCTGACAGTTCCCCGCGGGCAGGTTGTCGTGATCATTGGCCCCAGCGGATCGGGCAAGTCAACCGTGTTGCGCTGTATCAACCACCTTGAAACGCCCACCAGCGGCGAAATCTGGGTGGATGGCATGAAACTGACCCACAACCACAAGGACATCAATGCTATCCGGGCTGAGGTTGGCATGGTGTTCCAGCAGTTCAACCTGTTTCCGCATCTGACCGCGCTGGAGAACATCATGCTGGCGCAAAAGGTTGTGCGCCGGCGCGACGCCCGCGAGGCCGAGCGCGTGGCGCGCGCGCAACTGGAGCGCGTCGGCATCCCGGAGAAAGCCGGCGTCTACCCCGGCCAGCTCTCCGGCGGTCAGCAGCAGCGTGTGGCCATTGCCCGCGCCCTGGCCATGAACCCCAAAGTGTCATGTTGTTCGACGAGCCAACATCTGCGCTGGACCCAGAGATGATCAAAGAGGTGCTCGACGTCATGCTGGAGCTCGCGCGCGACGGGATGACGATGGTCGTCGTGACGCACGAGATGGGTTTCGCCCGCAACGCCGCGAACCAGATCGTATTCATGGACAAGGGCCTGATCGTCGAGCAGAACACCCCCGACGAGTTTTTCGTTCATCCTCGCGAAAGTCGCACCCAGGCTTTCCTCAGCCAGATATTGCGCTGACACCGTTGCTTGCCCGGCGGGGCGATTTCAGCGCACCAGCGCGTCGTCATCGTCGCGGCCCAGACGTTTGGCGTTCCGCGCATGGCGCTCGTCCGGGCTGAGCCTGTCGCCGGCGTATTCCTGGTACACCGCTTCGCCGTACTCGCGCGTGCGCACCACCACCGGCATCGGCACGGCGTGCCCCATGATAAGGGCTTGCTGTTTGCTGTCGAGCGCGGCGAGCACGCTGCGCAATTGTTGCGCGCCGCTCACGCCGGTGAACACGGCGGCGATGTCCCGCTCGTCGCTCAGCGCGCACGTGATGCGCGTGCCGATCTGTGACATCACTTCGCTGTCGATCTGGCTGGGTCGCTGATCGACGATCAACAGCGTCACGTTGTATTTGCGCAATTCGCGGGCGATCGTGCCAAAGATGGTGTGCTGCGCCACTTCGGGGTCGAGGAACTTGTGCGCCTCCTCCACCGCGATGACCAGCTGGCGCGGCCCCTCGCCGCCGGCTGCGCCGCGCCCCTCGGCCTGTTCCTTCAGCTCCACGTAACGTTTGTGGATGCGCCGCGTGATGAAGTTGGCGACGAACACGTAGGCCGGCAGGTCATTGCCATAGCGTCCAAACTCCACCACCACACTGCCGCCGCGCGTCAGGTGCAGCAGAATGCGCTCCACAAAGTTATCCGCCACCCGCTCGCGCAGAAAATCGAACTTCAGCAGGCGCAGCAGCTTGCGCTGGATGGCGTGATAGGTGCCTTCGGCGATTTTGTTGCCCTCCAGCAGCTCGCTGATCTCCGGATCGCCCTCTTCGTTCGTCAGCTTGCGCAGCCAGTCGGCGCCGAACTTGCGATGCAGCATGAACAGCGCGTTGACCTGCACGTCTGACAGGCTCAACACGCTCTTCAGGGTTTCCAGATCTTCCGGCTCGATCTGGTTGTAGCCGATATGAAGCGCGAACTCATAGCCGGCTTTGCGCGCGCGCGACGATTCCTCGTCGAGCGACACCACCACCACGCGCGACGCGATCGCGGACAACTGCTTCAGTCCCTTGAACGGCGCCTGCCGGCGGTCGCCTTTCAGCGTGTAGCCGTAGTCGTTGTGCATGTCGAAGATCAGCGTCGACGCCACCTCGTTGCGCACCACTCCGGCCAGCAGCGGCAGAGCGAGAAACGTCTTGCCGGTGCCGCTGCGCCCGAATATCGCGCTCGACCGCTCGACGAAGCGCTCCAGGTCGATCTTGATCTTGATCGTTTCGTCTTCGATGGACGAGCCAATCTCATAGGCTTTGCCGGCGTCTTGCGCGGCGAAGATAGCCTCCACCTCCTGGGGTGTCGCGCTGTAGACCGGCGTGAAATGCGCCGGCACCGTCTTCACCGGCCTGGGATCGCCCGTGTCGCGCTCCAGCATCAGCATGGGCTTTACCCGCAGCGCGCCGAACACGGTCGTGCCGCGATACACCTGCGCCAGCAGATCGTCGCCGGCCGGCGGCGGCATCTTTTGCGCGTTTGGGTCTATCGCGTCGAGCCGGATGTCGGTGATCAGGCCAAAGAACTTGCGATCGGTTTGCCCGTCGATCGTGACGTAGGAGCCGACTGCCAGCCCTTCGGTGTATGTGTCGCGGTCGAGTTTGACATCCAGGCCGTCGTTCAGCGAGCCGCCCACGACGACGCCCAGCCGGCGGCGACCCGCCTCGGCAGACGCGCGCGCCCGCGCCAGCGGCGCCAGGGGATTGCGGTCGCTCAGCAAGTCTTGGAGGGTGGTGGTTCCGTCTGTCATGCTCGTTCGTCCCAGCGAATGCGCCGGATGATTTGCTCGATGCGGAGGCTGTCGCCCATCAGCAGGCGGGCCAGCTCACGCCCGCACGCCACAACAAAGTCGCGGCGCAAGCCGGCCTCCCGCGCGTCGGCGGCTTGTGAGATGCTGGCCGCCAGCAATTCATCGCACGGCGCGTCGCGCGCGTCCAGCACCAGTTGGAAATGATCCAGCCGCTGCGTGAACTGGATCAGTTCGTCGTTTTCACAGCACTCGATCTCGTTCAAGGCGATCGGCGGCTGGGGCGGAAACTGGCGGCGGATCGGCCCGTCCGCTTCCCGGTAGCCCACGCACAGCACGTTCACGTTGAGCGGGATCAGCCGGCTGCGCTGCCAGTCTATGTCCTCCTCGCGCGCGTCCTCCGCCACCGACAACATGCGGGTCATGCCGTCGTCATCTTCGTTCACGGCGATGTCGTAGATCAGGCCATAGATCGTTGCCTGACGGTGGCGGATCGGTGTCTTCACCAGCGCGCCGAAAACGGGCACGTCGCTTTCGGGCACGCGCGTGCCGAACACGAAGCTGCGCATGTTAGCCTGGATCACTCTGCCTATCATGATTTCGATCTCAATGCCTGCTGGCTGATGTCTCAGCGATTTTAACTTCGGCGGCTGAGCCGGCGGCTGAGCCGCCGGCTGAGCTTGTCGAAGCCGTCGAAGCCGTCGAAGCCGTCGTTTGGGTG
>Ga0272446_1001308_pt1 | contig 36423 bp, 38 predicted proteins | sample YNPCB0061_FD_194587 | JGI IMG/M metagenome (GOLD analysis project Ga0272446, IMG submission 194587) | Hot spring microbial mat communities from Yellowstone National Park, WY, United States - YNP-CB-006-1 | ecosystem: Environmental > Aquatic > Thermal springs > Hot (42-90C) > Sediment | place...
GCCTGGGTGCGCGTCCTGTGGCGCACTTGGTCTTCGCGCTCGGCCTACGACCCGAGCCTTCACGGTGGTGCGAAGCGGTTCCTCGCTGCCGCGTGACGCAGGGGTTGACACAGGAAGTCTCACGCGGAGACGTCCTCCATCTTGGCGACGCGCGCGCGCAGCACCGCGAGCGCTCCAGCGACGAGCGCGGCGAGCGCGATCGCCGACACCCACCACGGCAGGAGGCGCGCGTCCTCCGGCGCCGGCAGGCCGAAGAGCGCCATCCCGATGACGCGCAGGTGCGTGGGGATCGACAAGAGCGACGGCCACGGCGAGCGCGTCACGCTGACGAAGATCCCGCCCACGATCCAGGGCAGCAGGAACAGCGCCGCGAACCCGCCCTGCACCGCCGCGCGGCTCTTCGCCAGCGACGACAGCGCGACGACGGGCAGCGCCAGCGCCGCCGCCTCGATGAGGCCGAAGGCGAGCGCGCGCAGCGGCAGGAGCAGCGCCGGGCCGAGCCCGCCCCCCTCGGCGGCGAGCGCCACCCGGAGGAGCGAGAGGATGACCGCCGGCCCCAGCGTCACGATCAGCACCAGCAGCACCGGCGGCAGCACCTTCCCGACGAGGTAGTGGCCGCGCGAGACCGGCCGCGCGAAGTAGAACTGCGACGCTCCGCCGCGCGCGTCGTCGGCGATGGCGCCGCCGCCCGCGAACAGCGCCGTGAGGAACGCGATGAGCAGCGTCCCGTAGGGCTCGATCGACACGCCCAGCACGAAGCTGTCCGCCGGCGGTGGCGCGGCCATCCCGGGGGGCACCTGGCCGCCCTGCGCCGCCGCCTGCGCCGCGGCCGCGGCCATCATCGCCGCCGTCTTCGACGCGATCCACACGACCACGCCCCACCCGAGCGCGGGCAGGATGGCGACGATCAGCATCGCCGTCACCCACGGTTGCCGCGCCGCCATCCGCAGCATGCGCCGCGTGATCAGCCACCAGCGCCCGCTCTCCGGCAGGTACTCGCCGCTGTAGCGCTGATACCCCTGGTCGCGGATCGTCCCGCGCGCCTTCTCTTTCGCCTCGCGCTTGGAGCTCGCCGCCGTCGCTGTGGCCATCAGACTCTCGCTCCGCGTCGCGCGACCCTGCGCGCCCACGCCGTGGAAGGACGAACCGCTTCTGTCGCGCGGTGTCGCGCCGCTGCGCTGGTCATCAGGCAGCCTCCTTGCCGCGCGCTTCGCCGACGACGCGCACGAAGGCGCTCTCCAGCGTGAGCCGCCGCGGCTGGAGGTGGCGCACCTGCAGCCCCTCCGCCTCGGCGACGTCGAAGACGAGCGCCGCCGGGTCGCTGGTCCCCGCGGGCGCCGTCACCGCCAGCGTCCCCTCGTCGAGCTCGACGGTGCAGCCGCGCGCCCGCAGCGCCGCCGCCATCTTCTCCTCGTCCGACTTCACCCGCACCTCGATCACGTCCTTCTGCCCGCCGGCGCGCAGCTCCTCGATGGTGCCGGCGTACACCAGCTTCCCCTCGTGCAGCAGCATCGCGCGCCCGCAGACGCGCTCGACGTCGCCCAACAAATGAGTAGACAACAAAATCGAGCAGCCGGTGCGCGGCGGCAGCGACGCGATGAGCGCGAGCATCTCCTCTCGCCCGTCGGGGTCGAGCCCGTTCGTCGGCTCGTCGAGGAGGAGCAGCCGCGGGTCGTGCACCAGCGCCTGCGCCAGCTTCACGCGCTGCTTCTGCCCCGTCGAGTAGCCGTCGATTTTTTGATAGCGCTTGTCTCCGAGCCCGCAGAACTCGAGCGTGGCGTGCGCGCGCTGCATCGCCTCGTTGCGCGGCAGCCCCGAGAGCTCGGCCGCGTAGCTGCAGAACTCGACGGCGTTCATCCCTGGCAGGTAGCAGTCGCGCTCGGGCATGTAGCCCACCCGCGCGCGCAGCGCCGCCGCCTCGCGCCGCGGGTCGCGCCCGAGCACCGTCGCCGTCCCGTCGAACGGCAGGAGGCCCAGCATCGACTTCAGCAGCGTCGACTTCCCGGCGCCGTTCGGGCCGAGGAGGCCGATCGACCCGAGCGGCATCGTCAGCGTGACGCCGCGCAGGGCCTGGTGGCGCCCGTAGCTCTTGGCCACGTCGCGCAGCTCGAACAGCGTCTCGTCAGTTTTGGCCGTCATCGATCTTCAAGGGGTGCAAGCATATGTCGCGTTGGGATCGTTCGGGATGCAGAACCCAGCCGTGCCGCACGAATATCCGCTGGGGCAGCTCTGCACTCCGCGGATGCAGCCCTGCGTGCAGAAGTACGGGTTCGACACCGGTCCTACGGAAACGCAGAGCCCACCTTGGCACTCTTCGCCCGAACGGACGAAGCCGCTCGCGCAGCAGGCGCCGAACGGCTTGGCGCCGTAGCGATACGTCGACGGGTCGAGGCAGCTGAAGCTCGACGACATCGGCTGGCAGGTGTAGTTCTGGCCGGGGTCACAGACGAGCGCGGCGCCCCACGCGGCGCAGCCGTCGGAGGCATCACAGTCGTCGCTGCAGAACGACTGCCCGTTGAGGGCGAACAGGCAGCGACGGCTGCGGCACTCCTCGCGGCGCGTGCAGCAGAACCCGGCGGGCAGCGCACCGACGGGGCCCGGCCCGACGCCGCCACCACCACCGGCCAGGTCGACGCCGCCTCCGCCGCCTCCGCCGAGATCGGTCCCGTCGCCGGGGATGTTGCGGAATCCGCACCCACCGACGGAGACGACCAACGCCACCAGCACCCAACGCACGCGACTTCCTAACACATTCACTCGAGCACTTCGACCCGCACCGGCACCACGCCCGCCTCGATCATCCCGAGCTCGCGCGCCGCCGCCTGGCTGACGTCGATGATCCGCCCGCGCGCGTAGGGACCGCGATCGTTGATGCGCACGACGACGGCGCGCCCGTTTCGCAGATTGACGACGCGCACGCGCGTCCCCATCCGCAGCGTCTTGTGTGCCGCCGTCATCGCGTGCATGTCGAAGCGCTCGCCGCTCGCCGTCGGGCCGCCGTGGTGATCGCGCCCATACCAGGTCCCCAGCCCCTCCTCGACGGCGCGCACGCGCCGCCCGCCCGACGACGACACGTCGCGGATCGTCGACGCGCGCGGCGCCTCGGCGCTCGTTCCCGCGCACCCCGTCGCGCCGCCGACCACGCCAGCGACGAGCGCCAGCACGAGCGCGTCAGTGCTGCGCCGTCTTCGCATCCTGCACCGCGCGCGCGCGCAGCTCCTTCGCCGTCACGCCCGCCCCGAGCTCGGCGCGCCGCTTCTCGCCGTGCCCCGGCCCGAGGAGGTCGCGCAGGTAGGGCTCGAGCTGGAACGTATCGGAGTGGTCCTTGGTGTGGCAGTTATCGGCGCACAGCGACGGCGCCGGCTTCCGCACCATCGTCCGCGGCTCCTCCAGCCCCGCCTCGGCCACGTGCGTCGACCCCGGCCCGTGACAGGTCTCGCACTGCACGTCGACGAGCCCCTTCGCCTCGACGGACGCGAGGTGGCTCCCGCCCGGCTTCAAGAACCCCGTCACGTGGCACCCGGTGCAGTCGTAGTTGTACTGCTTGTCGACGTCGACGAGCGTCTTCCAGGCGTGCGCGTGCACCGTCGTCTTCCACTGCGCGACGGCGGCCTTGTGGCACTTCCCACACGCCGCCACCCCGACGTAGCGCGGCCGGTCGGCCTCGGCCGTCGGCGGCGGGACCTTCTGCGCCTCCTCGAGGTTCTCCTTGCCGATGCGCCGATCGAGCGCGCGCAGCGCCTCGGCCACCGACGGGGCGCGCGGCAGCGTGCGGCGAATCGGCTCGAGCGCGTAGGTGAAGTAGCTCCCCGCCGGTGGCGTCGGGTGCTCGCTGGCGAGCTGCGCCTCTCGCTGCTTGAGCTCGACGAGCTCGGCCTCGCGCGCCTTCAGGAACGCCGGGTCCGCCGTCGGATCGTGCCGCCACTCCTCGAGCTGCAGCGCGAGCTGCCGCCGCCGCGTCTCGGTGCGCTGGAGGTCGCGGTGGCGCGCCACCTCCCCGCCGAACATCCGCATGGCCGGCTTCCCGTCGACGACGTGGAGATCGACGCGCGCCACGCGCCGCCCCTGATCGGCGGGCGCGACGATCCAGCCGCTCGGCTTGCCCGACGCGCGCACCGCTTCCTGCGCCTCGATCATCCCCTCGCCGACCTCGGCTCCGACGACGCCGACGTCGATCCCCTCCACGCTCTCGACGAGCGGCAGCGCCTCGCGCCGCGACATCCCCAGCACCGCGACGACGACCTGCGCCCCCTTGGCGCGCAGCGCGGCCACCGCCTCGCGCGCCGCCGCGACGGGATCGCCGACGCCGGCGAGCTCCTTCACCCGCTCGGGCGCGACCACGCCGAAGAGGCCGATCTTCACGCCGTCGACGTCGCGCACCTCGGGCGCCTGGAGCGGCACGCCCGCCGACGGCGGCACGTTGACCGCCAGCCGCGGCGGCGCCACCTCCTTCGCGCCGCCCGGCAGCACGAGGTCGCCGGGCCCGAGCCCGACCGCCGCCTTCGCCGCGCCGACGATCGCCGCCAGCGCCTCGCCCTTGCGCCGCGCCTGCCCCTTCGCGCCGCCGCGGGCCTCGACCTCGTCCCCGAGCAGGCTCCCGGCGTCGATCCACAGCCCGCCCTCGGCCAGCTTCGCCACGCGCGCGACGTCGCCGAGCGGGTCGCTCGTACAGCCGCACGGCTCGGTCGTCCCCTTGACCTCCGCCGTGGCGATGAGGGTCACCACCCGCGCGCGCGGCGGATCGGGCCTCGCGGCCTTCGGGAGCGGCTCGGTGCGGCAGCCGACGGCAGCGCCGATCAGCACCAACCCAGCGCAAATGTTAGAGAATCGACGGAAAATGTCGATCTTCGAATCCGCTTGACACGGTGGGGACCCCTGCATAGGCTTCGTCACCTTTCGGAGGCGTCGTTCAAATGTCCGTGAAGTTGCGTCTCGCCCGGGTGGGCGCGAAGAAGAATCCGTTCTACCGCGTCGTCGTGACCGACTCGCGCAACCCGCGTGACGGGAAGTTCATCGAGCACGTTGGTATTTATGACCCGAACCGCGATCCGGTCGAGATTCGCTTCGACATGGACCGCGTGAACTACTGGATTGGCGTCGGCGCGCAGCCGTCGGAGACGGTCTCCGAGCTGCTCTCCGTCGTGAAGAAGGCGCAGGCGACGGCGGCCAAGGCCTGATCGGCCGCCGCCTCCGCCTGAATCCGCCAACCGCCATCTCCATCGCATGATCGAGCTCATCCGATACATCGCCACCGCCCTCGTCGACAAGCCCGAGGAGGTCCACGTCGACGCCGTCGATGAAGGCGGGGAGACGGTGATCGAGCTCGAGGTCGCCGAAGAGGACCTCGGCAAGGTGATCGGCCGCCAGGGCCGCACGGCGCGCGCGATGCGTCTCGCGCTCGCCGCCGCCGCGACGAAGAAGCGCGAGCGGTACCGCCTCGAGATCCTCGAGTAGCGCCCAGCAGCAGCACCTCGCAGTGCAGCTCGTCTCCATCGGTTACGTCCTCCGCGCCCACGGCGTCCGGGGGCTCGTGCGCATCCACGCCGAAGCCGACTCCATCGCCAACCTGACGCGCCTCACCGTTGGGGAGCGCGAGCTGCGCGTAGTGCGCGTGACCCCCGAGCGCGGCGACTGGCTGGTGCAGCTCGAGGGTGTCGCCGATCGCGATCAGGCCGACGCGCTCCGCGGCCAGCCGGTGCGCGCGCGCCGCGAGGACCTCCCCGCACCCGACGACGACGAGCTCTACGTCTCCGACCTGGTGGGCTGCGCGGTCGTCGACACCGCGGGCGTCGCGCTCGGCACCGTCACCGGGACCTTCCCCGGCGGAGCGCACGAGATCCTCGTCGTCACCGACGGCGCGCGCGAGGCGCTCATCCCCTTCGTCGAGCCGATCGTGGTGTCGGTCGACGTCGCCGCGCGCCGCGTGGTCTGCGATCCGCCGCCCGGCCTCATCGACCTCGACGAGGCCGAGGCCGCGGGCGACGCGTCGTCGGGGACGGAAGGGTAGGGCGTGGTCGCGATGCAGTTCGAGGTCGTCACCCTCTTCCTCGAGATGTTCTCGTCGGTGCTCGACACCAGCCTCCTCGGCAAGGCGCGCGAGCGTGGCGCCTTCTCGGTGGCGTTCACCGACCCGCGCGACTTCACGCACGACAAGCACCGCTCCGTCGACGACACGCCTTACGGCGGCGGCGCCGGGATGGTCATGCGGCCCGGCCCGCTCGTGGAGGCGATCGAGCACGCGATCGCCGCGCGCGGCCCGGCGCACAAGGTGCTGCTCTGCCCGTCGGGGACGCCGCTCACGCAGCCGGTCGTCAACCGGCTGGCGACGCACCCGCGCCTACTCCTCGTCTGCGGGCGCTACGAGGGCTTCGACGAGCGCGTGCGCGCCTCCGTCGACGAGGAGATCTCGCTCGGCGACTTCGTCCTCTCGGGCGGCGAGCTGGCCGCGATGTGCGTCATCGACGCGGTCGCGCGCCGCCTCCCCGGCGTCCTCGGCAACGCCGACTCGACCGTCGAGGAGAGCCACGAGGCGGGCCTCCTCGAGTACCCGCAGTACACCCGCCCGGCGGAGTTCCGCGGCGTCGCTGTCCCCGAGGTGCTCATCGGCGGCAACCACGCCCATATCCGTCGCTGGCGCCGGAAGGAGGCGCTGCGCCGCACGCGCGCGCGCCGCCCGGAGCTCCTCGCGCGGGTCGCGCTCTCCGCCGACGACCGCAAGCTCCTCGCCGAGCTCGACGCGGAGGCCGCCTCCGACGCCCGCGACGCTCGCGACGACGAAGAGTCGTCGTGATCGCGGCCGCCCACAGCTGGCTCGCGCTCGTCCACCATCCCTGCTACGACCGCGCGGGCCGCGTGGTCTCGACGGCGCTCACCACGCTCGACCTCCACGACATCGCGCGCGCCGCGCGCACCTACGGGCTCGCCGGCTTCTTCGTCGTGCACCCCGTCGCCGCCCAGCGCGCGATGGCCGAGCGCATCTGCGGCCACTGGCTCGACGGCGCCGACGGCACCCACGACTTCCGTCGCGCCGCGCTCGAGCGCGTCACGGTCGTCGACAGCATCGAGGCCGCGCGCGCCGCCATCACCGCGCGCGCCGGGGCCGCACCGCTCGTCGTCGGGACCACCGCCCGCCGCGGCCCCGATTCGGTCGGCTACGCCGACCTGACCGCCGCGCCCCCGTCCGATGGCCGCCCGATCCTGCTCCTCTTCGGCACCGGGTACGGCCTCACCGACGACGTCCTCGCCGGCTGTGACCTCCGCCTCGCCCCCGTGAGCGCGCGCGATCCCGGCCCCTCTCCCTACAACCACCTGTCCGTGCGGTCCGCCTGTGCGATTGTTCTTGACCGCCTGTACGGCGATCGCCCATAGTTCGCCCCCTCGACCCGGTAGGTCTAGAATCATGAGCAACGTTGTTCCCATCCTCGCGAAACTAGAGCAGAAGCAGCTCCGCAAGAACCCGCTCCCCGACTTCCGCGTCGGCGACACCGTCAAGGTGAGCGTCCTCATCCGCGAAGGCGAGAAGGAGCGCGAGCAGGCGTTCGAGGGCGTCGTGATCCACCGCACTCGCGGTGGCGCGCGCGGCTCGTTCACCGTTCGCAAGGTGAGCTACGGCGTCGGTGTCGAGCGCGTCTTCCCGCTCCACACCCCCCGTATCGCCAAGGTCGAGGTCATCGCGCGCGGCCGTGTTCGCCGCGGGCGGCTGTTCTACCTCCGCGACCTCGCGGGCAAGGCGGCGCGCATCAAGGAGCGCAGCGGCATCAACACCGCGCTCCTCACCAGCAACGCCCCGACCGACACCAGCGGCACGCCGCCCCAGCAGTAGTCGCGGCGCCTCGCTCCGCGCGGCGCACTCCCACGCATGTCCGAATCGACACGCTCGGTCGGCCTCACGGCCGAGAGTGTCGCCGCCGCGTTTCTCGAGGAGCGCGGCCTCGTCATCCTCCAGCGCAACTACGCCGCCGCCGGTGGCGAAATCGACCTCATCGCCCAGGACGGTGAGACGCTCGTGTTCGTCGAGGTGCGCTCGCGCGCGTCGACGGAGCTCGGCGATCCCGTCGAGACGATCACCTCGACGAAGCGCGGACGCATCGTGCGCGCGGCGCGCGCGTTCCTCGTGGCGCAGGGCCTCGACGAGGAGCGCGTGGCGTGTCGGTTTGATGTGGTGGCGATCGCCGGGGAGGAGGTCACCCACCTCCCCGACGCGTTCGAAACTACTGGGTCTTGATGTTCGGGCAGGAGGGCGTCGAGCCCTGGAACGTCTCCGGACGGCAGGCGGGCGGGGTGATCACGCCACCATCGACATCGACGTTCTGATTCGGCACGAGGTCGCCGCGGCAGGTGCAGACCTTCTGGCAGCAGAAGTCGCCCACCGTCTTCACGACCGCGCATACGTAGTCAGAGCACTGCCCCTTGTTCTCGGGCGCGCAGTCGTCGTTCGTGTTGCAGAACGCCGTGCAGGTCGCGCGCGCGACCGGCGTGCCGCCGTCCGCCTTCGACGTGTCGTTGGGCGGCTGAATCAGGCAGAGCCGCGACGGACACTCGAGCGCGGGCGAGCTGATCTGCGTCCCGCGCACGTCCGAACCCTGCGGATTCACGCACGGACGGCCAATCGAGTTCGGGTTGCAGGCCAGGAAAGCCACCGAGGCGAAGCCCGCCAGCAGCGTGCATAGGACCAAGGCTCTCATCCGCAGGAACCTCCGAAGTTGGCGCATCTTACCCTCCACGAGACTCCAGTCAATCCCGAACGCCATCGTGAGGGATTGGGAGAGCGCCTGTTTATCCGTGAGTACCCCGAGGGAGAATTTCAGATCATGCTGTAAATTTCTTTTGGACTCGGAATTCCTGACGCGTTAAGGTGAACACGAAGGTTACGGAGAGAGGAGAGGGGTACATGGCGTTCACGGGCGTCAAGGTGTTTTCGGCGACGAAGGCGAGGGAGCGGGAGGAGCTGGGGGAGAACATCACCCGGTGGATCCGTGCCAATCCGGGGCTGCATGTCACGGACAAGATCGTGACGCAGAGCTCGGACCGCGAGTTCCACTGCCTCACGATCACGCTGTTCTATCGGTTGCCCGAGACCGCCCACGCGGCGGGCTGATCGAGCGCAGACTCGACGGACCGAACGACGGGAAGGTCAGTCCGAGGCGGGCGCGCCCAGCGACCCGCCTACGCCGAGAACCGCCGCGTTCTCTGCATTCTCCGCAAGAATCGAATACTCCGCTGACGTCAGCGACACGACGCGACGCAGGCGAACGCGCGCGAACTCGAGCGTGAGCACGCGCTGGCCGCCCTCGCCGGCGTCGATGCGAACCGTGGTCGCGTGGCGCAGGTCGCGCTCGACCCCGCGGAGGAAGCGATGGATGCGGCGGGCGGCCGCGCCCGCGGCGCTGGCGTGGACGTCGAAGTGGCGGTTCCGCGGAAGCGCGTTCGCGCGGAGCGAGCGGACCATCTCGTAGACGGCCTCGTACACCGGCTCGACGGGCTCGTAGACGTCGCTCACGACGTCATGGTAGCACGCAGAGGATGGCCGCTCCCGACCTGAAGGTCTTCTCTGGATCGTCGCACCCGGGGCTCGCGCAGGAGATCTGCGACTGCTTGGGGATCCCGCTCGGTCGCTCCCACGTCGTCCGCTTCTCCAATGAGAACCTCAAGATCAAGATCGAGGAGAACGTCCGCGAGATGGACGTCTTCGTGGTGCAGACGTCGGCGCCGCCGCTGTCCGAGGGCATCATGGAGCTGCTCATCCTGCTCGACGCGCTCAAGCACTCGTCGGCGCGACGGGTGACGGCCGTCCTGCCCTACTTCCCGTATGCGCGCAGCGACAAGAAGGACGAGCCGCGCATTTCCATCACGGCGCGTCTGATGGCGGATCTGTTGGCGACGGCGGGCGCCGATCGGGTGCTGACCATCGATCTCCACTCGCCGCAGATCCAGGGCTTCTTCTCGATGCCCGCCGATCAGCTGACGGCGGTGCCGGTGCTGTGCGAGGAGCTGGCGAAGGGGGACCTGCGCGACACCGTGATCGTCGCCGCCGACGTCGGCGAGGCGAAGGACGCGGGGCGCTTCGCCAAGCAGCTCCACCTGCCCATCGCCATCGTCGACAAGCGGCGCACCGGAGACGACGAGAACGCCATCGCTCGGGCGATCATCGGCGAGGTGCGCGGCAAGCGCTGCCTCCTCGTCGACGACGAGATCGCGACGGGCGGGACCATCTTCAGCGCCGCCGAGTTCCTCCTGTCGGAGGGCGCGACCAGCGTCTCGGCGGCCGTCGTGCACCCGGTGCTCTCGGGGAAGGCCTACGAGCGGCTGGCGGGGTCGAAGCTCGAGCGGCTGCTGGTGACCAACACGATCCCGATCCCCGACGGGAAGAAGGCGGATCGCATCCAGGTGCTGTCGGTGGCGCCGCTGATCGCCGAGGCGATCATGCGCATTCACGACGGGCGCAGCGTCTCGGCGCTGTTCTAGGATTTTAGTCTAGCGGAAAGGCGGGCGGGGCGGGCGGGGCGGGCGAGCCGATCAGCCCGCCGCGTCGGCGGACTGGGTCAGGACGACGACCTTGTCCTGACCGGAGACCTCGGCGTAGCCGGGGCCGATGGTGAGCGACTTCTTCGCCGACGAGCCGCGCTCGCGGTAGGTCAGCGTGCCCTCCTTGAGGGCGCTGACGAAGGCGACGTGCCCCGGGAGGACGCCGAACTCACCGCGCACACCCGGCGCGGTGACCTCGTCGACCTCTCCGGAGAACTTCGTCCCCTTCGGCGTGACGACCTCGAGCAGCATGGCGCTTACGCCGCCGCCTTGATCATCTGCTCGCCGCGCTCGACGGCCTCCTCGATCGAGCCGACCATGTAGAAGGCCTGCTCGGGGAGGTGATCCCACTTGCCGTCGACCACCTCGCGGAACGAGCGGATGGTGTCCTTGAGCTCGACGTACTTGCCGTCGACGCCGGTGAAGGTCTTGGCGACGTCGAACGGCTGCGAGAGGAAGCGCTGGATCTTGCGCGCGCGGGCGACGAGGAGCTTGTCGTCCTCCGAGAGCTCGTCCATGCCGAGGATGGCGATGATGTCCTGGAGCTCCTTGTAGCGCTGCAGGACGCGCTGCACGTCGCGGGCGCACTGGTAGTGCTCCCAGCCGACGACCTGCGGCGAGAGGATCGTCGACGTCGAGTCGAGCGGATCGACGGCCGGGTAGATGCCGAGCTCGGAGATCGCGCGCGAGAGAACGGTCGTCGCGTCGAGGTGGGCGAAGGCCGTCGCCGGGGCCGGGTCGGTGAGGTCGTCGGCGGGGACGTAGATGGCCTGCACCGACGTGATCGAGCCCTTCGTCGTCGAGGTGATGCGCTCCTGGAGGGCGCCCATCTCGGTGGCGAGGGTCGGCTGGTAACCGACGGCCGACGGGATGCGGCCGAGGAGCGCCGACACCTCCGAGCCCGCCTGCGTGAAGCGGAAGATGTTGTCGACGAACAGGAGCACGTCCTGACCCTCGACGTCGCGGAAGTACTCGGCGCAGGTGAGCGCCGAGAGGGCAACGCGGGCGCGCGCGCCCGGCGGCTCGTTCATCTGGCCGTAGATGAGGGCGGTCTTCGTGAGGACCGGCTCGCCCGAGAGGAGCTTCGACTCCTCCATCTCCTTCCAGAGGTCGTTGCCCTCGCGGGTGCGCTCACCGACGCCGGCGAAGCACGACACGCCGCCGTGCTTCTTCGCCAGGTTGTTGATGAGCTCCATGATGAGGACGGTCTTGCCGACGCCGGCGCCGCCGAAGAGGCCGATCTTGCCGCCGCGGCGGTAGGGGGCGAGGAGGTCGATGACCTTGATGCCGGTCTCGAACGCCTCGACCTTCACCGACTGCTCGACGAAGGCGGGGGGCTTGCGGTGGATCGGCGAGAACTTCTTGGCGTTCACCGGGCCGCGCTCGTCGACGGGATCGCCGACGACGTTGAGGATGCGGCCGAGCACCTCGCGGCCGACCGGCATCATGATCGGCGCCTTGGTGTTGGTCACCGGCATGCCGCGCACGAGGCCGTCCGTCGAGTCCATCGCGACGCAGCGGACGGTGTGCTCGCCGAGGTGCTGCGCGACCTCGATGGTGAGATCCTTCGCGGTGTCGTTCTGATCGACGTTCGGGTTGTGCAGCCGGAGCGCCGTGTTGACCTCGGGCAGCTCGCCCGAGAACTCGACGTCGATGACCGGGCCGATGACCTGGACGACGCGACCCTCAGCGCTCTTGCCGTTTCCGTTCGTGGTGGCCATGTTCGCGAACCCCTTTTACGTCTAGCCTTTAAGCGCTTCGGCACCGGACACGATCTCGACGAGCTCCTTCGTGATCGCGGCCTGGCGGGCGCGGTTGAACTGCAGCGTGTACGCCGCGATCATCTCCTTGGCGTTCTTCGTCGCCGAGTCCATCGCGGACATGCGGGCGCCGAGCTCGGAGGCGATCGCCTCGAGCATCACCTGGAGGAGCATCGTCTCGAGGTACAGCGGGACGAGAGTCGACAGCACCTCGCCGCGCGAGGGCTCGTACTCGAAGTCGATCAAACTCCGGGACCCTGAGAGGGTCCCGGACCCCCCGCTCCGGGGGGCGGCACTGCCTTCCCCCTCCGCGACGTGCTGGCTCGCGGCGAGCGGCAGGAGCTGCTTCACCTGCACGATCTGCGAGATCGCGCTCTTGAATTCATTGTAGACAACAAAGACGGCGTCGACCTTCTTGTCGAGGAAGTCGGCGACGGCCTCTTTGCCGATTTCCTGCGCGCGCTCGTGCGCCGTCTCCGACGTGACGCCCGCGTACTCGCGGACGATGTTCGCCTTGCGACGGCGGAAGTGCTCGCGCGACTTGCGGCCGACGACCGCCAGCTCGATGTGCGGGTACTTCGGCGCCTCCTCGACGAGGAAGCGCTCGGTGCGCCGGTTGAGGTTCGAGTTGTAGCCGCCCGCGAGGCCGCGGTCCGACGAGACCACGATCAGGCGGACGCGCTCGATCTTGCGCGGCTCGAGGAGCGGGTGCGCCGCCTCGCCGGGATCCAGCACCATCTTCCCGAGGAGGTCGTGCACCATGTCGGCGAGGCGCGACGAGTAGGGACGCGCGGCCAGCATCTGGTCCTGCGCGCGACGCAGACGAGCCGCGGCGACGAGCTTCATCGCCTTGGTGATCTTCTGCGTGTTCTTGACCGACGCGATTCTCGTGCGAATCGCCTTCAACGACGGCATGGAGCCCTCTTCAGCCCGACTTAGGCCTTCGCCTCGGGGTTGAACTCCTTGTTGAACTCGCCGATCGCGCCCTTCAGCAGATCCGCGAGCTCGCCGCCGAACTGGCCCTTGGCGCGATCGTACTTGAGCGCCTTCTTGTCGCTCAGCTTGGCGCGGACGGCCGGAAGCACGTCCGAGCGACGCGTATCGAGCCACGCGTAGAGCTCGCGCTCCCAGCGCTGGATGGCGCCGGTCGGCAGGTGGTCGACGAGGCCCGACATGCCGGCGAAGAGCACGACGATCTGCTTCTCGACGGCGAGCGGCTGATACTGGCCCTGCTTGAGGAGCTCGACCATGCGGACGCCGCGGTTGAGCTGGTTCTGCGTCGCCTTGTCCATGTCGCTGGCGAACTGGGCGAAGGCGGCGAGCTCGCGATACTGCGCGAGCGCGAGGCGCAGGGTGCCGGCGACCTCGCGCATGAGGCCCACCTGAGCCGAGCCACCGACGCGAGAGACCGAGAGGCCGACGTTCACGGCCGGGCGGACGCCCGAGTAGAAGAGGTCGGTCTCGAGGTAGATCTGACCGTCGGTGATCGAGATGACGTTCGTCGGGATGTAGGCCGAGACGTCGCCCGCCTGGGTCTCGATGATCGGGAGCGCCGTCAGCGACCCGGCGCCGCGCTCATCCGACATCTTCGCCGCGCGCTCGAGGAGGCGCGAGTGGAGGTAGAAGACGTCGCCCGGGTACGCCTCGCGGCCTGGCGGGCGGCGGAGCAGGAGCGACAGCTGGCGGTAGGCGACCGCGTGCTTCGAGAGGTCGTCGTAGACGATGAGGGCGTGCTTGCCGTTGTCGCGGAAGTACTCGCCCATCGTGACGCCGGTGAAGGGCGCGAGGAACTGCAGCGGCGCCGACTCGGAGGCCGTCGCAGCGACGACGATCGAGTACTCGAGCGCGCCGGTCTCGCGGAGCTTCTCGACGACCGAGGCCACCGTCGACTGCTTCTGCCCGACGGCGACGTAGATGCAGATGCAGTTCTGGCCCTTCTGGTTGATGATCGCGTCGAGCGCGACGGCCGTCTTGCCGGTCTGGCGGTCGCCGATGATGAGCTCGCGCTGACCGCGGCCGATCGGGATCATGGCGTCGATCGCCTTGAGGCCCGTCTGGAGCGGCTCGTGGACCGACTTGCGGGCGACGATGCCCGGCGCCTTGATCTCGACCTTGCGGTTCTGGGCGCCGGCGAGCGGGCCCTTGCCGTCGATCGGCTGACCGAGCGCGTTCACCACGCGACCGACGAGCGCGTCACCGACGGGAACCTGGGCGATCTTGCCCGAGCGCTTGACGACGTCGTTCTCGCGGATCTTCTCGAACTCGCCGAGGAGGGCGACGCCGACGTTGTCCTCCTCGAGGTTGAGGACGATGCCGCGGACGTCGTGGGGGAACTCGAGCAGCTCGCCGGCCATGGCGCCCTGGAGGCCATAGATGCGGGCGATACCGTCGCCGACGGTGAGCACGGTGCCCGTCTCGACGACGGAGACGCGCTGATCGTACTCCTCGATCTGCTTGCGGATGATCTGCGAGATCTCTTCGGCCTTGAGGTCCATTTCTCTGCTCTTTTCCCTTTGGTCCGCTTAGAGGAGCTCTTCGCGGAGCGTCGCCAGCTTCTGACGAACGCTGCCGTCGTAAACGATGTCGCCCACCTGCGTGATCAGGCCGCCGAGGATGGCTTGGTCCTCTTTCGTCGAGAGGACGACCACCCGGCCGGTCTTCTTCTCGAGCGCGGCGCGCACGCGCTCGACGAGCGCCGGCTCGAGGGGGCGCGCGGCGATCAGCGTCGCGCGCACGCGGCCGGCCTGCTCGTCGACGAGCGCGCGGTGCGCGCGGGCGATGTCGGGCAGGGCCGGGAGCCGCCCCTTGTCGAGGAGCAGCATGAGGAAGTTGCGCATCGTCTTCGAGAGCGCGAGGCGGCGCGCCAGCTCGTCGAGGATGGTGCGGCGCTTCTCGAGCGGGAACACCGGATTCTCGAGCGTGCGGCGCAGCTCGGGCGAGCCGAGGAACGCGTCCGCCGTGCGATCGAGCTCCTTGCCGAGCGCGTCGTACGACTGCGTCTTCACGCCGATCTCGAGGAGAGCCTTGGCGTAGCGACGACCGATGGATCCCGTGATCACGAGCGAGCTCCCGTCTTGTCCGCTTTTTCCAGGTCGGTGACGTAGCGCTCGGCCATCTTGCGCTGATCGTCGGCGCCGATGTGTTTGGTGAGGATCTGCTCCGCCGTCGCGACCACCGTCGCCACGAGCTGCGACTTCAGCTCGGCGCGGATGCGCGCCATCTCGGAGTCGATCTGCTTCTGCGCGTCGGCGCGGAGGCGCTGCGCCTCGGTCTCGGCGTTGGCGATGATGCGCGCCTTCTCGGCCTCGGCCTCGGCGCGCAGCTGCGCGACGAGCGAGTCGATCTCGGCGTCGACGTTCTTCACCTTGTCTTCGTACTCGCGCAGCTTGGCCTCGGCGGCGGCGCGGAGCTTCGACGCCTCGTCGAGGTTGCGGCGGATGTCCTCGTGGCGCGAGGCGGCCATCGCCTTGAGCGGCTTGAACAGCAGGCGGCTCAGGATGGCGAGGAAGACGCCGAAGTTGATCAGCATGAAGCCGAACGGCGCCGGCCAGTGACGGTGGGTCGGATCCGTCGCCTTCGGGCCGTAGTCCCAGCTCCACCAGTTGAGGATGCCGTGCTCTTCCTCGTGGTGCCCCTCGGCGTGCTCACCGTGGCCCGCGGCAGCGTGACCGGCCTCGGCGGCGTGCGCGGGCTCGGGGGCCTTCTCGCCCTCGGCGGCCTTCGGGGCTTCACCCTCGGCGGCGGCAGGCTTGGCGACCGCCTCGACGGGCGCAGCCTCGGCGGCGGCCTTGGAGGCCTCGGCGGCCGCAGGGGCAGTCGGGGCCGCCGGCTCCTCGGCGAACGACGCGAGCGGCCAGGCCAGCGTCGCGACGGCGACGATCGACAGCAGCGAGCGACGCATGGCTACGCGACCTCCCGGCCGAGGATCTTCGACGCCATCTGACGCGCCAGCACCTGCGCCTGCGCGTCGAGCTGCGCCTTGGCCTCGCCGGCCTGCTTGGCGACGTTGGCCTTCGCGGCCTCCGTCGTGCGGCCGACCTCTTCGCGCGCCGCGCCGACGATCTGGCGCTCGCGCGCCGCGCCCTCCTGACGGAGGCGGAGGCGCTCCTCGGCGCCGCGCTGCCGCGCCTTCTGGAGGTTCTCCTCGTAATCCGAGACGATCTTCTTGGCGCGCTCGTCCATGTCGACGGCCTTCTGACGGGCGCCCTCGATGCCCTCCTTGCGGAGGTCGCGGAGCTTCAGATAGGGGCGGAACATGAAGCGCGAGAGGACGAACAGCATCACGAGGAAGAGCCCGAACTGAATCAACACCGTCCCGTCGACATCGATGAGCGGCGGGGGGGCCTCTTCTTCCAGCGTGATGGCGGTGGTCGCGAGCATGGGGTCTCCCGAGGGGCGGAAGCCCAATAACACCCTCGACCGGGTGTGTCAATGCGGCAACCCGCCACGTCGACCGGGGCGGGCAGCGACGTGATATTCGTCGCGACTATTTCTTTTCGGCGGGTTTGGCGGGCGGGGCGGCGGGCGTCGCAGCGGCGGGCTTGCCGTCGAGGTTCTCCATCTTGCAGTGGCCCTCGAAGATGACGCCCTTGTCGATGAACAGCGACGGCGTCTCGATGTTGCCGCGCATGCGCGCGGGGGCGTGGAGCTCGACGGCGCGACGGGCGCGGATGTTGCCCGTCACGTTCCCCTCGACGATCACGACGCCGACCTCGATCTCGGCCGACACCTGCGCGCCCTCGCCGATCACGAGGACGTCGTCGGAGAAGATCTCGCCGGAGAGGCGGCCGTCGATGCGGACGGTGCCCTCGAAGGTGAGCTTGCCCTCGAAGATCGAGCCGCGTCCGAGCAGCGTATTGATCTCGCCGCCGACGTCGGTCAGCTCTTGGGAGGCGTTGGGGCGCGAGCCTGGGGGGAACTGACCGGAGGCGGCAGGGGCGGGCATGGCGCTTTACGGTATCCCGCCCGTTCCCGTGCGTTCAAGCGGAATTCGGACCTCGAGCCGGCGACCCAATGGCGTGGGCGGCGGCAGCGGCAGGCGGCGGCGCTCGGACTTGTGACCGCGCAGGCGGACCTCGATGACCACGTCGCCGTCGGGCGGCAGGTCGCTCACCACGACCGGCGTCGTGCCGCGCACCCGCCCATTCACGATCGCCTCGGCCCCCGACGGCGTGGTGTCGAGATCGAGCGTCCCGAGCTGCGACGTGAGGACCGCCTGCACGCGCATCTGCGTCTGCCCGGCGGTGAAGCGCAGATCTTCGCTCCAGGGATCGTGGCCCCGCAGCTCGACGCGGACCTGGTGCGGCTTCTGCGGGTCGACGTCGAGGATCTCGAGCGGGGTGACGCCCGGCAGGAGCTTGCCGTCGATGTGCACCTCGGCGCCCGGCGGCAGCGAGACGACCTCGATCGACGCGTGCGGCGTCGAGCCGCGCGACGCGACGAGCGCCACCGCGACGCCGACGAGGGTGAGGGCGACGCCGATCCCGCCGATGAGGAGGGCGCGCCGCGACGGCGGCGCCGGCGTGGGCGCGGGCGGCTCGGGTGCGGCGCCGTCGGCAGGGAGGGCCGGCGCGTTGCCGGTCTGGCCGAAGCCCTCGCCGAACGGCCACGCCGGCAGGCTCGCCGACGAGGGCGGCGGCAGCGGGCGCGCGGGCGGGAGGCGCGTCGGCTCCTCGCTCGACGACACGAAGCCGCTGCCGCTCGTCGGGAGCGGGGCGCCGCCGAGCGACAGCGGGTTCGCGGACGGCGGGAGCACCGCGGTCGCCGCCGCGCTCGACGGGACGGGGGGCGGCGCGCCGCTCGTCTGCGACGGCGCGGTCGGCGGGAAGGTGAGCGGCGAGGTCGGCGCCGCGGCGGCGCTGGCGACGGGCGCCGCCGACGGCTTGGTCTGCGTCGGGCCCGAGCCGCTGTCGGGCGGCGCGTCGCCGAAGGTGAGCGTCTCCTGCGTGGTGCCGTCGAGCGCGCGCGGCGCCGTCGACGCGCCGGTGTCGCTGCCGTCGGTGGCCGGCTTGCGCGGCTTGCGCTTCTTGCGCAGCTCGAGCGTCGACTTGAGCCGCTGGTGCGTCGCCTCGAACTCCTCGTCGTCGTCGAACGAGGGGTTCCCGAGCAGCTCCAGCCCGTCGAGCGAGTCCTCGAAGTCGCTGTCGTCGGCCGACGGCGTCGACGCCGGCGCGCGCAGGCTGATCGTCGGGCCGCGCGCCGAGCTCGACGGCCCAGCGCCGCCGACCGCCGACGGTGGCGCCGGCCCGAGCGGCGCAGGTGATGTCGTCGACGGGCGCGCGGGCGGCGCCGCGGTCGCGCCGTTCTGCTTGCGGGGCTGCGCCGGCGAGTTGTGCCCGACGATGGTGCGGTCCTCGCCGACCTCGCCCGCGCCGCCGTCGTCATCGACGGAGTCGACGGAGTCGTCGGAGTCGTCGAACCCGAGGGTGGGATCGTCCTCCTCGTCGGCGCCGCCGCGGGCGTCGGCGGCGGCGCGCCCGCCCGGCATGCGCCCGAGGAGCGTCTCGCCCGCGTCGACGATGGTGGCCTCGGTCTCTTCGTAGTCGGAGGCGAGCTCCGCCGCCGCCAGCGCCTCAGGCAGCGACACCGGCGACGTCGCCTGATCGCGCTTGCGCGGCGGCGCCGCCGCCTTCGCGGCCGGCTTCGCCGTCGGCACCCCCCCCGGCGTCGACGCGGGCCGCTTCATGTCGGCCATGCGGAAGATGAGGCTGTTCTCGTCGGCGAGCCCCTCGTCGCCGAAGTCGGGCGCCTCGGCGAGCGGCGGCGGCACCGGCGCCGCGGCGCGCTTCGCGGGCGTCGTCCTCGACGGCCCCATCTCGGCCAGCGGCCGCGCCTCGTCGCCGAGCACGCGCGCCACGAAGCTCGCCAGCCGCGCCGCGCCCATGTCGCGCGCGTGCGCGCGCAGGAACTTCGTCAGCGCCGCGCCCAGCTCCGCCGACGACGGCCAACGTTCGTCGACGCGCTTCTTGAGCGCCTTCATGACGATCGCCTCGAGCTCGGGCGGGATCCCCTTCCGGATCGTCGACGGCGGCGGGATGCTCGCGCGCCGCACCTTCTCGAGGAGCAGATCGAGATCGTCCTCGAGGTAGAGCATCTGCCCGACGAGCATCTCGTACAGCAAGATCCCCGTCGAGAAGACGTCGGAGCGCGCGTCGATCGGGTCGCCCCACGCCTGCTCGGGGCTCATGTAGTAGTACTTGCCCTTGATGACGCCGGCGGCGGTGCGCTGGTTGCGCTGCGCCGCCTTGGCGATGCCGAAGTCGACGAGCTTCACCTCGCCGCCGCGGCTGAGCAGCACGTTCTGCGGCGAGACGTCGCGGTGGACGATCTCGAGCGGGCGCCCCTTCTGGTCGCGCTTCTTGTGCGCGTAGTCGAGCCCCGCCGAGACCTCCTGCCCGACGAAGGCCACGACCTCGAAGGGGAAGGGGATGTCGCGCTCGCTCGCCCGACGGAGCAGCCGATAGAGATCGACCCCGTCGATGAGCTCCATCGCGATGTAGTACTGCTCGTCGACGCGCCCGAGGTCGTAGGTCTGGACGATGTTGGCGTGCTGGAGCTGGACGGCGAGCTTGGCCTCGTCGATCAGCATCTGCACGAAGTCGGGATCTTCGGAGTAGTTCGGGTGGATGACCTTCAGCGCGACGCGCTTCTCGAAACCGGCCACTCCGGCCGTCGTCGCGACGTAGATCTCGGCCATCCCTCCGACGGCGAGCTGCTGGACGAGGCGGTACTGCCCGAGCCTCTGGGGGGCGCTCGCCGGCGAGGTCACTATCCGCCGCCACCGCCGCCGTGGCTGTCGTCGGTGAGGGCGCGCGTGCCGAGCGCCGGCGTGTACTGCGACGCGAGACCTGGATAGACGAACACCGACAGCGCGCGCAGCGACGAGCGCGCCGATTTTCTGTCAAACGTGCAGACCACCTCGGTCGCCATCCCCGGCGCGACGTTGAGCACGAACTGCGTGCAGGCGTTCACGATGAGGTAGATGCCGAGGCCCGCGCCGTAGACCTTGCGATCGATCTGCTGCGGGCTGTGGAGGCACTTGTCGATGTAGCGGAGGACCGTCGCCTTATCGAGGCGGCCGAAGCGGTCGCGCACCGACACCGCGAAGCCGGTCTCCGTCGCCGCGTAGCGGATCGACACCGGGCGCGGCGAGAGGCGATCGAGGCGCTCCTTCAGGTCGACCTCGGCGAACAGCGGCGTGCCGTGCTCGTCGACGGGCGCGTCGTAGAGCGCGTTCATGAGGAGCTCCTCGCACACCTGGCCGATCGACGAGCGCACCTGACGGCGCACCCCGACCTTCTCGGCGTAGGCGAGCACCTCGTCGATGGCGGCGGTGCGCCCCTTGTATTCGCGGAGGCGCGTGAGGCTGACGGGCGTGTCCTTCGGCAGGTACTTCTCGATGCCGAAGAGATCGCCGGTCACGAACTTCTGCACCGTCGTCTGGATCATCGCCATCCCGCCGTCGTCGTTGGCGAGGACGTGGTTGCAGCGCGGCTCGGCGAGGAGCTGCGTGAGCGCGGCGAGCGGAAGCTGCGGCGTCACCGCGACGAGCTGACTGCCGTCGCGCATCTTGCTGGTGACGAAGTGCTGGCCGTCGGTGCTCCCGTCCCACGCGTAGACCACCAGCCGGAAGGGCAGCGGTCCCGGGGCCTGATCGAGCATGTTGACGCCTCGCACGAGGACGGGGCTCGCGCCTCCCGACGCGATGGCGTCGGCGAGACGCTTGAGCGTCGTCGGATCGTCGGCGATGGCGAGGACGCGTTGTGGCGCTGGCGCGGTCAGGAGCGGTCCTCCTCGGGGTCGCTCCATCGTATCGGGATTTCAGCGGGAACGCAATTTGCCGCGACGGTGTCGGTCCGATTTTCGGGCTGAATCGTGTGCTATCTTCTCGGGGCCGTGCGGCGCCTCCTCATCGTCGACGACGAGAAGGACATGCTGGACTTCCTCGAGCGGGTCTTCCGCCGCGAGTACGCCGTGTCGCGCGCGCAGTCCGTCGACGAGGCGGAGGCGCTCCTCAGCACGAACGCCTTCGACGTCGTCATCACCGATCGGCGCATGCCCCGTCGCGGCGGGCTCGAGCTCCTCGAGCACCTGGCGGCGAATCGGCCCGACACCGTGCGCATCCTCCTCACCGGCTACGGGGACTCGCTGGTCAACGAGACGGTGCGGCAGTGGGAGCTCGTCGACGCCTGGATCTCGAAGCCGATCGACTCGGCCGCGCTCCGCCAGGCGATCGAAGAGGCCATCGCGCGGCGCGCCTCAGCGGTGCGCCAGAAGTAGCGCCATCAGCTCGGCGAAGCCGTGGCCGCCCGGCGACGGCGTCACGAACGCGGGCGGGGCGGCGAGGCGATCGGCGACCGCGCGGACGTTGGCGACGCCGACGGTGAGCGGCAGCGCGGCGAAGCCGGCCTCGTCGTTCTGCGAGTCGCCGACGAACAGCCAGCGCGCGCGCGCCGGCTCGGCGGTCACGTCGTCGCCGAAGAGCGAGCGCGCGACGCGGGTGAGCGCACGCCCCTTGTCCCAGTCGCCGAGGACGACGTGGGCGTGGACGCTCGAGACCAGCGCGCGCGCGCCGTGCGCCTGGATGCGCGCGACGATGGCGTCGATCTCGTCGCGCTCGAGCGCCTGCGTCTCGCCGACGTCGAAGGCGACGTCGTAGCGGCGTAGCCACTGATCCTCGCTGAGGCGCGCGCGCGACACCGCGGCCAGCACGTCGCGCACGATGGCGTCGAGGCGGGCGGTGCGTGCGGCGTCGTCGGTGGCGAGCTGATCGTCGGCGTCGAAGGGCTCGACGACAAGGCGCACCTTGCCGGTGGCGGCGACGCGCTCGCGGCGGATCGTCGCCGCGCCGTTCTCGACGATGACGGCGTCGACGGGCCAGGTGGCGGCGATCACCGCGCCCCAGCCGGCGGGGCGGCCGGTGACGGGCACCACCGCCAGCCCGGCGGCCCGCGCGCGGCAGAGCGCCGCGTAGGCGTCGGGGACGAGCGCGCCCTCCCAGGTCAGCGTGTCGTCGACGTCGGTGAAGACGCCGCGGAGGGCGGCGGCGTGGGGGGCGAGGCGAGCGAGCGGCAGCACGGCCGCATCGTGGATCAGTTGCGGAAGCTGATCGAGCCGAAGAAGTTGAACCCAGGGGCCGGGTTCGGCGTCATCTCGATCGACGGCGTGATGTCGTAGAACGCGTCCGAGTAGTAGTAGCGCTGGTTGAGCACGTTGTAGAACTGGCCGGTCACGTTGAGGCGGTCCTTCAGGAACCGCAGGCGGAACCCGAGCTGCAGGTTGGCCACCGGCGTGAGGCGATCCCACGCGAAGTCGGTCGCGCGCGCCGAGGTCGTCGGCGTGGCCGCGCCGGCGCGCTCGGCGGGGAGGCTGGCGTTCGAGCTCGGGACGCGGTTGGGATCCTCGTAGGCGCCGGTCACGAGCAGGTTGACGTTGATGTCTAGCAAGTTCTTGACGAGGTTGAACGAGCCGCCGAGCGACACCCAGTGGTTGGGCACCGAGCGCAAGAGGCCCGCGTCGGTCGTCGTCACGTGCAGGAACGTGTACGACGCCTGAAGGAAGTGATCGCCGGCGAGGTAGAGCTTCGAGTAGGCCTCGACGGAGTGGATGGCGCGCTGGCCAGTGTTGCGGTACGCGCCCGCGTTGATGACGAGGATCTTGTCGAGGAAGGTGTACGAGTAGTCGAGCCGGAGCTCGAGCTCACGCACCTTGCGCACGTTGCGGAGGAGTCGCGCGTTGATCTCGCCCTGGAACGACTGCGAGGTCTCCGGCTTCAGATCGGGATTGCCGCCGTAGTTGACGCCGCCTGGCGCCGGGTCGGTGTTGTTGAACACCGTCGGACGGAAGCCGGTGGTGTAGTTCGCCTTGAAGTGCCAGTCGGGGGCGAAGTTCCAGACGGCCGCGGCCGAGTAGAGCGGCACGAGGTCGTAGGGGCGACCCCCGAAGCCCTTCTGGAGACGGATGCCAGCGTCGAGCGTGAGCTTCTGGACCGGGCGATACTGGATGTTGAGGTAGAGCGCGCCGACGATGCGGCTGGCGTCGTTGAGGAACTGACGCGGGCAGCGAGCGACGGGGCGATACTGACCGTTCGGGCCGATCTCCTGCGGGCAGACGAGCGGGAGCCCCGCCGCCGTGTTTACCGGGTTGACGCCCGGATCGAGCGCGAGCTCGTGCGAGTCGAAGAACTGGGTCGAGTTGTTGATCCCCTCCCAGAACACCTCGCCGCCGAAGAGGAGCCGGAACCCGTACTTGAGGTTCAGGTCCATGTCGACGGTGCCGCCGGCGCGCTGCGCGAGCTGGCTCTGGAAGTCGAAGTTGAGGCCGCCGTAGTTGTAGCGACCGTTCACGTCGTAGCCGGGGAACAGCGACGAGCTCGGGAAGAGCTGAACCCGGAAGTTCCGGAGGAACTGCGAGTAGTAGCCCTTTACTGTCAAGCCGAAACGATCCTTCCAGAAGCGGTCTTTGTATTCGGCGAAGGCGTAGCGGTCGTACACGTTCCCGAGGCTGCCGGGAACCTGGGCATTGGCGAAGATGAGCCCGTGCCACATGTTCCCGACGGGGATGCGGTATGAAACGGTGACCGGTCCGAAGGTGTACTTGCCCGAAAGGGTCACCATCCAGCTCCGCTGCGGGTCGAGCGAACCGCCGCGCGCGTAGTCCGAGTGGAGCGGACCGAAGAACGCCGGACCCACCGGCTGCGGCGCCGGCGACGAGGCGATGAACTGCGGAATGTTGTAGACGGGGCCGATCCAGTTCTCGTAGCCGACGTGCTGGAAGATCTTCAGCTTGCCGCGCAGGAACGACTTGCCGAACATCGCGTAGGCTTTGAAGTTCTGTTTGTTGCCCGGCCCGTCGCCGTAGCCCGCCGAGACCTCGAAGCCGTTGATGTCCTCGGCGTCCTTCATGATGACGTTCATGATCCCGAGGAACGAGTTCGCGCCCCAGAGCACGCCGCCGGGACCGGTCACGACCTCGATACGCTTGACCGTCTCGAGGGGGAGCACGTGGCCGTTGCCGGCGGTGATGTTCCCGAACGGGTCGAACATCGAGACGCCGTCCTGGAGGAGGAGCGCTGCCTGTCCCGTCCCGCGGACGAGGGGCATCGACACCTGTTGACCGATGTAGTTGGTCCAGCCCCAGCCGGGGATGGTCTGGATGGCCTCTTCGAAGAACTTGAAGCCGCGGGCCTTGATGTCGTCGGCCGTGATGATCGTGATGATCGCCGGCGCCTCCTGGACGGTAGTGACGCCCTTGGCGGCCGAGGTCACGACGTTGGCGAGGTCGATCTGGCGATCGACGTCGAGGGTGAGGTCGGGCTCGGCGACCTCTCCCTTCGGCCCCTTGTCGCCCTTCGGCGGCGGAGTGGCCTCGGGGAGCGCGATGTCTTGCGCGCGAGCGAGGTCGACGCCGACGGCGAGCAGCGCCGCGACGCCGAACACCTGGATGGCTTTCGTCGGTCGCGTCATCCTTCTCGCTCCGCGTCGCGCGAGCCCGCTCGTGCACGCCGTGCCAGGACGATTCGCTTGGGTCGCGCGGTCTCGCGCCGCTCCGCTGGTCATCGTCACTGCTCCACGATGATGAACTCGACGCGGCGGTTCTTCGCGCGCGCCTCGGCGTTGGACCGCTTGTCGACGGGACGAGCGTCGCCGTAGCCGACCGCCTGGAGGCGATCACCATCGACGCCGCGCTTCATGAGGATCTCGCGCACCGCGAGGGCGCGGGCCTGCGCGAGCTCCTGCCGCTTCTTCGGCGGCCGTTCGCTGTCGTCGGTGTGGCCCTCGATGCGAACGCGTCGGACCTGCGGGTTGGCCTTCAGCTTCGTGGCCACCGCCTCGAGGAGCTGCTCGCCGCGCGCCGCCGGCCGCTCGCGGCCGGCGTCGAACGGAACGACCTCCGCGAGGTCGACGCGCGACGACGGGACGGACGCGCCGCCCGAGTCGGGGCAGCCATCATCGTCGTCGACGCCGTTGCGGGTCTCCGGCTCGTTCGGGCACTTGTCCTTGTCGTCCGGGATGCCGTCGCCGTCGTTGTCGAGGTCGGGGCAGCCGTCGTCGTCCTGGAAGCCGTCGCGATCCTCGGGATCGTTCGGGCAGCGATCCTGCGCGTCCGGGATGCCGTCCTTGTCGTTGTCGTACTCGGGGCAGCCGTCCTCGTCCTCGAAGCCGTCGCGATCCTCGGCGTCGTTCGGGCAGCGGTCGCGCTTGTCGGGCACGCCGTCCTGATCGTTGTCGAGGTCGGGGCAGCCGTCCTCGTCGTCGAAGCCGTCGCGATCTTCGGGCTCGTTCGGGCAGAGGTCCTGCGCGTCGGGGATGCCGTCTTTGTCGCTGTCGGCGCCGCCCGCGGCCGGGCCGCCGCGCTTCGGATCCGACGGCGCCCAGGCGATCCCGAGGAACGCCTGGTACTCGTCGCGGCGCGCGGCGTTCGGGTTGTAGCCGGCGCCGCCACCGACGGAGAGGATGAGGTCGCGGCGCGGGAAGATCTGGAACCCGGCGAGCACGTCGCCGGTGATGTCGCGGTTGCCGCCGGCAATGGAGAGTGGGGCGAAGCCGATGATCTCGGCGGCGATCCCGACCCAGCGCACGAAGCGGTAGGCGGCGCCGACGCCCCAGGTGAGCTCGTGCCCGATGCTGAGGAGGATGCGCGGCGACGCCACCTTGAGCGCGACGTCGCGCGGATCGACGACGGTGGTGGTCTCGCGGATGATCGCGCCGAGGTTGATGCCGAGCGTGAACGCGCCGCGCGTGATGTCGAGGATGAGGTTGGGACGGAAGGTGAAGTTGGTGTCGCCGAGGAAGTGGCCGTCGTCGCCGAACGGCACGGTCATCACGGCGGCGAAGGCCATGCCGACGATGCCCTTGCGGAAGAGCCGCGCCTTCAGGCCGACGCGCGCGTCGAGCGCGGCGGCGTCGGGCGGCGCGATGTTCGTGTAGGGCGCGCCCTCGTAGAAGCCGGTGCGGACGAGCGGGTTGTCGGCGAAGGAGCCGTTGCGCCCGTACGCCGGGGTGTAGTTCTGCGCCGAGACCGGGAAGTCGACCGCGAGCTGCAGCCAGTCGGTGAGGCCGAGATGGAAGCCGAGGTGGATCGCCACCTGACGATCCATGACGACCTGCGTGCGCGGCCCCGGCATCGGCATCGCCATCGCGTCGTACATGTCGAGGCGGAGCGGGTTGCCGGCGTAGCTCGTGTACAGCTTGAAGCCGAAATCCCACTGGCGTGAGGTCTCGGCGCGCTCGACGGTGAGAATTCCGTAGCCGTCCATCGCCGGGCGCGCCGTGTGCGCGTCGATTCCGCGCTGGGCGCGCGCCGGCTGCGCGGCGGTTCCGACGATGGCGAAGGCGACGACGGCTGCGGCGGTGGCGCACGCCCGCGTCGTCATCCTCCAGCCCCCCCGTGCCCGAGTCATCAGGTCCCTCGGCTCACATGCACGACGGCGCCGTCGGCGTCGTCGTGCATTCCTTGAAGCGATTGAAGAAGATGACGCCCGTCGTCGACCCGCCCAGACGCGCCTCCCACTTGCAGGCGCCGCCGCCGCAGGTGCCGCCCGAGCCGCTGTAGGCCTTGACCGCGCCGCGCGTCACGGCAGCGATCGAGCCGCCCGTCGTCGTCGTCGAGGTCGCCGCCGGGTCGATGGTCGAGCGCCCGCTCGCGGCGAAGTACTTCGCCGACGCCGGCACCGCGCCGTTCTCCAGCATCTGGACGCCGGCGGTGAAGCCCGAGGTCGGGTTCTCGACGGTGGTGCCGGTCTCGACGGGCGAGTTGACGTAGAGGCCGACGTAGGCGCCGTTCGCGTAGCTGACGCCGCTCTGGGTCTCCCAGGCGCTGACGGTGGAGCGCGCGACGGTGAAGGCGTCGAGGGTGTAGGCCTTGCCGGCGACGACCGGGAGGCCGACGGCGCCGAGCGCCAAGGTCGGCGTGGTCCCGTCGGGGTCGTCGACGCCGACGGCGATCAGGCCGGCGGCCGGCGTGTCGAGGTCGTTGAACGTGAAGCAGCCCTTGTCGGTCGAGGCGATGGTGCCGTTCGCCAGCCCGTCGGTGTTGCCGCCGAGGAAGGCGAAGGGATCGTGCACCTTCACCCGCACCGTCTTCGAGCCCGGCGCGAGTTGGGTGTTGGTGACGAAGTCCCAGATCTTGCCGGTGACGCAGAACTTCCCGGCGGCCGGCGTGCCGCACGGGGCACAGCCGGTGACGGTGCCGATGCCGACGCAGCGATTGGTCGCCGGATCGAACATCGTCGTCGCCGGGTCACAGGTGATCTTCGAGACGCACTTGCCGGCGACGATCTCGACGTTGCCGCCGTCGACGTCGCAGTCCGTCAGCTCGGCCGGCTGATCGACGGGGACGCAGCGGAGCGCGCCGCCCTTGTCCTGCACCTGCTTCGTGCCCGGGCCGCAGGTCGGGCTGCTGCAGCCCGCCGCGCCGGCGGCGACCAGTGCTGCGATGCCGACGAGAATCCGCATGCTGCTCCTCCCCGTGTCGTGCTCAGAATCCACTGGTGTCCTCGTCGAGATCGACCTGGATCGCCGCCGTCCCGGATGCGGACGGGCCGTTGAGGTTGAAGAAGACGTACCCGCGTCCGCCGGTGGTCGGCTTCCCCTCGAGGTAGACGGGCCCGCGGTTGAGCGGATCGACGCCGTCGCCGGTCTCGTTGTCCGCCAGCGTCTCGACGGTCATGAAGAGCTCGCGGATCCCCTTCAGGTTCACCGACGACTCGATGCGCACGCTGTTGTAGCCGGCGACGGGAACCGGGGTGGTGTAGTCGAGGAACCCGACGGCGGTGCCGTGGATCGGCGAGATGATCTGCGTCGGGTCCGGCGTGTAGGCGAGCGGGTGCGAGTCCCAATAGGCGTGGCAGGCGGCGAGGCGATCGGCGGCCGCCGTCGACGGGGAGAGCCCGACGAGAGGCGAGGGATCGACCTTCGGAGAGTAGGGGATCATCGCGTAGAGGTTCGCCGGCTGGAACCCGCAGTTCGGCTGAGGCAGGTTCGGATCGCAGTTGGTCGTCGACGTGAGCTGCGCGATGCGCGAGCGCACCGCCGCAGCCTGGTCGTCGGGGCTCTGCGAGACGCCGGCGATGGTCGCCTGCTTGTAGGCGTCCGGCGTCGTGACGAGCGCCCCCGATTTTTTGTCAATCATGCACGGGTCGTTCATCGTGACCGCGTTGCGGATCACGAACCCGTAGCGACGGCGCGGATCCTCCCCGGGGATGGTGTGCCCCTCGGGGTCCTCGTAGACGTGGTCGATCCGCACGATGTCGTCGTATTGCGTGCGGCCCCACAGCTCGAGGTGTTGACGCGGCGCGGTCGGCGCCGCGCCGGTGATCGTCATGCTGATGATGGCGCCAGCGAATGACTTCGCGCTGATGTCGCACCCGGCAGCACCCAACACACAGGCGGCGGCCAGCCAGACGCGACTCGCCGTGAACCCCCGACGCGGCATCGTCGTCAGTCTCCCTTCGGGCCCGATGTTACGAGCCAGCAACCTTTCCTGTCAAATCCGAATCGGTTAAAAGTGGATGGTTCCTGACAGTGCGGCGGTATACAGGCCGGCCGAATACTTGCCGCCTTCGGTCAAACCGGGCGTGGCCGTCTGGGCGACGACGCGCGCGCCAAGCGGGAGCAGCGCCTCGAAGGCGGCGTCGAAGAAGAGGCGCCAGACGTGGAGGCCGATGCCGACGGCGAGGAGGTGCTTCGGGCCGTCCTGGTTCTCGCGGCGCGAGGTCTCGTCGGGGATGGCGTTCGAGTCGAAGGTGTAGCCGGCGCGCAGCGCGACCATGCGGTGCGCGATCGCCTGCACGCCGAGGCGCACCGCGAAGCTGTCGGTGTAGCGCATCTGCCGCGTCGACAGCGACGCGGGGAGGCCGGCGACCTCGAGCCGCAGGCGATCGATCGACGACCACGCGGTCCAGTCGGCCTGCGCGCTGGCGAGGAAGCGCGCGTGCGGGCGCACGGCGATGCCGAACGAGGCCGACTGCGGCCAGGTGACGTCGAGCTTGAAGTCGCGCTCGCTGGTGCCGATGCCCGAGAGCTCGACGGGGCCGCGGCCGCCGATGCCGGCCTTGAGCGGCGTGCGGTAGGTCGCGCCGATCGAGACCATGCGGTGCGGGCGCACGAGGAGGCCGAGCGAGGCGCCGACGCCGAGGCCGCGGCCGTCGAGCTGCGCCTTGAAGGTGGGCTCGATGTCGTCGACGGCGAAGGAGCTGATGCCGATGCGGACGGCGATGCCGAGCGCGATGGCGTCGGAGATCTGGTAGGCGAGGCCGGGCGCGATCTCGAAGCAGTTGATCGTCGTCGAGACCAGGCCGCTCGACTGGATGGAATTCTTGTCAAACGAGATTTGCCCGCCGTTCGCCGCGTAGGCGAGGAGGCTCAGCGCGAAGCGCGAGGGCGCGACCTTCTTGGGGCCGGCGCCGAAGCGCGTGGAGGCGCCGATCGTCGGGACGAACGCCGGGCCGCCGCTCTCGGGGATGTCGCCGGTCGCGCCGCCCTGGCCGAGCGGGCTGTCGGGGCTCGGCGTGTAGACGCGCTTGGTGACGACGAACTCGCCGGCGATGGTGATCATGTTCTCGCCGAAGAAGGCGGGCCCGGCGGGGTTGTGCCAGAGCGCCGTCGGATCGTCGGCGACGGCGGTGAAGGCGCCGCCCATGCCGAGCGAGCGCGCGCCGACGACGGTGGGGCGGGCGAGGCCGGCCGCCTGCGCGGGGCCTCCGCCTCCGCCGAAGAGCGCGGCAACGATCGCGCCGAGCGCGAGGAGGCGTCTCACTGGGCGTCCTCCGTCGGCGGGAGGAGATCCTCCATCGCCGCCGACGACGAGAGATCGGGCGGCGGCATCGCCAGGTCGGGCGGCTTCGAGACGCACTGCTGGATGGTCGTGTCGCAAATCTCCCCCGCGAAGCAGTCGGCGCGCTCGACGCACGCGCGCCCCGGCGCGCCCGGATGCGCCGCCGGACAGGCCGTCCCCGCGACGCCGGCGAGCGCGATCCCCGCCGCGACGAGCGCGGCCCTCCACGCCCGACTCACCACGTCACCTGCGCGCCCGTCGACGTCAGCGCGAAGCGCGGCGGCGCGTGCGTCTCACCACGGAGCGGATCGGCGGCGAAGCAGCCGATCGCGCCGAGCAGCGCCGCGCTCCCGATCGAGAGGCCGACCCAGGCGCCGACCGCGAGCTTGTCGGCGTCGCGCAGCTTCTCCTCGACGACGGCGCGCGGCGTCGTGTCCATGTCGACGGCGGTCGCGTCGCGGTGCGCGGCGCTCTCGGCAATGCCGAAGCCGGCCCCGATCGCGCCCGCGACGGCGGCGACCCCGACGAGCGCCCAGGCCGCGCGCTTGAGCGTCTTCGAGCGTGCGCGGCGCGCGCGGTCGCGCTCGGCGGCCTTGTGCGCCTCCTCGGCGGCGTCGGCGAAGGTCAGCGCGGGGGAGCCGCCCGCCGACGGCGCCTGCTCGACGACGGGCTTCGGCGCCTCGGGCAGCGCGGTCATCGAGAGCGTGAGCTCGAGCTCGGCGCCCGGCTTCACGGTGACCTCGCGCTCGACGGGCTCGTAGCCGTTGCGCTCGACGCGCACGGTGTGGATCCCCGGCGTCGTCGGGATGGTGAGCGGCGTCGCGCCGCGCAGGATGCCGTCGACGCGCACCGCCGCGTCGGCGCCGCCGCCCGACAGCACCACCGCCAGCTTGATCGATCCCTGCGCGGGCGCCGGCGCGGTGCCTGTCGCCGACGGCGCGGTGGGCGTCGGCGGCAGCGGCGCCATCCCCAGCTTCTGCCGGCAGAAGTCGATCTCCCGACGGACGCGCTCGGTGTGGCGCCCCTCCGGCTTGAGCGCGAGGTACTTCTCGTACATCGGCAGCGCCTCGGCGTAGCGTCCGAGCGCGCGCAGCGCGAGGCCGAGGTTGCGGTAGGGCCCCGGCAGCTTGGGATCGGCCGCGATCGAAGCGCGGAACGACTCGACGGCGCCCGGGTAGTCGCCGCGCGCGTAGCGCTCGTTGCCCTCGGCGAAGCGGCGCTTGGCGTCGGTCGAGCCGCCCGCGTCGTCGTCGTCCTTCTCGGCGGCGTGCGCGCGCCCACCCCCCGCACCGACGAGCGGCGCGGCGACGAGGAGCGCGAACGCCAACATGAGGTGGCGCATCGTCACGCTCTCATTCCTCGGGGTTGTCGTCCCAGATGTTGCCCGTCTGGTTCTTGCCCTTGGCCGAGCCCGCCGTCGTCGTCGAGGCGCCGCTCGGCCGCGTCCGCTTGAAGCGGTTCGAGGGATCGGCGCCCGCCGCGCCGCCGGCGGCGATGCGCATGCGCGTGTCGATGGCCGGCGCGTCGCCGCGTTTCACCTTGAGGACCAGCGCCCCGCCCGACGGCGAGCGCGCCAGGGCCGCGGTCTCCTCCTCGAGCACCCGCTTCCACGAGCGCGCGTCGTGCACCACGCGGTCCATTCCCGAGAGCACGAGGTCCGCCTCCTGGATCCCGGCGAAGCGCAGCGCCGACTCGTTCGACACCTTCACGACGACGGCGCCCTCGGTGACGTCGTAGCGCCAGGCGAGCTGCGGGAAGTAGCTGACCGCCTTGGCGCCCATCGCCTCGGTCTGCTCGCCGTACGCCTCGACGAGCTTCTCGAAGGTCGGCTTGGGGATGGCGTAGCGGATCCACACCTGGTAGCGCACGCCGCCCGCGGTCTGCAGCTTCTCCCAGTAGAGGTCGTTGCGCTCCGTCGGTGCGAGCCCGCCCGAGGTCTTGCGCAGCGAGTCGGCGACGCGCCGCCGCGCCTCACGGGACGCGCGCCGCGCCCGCTCGAGCTCGCCGGCGTCGCCCGCCTCGCGCGCCTTCTCGAGATCGCCGAGCACCTTCTGGCGGAAGGCGTCGTACTGGCCGCGCACGTGATCGATCCACAGCGGGTCGCGGATCGAGAGGCCGATCTGATTGGCGACCTCGTCGAGCGCGCCGTTCTCCGCCTCGGTGAAGCCGTCGGCCTTGTCGGCGACCAGCGTCGAGCGCCCGACGAAGAGCAGCCGCTCCGGCTCGCGGAAGAAGGTCTGATCGACCCACGTCGGGCGCGTCGGCTGCGAGGCCTCGAGGCGCTCCGCCGCGTCGGCGCCGCCGTGCTTGGCCTTCATCCCCTGATAGACAAAAAATCCGCCGGCGAGCACCACCACCGTGCCCACCGCCGCCAGCACCGACACCCAGGGCGCGCCGCCGCGCGCGGCCCCCGGGCCGGCCCCGCCCGCCGCCGGCAGCGACGGGAGCGCCGCCGCCGCCGGGGCGCGCGCCGCCAGCGCCTTCTTGAGCGCCTCCTCGCGGAAGCGCGTCACCTGCTTGCGCAGCTCCTCGTTCAGCTCGGGCTTGGGCAAGGTCGGCAGGTGCGCGAGCAGCGCCTCCGACGCGGCGCAGGTCGTGGGCTTCTTGCAGTCGGGGCAGGCGAGCTCGGGCGGCTTCCCGGCGCGGAGCTGGTCGAAGCTCTGCGCGACGTCGATCTCGCGCGCCGCCGTCGAGCGGCAGCTCGCGCAGGTGTAGGGCATCGTGAAGCTGAGGACCATGCCCTTGCCGGCGAGGTCCTCACTTTTTGTCAAGCGCTCGACGAAGGCCGCCGGGCAGCTCACGAGCAGGATGCGCTCGACGGGCGCCGCGATGCGCGCCATCAGCAACCGCCACTCCGCCGCGCCCGCCGGGTCGATTTTTCCGACAGACGACAAATCGAAGATGACGTCGCCCTCGAGCCCCTCGGCCAGCTTGTCCGACGGGAGCGACTTGTCGAGATCGCCCGACAGCTTGAGGTAGGTCGCGCGCCCGTCGATCTGCTTCTCGATCTTCAGCTTGCGCGCGCCGTCGCCGGCGGCGTAGTTCAGCTTGGACGCGAGGAACGCCTCGACCTCGCCCGGGACCTCGACCGGCTGTCGCTGCTGGAGGTACGAGAAGAAGGTGAGCGGGTCCTCGTCGAAGTACTCGGGGTTGCCGCAGGCCTCGCAGGTGCGCTCGGGCATCTTGCCGGCGCGGACCTGCTCCCACTCCTCGCGCACGCGCACCAGGCGGCGGCGATCGTCGTCGCAGTAGTCGCAGCGGTAGGGCGCGTAGAACGACACGAGGTGCCCGTCGCCGCCGAAGTTCGCCACCATGTTGAACTGGTCGACGACCTTGGGCGCGCACTCGACGAACCACATCGAGCTCACCTTCGCCTGGAGCGCGACGACGAAGTCGACCCACTCGCGGATGCCGAATGACGAGATGCGCTCGATCTCGCCGAGGTGGAGGACGAGGACGCCGCCCTTCACCTGCGACGCGATCGATTTCCCGTCGAACTGCTCGTCGATCGTGCCGCCCAGCTTGAGGAGCGTGATCGGCCCTTCGGTGAAGCGCTCGACGCGCAGCTTCGGGCCGTCGGCCGCCGCCGCCGTGCCGCCCCCCGCGGGCCGTGCGTTCGGTGTGGTCTCCATCGTCGTTCGCCTCAGCCCGCCATCACGACGGGGAAGTGGATCGTCTTCGGGAGCTGCTTGAACTCGCGCAGGTTGAGATCGAGCTCGAAGAGGCCGGTCACGCGCGTGCGCTGCCCGCGCACCACGTCGTAGAAGAGCGCCGTCGTCGAGCGGTACGCCACCATCATGCCGAGGCCGGCGCCGCCGCCCGCCTGGTCCATCTGCCCGCTCTTCAGCGCGCGCACCAGGCCGCCGAAGACGTGCTGCCGCTCGAGGCGGCCGAAGCGATCGGTGACCTCGATCGCCAGCCGCACGCCGTCGGAGGCGCAGCGGATCACCGCCGCGTCCTCGCGCTGAACGCGGATCTCCGCCTTGCGGTCGTGCGCGTACAGCGGCCGCCCCGCGCCGTCGACGGGCGCGTCGTAGAGGGCGTTCATGATGAGCTCGTGCGCGAGCTCGCCGAGCATCTCGCCGACGCGCTTGGGCGCGCCGAGCCGCGCGGTGAAGTTGATGACCTCGCGCACCGCGCCGTCGCGCTCGGCGGCGTCGGTGATCGCGTAGGCGAAGGTGCTCGCGCCCCAGGCCGCCTGCGCCTCGAAGGGGATCGGCACGCCCGCGCGCGCCTGCGCAGCGACGGCGAGGAGGTCGGCCTCGCGCGGCGGCGCCTCGAAGCTGGCGCGACCGAGGATGCCGACGATGCGCGGCTCCTCGAGCGCGCGCTGCAGGAGCCGCCCGCCGTTCCGCTCGTCGGGCTCGCCGCTGTAGAGCAGGACCTGGGCGCGCGGCCTGTTCTGGATGGCGCGGCACACGAGATCGAGATCGAAGCCGTCGGCGACGAGCAGCGTCGGGCGCTCGGGCTCGACGAGGGCTGCGATCGCGGCGGCGTCGAGCGACTCGGGCTGCTCGACCGACCGCACCTCCCACCCGGCGCACGCGAGGATGCGCGCGATCCGCCGGTGGACCATCTTGTTGCGCTCGAAGACGACTGCCTGCTCGTTCCCCATGTCTCTCCGCGTACCCGGTACGCAGCCCGCACCACGACCCAAATCGGTGCACGCATTCGAGGCGCGGGCATTTCATCTTAAAAGAAATTTTGACCCGTTACAAGAATGCCCGTGGTAGAGTCACCGCCGGGGAAACGACCGAGCAATGCTCATGCTGCGCCGCGAGGGGTGTGGACGTCGTCTGCTGTTCGGGTTGTCGGGCCTTCTGTGGTGCGGTGTGGTGTCGGCCGCTCCGCCCGCGCCCACATCGCGCAGCGCGTCGACGGAGGCGGTGTCGTATCTCGAGAAGACCGCGGAGCAGTCGGTCATCGCCGGCCAGCTGCCGCGCGCGGTCACGCTGCTGCGCGGGCTCGCCGCGCTGAAGCCCGAAGATCCCTCACCGATTTATCGGCTCGCCGAGGTCTATACGCTCGCGGGTCAATATGAAGAGGCAATCGCGGAATATCGCCGGTTTCGCGATCACCGCGCGGCGGACCCCGCGCGGAAGGCGCGCGCGGAGAGCGAGGCCAAGCGCCTCGAAGAGGCGCCGGCGCCGTTCGCCGAGAGCGTCTTCAAGATGGTGCCGGCGACGGCCGAGGCGAAGAAGCTCTTCGATCAGGGCAAGCGCTCGGCGCAGGAGAAGCGCTATCAGGCGGCGGTCTCCGAGCTCGAGGCGGCGATGCTCCTCGATCCCGATCTGCCCGGGCCCTATCGCCTCCTCGGCGCGGTCTACGGCAAGACCGGCGCGAAGGCCGAAGAGCGGAAGTTCCTCGCCGAGTATCTGCGCGTCCGCCCCGACGGGAAGATCGCCGACACCGTCCGCCAGCAGCTCAAGAACGACAACGTCCTCGGCTCGATCACCGTCGACGCGTCGTTCCCCTGCCGGGTGACCATCAACGGCCGCGACGTCGGCAAGACGACGCCGCTCAAGAAGTTCCTCGTCCCCGCCGGCAAGTACGTCGTCGGTCTGGAGAACGAGAAGTACCACATCGTGCGCCTCCTCCGCGTCGACGTCACCGCCGGCAAGGAGAGCGAGAAGAAGTTCAACTTCGGGGTGCTATCGACCAAGCTCGATCCGTGGGCGCGCGTGCGCGTCGACGGGAAAGACGTCGGGCTCTGGGACGAGGCGGGCATCCCCGAGGGGAAGCACACCATCTACTACAAGAGTCACGACGGAAAGCTCGAGAAGTCGGTCCAGCTCGAGATTAAAGGCGGGACACGAACGAAGCTCACTTGGTAAACTCGAAGGCCGCCCAGACACCCGCCATGGCCGAACAGAACCTCGCCAAGCTCCAGCCCGGCTCGCCGACGGACCCGACGCCGTTCGGTAAGTACCTGCTGCTCGGGCTCATCGCCCGCGGCGGAATGGCGGAGGTCTATCGGGCGAAGGCGCGTTCGGGGCCGCTGGCGAATCCGCCGGGCAACCTGCTGGCCATCAAGTGCATGCGCCCGCAGCTGGCGAAGGAGTCGCGCTTCGTCGAGATGTTCATCCGCGAGGGGAAGCTCGCGGTGCTGCTCGACCAGCACTGCATCGTGCGGACGTTCGAGATCGGCCGCATCGAGGGGCGCTACTTCATCGCGATGGAGTACATCGGCGGCAAGGACCTCACGCAGATCCTCCGTCGCTGCCAAGAGTCGAATCAGCGCATCCCGATCCCGCACGCCTGCTACATCGCGTCGAAGATGTCGGAGGGGCTGCACTACGCCCACGCGCGCACCGACGCCGAGGGGCGGCCGCTCAATATTGTCAATCGAGATGTCTCGCCGTCG
>Ga0272446_1001309_pt1 | contig 36421 bp, 36 predicted proteins | sample YNPCB0061_FD_194587 | JGI IMG/M metagenome (GOLD analysis project Ga0272446, IMG submission 194587) | Hot spring microbial mat communities from Yellowstone National Park, WY, United States - YNP-CB-006-1 | ecosystem: Environmental > Aquatic > Thermal springs > Hot (42-90C) > Sediment | place...
GTGGCCGAGACACGGGCCGCGGGCCGCGATCCGGCCGCCGATCCGGTCCCCGGGCTCCGGCGCGACGTCCTCTTCGCCTCGACCGCGGACGAGGAGGCCGGCGGCCACGCCGGGGCGGGCTGGCTGGTCGAGCACCGGCCGGACTGGCTGCGGGCCGACGCGGCGCTGAACGAGGCGGGCGGCGTCTCGATGACCGTCGCCGGCCGGACGTTCTACCCGATCGGGGTCGCGGAGAAGGGCTACGCGGTCTACCGGCTGACGGTTCGCGGCGCCTGGGGCCACGCCTCGATGCCGCGCCCGGAGAACGCCGCCGTCCGGGCCGCGGCAGTAATTGCCCGCCTCGCCGAGCCCGGCCGGCCGCGGCTGACCCCGGTCATGGAGCGCTTCCTCGCCGCGGCGGCGGACGAACTCCCGGCCCCGACCGCGGCCCTCGTGCGCCGGATCGCCGACCCCGACCCGGCCACGAGCCAGGCCGCGCTCGAGCAGCTCTGCGCCGAGCCGTACCGGCGTGCTGCCCGAGCGCTCCTGCGCGACTCGGTCTCGGTCGGCGTCGTCGCGGCCGGCGTGAAGTACAACGTCATCCCCGGCATCGCCACGGTCGAGATCGACTGCCGCGTCCTGCCGGGCACGAGCGAGGAACAGATGCGGGCCGAGATCGAGCGGCGGGTCGGCCCGGACCTCGCCCCCCACGTCGAGGTCGAGCTGCTCGGCTTCGGCGAGCCGGTCGAGGCGCCGCTCGACCACCCGCTGTACGCGGTGATGGCCGGGACGCTCCGCGACCACGACCCGGACGCGATCCCGCTCCCGGCGATGGCCCCGTTCGCCACCGACGCCAAGCACACGGTGCGGCTCGGCGTGCCGACCTACGGCTTCTCCCCGCTGCGCAACGACCCGCGCGAGACGTGGCTCGAGCGCTTCCACGGCGTCGACGAGCGGGTCGGCCTCGATGCCCTCCGGTTCGGCCTGCCGGTCCTCTACGACGTCGTCCGCCGCTACTGCGGCTGAAGCGCCCGACGCCGACCCTCGTCCGGACCCCTACCCGACTCGTTGGCGGCAACCCGGCCTGCCGGCGGCGACGCAGGCCCGGGTGCTCCGATCGCACGCCCGGCGTCAGTCGCGAGGAGCCCGGATCAGCCGGCCGCGGCGGGAGATGGCGTGGGTGGCGAGGGCCGCGACCCCCATCGCGATCAGCGCCCGCTCCGGCTGGGGCAGCGTCCGGACCGCGGTCAGGAACTGGTCGGCGCGGGCCCGGTCGAAGGCGCGCAGGAGTGCCTGCCCGCGATGGGTGAGCACGAGCGAGCGCTGGCGGCGATCCTCCGCCTCCTGGTGGCGCTCGACGAGCCGACGACGGACGAGCCCGTCGACCAGCCGGCTCGTCGCCGAGGGCGATCGCCCAAGCGTGTCGGCGAGGTCCGAGACGGTCGTCGTCGCGTTGTCGGCAAGGACGTACAGGGCGGCCAGCTGGGTGAACCCGAGCCGCTGCTCGCCGAGCTGGGAGGCGAACCCGACGACGAGCTCGCGCCAGAGGGCGCGCCCCATCGCCACCCGCTCGGAGATCTCGCGCGGGTTGCCGGTCCGCAGGCCGGCCGCCACGACCGGGGCGGAGAGGTCCGCCTCGAAGATCCGGGCAATCGTCCGGGCCGGCTTCGTCGGTCGCTTCCGTACCACCCCCCGAGCGTAGCCGGATCGGGCGATCCGTGCAATCGCGCACAAACCTGCCGCTGCGCCGGGCGGCGACCGGCTACCCTGCCAGGGTGACGACCACGAACGCCGGGACGATCGCCTGCGTCTTCCCCGGCCAGGGTTCGCAGTCGGTCGGGATGGGCCAGGCCCTGGCCGCCGCCTCGCCGGCCGCCGCCGCCGTCTTCGAGGAGGCGGACGCCGCGCTCGGCGAGCCGCTCAGCCGGCTCGCCTGGGAGGGTCCGGCCGAGACGCTCGACCTGACGATGAACGCCCAGCCGGCGATCCTGGCCACCTCGATCGCCTACCTCGCCGCCCTCCGCGAGCGCTGGGCCGCGCTCGCCATCCGCCCCCCCGAGCCCGCCTTCGTGGCCGGCCATTCGATGGGCCAGTACTCGGCCCTCGTGGCGGCCGGGGCGATCTCGCTCGCCGACGGCGTCCGGCTCGTGCGCGAGCGGGGTCGCCTGATGCAGGCCTCCGGGGCCGGGCGGGAGGGCCGGATGGCCGCCCTGATCGGGCTCGACGAGGCCCGCCTCCCGGAGCTCGTCGCGGCCGCCTCGGCCCACGGCCTGTTCGGGATCGCCAACCGCAACTCGCCGGGCCAGGTCGTCGTCTCCGGCGAGCGGGCGGCGGTCGAGGCCGCGCTCGCGATCGCCCGCGAGCTCGGTGCCCGCCGGGCGGTCGAGCTGCCGGTATCGGTCGCGGCCCACTCACCGCTGATGGCCGAGGCGGCCGCCGCGATCGCCGGCGTCCTGGCCGGGATCGCCGTTCGCGACCCGCATCCGCCGCTCCTGGCCAACGCCGACGCCCACCCGATCACGACCGCCGAGGCGGCCCGGGCCGAGCTCGTCGAGCACCTCACGACCGGCGTCGACTGGGTGGCGGTCGTCGAGCGGATGCGCGCGGCCGGGGTGACGACCTTCCTCGAGGTCGGGCCCGGCCGGGTCCTGACCGGGCTGATCAAGCGGATCGTCCCCGACGCCGAGGCGCTCGCCACCGACGACCCCTCGCCCCCCGACCGGCTGGCCGTCCCGTTCACCGACCCACCGCCCGCCTGACCCGATCCGGTCACGGACACCACCTCGCGAGGAGATCGCCACCCGTGCGCAGACCCGATTACAACCGCCGCGTCGTCGTCACCGGCCTCGGCGTCGTCAGTCCCGTGGGCAACGACCCGGCCACGGCCTGGTCGAACCTGGTCAACGGTCGGAGCGGGATCGGCCGGATCACCCGCTTCGACGTCTCGCGCTACGAGCACCAGGCCGGAGGCGAGGTCCACGACTTCGAGCCGACCGCCTGGCTCGACCCGAAGGCGGCGCGACGGAGCGAGGCGAGCCTCCACTTCGGGGTTGCGGCAGCGAAGCAGGCGCTCGCCGACTCCGGGTTCGAGATCACCGACCAGAACCGGACCGAGGTCGGGGTCGTGTTCGGCTCGGGGGCGGGCGGCCAGACCCTGATGATCGACAACTGGACGGTCCTGCGCGAGCGCGGGCCGCGGGCGGTCTCGCCGACGTTCATCGCCAACGCCCTCGTCGACTCGCCATCGGGGATGATCGCGATCGAGACCGGGGCGATCGGCCACAACATCTGCATCGTCTCGGCCTGCGCGACCGGGACGCACAACGTGGCCGAGGGGGCCGAGGCGATCCGGCGCGGTGACTGCATCGCGGTCATCAGCGGCTCGACCGAGATGCCCCTGCTCGAGGTCGCCCACGCCGGGTTCGGCAACATGCGCGGCCTCGGTTCACCGCGTCCCGGCGAGGGGATCGAGACCGTCTCGCGCCCGTTCGACCGGACCCGGGACGGCTTCGTGCTCGGCGAGGGCGCGGCATCGCTCTTCCTCGAGGACCTCGAGCTGGCCAAGGCCCGCGGGGCGCGAATCTACGCCGAGGTCGTCGGCTACGGCTCGGCGGCCGACGGCTGGGACATGGTCCAGCCGGTCGAGGGCGGTGCGGGTTCGGCCCGGGCGATGAGGATGGCCCTCGAGCGGCGCGGCGTGCCGGCCGACGAGGTCGACATGATCAACCCCCACGGGACCTCGACCCCGCTCGGCGACAAGCGCGAGGCCGAGGCGATCTGGACGGTCTTCGGCGCGCACACCCCGCGGATCGAGATCAGTGGCACGAAGTCGATGACCGGCCACATGATGGGCGCGGCCGGCTCGTTCGAGGCGTTCGCGACCGTGATGTCGGTCCACGAGCAGGTCGTGCCCGGCACCCTGAACTACCGGGAGCCGGACCCCGAGTGCAACCTGAACGTGGCCACCGAGTCGCACGAGCGGACGATCCGCTACGCGCTCTCGAACAACATCGGGCTCGGCGGCCACAACGGGGCGGTCATCTTCGCCCGCTACAACGGCGACTGACCCTGCCGGCGGCGGCCGGTCTCGGGCCCCGGAGCCGTTCGGCGCGCGACCGCTACAATCCGAAGCGATCCGTCCCCCCGATCCACCCGACGCCGCCCACAGCCCGGCCGCCCCGGAGGTGAACTGACGTGCCCATCCAGGACCCTGCGCGTCGCGCCGTCGTCACCGGTCTCGGCGCCGTCATGCCGATCGGCAACGACTTCGAGACCTACTGGCGCAACCTCCGCGACGGCGTCACCGGCACCCGGCTGATCCGGAGCTTCGACGCCTCGGCGTTCGAGGTCCGGATCGCGGCCGAGGTGCTCGACTTCGATCCGACCGTGGCGATGGACGCGAAGATGGCCCGCCGGATGAGCCGCTTCATCCACTTCGCAATGGCCGCCGGCAAGGAGGCCGTCGCCGACGCCGGGATCGACTTCGGGGCGATGACCCAGGACGAGCGCGACCGGGTCGGGGTCGTGGTCAACACCGGCGGGGGCGGGATCGAGCAGATCATCGAGGGCACCCACGTCCACGACTCGAAGGGGCCGCGCTTCGTCAGTCCGTTCGCGGTCCCGGCTCTCTCGGGCTCGATGGCGGCCTGCCTGCTGTCGATGGAGTACGGGCTGACCGGCCCGGTGATCACCCAGGTCGCCGCCTGCGCCTCGTCGGTGATCGCCTTCCAGGACGCGCTCCGGCTGATCCGGACCGGCGAGTGCGACGTCGTCCTGACCGGCGGCTCCGAGGCGCCGATCCTGCCCATGGCGGTCGCCGCCCTGGGCAACATGGGCGCGCTCTCGAAGCGGAACGACGATCCGGCCCACGCCTCGCGCCCGTTCGACGCGAGCCGTGACGGGTTCGTCCTCGGTGAGGGCGGCGGGGTCGTCGTGATCGAGTCGCTCGAGCATGCCCTGCGCCGCGGTGCCCGGCCGATCGCCGAGGTGATCGGCGGGGCGCTGACCGCCGACGCGTTCCACATCAGCGCTCCCGAGCCGACCGGCCGCGGCGCGGCGCGGGCGATGGCGAACGCGATCCGGAACGCGGAGATCAGCGCCGACGAGATCGACTACATCGTGGCCCACGGGACCTCGACCCCGCTCAACGACGTGACCGAGACCCGGGCGATCAAGGCCGCCTTCGGCGACCAGGCGTACCGGGTGCCGATCAGCTCGCCGAAGTCGATGGTTGGCCACCTCGTCGGGGCGGCCGGGATCGCAGGCGCCCTGGCGGCCCTGGGGGCGATCCGCGACCAGGTGATCCCGCCCACGGCCAACCTCGAAACCCCGGATCCGGAGTGCGATCTCGACTACGTGCCGCTCGTCGCCCGGCCGGCGAAGCTCGACACGGTGATGGTCAACGGCTTCGGCTTCGGGGGCCAGAACGCGGTCGCGATCTTCCGGCGCTTCAGCGAGTAGGACGGTCGGGCCGGGGCCGTGGCGATCGGCGCACCGCTCGAGCCCGCCAGCGGTGTGCCGGTTGCGGTCGCGATCGTCCCGGGCCCGTGGGGACCGGTCCATCTCGCCGCCCGCGAAGCCGCGGCCGGGGCCGCGCTCGTCGCCCTCGAGCTGCTGACCCCGACGGACGTGTTCGGCGCCGCCCTCGAACGCCGGCTGGGCGGTCGCCCGGTCCCGGCCTCGGCGGCCCCGGCGGTCGTGCGCGAGCTCCTCGGGCGCGCCGCCGACGAGCTGGCCGAGTACCTCGCCGGCCGCCGCCGGGCGTTCGAGCTCCCGCTCGACCTCGGCGGACTGTCGGGCTGGGACCGGCTCGTCCTCGGGGCCGTCGGGGAGGTCCCGTACGGCGAGGTCACGAGCTACGGGCGACTGGCCCGGAGGATCGGACGGCCCGGGGCGGCGCGGGCGGTCGGCGGGGCGGTCGGGCGCAACCCGGTCGGGATCGTCGTCCCGTGCCATCGCGTGATTGCCGGCGACGGCACGCTCGGCGGCTACGGGGGCGACTGGTTCGGGACGCGCGAGGAGCTGCTCGCGATCAAGCGCGCGCTGCTCGAGCGGGAAGGGGTCGCGCTCCCGGCACGAGCGTTCGCCGGCTGAGGCGTCCTCGCCCGGGACCCGAGGCCGGCCCGGCCCGGTCGACGGGGCGAGCGGTCAGGTCCGGGTGACGGGGCGCATCGGGTAGACCCCGATGACGATCGGGCTGACCGGGTCGAGCGAGCGCTCGACGCCGACGTCGCCGGACCGGATCAGCTCGCCGAGAAGCTGGGCCTCGCGGGGCGGCAGGCCGACGAACAGGCGACCGTCCGGCGTGTCGACCCAGGTGACGTCGTCCTCGGCCCCGTTGATCGCGAACCGGCGCCGCAGCTCGTGCATCGGGACGTAGGCCCGGCTCTTGATGAACCGGCGCAGCTGGGCGGCGGTGCAGCCGGTCGACGTGCGGGCGCCGGCCGGCGATGGAACCGAGGGGGGCCCGGCCGGGGGTGGAACCGGGGGAGCCCCGGCCGGCGGCGAGACGGATGGCGCGGCGGGTGCGATCGGCTGGGCAAGCGCGGGCTCGAACCCCGACGCGAACGGCTCGTCGAGACCGGGCTCGTCGGCCACGGTCACCGTGGCCGGGCGGGCGACGAGGTCCGCCCGGTCAGGCGGCGGGCGGACGCCGGTCTCCGGGCGCTGGGAGTCGCGGCGGTGGGGACGCTGGCCGTGGGGCCGGGCTCCGTGGCCCGAGCGGCGCGACATCAGCGGCCGCCCGGAGGCTGGATCGGGCGCTCGCCGCCGGCGACGGGCCGGGGCCGCCCGGTCGGGAACGGGGTCAAGGCGCCGGGGCGCCGGGTGAAGGTCAGGATCATCGTCCGGATTGCTCAGGGGGGCGACGAATCGGACGCCCCGTCTGCCGATGATAGCGCACCCCGCCGGATGGGCCGCCGGTCGGCCGCCGGTCGGGCCGCTCGTCGGGCCGGGCCCGTCGCCCGGCCGCCCTACTCCCCGCTGACGACGAGCAGGTCGCGCGGCGCCTCGTTCAGGACGTCCGGCCCGTCGGCGGCGCAGACGACGATGTCCTCGATCCGCGCCCCGAACCGGCCCTCGAGGTAGATCCCGGGCTCGATGCTGAAGGCCATCCCCTCCCGGAGCGGCTCACCGTTGCCGGCCACGAGGTACGGCTCCTCGTGGGCCTCGAGGCCGATCCCGTGCCCGGTCCGGTGGATGAAGTGCCGGCCGTGGCCGGCCGTGGCGATGATCTCGCGGGCGACGGCGTCGATCCGTTCGGCCGGCACGCCCGGGCGGACGGCGTGCGTCGCCTCGGCCTGCGCCGCGCGGAGGACGGCAAACAGGGCGAGGTACTCGCGGTACGGCGGATGGACCGGCTCCTCGCCGGTCACCCAGAGGGTCCGGGTAATGTCGCTGCCGTAGCCGCCGAGCGTGCCCCCGATGTCGAGCACGATCGGCTCGCCGGCCCCGATCACCCGGGACGAGGCCTCGTGGTGGGGCGAGGCCGAGTTCGGGCCGGAGGCGACGATCGCGAACTCGGCCCGCTCGTGGCCCTCGGCCAGGAGGCGCTCGCGGACCTCGCGGCTGACGTCGGCCTCGCTCCGGCCGATCAGCCGGCCGCGCGCGATCGCGGCCACGACCCGGTCGGCGGCATGGGCGGCGGCGCGCAGGAGGGCGATCTCGTCGGCGTCCTTGACGATCCGCAGCTCGCGCAGGACCGCCGAGCCGAGCCCGAAGCGGGCCTCCGGGAGGACCTCCTGGAGACGGAGCAGGAAGCTCGCCCAGAGCCGGTCCGAGACGGCCACCCGGATCGCCTCCCCGGCGCCGGCCGGGGCGCGGCTGCCGGTCGAGGCGCGCACGAGGCGCCCGACGAGGGCGACGGGGTCATCGGTCTCCTCCCAGGCGAGCAGCTCGACCAGCCCCGCCGCCGCGGCCGGACAGGCCCGGGCAGGGGCGAGCTCGAGGCGCGGCACGACGAGGCTGAGCGGCCCGGTCGCCGGGAGGACGAGCATCGTCAGGCGCTCGAGGGGCATCGCCTCGTAGCCGGTCAGGTAGCGCAGGTCCGCCCCGACGCCGACGAGCAGGGCGGCCAGGCCGCGCTCGGCGACGAGCTCGCGGGCGGCGGCCAGGCGCTCGCCGTAGCGCGCCGCGGGGATCATCGGGCCACCCGTGCCTGCTCCGGGCGGCCGAGCCAGGCACCGATCACGGCCGGGCCGTCCTGGGCAAGCTTGCGGTAGGCGTACACCCGTCCGGCGCCTGCGGCCAGGGCGCGCCGGCGGAGCTCGTGGTCGTCGTGCTGGGCGAGACAGAGGACCGGCCGCCCGGTCGAGGCGGCACGGGCGACCGCGGCCAGGCCGTCATAGCCCCGCGCGGTCAGGTCGACGATCACCCGCTCGGCGCCCGGCAGGGCAGCCTCGAAGGCGGCCGTCGTGGCGACCGGAACGACCTCGGCGCCCGCGCCCCGGACGAGGGCCGCCAGGCGCGTCGACCAGATCAGGTCGTCGGCCAGGACGACGACCTGGCCGGGGGCGCGGTCCGTCACGCCCTCAGCCGATCACCTGGAGGATGTGGCGGAAGACGTCGCGCGCCGCGACGACCCCGATCGGGCGTTCGCCATCGACGATCGGGACGTGGCGGAAGCCGCCGACGGCCATCTTGTTGATCGCGATCGCGAGCGTGTCGTCGTGGCGCAGGACGACCGGGTCCTCGGTCATCGCATCGCCCACGGCAAGCCCCTCGATCGACCGGCCGGCGAGCTTGAGCACGGCATCGCGCTCGGTGAAGATCCCGACCAGGCGACCACCGGACATGACGAGCAGGCAGTCGACCCCTTCGTCGCGCATCCGCCGGATCGCCTCCGAGACGGGCGTCGTCGCCTCGACGAGGACGGGCGAGCCGACCCCGAGCGCGTCGAGGTGCTCGCCCAGGAGGCGCCCCTCGAAGTCGTCGGGCTGCTGCGGGATGTCGCTCGAGCGGAGGTCCGCGCCGCAGTTGGCGCAGAAGTCCTCGCCCTCGAAGTTATCGTGCCGACAGACCGGGCAGAGCATCCACCGACCTCACTTCACAACCCAGGTGTCGCCGCTGGCCAGGAGCGCCTCGAGGTCGCCGGCGCCCCGCCGGGCGATCTCGGCCGCGATCTGGTCGACCATCAGCTGGTCGTGGGTCGGGCGCTCGATGTTGCGCAGCACCCCGACCGGGACCGGGAACTCCGGCCACCACATCCGCGACAGCATGAACGCGAGGTACGGGTCCTCGGCCTTCTCGTCGTGGACGACGAGGTCCTCCTCGGTGATCCCGTGGCCGAGCTGGACGACCTCGGGATGGAGGCCCCGCAGGCGGATCCCCTTGTCGCGGTCCTTGCCGAAGATCATCGGCTGGCCGTGCTCGAGGACGAGCATCCGGTCCTCGCGCACCTCGCGGTCGGTGAACTCGCGGTACGCGCCGTCGTTGAAGATGTTGCAGTTCTGGAGGACCTCGACGAAGACCGACCCGCGGTGGAAACCGGCCCGCTCGAGCGTCCCCTGGAGATGCTCGGTGTGGGTGTCGACCGAGCGGGCGACGAACGTCGCCTCGGCCGCCAGGGCGACCGAGAGCGGGCTGACCGGATGGTCGATCGTCCCGGCCGGGGTCGACTTCGTCACCTTGCCGAACTCGGACGTGGGCGAGGCCTGGCCCTTGGTCAGGCCGTAGATCCGGTTGTTGAACATGATCAGCTTGATGTCGACGTTCTTGCGCATCGCGTGGAGGACGTGGTTGCCCCCGATCGAGAGCGCGTCGCCGTCGCCGGTGATCACCCAGACCATCAGCTCGGGTCGGGCGGCCTTCAGGCCGGTGGCAAGCGTCGGCGCCCGGCCGTGGATCGTGTGGAAGCCGTACGTGTTCATGTAGTACGGCAGGCGCCCGGAGCAGCCGATCCCCGAGATGAAGACGATGTTCTCCTTCGGCACGCCGAACTCGGGCATCGTCTTCTGGGTCTGGGCAAGGATCGAGTAGTCGCCGCAGCCGGGGCACCAGCGGACCTCCTGGTCGGAGGCGAAGTCCTTGCGCGTGAGCTTGATCACGGCCGCGTTCTCGGGGCTGAGCGGGGCCGGGGTGGTCGGGTTCGTCATCGTCTCGTCCTCACCGGCCGGCCAGGATCTGCTCGGCCCGCTCGTGGATCTCGGAGATCCGGAACGGCTTGCCGCGGACCCGGTGGTACCCCTCGGCGTCGACCAGGTAGCGGGCCCGGATCAGCATCAGGAGCTGGCCGAGGTTCAGTTCCGGGATCAGCACCCGGCGGTAGCGGCGAAGCACGTCACCGGTGTTGGCCGGGAACGGGTTGAGGTAGCGCAGGTGGGCGTGGGCGACGCTCTGGCCCTCGGCCAGGAGGCGCTCGACGGCGCTGCGCAGGGCGCCATAGGTCGAACCCCAGCCGAGGATGAGCAGCTCGCCCTCGTCGACCCCGTACGTCTCGAGGGCCGGAATATCGTTCGCGACCCGGGCGACCTTCTCCGCCCGCAGGAGCGTCATCCGGTGGTGATTCTCGGGGTCGTAGCTGACGTTGCCGGTGATGTCCGCCTTCTCCAGGCCGCCGATCCGGTGCTCGAGGCCGGGCGTGCCGGGCACGGCCCACGGCCGGGCGAGCGTCTCGGGGTCACGGGCGTAGGGCTGGAACGTGGCCGGGTCGGTCGCATTCGGGACCGCGATCGAGGGCAGGCTGTCGAGGTCGGGGATCCGCCACGGCTCGGCCCCGGTGGCCAGGAACGCGTCCGAGAGGTAGATCACCGGGGTCATGTGGCGGAGGGCGATCCGGGCGGCCTCGAAGGCGAGGTCGAAGCACTCGGCCGGGGTGGCGGGGGCGACGACCGGCAGGGGGGACTCGCCGTTGCGCCCGAAGAGCGCCTGGAGGAGGTCACCCTGCTCGGTCTTGGTCGGCATCCCGGTGCTCGGCCCGGCCCGCTGGACGTCGACGATCACGACCGGCAGCTCGGTCATCACGGCCAGGTTGATCGCCTCGCTCTTCAGGGCGAGCCCGGGCCCGGAGGTGCCGGTCAGGCCGAGCAGGCCGCCGTAGGCGGCGCCGATCGCGGCGCCCATGGCCGCGATCTCGTCCTCGGCCTGGAACGACTTCACCCCGAACGTCTTGTAGCCCGAGAGCTGGTGGAGGATGTCGCTGGCCGGGGTGATCGGGTAGCTGGCGTAGAACAGCGGTCGGTCGGCCTTCTTCGAGGCGACGAGAAAGCCGAGCGCGGTCGCCTCGTTGCCGGTGATGTTCCGGTACGTGCCCGGCGGCAGGTGGGCCGGGGCGACACGGTAATGGGTGTGGAAGATCTCGGTCGTCTCGCCGAAGGCATACCCGGCCTTGAGCGCCCGCTTGTTCGCCTCGGCGATCACCGGGCGCTTGGCGAACTTCTCGTCGATCCAGCGCAGCGTCGGCTCCATGCTCCGCTCGTAGAGCCAGAACATCAGGCCGAGGGCGAAGAAGTTCTTCGTCAGGTCGATCTGCTTGTTCGTCATCTCGAGACCCTCGAGCGCCCGGGCGTTCAGGGTCGTGATCGGGATCTCGAAGACGGTATAGGCCTTGAGCGAGCCGTCGGCCAGCGGGTTCGTCTCGTAGCCGGCCTTGGCCAGGTTCGTCGGGGTGAACGCGTCGCTGTTCACGATCAGCGCCCCGCCCGCCGGCAGGTCGCCGATGTTTGCCTTGAGCGCGGCCGGGTTCATCGCCACGAGGACGTCGGGCTGGTCGCCCGGGGTGTGGATGTCCGTGCTCGAGAAGCTGATCTGGAAGCCGCTCACTCCGGGCAGCGAGCCTGCCGGGGCGCGGATCTCGGCGGGATAGTCGGGGAACGTGCTGACGTCGTTGCCGAACACGGCAGCCGTCCGGGTGAACTGCATCCCGGTCAGCTGCATCCCGTCGCCGGAATCGCCGGCGAAGCGGATCGTGACCCGCTCGAGCTCCTGGACGGGCAGCTCGTGGGGCCTGGTCGAGGTGGTGGTCACGCGCCCTCAGGCTCCTTCATGCGTTGATGTGGCCGAGGAGGCAGGTTGAGCAGCTCCTCGGGGAACGCTTCGGCGAGATAGCGCAGGATGTCCTGCTGGCGAACGATGCCCACGACGATCCCCTCGTCGTCGATCAGGGGCACGTTCCGGTAGCGACCGCTCTCCATGAGCGCGATCGCGTCGCGGACCGTGCTCTCGAGGCTGAGATGGCGCGGGTTCGTGGTCATCATCGTCTCGACCGGCTGCGAGAGGTCGACCTCGGGGCCGATCAGCCGGCCGAAGATGTCGCGCTCGGTGAGGACCCCGAGCAGGCGCCGATCGGCATCGACGACGAGGACCGAGTCTCCGACCCCGCTGCGCTGGATCGCCCGCAGGCACTCGATCAGCGGCGTCCCGGGCGGGACGGTCACCGGGTCGCGGCGGGTGAGGACGCGGATCTTCCGCTCGGCCAGGGCCGGGACGCGCTGGGCGACGGCGCTCTCGTTCAGTTCGCTCACGCCCGAGAGTGTAGCCCGTCCGGGCCGGGGACGGGTCGGCGCCGAGAGGATCTACCGACCTGTGCCGGACGGCCCGCCCGCACGTGACCGATGGCCCGGGAGCGGACGCCGGAGACCCGGATCGAGGCCTGGCGGGACCACGGGCGGGGGGCTCGCCTGCTAGGCTCCCGGGCGATGGATCGCCGTGTCGTGGGAACCGCCCTGATCGTCGCCTCGGCGGCCGGGTTCGGTTCAGGCGCCCTGTTCGCCAAGGGGGTGTACGCCGCCGGGGTCGACTGGATCGTACTGATGGCCTGGCGGTTCCTGCTCGGGGCGGGAGCGACGTGGGCGTGGATCCTCGTCTCCGGCGGTCGGCGCGCCGCCCTCCGCCGGCTCGCCCGGCGCGAAGTCCTGATCGGGCTCGGCCTGGGGGTCCTGTACGTCGGCAACTCGGGAACGTACTACGCCGGCCTCGAGACGGTGCCCGCCTCGCTCGCCTCGCTCCTCGTCTTCGTCTACCCCGCGATCGTGGCCGTCCTCTCGCTCCGGTTCGGGCGGCGACTCGAGGGGCGCCGGGCATGGAGCGCGCTCGGACTCGCCCTGCTCGGCTCGACGCTCACGATCGGCGGGATCCGGGCCGACGAGTTCCCGCCTCTCGGGCCGCTCCTGCTCGTCGCTGCCTCGCCGTTCATCTACGCGACCTGGATCGTGCTCCAGGCCTGGCTGACCGGCGAGCGGTCCGGGACGGTCGGCCACGACCAGGCCGACGGGGCGGACGCCTCGCCGGTCGCGGCGCTCGTGAACACCGGCGCCGCCCTCACCTACTGGGCGATCGCGCTCGCCGTGGCCCGTCCGGTCAGGCCGGACCAGATCCCCCTCGAGGCGTGGCCGGGAATCGTCGGGGTCGGGTTCCTGAGCACGTTCGTGGCGATCGTCGGGTTCGTTGCCGGGGCGCGCCGGATCGGGGCCGCCCAGGCATCGCTGATCAGCACGATCGAGCCGGTCTGGACGGTCAGCCTCGCCGCCCTCCTGCTCGGCGAATCGCTGACCCCCGTTCAGCTCGCCGGCGGGGCGCTCATCCTGCTCGGGGTCGTGATCGCCCAGTCGGCGCCCGTGCGCGGCGGACGCGAACTCGAGCCGGCGGCCGCGCTCCGGATCGCCGACGAGTAGGCTGACCGCGGGCGGCCAGGACTTTCGGGGGAGGGACCGGGCGCGCCGCTCCGACGCTCAATGGGCTCGGCGCCGATCCTCGTCGATGCTCGGGCTCGGCCCACGGAGGACTCGCGGCTCGATGTTCATGCTCTACGCGCTCGTGATCGGGATCGTCGTCGGCCGCCTGCTCGGCGGCCGGATCGAGCGGATCGCCGCTCTCGACTTCCGCTGGGTGCCGCTCGCCCTGGCCGGCCTGGCGGTCCAGGTCGCGCTCTTCTCGAGCCCGCTCACCGAGCGGGTCGGCTCGCTCGGTCCCCCGCTCTATGTCGCCTCGACGGTCGCCGTGCTCGTCGTCGTCGTCCGCAACATCGCCCTCCCGGGCCTCCCCCTCGTCGCCCTCGGGGCGGTCTCGAACCTGGCCGCAATCGTGGCCAACGGCGGCTTCATGCCCGCCAGTCCGGCCGCCCTGGAGGCGCTCGGGCGGTCGGCGGAAGCGGGGTTCTCGAACAGCGTCGTGCTCGCCGAACCGGCCCTCGGCCCGCTGACCGACGTGTTCGCCCTCCCCGCCGGGCTGCCCCTGGCGAATGTGTTCAGCATCGGCGACGTGCTCATCGGCCTCGGTGTCGCGGTCGCCCTCGTGAGCGCGATGCGCCGCCCGGTGCAGCCGGGCAACTCGCCCGACCGTCCGGTGGGTACCGGTACCTCCGGGCTATTCCGGACCCGTCGCTGAGGCCCTAGGTTCGCGAAAGCGGGGCCGACAGGCTCCAGTCGATCCCCGTCGAGGGGCCCGGTCAACGGAAGAGGTGATGATGTGAAGGCGAAGGCGATGCGCCTGGCGACCGCCCTGATGCTCCTCGCGAGCACGGCGATGACCCTTGGTGCGGGGATCCGCTGGAAGTAGTCCGGCGCCCACCAGATACCCGAAAGACCGCCGGCGACGGCGGTCTTTCCATCTCCGGCGAGGGTCAGCCGCGACGCTGCGAACCGGAACCCTCGCGCAGCAGGCTGCGCAGCAGGAAGGTCACGTTCGCCGGCCGCTCGGCGAGCCGTCGCATGAAGTACGGATACCACTCGCTCCCGTAGGGCACGTAGACCCGGACCCCGTACCCGGCCGCCACGAGCCGTTCCTGGAGATCGCGCCGGACCCCGTAGAGCATCTGGAACTCGAACACCTCGCGCTCGATCCGCTCGTCCCTGACGATCTCGATCGCGCGCCGGATCAGGCGCTCGTCGTGGGTGGCGAGGGCGGTGTGCGCGCCACGACGAAGGAGCTCGGTCATCAGCGCGGCGTAGTTGCGGTCGACGTCCGCCTTGTCGGTGAAGGCGACCGAGGCGGGCTCGCGGTAGGCGCCCTTGCACAGCCGGACCGGGGCTCGCTCGGCGATCAGCCGCTCGACATCGGCGGCGCTCCGGCGGAGGGCTGCCTGGATGACGACGCCGGTGGCGGGGTGGAGCGGGCGAAGCTCGCGCCACAGGTCGAGGGTCGCGTCGACCTTCGTGTGGTCCTCCATGTCGATCCGGACGAAGGCGCCGAGTTCCTCGGCCCGGGCCAGGATCCGGGCCACGTTGTCGCGACAGACGGTGCGATCGACCTCGAGGCCCATCTGCGAGAGCTTGAGCGAGACATTCCGGTCGAGCCCGCGCTCGGCGAGCGCGTCGAGGGTCCGGAGGTAGCGCTCGGCGGCGGCCGCGGCGGCCTCGACCGAGGTGACCGATTCGCCGAGCACGTCGACCGTCGTGCGCAGCCCGGCCGCGTGCAGGGCGGCGAGGGCCTCGAGCGCCTCGTCGAGCGCCTGGCCGGCGACGAAGCGGGCGACCATCGGCCGCGTGAACTCGAGGCGGGTCGCCGCCCGGCCCAGCCAGCGCTGGCCGGAGAGGGCGAGCAGGAACGAGCGGAGGGTGCGCTCGGGGACCTCGCGGAGCATCGTCGCTCAGCCCGCCCGGGCCGGAGCGGCCGGATCCGGCGGATCGGAGTGGGGTGCGTCCGCCGTCGGGGCGGCCGTGGCGGCGGACCGCGCGAGCTCGAGCGCCTCGAGGCGCTGGACGATGTCGAGCGTTCGCAGGTCGATCTCGCGCAGGCCGGCCAGCAGCTTCTCGATCTCCAGCTCGGCCTTCATGTTCACCTCGAAGTCGGCCTCCGCCCGGGCGTCGGCGTGGGCTGACTGGACGTTCTGGCCGACCATGATCAGGGGCATCAGGAGAAGCTGGACGATGTTGCCCAGGAAGAGCAGGAAGGCGAACGGGTACGGATCGAACGGCCGGCTGGTGAGCGCGGACTGCCAGAGGATCCAGCCGGCCATGAACAGGGCGAGGAAGTAGAACGCGTACATCGTCCCGACCGCGGCGGTCACCCGCTGCGCGATCCGGGCGTTCAGCCCGTGGCCCCGGACCTGGTCGACGGTGACCCGCCGCGCCCGGCGCGGCAGGGGGATGTGCCACGGGTGGCCGGCGCCGGGCTCGGTCACCGGCTCGGGCGCCGGCTCGGGCAGGGCGGCCGAACCTGCCCCGGGGGTGACCGCGCCTCCTTCAGGCGCGCCAGGCGTCGTCATCGGCCCCTCTCCCCGCACCCTCGGCGACTCATCCGGAACCGGCCGGAGCGGCCGGCGTCTCCTCGAGCAGGTGGCGCCGCAGGAAGTCGCGGATCTTCGTGAAGGCGTCGCGGCGTGTCTCGCGCTTCTCCCAGCCGTGGGCCTCCTCGTCGTACCAGGTGATCTCGTAGTGCTTGCCCTCGATCTCGAGGGCCTCGACGATCCGCTCGCTCATGAGCGGCACGACCCGCTTGTCGCGTCGACCATGGAGCACGAGCAGGGGCGCCTCGATCCGTTCGGCCCGGTAGACCGGCGAGCCGCGCCGGTAGAGGGTCCGGCGCTCGGGATCGTCGGGGTCGCCCATCATCGCCTCGAGGTCGCGCCGCCCGAGTCGGTCTCCATGGCGGTAGCTCTCGGCGATCTCCGAGTCCCCGTACAGGTCGACCCCCGCCCGCCACAGCGACGGCTCCTCGACGAGAGCGCAGAGGACGAGATACCCGCCGTACGAGCCGCCGTAGACGGCCAGCCGACCGTCGCACCAGGGCTGCTCGAGGGCCCAGCGGGCAGCGTCGATGACGTCGTGGGCGTCGGCGTGGCCCCATTCGCCGATGTTCGCCTCGCGGAAGGCACGGCCGTAGCCGGTCGAGCCGCGGAAGTCGACGTCGAGCAGGGCCATCCCCTCCCGGACGAGGAGCTGCTTGAACGGGGCCCAGCCGCGAAAGGCCTGCGCGGTCGGGCCGCCGTGGGGCGAGATGACGGCCGGGACACGCGTCCCGCCACGCCGGCCGGTTGCCCCGGACGGACGCCGGAGCGTCCCCTCGATCCGCAGCCCGTCACGGGCGCTGAAGGCGATCCGCTCAGCCTCGATCGCCCGGCCGGGGGTGAGCGCCGGGCGGAGGACCGCGGGCAGGGAATCGGTGACCTGGTGCGGTCGCGACCCGTCCGCGGCGAGGCCCGGCACCGGCAGCAGCCAGAGGTCCTGGGGCCGTGTCTCGCTCTCGCCGACGGCAAGGACCCAGCTTCCGTCCGGCAGCCAGTCGATCGCCCGCCAGACGCCGTCCCAGGGATTGAGCTTCGTGCCCGGCCCCGCCGCCGAGACCGGCCGCGCCACCTTCGGGGGCCGACCACGACCCCGCTTCACCGGCCCACCGCCCGCCAGCGGGGCAACGACGAGGTCGCAGACCCCGTCGTGGACCTCGATGTGGGTGAACCGCGTGCCGTCGGGCGACGGAAGCGGGACGTATCCATCGTCGCCGCCGGGCTCGCCGTGCTCGCGCGAGCCACCGGTCAGGACGGTCCGCTCCCGACCGTCGACGGAGCTGCGCACGACCTGGAACCAGCCGTCGGCGTCCGAGACGAAGAGCAGGCTGCCGTCGGGCGCCCAGCGGACACCGGTCTCCCAGGCGCCGTCACCGAGGAGGCGACGCTCGCCGGTGGCCACGTCCACGATCGAGACCCGATGCCGGTTCGAGGCCGGTGAGGGCGGTCCGGCCGGGGGCTGGGCCACGATCGCGATCTGCGAGCCGTCGGGCGACCAGGCGAACGCATCGACGTCGAGGCCGGTCTCGGTGACGACCCGCGCCTCGGGCGGCCGGGGGCTCTTCGACGGTCGCCCCCGGCGGGGAACCGGGGCGTCGATCAGCCAGATCTGCGACCAGCCCCGGCGGCGGGAGAGGAACGCGAGCCGGCGACCGTCGGGCGACCAGCGCGGGCGGCTGTCCCCGGCCGGATGGCGCGAGACGCACACCTCGCGCGAGCCGTCGGCCTCGACGACCCAGATCGCCTTGTCGCGGACGAACGCGATCCGGCGACCGTCGGGCGACCACTGCGGATCGGAGGCTGGCTTGGCGGCCGCGGTGAGCTGGGTCGGCCGGCCGCCCCGGAGCGGCAGGAGGACGATCTGGCGCGCCCCGGCCAGCTCGGCGGTACAGGCCACGATCCGCTCGCGCGGACTGAGCCGGAACTCGCGCAGCGGTTCGACGGCGACGATCCGTTCGATCGTCAGGACGTCGCGCAGCGGGTCGGCGGCGGGCATCGGCAGGATCGGGTTCAGTCGGGCTCGTTCGCGGCGGGGGTGACGGCCGAGGCCGGGGCCGGGCTGGCGTCCGGGGCCGCCAGGCTCGCCTCGAGCTGGTCGCCGAGCTCCACCGTGCGCCGGTAGGCCGCCCAGACCGCCTCCGAGAGGACCGTCCGCAGGCGCCCCGATTCGAGCTCGTGGAGAGCGGCCGCGCTCGTCCCGCCGGGCGAGGTGACCATGTTGCGCAGGACCGCCGGGTGCATCCCGCTCGAGCGGGCGAAGGCCGCGCTCCCCTCGAGCGTCTCGATCACCAGGTCGTGGGCCACGTGGCGCGGGAAGCCGAGGTGAACGGCGGCGTCGATCAGCGCCTCCATGACCAGGAAGACGTACGTCGGCCCGGTGCCGCTGACCGCGGTGGCCATGGCCACGAACTTCTCGTCGTCGACCTCGATCTCGTGGCCGAGGGCGCGCAGGATCGTGCTCGCCTGGGCCCGCTGGGCAGCCGTCGTCTCGGGCGTCGCATACCAGACCGTCATCCCCTTGCCGATCTGGGCCGGCGTGTTCGGCATGCTGCGCACGACCTGGCGGTGACCGAGCGTGCCGACGAGCGCCTTCGTCGTCGCCCCGGCGATGATCGACAGGACGAGCTGGCCCGGACGCAGGTGGGGGCCGATCTCGCGGCCGACGCGGGCGAGCATCTGGGGCTTGATCGCGAGCAGGATGACGTCCGCACCCTCGACCGCCTCGACGTTGCTCGCGCTGACCCTGATCCCGTACGTTCCCGCGAGCTGCTCTCGCCGCTCGCGGCGAGGGTGGCTGGCCACGACCTGGTGGGGTTCGACGAGCTGGCCGCGGAGGAGCCCGGCGATCATCGCCTCGGCCATCACCCCCGAGCCGACGGTGGCGATCGTGGCGCGTTCCAGTGGAGACATCGCGGCGAGTATAGCGGCGAGCGAGGCGGCCGCCCGGGCCGGCGCGAGACGGCGCCGCGATGCGGCGGGCCGGCGCGGCGGGCCGCCCGGGTCGCGGCACGGGCTAGAAGAGGGGCGTCCAGCTCCCGGGCGGTGACGTCTCGACGAACGCGTCCGGATCGAAGATCTCGGCCAGCATCTCCATCCCGTCGATCACCCGCGGCCCCGGGCGGCTGAAATAGGCCGACCCGTCGACGGCAAAGACCTGGCCGCGCCGGACGGCCTCGAGCCGGTGCCAGAACGGGGGCCGCGGGGTCCGCTCCCACTCCGCGACAGCGGTCGCGAGGTGGTGACCGCAGGGCATCAGGATCAGCATCTGGGGGTCCACCTCGCGGATCGCCTGCCAGGTCGTGGGGACGGCCGGTTCACCTTCGCGGCCGAGGAGGTCCCAGCCGCCCGAGCGGCGGATCTGCTCGGGCACCCAGTGGCCGACGACGAAGGGCGGATCGAGCCACTCGAGGGCAACGACGCGGGCCGGGAGGTGCCCCCGCTCGCGGCGGCGGGCGACCCGGGTCTCGAGCTTGCGCAGCCGGCTTCGCAGGCGGGCCACGACCGCGAGCGCCACCTCTTCGGTCTCGGTCATCGCCCCGACCGTGGCGATCGAGTTGAAGATCCCCTCGAGCGAGGTCGGCTCGAGCGAGACGACCGTGATCGCCGCGTCGATCGACCGGGCGACCTCGTTCACCCGGCGGTAGCTCGCGGCACACACCGAGCACAGCTCCTGGGTCAGGATCAGGTCCGGCCTGGCATCTGCGAGGGCCGCCTCGTCGAGCTCGTAGAGCGACGAGCCGCCGTGGATCGCCTCGCCCACGAGACGATCGATCTCGCGCGACGTCAGGTCGGCGAGGTCACGGGTGCTCCGGGTGACGGGCGGGATGCGCCTCGCCTCGGGCGGCCAGTCGCATTCGTGGGTCACCCCGACGAGCTGGTCGCCGAGCCCGAGGGCAAAGACGATCTCGGTTGCCGAGGGGAGGAGCGAGACGATCCGCATCCGGCCAGTCTAGCGGGCCCGCCTGCACTGGCCGTTATCCAGCCCTCGAGCAGGGCCGGGCGAGATTGCGGCAGCGTTCGAGGACGGGGTCCGGTCCTGGCAGCCGGGCCCTGGCGGGGGCGCTCCGGCGTGCCTCCGGACGGGGACCGGCTCCCGGGCGTGGCAGCGCGGGCCGGTCAGGAATCTCCCGCGGGGCCGGCGTCAGCGGGGCTTGATCGCGTCGACCTGCGCCCGGGCGGCCGCCTTGTCGGTGAACCAGACCGCGTTGATCTGGGTGTAGGCGGCCCACTCCGGCGGCAGGGACTCCTCCGGGAAGATCGCGTTGACCGGGCACTCGGGCTCGCAGGCGCCGCAGTCGATGCACTCGTTCGGGTCGATGTACAGCATCCGGTCGACGCCCTCGTCGAAGTGGATGCAGTCGACCGGGCAGACCGAGACGCACGACTGGTCCATGACGTCGACACACGGCTCGGCGATGACGTAGGCCATTTCGACTCTTCTCCTCGAGGCTCGCCCGGCCGGTCCGGGCCCGCGACTGTCAAGGGCGACCGCGTCGGGCGCGCCGCCGTCGCTGCCGTCGCCGCCGAAGAGGGTATCACTCGCGGCCCGAGCCCGAGCGGCGCGAGCGGGGCGGGGAAACCGGGCCCCTCAGCTGCCGGGCGTCGCGAACCGGACCGGAACGTGCATCCCCTTCGCGTAGTGGCCGGGGATGTGGCAGCCGACGATCAGCCCGTCGGTCCGGGGGACAACGTACCGGACGTCCACCCGGCCACCGGACGGGACGACGATCCGCAGCCCGGCCACCCCGGGCGGCACGCTCACCGCCGGCGTCGGCCCGGGCGGAGCGTCGACCGTGGCCGCCTCGGCGATCTCCCAGGCATCCTGGACGGCCTGGTCGCCGATCACGACCTCGTGGACCGCGAGCCCGCCGTTGACGACGTGGAAGAGGACCGTCTCGCCGGGGACGAGGTCGACGACCGCCGGGATGAACGTGTAGTCCTTGGCGATGATGTTCACCTCGCGCGGCGCGCCGGCGGTGCCCGGCCGGATCGGCGGGGTCGGGCCGGCCTCAGCGCCGGCGCAGGCGGCCACGAGCAGGGCAGCGGCAGCGAGCAGGCCGGGCAGGGCGCGCCGGCCGGAAGCGGGGAGGCGCATCGCGGGGCAGTGTATCGGGTCGGCCGGCGGGAGGGATCGATCGCCCCAGGGGCGCGTCGCCGCTCCGCCGTGTCGGCTGGCAAGGGCCACCCCTGCCCGCCCCGTCCCGACGCACGGTCCACGGCCCGCGATTCCTTGACACGCGGGCGTCCGGCGACCAGAGTGCGGGCGTCGTCACCCGCCGGCCGCTCGCCTGCCGAGGTGACGGGGCAGGCACGATCGCCCGTTTGGTACGATCCGCCATCGGAGCCGTCACGTCGGCGAGCAGATCCACCCCCGAGGCACCGAACCCGTTGTCGATCTCCACGCACGAGCAGGACAGGAGCACCCGGCCGGCGCACCCGGCGCCCGCCAACCCCGATCGCCCGGCCGCCCCGGCGACGCGGGCGAACAGTCCCGCCGTCCGGCTCGAGGGCGTCGTGAAGCGCTTCGGCGAGGTCGAGGCGGTGGCCGGGATCGACCTCGAGGTCGGTGACGGGGAGTTCTTCTCGATGCTCGGACCGTCAGGCTCGGGCAAGACGACGACCCTGCGGATGATCGCCGGCTTCGAGCTGCCGAGCGCCGGCCGGATCCTCCTCCACGGCGAGGATGTCAGCCATCGGCCGCCGTTCGAGCGGGACGTGAACACCGTCTTCCAGGACTATGCCCTCTTCCCCCACATGAGCGTTGCGGACAACGTGGGCTACGGCCTGATGGTCCGCAAGGTGCCCCGCGAGGAGCGTCGACGCCGGGTCGCCGATGCGCTCCGGATGGTCCGCCTCGAGGGCTACGACGAGCGCCGGCCCTCGCAGCTCTCGGGCGGGCAGCGCCAGCGCGTCGCGCTCGCCCGTGCCCTGGTCAACCGACCCCGGGTCCTGCTCCTCGACGAGCCGCTCGGCGCGCTCGACCTGAAGCTGCGCGAGGAGATGCAGATCGAGCTCAAGGCGATCCAGCACCAGGTCGGGATCACGTTCATCTACGTCACCCACGACCAGGTCGAGGCGCTCACGATGAGCGACCGCCTGGCCGTCTTCAACCGCGGCCGGATCGAGCAGGTCGGCACCCCGGCGGAGGTCTACGAACGACCAGCGACCATCTTCGTGGCCGGGTTCGTGGGGACCTCGAACCTGCTCGTGGGCGAGGCCGCCCGGGCGATCGTGGGGGCGGAGGGGACGTTCACCGTCCGGCCCGAGAAGATCCGCCTGGCGGACCCGGAGGAGACCCCGGGCACGGACGAACTGTCGGTCAGTGGACGGATCCGCGAGGTCGCGTACCTCGGATCGGACACCCGCTACCATGTCGCGCTCGACGTGGGCGGGGAACTCGTGGTCACCCAGCAGAACCTGGCGACATCGTCGATGGAGGCCCTGGCGGCGCAGGGGCGGGCGGTCCGGCTCGTCTGGAAGCGCCAGCACACGCTCCCCGTCGCGCAGTGACGGGGTCCGGCCTGAACCGGAACGCAGGAGGAGGAGAAACGATGACGAACCGCAGGACCGCTGCCCTGGCGGCGGTGCTCGCCCTGCTCGCGGCCGCCTGCACGGGCGGCGGCGCGACAACCGCGCCCTCGGCGAGCGCGCCGGCCAGCGCGGCCCCGAGTGCGTCGGAGAGCGCCGCGGCCGAGTCGCCGAGCGCCGCCCCGAGCTCGAACCTGCCCACCTCGATCGGGCCGGGCGAAGGCCAGCTGAACCTGATCATCTGGCCCGGCTACGCGGAGGACGGCTCGAACGTCAAGGAGTACGACTGGGTCCATCCGTTCCAGGACAAGACCGGCTGCCAGGTGAACCTGAAGCCGGCCAACACCTCCGACGAGATGGTCACCCTGATGCGCCAGGGAGGCGGGACCGTCTACGACGGCGTCTCGGCCTCCGGTGACGCGACGAACCGGCTGATCGCGAACGGCGACGTGGCCGAGATCAACCCGGCGCTCATCCCCGACTGGAACGACATCGCCCCGTTCCTCCAGTCGCCGGCGCACAACACGGTCAACGGCAAGCACTACGGCGTCTCCCACGGCTGGGGCGGCAACCTGCTGATGTACCGGACCGACATCGTCAAGCCGGCTCCGACGAGCTGGGACGTCGTCTTCGACCCGACCGCGTCGAAGCCCTACCAGGGCCGGATCACGGCCTACGACAGCCCGATCTACATCGCCGACGCGGCGCTCTACCTGAAGGCCCACAACCCCGAGCTGGGGATCACCGATCCGTACGAGCTGACCCAGCCCCAGTTCGACGCCGCGGTCACCCTGCTCAAGCAGCAGCGGCCGTGGGTCGGCAAGTACTGGTCGCTGTACACGGACGAGATCGACAACTTCACGAACGGGACGACGGTCGTGGGCACGACCTGGCCGTACCAGGTGAACACGCTCAAGGCCTCCGGGGTCGCGGTCGACGCGGTCGTGCCGAGCGAGGGGATGACCGGCTGGGCGGACACCTGGATGATGTCGGCCAAGGCGCAGCACCCCAACTGCATGTACCTCTGGATGGGCTGGATGGTGACCAAGGAGGTCCAGGCCCAGGTCGCGGAGTACTTCGGCGAGGCCCCGGCCAACCCGAAGGCGTGCGAGATCCTGGACAAGGGATACGGCTCCTACGGCGTGAAGGACTTCTGCACGCTCTACCGGGTCACCGACGAGAGCTTCTACAACGCGATCAGCTTCTGGAAGACACCGCTCCAGGACTGCGGTGACGGCCGCGGCCAGACCTGTGTCGACTACTCGGTCTGGACCCAGAAGTGGACCGAGATCAAGAGCTGATCCCGGCCTGAACATCGATTGCCGACCGGGGGCCGTTCCCCGGCTCCCGGTCGGCTGAACCCAGGAACACCCAGCCCCAGCGACCCGAGTCCACCGATGACGCCCGCCACGCCCGCTCGACCAGGAGCACCGGCCGGCCTCCGCCGACGCCTCCTGGCGGTGCTGTACCGCCACCCGCGAGCCCAGCTCCTGCTCCTCCTGACGCCCCCGATCGGCTGGTTCGGTGTCGTCTACCTCGGCTCGCTCGCGATCCTGCTCGTGGCGGCGTTCTGGTACCTCGACCCGGCGACCTCGGCGGTCGTCCGCGAGTTCAGCCTGAAGAACTTCGAGCGCCTGATCGGCGAGCCGGTCTACCGGACCGTCGCCCTGCGCACGGTGACGATCGCGGTCCTGGTCACCCTGGCCGACATCGTGATCGCCTTCCCGATCGCGTACTACATGGCCCGGGTCGCGGCACCCCGGCTGCGCTCGATCCTGTTCATGCTCGTCCTGCTGCCGCTCTGGTCGAGCTACCTCGTCCGGGTCTACGCCTGGCGGGTCATCCTCGCCCCGGGCGGGCTGATCGACTGGACCGTCCAGCAGCTCGGCCTGCCCGGCTTCAGCCCGGGCATCTCGGACTTCTCGATGTGGCTCGTCTTCAGCTACATCTGGCTGCCGTACATGATCCTGCCGATCTACACCGGGCTCGAGCGGATCCCGAACTCGTACTTCGAGGCCTCGGCCGACCTCGGCGCGCGGGGCGCGACGACCTTCCGGCGGGTCGTCCTGCCGATCGTCCTGCCTGCCCTCGTGGCCGGTTCGATCTTCACCTTCTCGCTGACCCTGGGCGACTACATCACCCCGACCCTCGTCTCCAACAGCCAGTTCATCGGCAACGTGATCTACGAGAGCCAGGGCGTCTCCAACAACGTCCCCTTCGCGGCCGCCTTCGCGACGGTGCCGGTCCTGATCATGGCCGTCTACCTGCTGATCGCCCGCCGGCTGGGCGCGTTCGAGGCGCTCTGATGAGGGCGCGGCGATGAGTCGGATCGGGCTGCGGATCGCGGCCGGGGCGGTCCTCGCGTTCCTCTACATCCCGATCATCGTCATCGCGCTCTACGCCTTCAACGCCGAGCGCACCCAGGCCTGGCCGATCCGGCAGTTCAGCACCCAGTGGTTCGCCGCCGCGCTCGACAACCCGTCCGTGCGCGACGCCCTCGGGCTCTCGATCCAGGTCGGCCTCTCGGCGACCCTGATCGCGCTCGTCCTCGGCTCGCTCGCGGCGTTCGCGGTCCACCGCTTCCGCTTCTTCGGCCGCGACACGATCTCGTTCGCCCTCGTCCTGCCGATCGCCCTGCCGGGCATCGTCACCGGCATGGCCCTGAACGCGACGATCAACACGGCCGGGATCGGGTTCACGCCGTTCACGATTGTGGTCGGCCATGCGACGTTCTGCGTCGTCGTCGTCTACAACAACGTGATCGCCCGACTGCGCCGCTCGTCACGCTCGATCGAGGAGGCCTCGATGGACCTCGGGGCGGACACCTGGCAGACATTCCGCCACGTGACGTTCCCCGTCATCCGGTCGGCCCTCCTCGCCGGCGGCCTGCTCGCCTTCGCCCTGTCGTTCGACGAGATCATCGTCACCACGTTCACCGCCGGCACCCAGGAGACGATCCCGATCTGGATCCTGAATCACCTCCGGCAGGCAAACCAGCGCCCGATCGTCAACGTCGTGGCGGTCTTCCTGATCCTGCTCTCGGCGATCCCGGTCTATCTCTCCCAGCGCCTCACCCGGGACGGCGGGGCGGGCCCGACGTCGCGCTGAAGAAACGACCGGCCGGCAATGTCACCGGCCGGTCCGTCGTCCTCGCCGGCGCCCTACCAGCGGATCCCCGCGGGCAGGATCGCACCAAGGCCGGCGGTCAGGACGGCCGCCGAGGCGGCGATCGTCGTGATGCCACGAATGAGTCGGGCAAGCTGGATCCAGGTCCCGGGCACGTTCGACCTCCCCAGTGGCGCCGTGCGCCACGCTCGACGGCGGTGGACCATCTCCGCTGCGTGCCCGTCCCGATCCGCCGGCGGCCATTCTGCGCCCGGCCGCTTAGCTGCGACGTATCGCGCAGGGCCCGGTCCGGGCCCTGCGCGTGCCCGGCCGGGGGCAGGCACATGCCGTGGCGGGGGGCCGGCGCGGGCCGTGCCGGGGGCCGGTCAGTCGTGGTTCATGCCGGGCTGGTAGTCGGGGGCGAGGAACTTCTGCGGGTCCTCCTTGAAGTCGAGCAGGCAGCCCTTGCCGCAGAAGTAGTAGGTCGTCCCCTCGTACTCGGTCGTGTACGGCGCATCGTCGGTTTCGACTTCCATGCCGCACACCGGGTCGATCGCGGTTGCCATCGCCAGGTCCTCCGTTGCCTTGCTGCCGGGCCGGTCGCCGCGGCGCCGGCGGGTCGATCGGACGAGCGCCGATCCGTACTCCCCGGGAGTATAGCGAGCCGAGCCGCGGCCGGCTGGCGACGATCGCCGCAGGGGCGTCCCGGGCGGGCCGGTGGTATCCTCGGGCGAGAGAATCACCGGTGCGCCCCGCCTGGGATCACGAGAGTCTGCACCTGGGTCGCGCGGCCCCGGCCCCCTCCGCCGTCACGCTCGTCCCGACCGCGGACTGTCGGGTCCCGCGGGCGCGCCAACGGAGCATCGGTCCGGGAGGATCATCGTGACCTACGTCGATCGAACCCTGAGCTGTGTCGACTGCGGCGTCGAGTTCATCCACTCGGCCGCGGACCAGGAATACTACGCCCAGAAGGGGTTCGTGTCGGACCCGAAGCGCTGTCCGACCTGCCGCGCCAGCCGTCGCCAGGCGCGCGAGGGCGGCTACGGCGGGTACGACGCCCGGGAGATCGGCGGGCCCCGCGGCTACGAGCGGGGTGAGCGCCCCGAACGCGAGTACTTCGCGGTCATCTGCTCGCGCTGCGGCAACCAGGCCCAGGTCCCGTTCAGGCCCCGGATGGACCGCCCGGTCTACTGCTCGGACTGTTTCCGGGCGGTGAAGCCGCAGTAAGGGGGCGCCGAGGCCGCAGCGGGACGGCGTCGGGGCGTCGGGGCGCCGGCGGCGTCGGGGCGTCGGGACGCCGGGGGCGCCGGCCAGGGCATCGGCCGGCGGAGGACGCCTCCGAACGTGACCCACGGACAACCGGGGCGGTGGAGTCGCGGCCGACCGTCCGCCGGCCCCCCGCAGCGGAGAGCCGGGAACGAGCCGGCCGCGGCTGACGAGCCGGCCCGGTGCCGGCCGTCCGACTCGCTGACAGGGGATACTCGCCGGGGTCGGGAAAGGTTCGCCGCCAGCGCGACGGGCGCGCCGGCGCCCCCACCGCGAACGCAGGCCCCCGAACCGGACCCGGTCGGACCGGAGCGGACCTGATCAGAGCCGCAGGACGTCGCCCGCCCGAAGCCGGACCCGCCGGCGCCCCCGCCAGACGGTGACCCGGGCCCGCCCCTGGACCTGCCAGGATCGGTCGCGCCCGACGAGCGCGGTCTCCTCGTCGATCCCCAGGATCGTCGTTCCGCGCGGGGCCTGGAGGACGACGAGCGCCGCGAACGCCTCCGGAAACCGGTCGTAGTGCGGCAGGACGGCGGCGCCGGGGACGATCCCGAGCCCGGCCTGCCAGCCGAGCGGAAACGGCAGTACCCGGCGGCGGAGCCGTGGCTGACGCGCGGCCAGGACCATCGCCCCGGCCGAGCAGCCGGCCAGGACCGCCCCGCGGGCGTGGGCGTCGAGGGCGGCGGCCCAGACGAGACTCCCCTCGAGCACCTCCAGCAGGTGCTCGGGCTTGCCGCCCGAGAAGTAGACGAGGTCGGCTTCGCCGACTGCCTGGGCGTGCTCGGGATCGTCGGCCTCGGCCCGGTCCCGGACGAGGACCGCCTCCACCTCGGCACCAAGGGCGCTGAAGTGCTCGACCCCCTGGGCGGCCCAGCGCCGGAACGTCTCCTCGCCGTCGGGGGCCGAGGCGGTCGGCAGCACGGCGACGCGCGGCCGGTGTCGACCGGTCGCCTCGAGCAGGCCGCGGTCGATCTCGACCATCGCGGGAGTGAACTCACCGGCGCCGACGAGCGCCACGGGACCAGCCATCGTGGCCGAGAGTCTACCCCGATCCGGTTCCCCGACCGCGGCGCTACGATGCGCCCACCACGACCCGCCGACGAGGAACCGATGACCACGAACCAGCGCTGGACGATGGCGGCCGCGATTCTCGGCTCGGGAACGGTCTTCCTCGACGGGACGGTCGTGAACGTCGCCCTGAAGCGGATCGGCGAGGACCTGCCTGCGGGTGTCGTCGGAGTCCTCGAGGGCCAGACGTACGTGACGAGCGGCTATCTCGCCACGCTCGCTGCATTCCTGATCCTGGCGGGAGCGCTGAGCGACCATCTCGGGCGGCGACGGATGTTCACGATCGGGCTGGCCGGCTTCGGGCTGACCTCGGTCCTGTGCGGCCTGGCGCCGAGCCTCGAGCTGCTCGTCGCCGCCCGCGTTCTCCAGGGCGCAGCCGGCGCCCTCCTCGTGCCCGGCTCGCTGGCGATCATCGCGGCCACGTTCGAGGGTCCGGCCCGGGCCCGGGCGTTCGGGCGGTGGGCCGCGGCGACCTCGGCCACGATCGTCCTCGGGCCGATCGTGGGCGGGGTCCTGGTGGGCACGATCTCGTGGCGGATGGCGTTCCTGATCAATGCCCCGCTCCTCGTGGTCGCGCTCTGGGGCACCCGTCGGCACATGGCCGAGAGCCGGGACGAGCACGCCAGCGGACGCTTCGACTGGCTCGGCGCGCTCGTCGGGGCGGTCGCGGTCGGAGGCCTCGCGTTCGGGGCGATTCGCGGCCAGCAGCGGGCCTGGGCGGACCCGCTCGCCTTCATGGCCCTGGGGGCCGGGGCGCTCGCGCTCGTCGCCTTCCCGGTCCTCATGGCCCGCCGGCCCGACCCGCTCGTCCCGCTCGAGCTGTTCCGCGTCCGCCGGTTCGCGATCCTCAACCTCTCGACGTTCCTGGTCTACGGCGCCCTGTACGTCACGCTCGCCTTCCAGGCCGTCTTCTTCCAGGGAACGCTCGGCTACAGCCCGCTTGCGGCGGGGATGCTCTCCCTGCCCGTCGGTCTCCTCCTGACCGTCCTCTCGACCCGTGTCGGCGCCCTCGCCGGCCGCCTCGGTGCCCGCCGCTTCCTCGTTGCCGGCCCCGCCCTGGTCGCGACCGGAACACTCTGGCTGGCCCGGATCCCGGCCACGAGCCGGGCCTGGGAGGCCGAGCTGGCCCGGCCGGCCTCGCTCCTCCCGCCGAGCGATTTCCTCGTCGACGTCCTCCCCGGGCTGCTCCTCTCCGGGCTCGGGATGTCGCTCGTCGTCGCCCCGCTCACGAGCGCGCTGATGAGCTCGGTTCCGGTCCGCCAGGCCGGGCTCGCCTCGGCGATCAACAACGCCGTCTCGCGGGTCGGGCAGCCGCTCCTCGGTGCGCTCATCTTCGTCGCGATCACGGCCGGCTTCTACGGCACGCTCGGGGCGCTCGTCCCCGGGCTCGACACCTCGGCGGCCGACGTTCGGGCGCTCGCGGCACCCCTGAACCCGCCGGCGCCGGCCGCCCCGGCCGCCGTCGTCGCCGCGGCCCGGATCGCCTCGACCGACGCCTTCCACCTGGCGATGCTCGTCGCCGCGGCCCTCCTCGCCGGCGGCGCCGCGGTCAACGCGCTCGACCCGGGCAGCGAGCCGGTCGGCGCCCTCGAGCCGGACGCCTCCGCCGGCCGGGGCTAGATCCGGTCGCCGGCGGCATCGCCGGTGATCAGCGTGTAGAGGAGCGCCAGCTCGGTGTGGAGCCGGTTCTCGGCCTGGTCCCAGACCCGCGACTGCCCGCCGTCGATCACCGCGTTCGTCACCTCCTCCCCGCGATGGGCAGGCAGACAGTGCAGGAAGATCGCGTGGCGAGCGGCGCGGGCCATGAGCGAGGCGTCGACCGTGAACCCGCGGAACGCCTCCCGCCGGGCGGCCTGCTCGGCCTCGCGGCCCATCGAGGTCCAGACGTCGGTGTAGACCGCGTCGGCGCCCTCGACCGCCGCCAGGGGATCGTGGCCCAGCTCGATTTCGCCCCCGGTCGCGCCCGCCAGCTCCCGGGCGGCCGCGATGATCGCCGGATCCGGCTCGTAGCCGACGGGGGTCGCGATCGCGAGCCGGAAGCCGGCCAGGGCCGCCGCCTGGGCGAGCGAATGGCAGACGTTGTCGCCGTCGCCGACGTAGGCCAGGCGACAGCCGGCGAGCGTGCCGAACTCCTCCTCGAGGGTCATCACGTCGGCCAGCGCCTGGAGCGGATGGTGCTCGTCGGTCAGGGCGTTGACGATCGGGATCGAGGCATGCGCGGCGAGCTCCTCGACCGTCGCCTGGGCGAAGGTGCGGACCGCGATCGCCGACAGGTAGCGCGAGAGAACCCGGGCCGTGTCGGCGACCGTCTCGCCCCGGCCGAGCTGGAGCTCGTCCGGCCGGAGGACGATCGGGAGCATCCCGAGGCCCCAGGCCGCCGCCTCGAGGCTGACCCGGGTCCGGGTCGAGGGCTTGTCGAAGATCATCCCGACCCGGCCGCCCGGGAGCGCGCCGCGGAAGGCCGCCGGCTCGCGCTTCGCCCGATGGGCAAGGCCGAGGACGAGCCGGAGCCCCTCGGGCCCCAGGACGTCGAGGGTGAGGAAGTGGCGGACCGGCGCAGGATCGGTCGTCATCGTCGTCTCCTGTGGTGTGACTCCCGGGGCGGACGGTCGGTCCGAGCCGGGTGGACGCTCAGCCCGACGGCGCGGGCTCGCGGGCGGCCCGGACGATCGGCTCGAGCAGGCTGGCCAGGGACGGGCCGCGGACCTCCTCGAGCTCGTACCGGACCCGGACGACCGGCCGCTCGAGGCGCAGGATCCGGGTCAGGTCGATCGGCGTGGCGGCCAGGATCACGTCGACCGGCATCGCGTTCAGGGTTGCTTCGAGCTCGCGCATCTGGGCCGGACCATAGCCCATCGCGGGCAGGAGCGGCTCGAGGTCGGGGTAGCGGCGGAGCGTCTCGGCCAGGCTGCCGGTGGCGTACGGGCGCGGGTCGATGACGAAGGCGGCCCCGAACCGGCGGGCGGCGACGGTCCCGGCCCCGTAGGTCATCCCGCCGTGGGTGAGCGTCGGGCCGTCCTCGACGACCGCGACGCGCCGGCCGGCGATCTCGCCCCCGACGAGGCTGAGCGTCGAACGCGCCTCGATCACGGCCGCGACCGGGTTGACCGCCTCGATGCTGCGCCGGACGAGGGCCAGCCCGGCGGGGTCGGCCGAGTCGACCTTGTTGATCACGACGACGTCGGCCAGGCGCAGGTTCGTCTCGCCGGGGTGGTACGTCAGCTCGTGGCCCGGCCGGAGCGGGTCGGCGACGACGATGTGCAGATCCGGCCGGTAGAACGGCAGGTCGTTGTTGCCGCCGTCCCACAGGATGACGTCCGCCTCCCTGTCCGCCTCGTCCAGGATCGCCCGGTAGTCGACACCCGCGTAGACGACCCGCCCTGCGTCGAGGTGGGGCTCGTACTCCTCGCGCTCCTCGATCGTCGTCCGCTGGCGGTCGAGGTCGGCGTAGTCGGCGAAGCGCTGGACGCGCTGGGCGACGAGGTCGCCGTAGGGCATCGGATGGCGGACCACGACGACCTTCAGGCCGGACGCCTCGAGCAGGGCCGCGACCCGGCGGCTGGTCTGGCTCTTCCCGGCGCCGGTGCGCACGGCGCACACGGCCACGACCGGGCGTCGGCTGCGGAGCATCGTCCGGCGCGGACCGAGGAGCGTGAAGTCCGCCCCGGCGGCCATCGCCCGCGAGGCGGCGTGCATCACCTGCTCGTGGCTGACGTCGCTGTAGGCGAAGACGACCTCGTCGACTCGTTCGTCCCGGACGAGCCGCTCGAGCTGCTCCTCGGGCACGATCGGGATCCCCGTCCGGTACCGGGGGCCGGCGAGCTGGGCCGGGTAGACCCGGTCGGCGATCCCGGGAATCTGGGTCGCCGTGAAGGCGACGACCTCGACCGAGGGGTCGTCGCGATAGACGACGTTGAAGTCATGGAAGTCGCGGCCGGCGGCTCCCATGATCACGACACGGCGAGGGGCCATGTTGCGACATCCTTTCCCGGGGGTCGGGGGCTGGCTGGTGACCCGATCCGGCAGTCGGAGGATCGGCGAGCCGGTACTTCGCCGCGAGCCCGGCGGTCGCCGTGAGCCGAATCTGCCGCCCGCGGAGCCGGCCGGCTAGGGCCGAGCGTCCCGTCCGGGCGGTCCGCCCGGGGCTGGCGGGATCCGGCGGCGGACCCGGACCGGCGGTCGTGGGGCCGGAGAGGCCCCGCTCGACGGCACCGCGGGGGGGCACGGTGCGGGAGCGGGGCCTCTCCGGACCCACGTCGATGGCGCTGTCCAGATCGGAGTGCAGGCCCTCGCCGGCGACGGTGTGCAGAGTCTACGATATGCTCCGTCATCTTGTGGAACATTTCGTGAGGTTCGGGCGTGAGGTTCGGGCGTGAGGTTCGGGCGTGACCGGGGTTGAGCGCAGGCGTTCGAGCGACTGGATCGGCCTGGGCGAGGCGAGCACGCTGCTCGGGATCGCCCGGGGCACGCTCCGGCGCTGGGCCGACGAGGGCCGGGTCCCGGTCTTCACGACGCCGGGCGGCCATCGGCGGTTCTCGCGGACCGCGATCCTGTCGCTGCTGCCGGCGAGCCGGGCCCATCGCCCCAGCCTGCTCCGCCTGGGCGCCTCGCCGGAGCGGATCGCCCGGGCCTACCACTCGCGCCGGGCCGGCTCCCGGGCGGCCGCGACCCCCTGGATAGAGGCGATGTCCGAGGCGGACCGGATCGCGTTCCGCGAGCGCGGCCGGCAGCTCGTGACGCTCCTCCTCGCCTACCTCGATGCCGACGAGGCCCCACAGGCGACCGACCGGCTGCGCGAGGCCGAGCGCCTGGCCGCCGACTACGGCCGGGAGGTCGCCGCCCTCGGCTCGTCGATGACCGAGGCGGTCCAGGGCTTCCTGCGCTTCCGGAGCCCGTTCGTCGACGAGCTGGCCGCGATCGCCCGAAAGCGCGGGCTCGACACCCGCGAGGCGACCGCCCTGCTGACCGACGCGGAGAACGCGATGGACCAGCTGCTCGTGGCGATGATGACCGGCCACTCGCTCGGCGCTGGCCCACGACGGCTGCGGGCCCGCCGTGACCGCCCCGCGCAGCCACCGGAGTCAACCCCATGACCCTCACCCGCCCGAACGACCCGGCCGCCCTGCCGGGCGACCACCGCCTGCGCCGGCTGCGTGCGACCCCCGCCCTGCGCGCCCTCGTCCGCGAGACCCGCCTCGACCCGTCCCGGCTCGTCGCGCCGCTCTTCGTCCACGAACGGGCCGGCTCGGAGCCGATCGCCTCGCTCCCGGGCCAGGCCCGGCTCGACCTCGACGGGACGATCGCCGCCGCCCGGGAGCTGGCCGAGCTCGGCGTCGGGGGCGTCCTCCTGTTCGGGATCCCGGACGCGAAGGACCCCGACGGGGAAGCTGCCGCCGACCCGGCCGGCCCCGTCCCGCAGGCGCTCCGGGCGCTCCGCGCGAGCGGCCTGCCGCTCGTCCTGATCGCCGACGTCTGCCTCTGTGAGTACACGACCCACGGCCACTGCGGGATCCTCGACGGGGAGCGGATCGCGAACGACCCCTCGCTCGGCCGGCTGGCCGACGCCGCGCTCGCCTACGCCGCGGCGGGGGCCGACATCGTCGCCCCCTCGGCGATGCTCGACGGCCAGGTGCTCGCAATCCGGGAGGCGCTCGACCGGGCCGGCCGGACCGAGACGGCGATCATGGCCTACGCCTCGAAGCACGCCTCGGCCCTCTACGGCCCGTTCCGCGACGCGGCCGGCTCGACCCCCGCCTTCGGCGATCGACGGAGCTACCAGATGGACCCCGCCAACGGCCGCGAGGCGATGCGCGAGCTCCTGACCGACGCCGACCAGGGCGCCGACATCCTGATGGTCAAGCCGGCCATCACCTCCCTCGACCTGCTCGCCCTCGCCCGCCAGCGGTTCGACCTCCCGCTCGCGGCCTACCAGGTCTCGGGCGAACTGGCGATGCTCGAGGCGGCCGCCGAGCGTGGCTGGATCGACCGGCGCCGGGCGGCCCTCGAGCTGCTGACCGCGATCGCCCGGGCCGGGGCGGACATCCTGATCACCTACCTGGCCGCCGACGCGGCCCGCTGGCTCCGGGAGGAGAACCGATGAATCGGCGCTACGTCCACGCCCTCGCCCTCGGCCTCGATCCGGCCTGGCGCCACCTGCCGGCCGCGGAGCGGCGACGGACCGCCGACGCGTTCGCCGAGGCGATCGACGCGGATCCCGAGGTCGTGACCGTCACGTACTCGATGATCGGGCTCCAGGCCGGGGCCGACCTCCTCGTCTGGCGCCTCGCCGGCACGCTCGACGAACTCGAGCTGGCGGCGGCCCGGACGCTGCGCAGCGGGCTCGGGCGCTGGCTGATCGTGCGCGAGAGCTTCCTCGGCCTGATCGGCGACTCGCAGTACGTCGCCCGACCGACGAGCCAGGAGCAGTCGCTCTTCGAGGGCGAGCGGAGTCGCTACCTGATCGTCTACCCGTTCACGAAGTCGGCCGACTGGTACCTCCTCTCGCGCGAGGTGCGCCAGGGCTCGATGAACGAGCACATGCGGGTCGGACGAGCCTACCCCCAGGTCCGCCAGCTGCTCGCCTACTCGTTCGGGCTCGACGACCAGGACTTCCTCGTGGCCTACGAGACCGACGACCTGCCGGCCTTCGGCGCGCTCGTGCGCGACCTCCGGGCGACCGAGGGACGCCGCTCGACCGTCCGCGACACCCCGATCCTGACGGCGATCCATCGCCCGATCGGGGAGATCCTCGAGCTTCTCGGCGCCGGGGAGGCGTCGCTCGAGAACGAGTCGGGCGCCCGCGCCGGGCGCGGCGAGACGGCCGGCGCGACCCGCTGATCCGGTCCTCGCGGGGGACGACGGGGGCCGTGCCGGGAACCGGCGCTCCGCCCCGTCAGAGACGGGCCTCGCGCACCCGGAACGGTTCGCCGTGGCCGGGGATGACGACGTCGACCGCCTCGAGGACGCGGCTCCGGCCGCGCTCGAGCGCCGCCTGGTCCCAGGCGAGCGGGTCGATCGCCGGGGTCCGGTCGGTCCGCCACCAGAGGTGGGTCAGGGCGTAGACCGCGTCGTCCGCCTCGACGATGAGGGTCGCGTCCTCCTCGGTGTGGCCGGGCGTCTGCCAGAGCTGCGTCCGCGGACCGAGGCGATGACCGTCACCCTCGTGGTCGAGCCAGAGATCGTCCCGGTAGCGGGCCCGGAAGTCGACGATCTCGGCGTTCGGAAAGAGGGCAACGTTCAGGGCGTGGTCGGGGTGGTGGTGGCTGAGGAAGACGTGGGTCACCGCCTCCGGGGCGACGCCGAGCGCGGCCAGCGGGTCGAGGATCAGCGAGCGCCGGGCGACCATGCCCGGATCGGCGACGATCAGCGCGTCACCGTCTCGGACGAGGACGACGCTGCTGGCGACGCGATCGTGGGCATAGCCGGCGTGGAGCAGGTGGAGGTCGGTCATGGCCGGCCATGATAGCCGTCGGCCAGGTCGCTCGGCCGGTCGACGTCGCGCAGCGAGCGGCCGTCCGGGTCGAGCCGGCGCCAGGTCGCCTCGTCGACCAGCCTCGTCTCGATCTCCCGCCGAAGCGCCGTCAGTCTCCGCTCGCCGGCCCCGACCAGCCGCTCGGCGGCGGGCCGGACCGTAGCGACGCGCACCGCGATCGGCAGCTGCTCGACCCGCTCGCCGCTGACGAGGGCGGCGAGCCCGGACCCGGACGCCTCGAGCTCGCGCACGAGCAGGGCGAGGACCTCGCCTGCGAGCCAGGGCATGTCGCCGCCGACGACGAGCGCGACCGGCTCGCTCGCCTGGGCGAGCGCGGCGGCGATCCCGACCAGCGGCCCGCCGAACGGCTCCGGGTCGCGCACGAACCGGAGCGGGACCGCCAGACCAGCGGGCAGATCGGGCTCCGGGGCGTCCGGGGCGAGGACGACGAGCACCTCGCGGCAGACGCTCCCGACCGCCTCCACCGAGCGCTGGAGGAGCGGGCGCCCATCGACGAGGGCGCCGAGCTTGTCGCCGCCGAACCGGCGCGAGCGCCCGCCGGCGAGCACGATCCCCGACACCGCCGGACGGATCGGGCCGGCCGAAGCCGTCGGTCGCGGTGGCGGCTCGGTCGCGGGATGCGACGGCCCGGTCGGTCGCGGCTCCTCGGTCGGTCGGGGCGGGGTCATCGGTCGCGGCGGGGTCATCGGTCGCGGCGGGGTCATCGGTCGCGGGGCGCCCGCGGGCCGAGGACGTGGCCGTCGGGCGTACGGCGCAGGAGGCCCCGTCGGTCGAGGTCCTCGAGCACGGCCAGGCTGAACTTCCGGCTCGTGCCGGTCGCGTCCCGG
>Ga0272446_1001310_pt1 | contig 36400 bp, 42 predicted proteins | sample YNPCB0061_FD_194587 | JGI IMG/M metagenome (GOLD analysis project Ga0272446, IMG submission 194587) | Hot spring microbial mat communities from Yellowstone National Park, WY, United States - YNP-CB-006-1 | ecosystem: Environmental > Aquatic > Thermal springs > Hot (42-90C) > Sediment | place...
GCTCAACAAAGGGCCCTTCGTGCTCGACGCGATCACCCTCCTCGACGACCTGGCGGTGCGCATGCACGCCCACCAGCGCAAGAAAACGCCCTACCTGCGCGCCCTGCACTGGTAGGCGGGCGTTGCCACGCGTCAGTGCGTGTGGCCCTCGTGGCCGGGTGCGGCCACGGCCTCCTTCACCCAAGCCATGGAAGGCTTGGTTTCCATGTCGCCCAGATCCGAGAAATCGACCAGCTGGTAGGCGGCGAGCGCGTCGTCCGACGTTGCCGCGACATCGTCCTTGCCGAGAAAGCCTTTCAATTCGGTCGTGACCTGCCGGTCGGGATAGGTCACGCTGACCCGGGCGGCTATCTGCAGGTCGGGCAGCCACACCACTTCCAGGGTGCGCTGGCCGAGCTTTCCGCTGTAGCGCTGCGCCTTGTGGCCGAGCACTTCGGTTTCGCCTGCCGGGCTGAGCTTCTCCAATTCCGCCGGCGGGATGAGGCTCGCGAGGCGATCCCAGGAACGCGTGTGGCCGATGATGCGCAGGTCGCTCGCGTTGTACTCGATGCCGCGCTTGTGGGCCGGCTCGACATAGACGAAATCGACCCGCCCCTTGCCGTCGCGCCGCCAGATTTCGCCGACCTCGCCGGACCCGGCACGCACTTCCACCCGGTTCTCGCCGCGCCACAGATACCAGTCGCCGGATTGCGGCGCGGTGCAGGGAAGCGCGCAGGTGGTGGTGTTGAAGCGGGCGGCGAGGTCCTCGTAGGTCGGCGCGGCCAGGGCCGGCAAGACTGCGGCGAGGCTCGACAGGGCCAGCGCGGCGCCCAGGGTAAACACGTGATGATGCTTCATGAATTTCTCCGTCGATGAAAAAGGAGAGGCCGGACGGCCTCTCCGCAAAGTCAGTTCGAACGATCGGCGCTTACAGGCCCAGCGCATCCTTCATGACGTGGAAGATGTAGTTCTGTTCCTGCACGCCGTGCAGCAGGTGGGCTTTGGGCCCATTGGCGAAGATGGCCACGTCCTCGCCCGCGTGGGTTTCGGACGACAACGGCACCAGCGCCTCCTGGTGGAAGCCCTGGTCTTCGGTGTCCACATTGCTCATGTCCGCCACGCGGCCGGCCTTGATCGGCTGGCTGTAGACCGTGTCGCCGCCCACGGGCAGGACGTGGTAGCCGGGGCCGTTGGCGTAGGACAGCGTGGTGTAGGGCATGCCGTCGGCCGCCTTGACGGGGGCGGTCTGGCCCGGGTTCACGACCTTGCCGAGGATGGGATTGCCGCGCTTGGGATAGCCGGCGATGGTGAAGGTGTGGCTGTGGTCGGCGGTGACGATGATGAGGGTGTCTTTGGGATCGGTTTTTTCCATCGCAACCCGCACCGCCTCGTCCATCGCGATGGTGTCGGTCAGCGCCCGGTAGGCGTTGCCGGCGTGGTGCGCGTGGTCGATGCGTCCGCCTTCCACCATCAGGAAGAAGCCTTTGTCGTCGCCCTTGCCTTTGGCCTTCTTGCTCAGGAGATCGATGGCCTTGGCGGTCATCTCGGCCACGGAGGGTTCGCCCACGGCGTCGTTGGCGCGGTCGGCCTCGTAGTGCATGTGCGAAGGCTCGAACAGACCCAAAAGGCAGCGGGTATTGGCCGGATCGATGGCGTCGAACTGGGTCTTGTTCCAGACATAGGCGCAGCCGAACTTGTTCTGCCATTCGGCGATCAGGTCGCGCCCGTCCTTGCGGCGGCCCCTGGTCGCGGGGTACTCCGGATCGAACTGGGTGTTGGGCATGAAGTAGGTGCGCCCGCCGCCCATCAGCACGTCCATGCCGTCGTTGGGCGCGAAATTGTCCACGGACTGCGCAGCGATGTCCTTGACGGTGGCGCCGGCGGGAAGATTGCTGTCGGCCTCCCAGTCGCGCTCGGAGGTGTGGGCATACAGGGCGGCAGGCGTGGCGTGGGTCGCGCGGGTGGTAGTGACCACGCCGGTGGCCATGCCGCGGGCCTTGCCCAGTTCGAGGATGGTGGTCAGCTTGTGCGCCTGGATCACGGCGTTGTCCCTTTCCTCGCGTGCGACCGCCTGGTCGACGCTCAGTTCGCCGTCGTTGGTCTTGACGCCGGTGACGATGGCGGTCATGGTCGGCGCGGAATCGGACGTCTGCTGGTTGGCGGAGTAGGTCTTGGAAAGCGCGACATACGGCAGTTTTTCCATGTACAGCGAATTTTTCTCACCGTCCTTGCCCTGCAACTGGCCATCCAGGATGCGCGACGCGGTCACCGTGGACACGCCCATGCCGTCGCCCAGGAACAGGATCACGTTCTTGGCGCGGCGTTCGTTGGGGTGCAGCCCCTTGGCTTCCTTGAGGGCGGCCTGGCCGGCCTCGTACCAGGTGGCGGCGGTTTCGGTTTCGGCCGCGAGCGCGGCATTCATGTAGAAGGCGACGACCAGCGCCGCGGCGACGGGTTTGATTGCGAACTGGATACGGGTATTCATGAGGACTCCTGAAAAGTGGGTTGGACGACGCACGGCACCGCCTTGTGGCAGCACCGCGGCGCACGATAGCCGCCGCGCATGACGCCGTGATGAACCGCAGGTTACTTCGCTGACGACGCATTCCGCGTCACCCGCGACGTGTCACGCAAGTTTCATCGTCGGGTCACGATGCGGAAATCCGTTCATGGCTTCATGCCGGCATGGCGAGCCGAGCGTTCCGTTTCCTGCGCGCAGCCCCGGCCGACGGTGCGGGGAGCGCAGCCATCGGAGCCCCTGCCGTCGGGCAGGGAGCCGCCACGCCACACGGCGCCCCGCGGGCCGGCCAGCGCTATCGCAGCCTATGGCTTTCCGACATCCACCTCGGTACCGTCGGATGCCAGGCGCACTACCTGCTGGATTTTCTCAAGCACAACGAATCGGACACGCTCTACCTCGTCGGCGACATCATCGACGGCTGGCAGTTGCGCCGCGGCTGGTACTGGCCGCAGGCGCACAACGACGTGGTGCAGAAGCTGCTGCGCCGGGCGCGCAAGGGAACGCGTGTAATCTTCATCCCGGGCAATCACGATGCGATGGCGCGGCAGTTCGTCGGCCTCGCCTTCGGCGAAGTCGAGGTCGCCGACGACTTCATTCACGTCACGGCAGACGGCAAGCGCATGCTGGTCACCCACGGCGATCTGTTCGACGGCGTGATCCAGCATGCACGCTGGCTCGCGCACTTGGGCGACCAGGCCTACACGATGATCCTCGCGCTCAACCGCCACTTCAACCGCTTGCGCACCCGCCTGGGCTATCCGTACTGGTCTTTGTCGCAGTACCTCAAGCACAAGGTCAAGAACGCGGTCGGCTTCATTTCCGCGTTCGAGCGCGTGATGGCCGAGGAGGCGCGGCGGCGCGGCTGTGATGGCGTGATCTGTGGACACATCCACAAAGCCGAGATCCGCACCATCGACGGGCTGCTGTACTGCAACGACGGCGACTGGGTGGAGAGCCTCACGGCGCTCGCCGAAAACTTCGACGGCAGTTTCGAAATCATCCACTGGCCGCACCGCCTCGACACCAGCCCGGCGACGCACGGGCAGTTCCAGGAGTCCGCATGAAAATCATGATCGTCACCGACGCCTGGAAACCCCAGGTCAACGGCGTCGTGCGCACGCTCACCATGACCCGGCGCGAGCTGGAACACATGGGCCATGCGGTCGAGATGATCACGCCGCTGACATTCCGCACCCTGCCCTGCCCGACGTATCCCGATATCAGCCTCGCACTTCTGCCGGGCAGGATGGTGCGCAAACGCATCGACACGTTTGCGCCGGACGCCCTGCACATCGCCACCGAAGGGCCGCTAGGGCTGGCGGCGCGGCGTCATGCCATCGCCACCGGCATGCCCTTCACCACCGCCTATCACACCCGCTTTCCCGAATACGTCGAGGCGCGAATCCGCCTGCCGCTGGCGTGGACATACCGCTTTCTGCGCTGGTTCCACGGCCCGGCGCGGGCGGTGATGGCGCCGACGCCGAAGGTCAAGGCGGATCTCGAACAGTGGGGGTTCAGGAACGTCGTCCTCTGGTCCCGCGGCGTGGATCTCGACGTGTTCCGCTTCAGGCGTGCCCAACGTCTGCAGAGCGAGCCGCCGATCTTCCTTTATGTGGGACGCGTAGCGGTCGAAAAGAACATCGAGGACTTCCTCGCGCTCGACCTGCCGGGCTCGAAATGGGTCGTCGGCGATGGCCCGGCGCTGCCCGCGCTGCGCGCGAAATATCCGCAGGCGCACTACCTGGGGGTATTGCAGCAGGAGGAACTCGCCGAGGTCTACGCCAGCGCCGACGTGTTCGTCTTCCCCAGCAAAACCGACACCTTCGGCCTGGTGCTGCTCGAAGCCATGGCCTGCGGCCTGCCGGTCGCCGCCTACCCGGTCAGCGGCCCCATCGACGTGCTGGGCGACTCGCCCGCCGGGGCGCTGCGCGAAGACCTCCGCGAAGCGTGCCTCGCCGCCCTCCACATCCCCCGTGAAGCGGCGCGCGCACACGCCGAGCGCTTCTCGTGGCGCGCCGCAACCGAGCAGTTCCTGCGGCACCTCCAGCCGGTGACGGCCGGCGTCCTGCGCCCCTGAGCCGCTTTTCACACGCTTGCAATCGGGCCGTCAAGAACGTTTCACGACTGCGCCATAAGCTGGGCTCTCCACTCATCCACAGACAAGGAACACCATGCTCGAAACCCCCAGCCGCTTCGAACGCCCTGCCGGCAGCCGTTACCACGTGTCGGTCGCGGTCGACGACATCGAAATCCGTGAAGCACAGCGCCTGCGCTACCGTGTCTTCGCCGAGGAAATGGGCGCCCGCCTGAATTGCCGCGAGCCCGGCCTCGACGCCGACCTCTACGATCCGTTTTGCGACCACATGCTGGTGCGCGACCGGGAGGACGGCGAAGTCGTCGGAACCTATCGCATCCTGGGCCCCGAGGCCGCGCGGCAGGTGGGCGGCTATTACGCGGAGGAGGAATTCGACCTTGCCCGGTTCCACCACGTGCGTCCCGGAATGGCCGAACTCGGCCGCTCGTGCGTCGATCCGCGGCATCGCAGCGGCGCGGTCATCGCCAAGCTGTGGGCGGGGCTTGCGGAGTATGCGCGCCATTATGGCCATCGCTACCTCGTCGGCTGCGCGAGCATCAGCATGGCCGACGGCGGCCACAATGCGGCGAACGTCTACCGGCACCTGGCACAGCGCCATCTGAGCCCCATCGAATGGCGCGTCCATCCGCGCTGCCGACTGCCGATCGAGGCGCTCGACAGCGGCGCGGTCGCGCAGGTGCCGCCGCTCATCAAGGGCTACATCCGCGCGGGCGCCTGGGTCTGCGGCGAACCCGCGTGGGACCCGGATTTCAACACCGCGGACCTGTTCCTGCTGCTGCCCCTGGAACGCCTCGACCGTGCCTATGCGCAGCGCTTCGACGGCGCCGCCTTGCGCTGACCGGTTCGTTCAGGCAGCGGACGGCTCTGCGGCACACGGGACCTTGCCAATCAAGGCGATGCTGACGTTGAAGGGTCCCATGTAGCGCATGGCGGTGATCATCGACCCTTTGAACTGGAGCTTGCGCGTCAGCAGGGCGGCGCGGCCGTTGAGCTCGCCCGAGCGTATCCTGCGCCAGTGCATCGTCGCAAAACGCGGTTATTCGAGCTGCCCAAATAACCCGCAGCGCGCAGGCGCTGCTCACTCGAACCGGTAGTCGACGCCGATCGCGGCCCAGTCGGCGGCTTCCGCTTCCAGCGCCTTGGCAGTGAGCGGATGCGCTTCCAGCCAGCCGCCCGGGAAGCGCAGCCGGTAGCGGCCAGGGGTGGCGTCGAGCGCCGGCACCGCGATGCCCGTGTCGCGGCGGGCGCGATGCAGGATGACGGCAAGGCGCAGGATCGCGATCCACACCTGCTCGGGTCCGGCAAGCCAGCGCGCGACGTGCGCCGCGTCGGCGCGGGCCTTGGCGAGCGAACCGCGCTGGGTACGCACCAGGACCGCGAGATCTGCCTGCTCGTTGCGTGAGAACCCCGGCATGTCGGCGTTGCCGAGAATGTAGGCGGAATGGCGGTGATAGCCGCTGTGGGCAATGCCCAGGCCGATCTCGTGCAGCCGTGCCGCCCAACCGAGCAGCCTTTGCAGCGTTTCCGGCGTGTTGCCGGACAGCTCGCGCACGGCGCGCTCGACCCGCGCCGCCTGCGCGGTGTCGATTTCATGGCGGCGCGTGAGCGATTCGACGGTGACGTCGCGCATGTCGCGCTCGTGGAAACGCCCCAGGAGATCGTAGAGGATGCCTTCGCGCATCGCGGTTTCCGCGACCTGCATGGTCTCGATGCGCAATTCGGCAAAGAGGCCCGAGAGGATGGCAAAGCCGCCCGCGATCACCGGCCGCCGATCCTCGCGCAGCCCGGCCAGCCGCAGGCGGCTCACATGACCGGCCTTGATGAACTCCCGCTTGAGTCGCGCCAGTCCGTCGGCGGTGATGCCGGCCGCGCTCAGGCCGTTCTGCTCGAGGATGTCGCGCAGCGCGCGTGCCGTGCCGGACGAGCCGATCGCCTCGTGCCAGTGGCTGGCGTCGAACGCGCTCGCCACGCCTTCCGCCTCGGCGCGTGCGGCGATCTCCGCAGCCTTGAGCGTGGCCTTGTCGAGGACGCCGTCGGCGAAAAAACGCTGCGAGAAATTCACGCAGCCCATGTTGAGACTTTCGCGCTGCAGGGGTTTGACACCCTTGCCGACGATGACTTCGGTCGAGCCGCCGCCGATGTCGACCACCAGCCGCGGGTGCGGCGACGCCGGCAGACCGTGCGCGACGCCCAGATAGATCAGACGTGCCTCCTCGCGCCCGGCGACGACCTCGATGCGATGGCCCAGCGCCCGCTGCGCCTGTTCGAGGAAGGCATCGGCGTTGCGCGCGATCCGCAGTGTCGACGTCCCCACGGCGCGCACCGCCTCGGCCGGCAGGCCGCGCAATCGTTCGCCAAAGCGCGCGAGGCAGGCGAGCGCCCGTGCCTGCGTGGGCGCGTCGAGGTTTTTCTCGGCATCGAGCCCGCCTGCCAGGCGCACCGTCTCCTTCAGGGCATCGAGTGGAAAGAGCTGTTCACCGGCGACGCGCGCGATCTCCAGACGGAAGGAATTGGAACCGAGGTCGACGGCGGCGAGGATGTCGTAGGTCTTCATGAGCGTCCAAAGAACAGGTAGGCCATGGCGATGCCGGCGGCGATCCCGGCGACATCGGCGATGAGGCCGCAGGCCACGGCGTGGCGCACGCGGCGAATGCCAACCGCGCCGAAATACACCGCCAGCACGTAGAACGTCGTCTCGGTGCTGCCCTGGATGATGGAGGCCAGCCGCCCGGCGAAGGAATCCGCGCCATACGTCTGCATGGTGGAAATCATCATCGCGCGCGCGCCGCTGCCGGAAAACGGTTTCATGAGCGCGGTCGGCAGCCCGTCGACCCAGCGCGCATCGAGCCCGAGTTGCGCCACGCCGTGGCGCAGGCCGTCCATCAGCGCTTCCAGCGCACCGCTGGCGCGAAACACGGCAATGGCGACCAGCATCGCGACAAGATACGGAATGATTCCTACCGCGGTATGAAAACCGTCCTTCGCGCCCTCGATGAACGCCTCGTAGGCGTTGACGCGGCGTAACGCGGCGCCGACGAGGAACATCGCGACCAGCCCGAACAGCAGCACATTGGAAACGATCGCCGACTGGCGCGCCAGCGTCGCCGCGTCCAGACGGGCGAAATGCGCGATCAGCGCGACGATGGCGAGGGTCGCGCCGCCGACGTAGGCCAGCGTGACGCGATCGAGAAGGGCGAAGCGCTGAAAGAAACGCGTCGCGACCAGTCCGACCAGTGTGCCCAGATACGTGGTGATGAGCAGCGGCACGAAGACGTCGGTGGGATCGCGCGCACCGAGCTGCGCGCGGTAGGTGAAGATGGTTACCGGCAGCAGCGTCACCGACGCCGTGTTGATGACCAGAAACAGCACCTGCGCATCGCTCGCGCGGTCGGGATGCGGATTGAGCGTCTGCAGCTCCTTCATGGCCTTGATGCCGAGCGGGGTCGCCGCGTTGTCCAGCCCGAGCATGTTCGCGGCCATGTTCATGGTCATCGCGCCCAGTGCCGGATGGCGCTCCGGGACGTCCGGAAACAGGCGCCGGAACAGCGGCGCAAGCCCGCGGGTGAGGAGGTCGACCATGCCGGCCCGCTCGCCGACTTTCATCACGCCGAGCCACAGCGTCATGACCCCCGTCAAGCCCAGCGCGATTTCGAAAGCCGATTTGCTGGCGTCGAACAGCGCCTTGGTGAGCGCCGCGAAAATGCCCGCATCACCGAACAACACCAGCTTGACAAGCGCGATGAGGAACGCGGTCAGGAAAAACCCGACCCACAGGACGTTGAGCATCGCCTCAGGTGGCCCAGCCGGCGATCGCCATCAGCACGCCGACCGCAAGCCACACGACGAGACCGCGCCAGACCATGCTGACCGCGGCTTCGACGTGGTCCGCCTCGGGCGTGGCATCGAGCCCGAGCTCGGGACGGTACACGAGCGCTTCGCCGGATGGCACGGGCAGGCCGAGACGCACCCCCATCGCCCCCGCGCCGGCAGCCAGCACCACGGCCTCTTCCGCATCCGGCCAGTCGGCGGCCTGGGTGCGCCAGCACACCATCGCGTCCTCGAAATCGCCGGCGATGGCGAAGGTCAGCGCCACCAGCCGCGCCGGCAGCCAGTTGACGAGGTGGAACACCCTGCGCGCGAAATCCCCGAAGGGCGCCGTCTGCCAGCGCCGCGCGACGATCGACGCCGCGCGGTACAGGAGCGCGCCGGCCGGCCCGGCACCGGCGAGCAGCACGAACCAGAACAGCACGCCGAACAACTGCCGCAGGCTCGCGGCAAAGACCTGCTCGATCGCCAGCCGCGCCACCGCGTCGGCGTCGAGCGCGCTCGTGTCGCCGGGGCGCATGCGCGCGAGTGCCGCGCGCGCCGCGTCGAGCTCGCCGGCACGCAGCAGGCGCGCCACCGCTTCGGCGTCGTCGCTGTAGTACTTGAAGCCCATCGTGGCATAGAGGACGGCAACGTTCCAAAGCCAGGCGAGCACCGGCGAGTACCCGGCAAGCCACCACGAGACGAATGCCGCGACCGCCACGACGGGCAGCACCGCAATGCACCACGCGATCACACCGTGGCTGTATTCGCCGCCATCGAAGCGGCTCTCGATCCAGCGCAGCCACTCGGCAAACGCCTGGTAATGCGCCAGGGGCCCGCGCTGCGGGCGGACGTGTTCGAGCGCGAGCGCAGCGAGTATGGACAAGAGGATCATCGCTCGATCTCCAGCGTGAACCAGCCGACCTCGCCGACCGTATCGGCGGGACGGTAGATCTCGACCGTCGGCATGCGCAGCGCGCGCCCGTGCGCCGCGAGGAAGTCATGCGCGGCCTGGTACGCCTTGGACGGGGCAAGGAGAATCGCGGCGTGCACCTGCACCGCGAGCACCGGACGACGCCCGATGGTGCCTTCCTTGAGCCCCGCGGGTAACGGCGCCTGCGGGGCGAGGGTGTAGCCGACGTGCGCGCGCACGCGGCCGCCGCCTTGGCGCGGGTCGGTCAAGAGGACCGTGAAGGTGTCGCCCTCGGCAACCCCGGCCTTGGCAAAGGCTTCGAGAACGGCTTTTTGCGTTTTGCGCATGTCGCCGATCGGGCCTTCGTAGTCGAGATAGGCATAGCGGTAGGGCCCGGCCTCGGTTTCGACGACATGCGCGGTGTTGAACCCGCCCCACCATGCGAACACGCCGACCAAGGGCACGACGAATGCCAGCAGAAACGCCAGCCACTGATTCCTGAACACAGCGATCTCCGGTTTTCCGTGCCCGAAGATAGCACAGAGCGCTCATCGTTGAACGCTCGGGTCTTACCTATAATCGGGTTCGTTTGCAAAGGAGTCTGCCATGTTCATGCGTCTGCTTGTGCTGCTCGTCTGGTGCCTGAGCCCCGCGCTTGCCGCCGCAGATGCCGCAGTCACCGTCCCCATGCGCGCGGAGCGCCTCGGCCCGCACAGCTACTTCGTGCAGGGGCTTGCCGGTGCCGCGTCGGCGGAGAATCAGGGCTTCATGTCCAACGCCGGTTTCGTCGTCACCGGCGATGCCGTCGTCGTTTTCGACGCGCTCGCCACGCCGCCGCTGGCGCAACGGCTGGTCACCGAAATCCGCAAAATCACCCCGCTGCCGATCCGGCGGGTGATCGTCAGCCACTATCACGCCGACCACTACTACGGCCTGCAGGTGTTCAAGGCGCTGGGCGCCGAGATCTGGGCGCACCGCGCCGCCGAAGGCGTCACCCGCAGCGAAGGCGCGGCCGAGCGGCTCGCGCAGCGCAAGGAAGCGCTGTTTCCCTGGGTCGACGACACCACCCGCCTGATCGACCCCGACGTCTACCTCGACGGCGATACCGATTTCACGCTCGGCGGCGTCCACTTCGCCCTGCGCCATGTCGGCCCCGCGCATTCGCCGGAGGACATGGCGATGCTCGTGGTCGAAGACGGGGTGCTGTACGCCGGCGACCTGGTGTTCAGGGGCCGCGTGCCCTTCGTGGGCGACGCCGACACCCGCGCCTGGATCGCGGCACTCGACAAGCTCATCGCACTCGACCCGAAGGTGCTCGTTCCGGGCCACGGCGCTCCGTCATACAACGCCCGCGAAGACCTGGTGTTCACGCGCGACTACCTGCGCTACCTGCGCCAGGAAATGGGACGCGCGGCGCGCGACCTGGTGCCATTCGACGAGGCGTATGCGAAAACCGACTGGTCGAAGTACCGCAATCTTCCCGCCTTCGAGGAGGCGAACCGCATCAACGCCTACAACCAGTACCTCAGGCTGGAACAGGAAAACGCCGGCGACTGATCCGTCGGCCGCACGCAACAGCTTGCGGGGCGCACACGAAAAAACACCTGCGACTCTTGAATAAAAGCGCGCGGTTAAATTAGAATGCGCTTATATTTTTTGGGAGTCGCTCATGTCGAACAAGAACATCCTCGCCGCGCTGGCCGTCGCCGGCATCGCCCTGTCCGGCTGCGCCGAAAAGCCGCTCACCTACGAAGCCAACATCAAACCGCTGATCGAAAAGAAATGCGTGGCCTGCCATAGCGAAGGCGGCGAAGGCACGGCCAAGACCGGGCTGCGCCTGGACAGCTACGACGGGCTGATGAAAGGCACGCGTTTCGGGCCCATCGTGATTCCCGGATCGAGCGTGAGCAGCACGCTCTATCTGCTGGTCGCGGGCAAGGCGGATCCGTCGATCCGCATGCCGCACGGCAAGGAGCCCATGAGCCAGAAGGAGATCGACATGATCGCCAAGTGGATCGACCAGGGCGCGAAGAAATAATCCGGGACCCATCATGAGCAATCGCAGCTTTTATCATTTCAGCGCCCTGCCGATGTCGATGCGCATGGTGTACACCATGACGCTCCTGGTTCTGGGCACGGGCTATCTCTTCGCCATGCTGCAGGTGTTCTTCACCCACGCCGGCCTCGATGGCAAGCCCGGTCTCTCGGCCGAGGACATCCGCATCGCCTACCACGGCTCGGAGCACGACACGCGGCTGGAAAAGGCCATCAAGGGACCGATGTCGGAGATGCTGCCGGCCGAGGACAAGCAAAAGGTGTTCGCCTGGATCGCTGCGGGCGCAACGGCGGATGGCTATGAAAAGGACATCAAGCCCATCGTCGAGTCGCGCTGCATCGCCTGTCACAACGGCAGCAACCCGCACCAGCCCCGGCTCGACACCTACGAGGAAATCTCCAAGCTGGTCGCCAAGGACTCGGGCGCGACGATTCCGACGCTGGTGCGGGTCTCGCACATCCATCTGTTCGGCATCACCTTCATCTTCTTCATCGTCAGCAGCATCTTCGCCCACGCCTACATGCGTCCGCTGTGGCTCAAGTGCGTGGTCATCGTGCTGCCTTTCCTCACCATTCTCACCGACATCTTCTCCTGGTACCTGACCAAGTGGTACCCCGGCTTCGCCTGGTTCATCATCGCCAGCGGCGCGCTGATGGGGGTTTCATTCGCCATCCAGTGGGTCGTGTCGATGTACCAGATGTGGTTCTACACCCTGCCGGAAGACATCCAGCAGTGTGGCGGCGTGTTGCCCGTCCTCGGGGTGAGCGACAACCCCAGGTGCGACGACCTCGGCTAGCCGCCTGAGCGAGGAGCGTTTCTGGCTGGCGCCGAAACCGCAAGCCTGTTTTTCACGATTGCGAGGCGCATCGTGGACCTATGCAACGACAAATCGGGGACGACTGGGCCGCTCTTCCCGCCGCCGCAGCAGATCAGTCCCAAGTCCGACAGGCCGCTCGCGCCGGGCGCTGCCGCGCGTTGCACGCCTGGCCGGGTCACGACCCGGCCAGTTTTCGGTACAAGGTCCGTTCGCTGACGCCGAGTTTTTCGGCAAGCGCCTTGCGGTCGCCCGTGTGGCGGGCGAGCGCCCATTGCAGATAGCGAAGCTCGGCCGTCGCCAGCGGCACGATCTCTTCCGTGACCTCGGCCGGGGGCGCCTCGACACCGATCTCGGCAGGCAGGTGTTCGGCCAGGATCACGTCGCCGTCGGCAAGCAACAACGCGCGTTCCAGAATGTTCCGCAGTTCGCGGATGTTACCCGGAAAGGCATGGGCCACGAGGCGCTCGCGCGCAGCGGCGCTGATGCGCACCGCGCGCTCGGGGGCGAGCCGCGCCAGCAGCGTTTCCGCCAGGAGCGGGATGTCTTCGCGGCGCTCGCGCAGCGCGGGCAACTGGATGGGAAATACGCTCAGGCGGTAATACAGGTCGGTGCGGAACGCGCCGCGCTCGACCATGGCGCGCAGGTCGCGATGCGTCGCCGCGATGAGACGGAAATCCGCGCGCAGCGTTTCCACCCCGCCCACCCGCCGATAGGTTCCGCTCTCCAGCAGGCGTAGCAGCTTGACCTGCAAGGAGAGCGGGACATCGCCGATCTCATCGAGGAACAACGTCCCGCCCGCGGCCGATTCGACGAGACCGGGCTTGCGCTGCGCGGCGCCCGTGAACGCGCCTTTTTCGTAGCCGAACAGTTCCGACTCGAAGAGCGTTTCGGTCAGCCCCGAACACTCCACCACCACGAACGGCTTGCCCGCGCGCGGGCTCTGCTCGTGGATCGCCTGCGCCACCAGTTCCTTGCCGGTGCCGGATTCGCCCAGCAACAGCGCGGTGGCGTTCGAGGGTGCGACCCGATGCACCAGCTCCAGCATCCGGTTGAACGCCGGCGCGCGCCCGACCAGCCCCTTGGCGGCCGGCAGGCTGCTCGCCTCGCGCACCACCTGCATGCGCTCGACGAAATAGCGAATCCTGCCGGCCGCGTCATGGACCGGTGTCGCCGCGACATCGACATGCTCCTCGCCGCGCGGCGTGTGGTGCAGGTGCAGCACGCGCGCCGGCTTGCCGCTCGCGCGGCTCGTAGCCAGCGGACAAGACTCGCCGCTCTGGTCGCATGGCTTCGTGTACCCGTGCGACACCTCGTAGCAAAAGCGCCCCACGACGGGCCGCTCGCCGCCGTAGTCGCGGCGGTAGGCCGCGTTCGCCGCCAGGATGCGATGGTCCGTCCCCATGACCATATGGGGTTCGGGCAGATTTTCCAGATAGTCCTTGAGTTCGTCGAGACTGGACATGGCGACTCCTGTCATATTTGGCAGAACTGTACACAAGACTTGCCAATTTTTGGAGCTTTCCCATGGGACGAGCAGGGTCTGTTTTGTAACGTATTGTTTTTATTCCTGTTATTCTTGTTCGTGTTAGAATGCAATCTGGCAGCAGCGGCGGCAAGCTTCAATGGCCAGCCGGTTGCCGTGCCCGTTTCGATCATTCACCGACTTTCTTCAAGGAAATGCCATGGAACACACCCTGCCCCCCCTGCCCTATGCGATGGACGCGATGGAGCCGCACATGTCGCGGGAAACCTTCGAGTACCACCACGGCAAGCACCACCAGGCCTACGTGACGAACCTCAACAACCTCATCAAGGGGACCGAGTTCGAGAACATGGACCTCGAAAGCATCATCAGGAAGGCGCCGGCCGGCGGCATCTTCAACAACGCCGCCCAGGTCTGGAACCACACCTTCTTCTGGAACGCAATGACGCCCAATGGCGGCGGCGAACCGACCGGCGCGCTGATGGACGCGATCCGGAGCAAGTGGGGCAGCTTCGATGACTTCAAGAAGGCCTTCCAGAACGCAGCCGTCGGCAATTTCGGCTCCGGCTGGACCTGGCTGGTGAAAAAGCCCGACGGCAGCGTCGATATCGTCAATACCAGCAACGCGGCGACCCCGCTGACGACCGCCGACCGGGCGCTGCTGTGCGTCGACGTCTGGGAGCACGCCTATTACATCGACTACCGCAACCTGCGGGCCAAGTTCGTCGAGACCTTCCTCAACCATCTGGCCAACTGGGACTTCGCTGCCAAGAACTTCGCAGCCTGAGTCCGCCTCGACCAGCCACTGCCGGGCGCCTCGCCGCCGCGGCGTGGGCGGGGTTCCCGAGCCGCGCACATCGCCCGGGAACCCGCACCACCGTCACCGCGCGATTGACAGCATCGATCGTTTCCTGCAAGAGAATCGATTGGACAGCGATCGTCCTCCCCGACATACTGCAGTCCATTAGCGTTTGCTAATACTTTTCTCAACCCACTGAAAGGAACGATCATGTCTGACAACCTCAACACCTGCCCCACCATGCCGCGGCTCAACGAACCCGCTCCCGCATTCGAAGCGCGTACCACCCATGGCGTGCGGAAACTTGCGGATTACCAGGGCAAATGGCTGGTCCTGTTCTCGCACCCGGCCGACTTCACACCGGTGTGCACGACCGAATTCATGGCCTTTGCGCGCGCCTACCCCGAGTTCCAGAAGCTCGACTGTGAACTCCTTGGCCTGTCGATCGACAGCAACTATGCGCACATCGCCTGGGTGCGCAACATCAAGGAGAAATTCGGCGTGGATATCCCCTTCCCGATCATCGAGGATCTGTCGATGAGAGTGGCCAACGCCTATGGCATGATCCAGCCGGGGGCTTCGGATACGTCCGCGGTACGGGCGACGTTCATCATCGATCCAAACGGGATTCTGCGCGCCATGGTCTACTACCCGATGACCAACGGCCGTTCGATCCCCGAGTTCCTGCGCCTCGTCGCCGCCTTGCGGACGTCCGACGCGAACAAGGTCGCGACACCGGAAGGGTGGCAGCCCGGCGACAAGGTCATCGTCCCCCCGCCGGCCGACGTGAGTGGCGCCGAGGCGCGCATGAACGAAGGCTACGAGTGCAGCGACTGGTATTTCTGCAAGAAGTCGCTGTGAGCCGCAGCCCGCTTCGGCGGGCTTGTTTTTTGCGTTCGAGCACCCATATTGGTGTCACCATTCAACCTAGGAGAGATCAACCATGTTCGAACCCATCAGCATCCCCTTCGGCTGCAAGATGCTGTTCAACGCCGTCAAGCTCAAGCCCGGCGTCACCATCAACGACGTCGAGCTCGCTCTGGGCGAGATGTGCAACGTCGTCAAGGAGACCTACGGCACCGAGACCGGCGGCTTCATCGCCGGCCAGGTATTCAAGTACGACGGCTTCGTGAGCCAGGAAGGCTCCATCAACTCGGTGAAGGAGCCGGATTACGACATCGCCATCGTGACCTATTGGGCGTCGTTCGAACAGCACGAAAAGTCCCATGCCGACGAAACCTTCAATCAGAAATTCAAGGCACTGACCGACCTGTGCAGCGACAGCACCGAGCTCGGCTTCAGCATGCTCTGGCAGGGCGTTCCCGAACACAAATAGAACCGGGCCGACGACCTGCCTGGCGGGCGGCGCGCGCCGCCCGTTTTCCTTTTTTGCGTAACCGGACCATTCGCGATGAAAGAACCCGACTCCCAAGCCCGCCTGATGAATTTCCCCGTCTCCTGGTTTGCGACGACCATGGGGATGAGCGGATTTGCCATCGCCTGGAGCCGGTTCGCCGCCTGGCAGAACTGGACCTACACCCCCGGCCCGGTGCTCATGGCCGTCGCTCTCGTCCTCTTTCTGCTGCTTGCCACAATCTACGGCATGAAGGCGCTGCGCCACCCGCACGCCGTCCTCGCCGAGTTCAACCATCCGGTGAAGCTCGCGTTCGTGCCGACCTTCTCGATCAGCCTGCTGCTGCTCGCCATCGGCTCTCTGCAACTCGCCCCCGCCTGGGCGTTCTGGCTGTGGGTGACCGGCACGGCGCTGCATCTGGCCGTCACGCTCTATGTCCTCTCGTCATGGATCCACCATTCCAGGTACGAAATCGCCCACCTCAACCCGGCGTGGTTCATCCCCGTCGTCGGCAATATCCTCGTCCCCATCGCCGGGGTGCACCTGGCCGCGCCGGGAATTTCCTGGTTCTTCTTCAGCACCGGGCTCTTCTTCTGGCCCGTCCTCACGGCGATCCTTTTCTACCGGCTGATCTTTCACGGCAGCCTGCCGGAGCGCTTCATGCCCACGCTGTTCATCTTCATCGCTCCGCCCGCGGTCGGCTTCATTTCCTGGCTCGCTCTCAACGGCGGCGTGATTGACGCCTTCGCGCGCGTGCTCTACGCCATTGCCCTGTTTTTCAGCCTGTTGCTGTTCGTCCAGTTCGGCTACTTCCGGCGGCTCAAATTCTTTCTTTCCTGGTGGGCCTATTCCTTCCCGCTCGCCGCCATGGCAATCGCCAGCGTGCGTCTTGCCGAGCAAACTGCAAGTCCCGAGCTCGCCATCCTCGCCAGCGCACTGATGGCCATCCTCACGGCGGTGATCGCCGTTCTGGTCGTGCGCACGGCGCTCGCCGTCGCGCGGCGCGAAGTCTGCGTCGAAGGCGCGTAGTCGTCATCCGTTGACCGACCGGCGCGGCGATCGGTCACATTGGCAAGCCGGCCGCGCGGCGCCACAATCCGCGCCGCGGCGTGAATTCGCCGTGACCTGCCATTTGTGTCATACGCCGAACCATGGACGGCCATTCCTGGCACGCGCAAGACCAGTTCGCGCGCAGGGGCGACACGCAAGTATCTGTTTATCAACGTTACTTTGTTTCTGGCACGTTGTGTGCTTAATAGTCTTCCACCCGTCACTGGAGCCCGATCATGAAGCAATTCCGGCACCCCTTGGCGCGAGAAATCGCCGCCGCACTGCTCGTCAAACTCGTCGTCATCGCCGGCCTTTACCTTGCGTTTTTCAGCGATCACGCCAGCAAGCCCGGTGACGCGGACGTGGCCCGCCATCTTTCGAATCCATCCCAACGCTAAGGAGGCATCATGCTCACCGACGAACTCGTCGACCTGTCCAGGCTGCAATTCGCGGTCACCGCGCTGTACCACTTCCTGTTCGTGCCGCTCACGCTCGGGCTGGCGTTCATCCTGGTGATCATGGAGCTGACCTACGTGATCACCGACCGTCCGATCTACAAGGACATGACGCGCTTTTGGGGCAAGCTCTTCGGCATCAACTTCGCGCTCGGGGTGACCACCGGCATCACCATGGAATTTCAGTTCGGCACCAACTGGGCGTATTACTCGCACTACGTCGGCGACATCTTCGGCGCGCCGCTGGCGATCGAAGGGCTGATGGCCTTCTTCCTCGAATCGACCTTCATCGGCCTGTTCTTCTTCGGCTGGGACAAGCTCAACAAGTGGCAGCACTTCATGGTCACGGTACTGATGGCGGTGGGTTCCAACCTGTCGGCGCTGTGGATTTTGATCGCCAACGGCTGGATGCAGAACCCGGTCGGCGCGGAGTTCTCCTACACCACCATGCGCATGGAGATGACCGATTTCTGGAAGATCGTGTTCAACCCGGACGCGCAGGCGAAGTTCGTGCACACCGTGTCGGCAGGCTATGTCACGGCGTCGCTCTTCGTCCTCGGCATTTCCAGCTACTACCTCCTGAAGGGCCGTGACCTCGATTTCGCGCGCCGCTCGTTCCGCATTGCCGCGGGATTCGGCTTTGCTTCCGCGCTGTCGGTGATCGTGCTCGGCGACGAGTCGGGCTACACCGTCGGCGAGGCGCAACAGACCAAGATGGCCGCCATCGAAGCCATGTGGCACACCGAGCCCGCGCCGGCCGCGTTCACGCTGTTCGCCCTTCCCAACGACACGGCACAGCGCAACGACTACGAGATCCGGATTCCCTACATGCTCGGCCTGATCGGCACGCGTTCGCTCAGCCAGACCCTGCCCGGCATCGCCGAAATCAAGGAGAAAAACCGCGAGCGGATCGAACGCGGCATCGTCGCCGTCGGCGCCCTGGAACGCCTGCGGCGCGACAAGAACGACTGGGAGGCGCGTTCGCTGTTCGACACCCACAAGGCCGATCTCGGATTCGGGCTGCTGCTCAAGAAATACACCGCAAACGTCGCCCAGGCGACGCCGGAGATGATCCAGCAGGCAGTGGACAGCACAATCCCGCGCGTCGCGCCGCTGTTCTGGAGTTTCCGCATCATGGTCGGCCTGGGTTTTCTGTTCCTGGTGCTCTTCAGCCTGGCGCTGTTCTATTCGATCAAGGGCAACTTCATCGAGAAGAAATGGCTTTTGCGCTGGGCCCTGTGGTTCATCCCCATGCCGTGGATCGCGGCCGAGCTGGGGTGGTTCGTCGCCGAATACGGACGCCAGCCCTGGACCATCTATGGCGTGCTGCCCACCCACCTCTCGGTCTCCAACCTCAGCGCCGCCAACATCTACGCCTCTCTGGCGGGTTTCATCGGTTTCTACACGCTGCTGCTGGTGATCGAGATGTACCTGATGGTGAAGTACGCGCGCCTCGGCCCTTCCAGCCTCGGCTCGGGGAAATATCACCATGAACATGCCGCTGGCGCGTTGCCGGCCGGCGCGCTGTCCGCAAAGCATTGAATTGAGGAGAAGACCATGCTCGATTACGAAACCCTGAAACTCGTCTGGTGGCTCCTGGTCGGCGTGCTGTTGGTCGGTTTCGCCATCATGGACGGCCACGACATGGGCGTCGGCACGCTGCTGCCCTTCGTCGGTCGCAACGACCTCGAACGGCGCGCGGTCATCAACACCGTCGCCCCGCACTGGGACGGCAACCAGGTGTGGTTCATCACCGCCGGCGGCGCAATTTTCGCTGCCTGGCCATTGATCTACGCCACCGCCTTCTCCGGCTTCTACTGGGCGATGATGGCCGCGCTCTGGGCGCTGTTCTTCCGCCCGGTCGGCTTCGACTACCGCTCCAAGATCCAGAACCCGACCTGGCGCAGCACCTGGGACTGGGGTCTCTTCATCGGTGGGGCGGTGCCGCCGATCATCTTCGGCGTCGCGTTCGGAAACCTTCTGCAAGGCGTGCCATTCCAGTTCAACGACACGCTGCAGTCGACGTATAGCGGAAGCTTCTGGCAGTTGCTCAACCCCTTCGCGCTGCTGGCCGGCGTTGTGAGCTTGGGCATGATTACCTTTCAGGGCGCGAACTATCTGATGATGCGAACCGAGGGCGACATCCAGCGCCGCGCACGCACCGCCAGCCTGATCTTTGGCGCGCTCACCCTCGTCAGCTTCGCCGCGGCGGGCTGGTGGGTCGCGCACGGGATCGACGGCTACGTCATCACCAGCACCGTCGATCCCAATGCGCTGCCCGACCCGCTCGACAAGACGGTCGCCCGCGAAGCCGGCGCGTGGATGCATAACTACGCGCACTATCCGTGGGCCAAGTGGGTGCCGATCACCGCCTTCATCGCGCTGGCCGCGGGGATGATTTTGGCGCGCGTCGGCCGCCCGGGGCTCGCTTTCATCGCGTCCAGCGTCGCCTGCGCCGGCATCATCGGCACCGCGGGCGTGTCGATGTTCCCGTTCCTCATGCCCTCGTCGCTCGACCCACGTTCCAGCCTCACCGTCTGGGACAGCGTCTCCTCGCAGCTCACGCTCGGGGTGATGCTGGGCGCGACCGTCATCTTCATGCCGCTGATCATCTTCTACACCTCGTGGGCCTACAAGGTGATGTGGGGCAAGGTCACCACGGAATACATCCGTGCCAACGACAAATCCGTTTACTGAACCAAGGAGACCGACATGTGGTATTTCGCCTGGATACTCGGCGTCACGATGGCCGTATTGCTCGCCTCGATGAGCGCAATGATGTGCGACGCCAAGGAATGCGCGCTCGACGAAGCGCGCAACAAGGCTGCGGACAACGAACAGCGGGGCTGATATCCGACTCGTGAACCCGGCCTGCGCCCGGCAGGCTGGCGGTTCCCTCGTCTTCTGAAACCCCACTCGCACGCATCCACTGGAGCTCCCATGAGCACACCCCATATCGTCATCCTCGGATCGGGATTCGCCGCGCTCACCGCGGTGCGCGAACTGCGCCGGCGCGACCGCCAGGCACGCATCACGCTCGTCGCCCCCAAGGCCGAGTTGATGTATTACCCCAGCCTGATCTGGGTGCCCTCGGGATTGCGGCGTGGTGCCGACCTCAACCTCGACGTGTCGGGCTTTCTGGCCGCGCACGATGTCGCCTTTCATGCCGGGCGCGTCACGGGCCTCGCCGATGGTGGCCGCACCGTGCTGACCGACAGCGGCACGCTCGCCAACGACGCGCTGCTGATCGCCAGCGGCGGCCGCTTCCTCAAGGCGCTGCCCGGCATCGAGCACGCCCTGACGATCTGCGAAGGCGCGCCCGCGGCCGAGGCGATCCGCGAACGGCTGGCGAACGTGACAGGCGGCACGATCGCCTTCGGCTTTGGCACCAACCCCAAGGAACAAAGCGCGATGCGCGGTGGCCCGATGTTCGAGCTGCTGTTCGGCATCGACACGCTGCTGCGCCGGCAGGGGCGCCGGGAGAAATTCAAACTGGTGTTTTTCAACGCCGCGAAGGAACCCGGCAAGCGTCTCGGCGACAAGGCGGTGGCCGGCCTGCTGCGCGAAATGGGCAAGCGCGACATCGCCACCCACCTCGGCCACAAGATCACCGGCTTCGAGGCCGACAAGATCAGGACCGAAGGCGGCGACGTACCCGCCGACCTGATCCTCTTCATGCCCGGCATGACGGGGCCCGCCTGGGCGGGCGACGCCGGCCTGCCGTTGTCCGACGGCGGTTTCTTCAAAGCCGATGCGCACTGCCAGGTGGCGGGCGCCGACAAGGTCTACGTCGCCGGCGACGCCGGCAGCTACCCCGGCCCCGACTGGCTGCCCAAGCAGGCGCACCTCGCCGACCTGCAGGCCAAGGCGGCGGCCGAGAACCTGCTGCGCGCACTCGACGGCAAGCCGCCCTCGGCGCAATTCAAGCCCGAACTCATCTGCATCGTCGACACCCTCGATCGCGGCATCCTGGTCTATCGCGACGAGAAGCGCGCCCTGATCCTGCCACCGTGCCGTCTCTTCCATTGGGCCAAGCGCTTTTTCGAATGGCACTACCTGCGGCCCTATCGCAAGGCCGGGCGCACATGAGCAGCGGGCTCGACAACGGCTGGACGCGCGCTGTCTCGCTGTTCGCAGCGCTTACCCTGATGCTGCTCGTCACCCTGTTGCCGCGCGGCCTGACCGTCGCCGACGGCAGCCCGATCGGCCACGGGGTACTGATGCTGATCATGTGGGGGCTCTCTGCCGGCTTCGTGTACGGCGTCGGCTTCATTCCCCGCAACGGCCTCCTGCGCGTGCTGCTCGGTCCCATTGCCGCCTGGTGCGGAATGGGCGTGGGTTTTTTCTTCTACATCCAGCATTTCATGAGGTGATACCGTGAACGCAACGCATCTGACAGAACGCGCTCCCTACACGCGTATCGGCGGCGACGCCGGTATTCGCAAGCTCGTCGACCGCTTCTATGCCCTGATGGATGAACTGCCCGAGGCCTACGCCGCGCGCAAGATCCATCCGGCCGACCTCACCGAATCCGCCAACAAGCTGTTCGATTTTCTTTCCGGCTGGCTGGGCGGTCCGCAGCGCTACATCGAGAAGCACGGCCATCCCATGCTGCGGCGCCGCCACTTCCCGTATGCGATCGGCCCGCAGGAACGCGACGAGTGGTTGCTGTGCATGCGGCTGGCGCTGGAGGAAACGGTGGAGGACGCCGCTCTCAGGGAGGATTTGTTCGGCAAGTTTGCCCAGCTTGGCGAACACATGCGCAACCAGGGCGCGTCAACGCACGCCTGTGGACACGAAGCCGCCTCGGGAATGGGCGCGGCACATCACGTCGCGCCTTCTGGCAGCCTGTCGCGAGCCTCAACCGAGGCCCGCGGCGGGCACGATCACCCCGACCGGCAGGACATTCGCTGAGTGTGCCTGCTCTTACCAACCGCAACCGAGAAGGATGTCTCATGAAACAAACCATGCTGCAGGAAAAATATCCGGTCTTCATCGCCGAGATCGACAAGGCCGAAACCCCCTACCAAAGCGTCGATGAGGTGGTGGGCTACCTCAAGGACAAAATCGCCAGCAATCCCAAGGTGAAGTTCATCGGCGTGTTCGATCACTATGAGCACACCAAGCGCATCGAAGGCGAGATCAACCCCGAGATCAAGGCCGCAGTGGATGTGATCTTCTGCTTCGGCTTTGCCCTGCCCAACCCCCAGGTACTGGCGGTGCGCCCCCGTTCCATCGGCGTGGCGGACATGGGCAACAAATTCGTGGTGAGCTTCCTGGAGGCACCGATGAAACCCGCGAACGAAGCCATGGAAGCCTGGGTCAAGGGGCTGCGCGACACGGTTTGAGCCTTGCGCATCCCGTTCCGCCCTGGGCCTTCCGCCCATTCGCGGAACGGCTGAAACAGGGTGAAATTTACTTGGATAAAGCCCACCATGGCACACATCGTCATCCTCGGCGCCGGCACGGGCGGCACGCCCGCAGCCTACGAAATGCGCGCCCGCCTCGACAAGTCGCACACCGTCACCCTGATCAACGCATCGGACACCTTCCAGTTCGTGCCCTCGAACCCCTGGGTCGCACTGGGCTGGCGCGCGGCGCGCGAGACCACGTTCAAGCTGCGCCCCTACCTGGAAAAGAAGGGCATTCACTTCATCGCCCAGCGCGCCGACACCCTCGACGCGGCCAACAGCCGGATTCAACTGGCCAACGGCGACGTCGTCGACTACGACTACCTGGTGATCGCCACCGGCCCCCGCCTCGCCTTCGACCTGGTGCCCGGCGCGGGGCCGGAGGGCGGCCACACGGAATCGGTGTGCACGGTGGAACATGCCGAGCGCGCACATGAACACTATCTGGAATTCCTGAAAAACCCGGGCCCGGTGGTGATCGGCGCGCTGCCCGGCGCGTCGTGCTTCGGGCCTGCCTACGAATACGCGATGGCGCTGGAAACCGATCTGCGCCGCCGCAAGCTGCGCCACAAGGTGCCGATCACCTACGTCTCGTCCGAACCCTACGTCGGGCACCTCGGGCTGGGTGGCGTGGGCGACTCGAAGGGCCTGCTGGAAGCCGAATTCCGCCAACGCCACATCAAGTGGATCACCAACGCGAAAACGACCCGGGTCGAAGCGGGGAAAATGCATGTCGAAGAAGTCGACGACTTTGGCGAGAAGCTGCGCGAGCATGTGATCGACTTCCGTTTCGCCATGATGCTGCCGCCGTTCCGCGGCGTGAAGGCCGTTGCCGAGGTGGACGGCCTGTGCGACCCCGGCGGCTTCGTGATCGTCGACGAGTACCAGCGCAGCCCCCGATACCCCAACATCTATGCCGCAGGCGTGTGCATCGCGATCCCGCCCGTCGAGCAGACGCCGGTTGCCACCGGCACACCCAAGACCGGCTATATGATCGAGTCGATGGTCACCGCCATCGTCCACAACATCGAAGAAGAGATCGCAGGCAAGCCCCCCAGCCACACCGGGACCTGGAGCACGATCTGTTTGGCCGACATGGGCGATACCGGTGCGGCCTTCGTGGCGATCCCGCAGATCCCGCCGCGCAACGTCACCTGGGCGCGAAAAGGCAAATGGGTGCACCTGGCCAAGGTGGCGTTCGAAAAGTACTTCATGCGCAAGATGAAAACCGGCAATTCCGAGCCCCTGTACGAAAAGTACGTGCTGAGGGCGCTGGGGATCAAGCGCCTGAACTGAACGCTCAGGCCAAGGGGAGGGTCCGCGCAAACCGCGCGCTGACCGGATCCGGCGGAAAACGTGGCCTGGGCGCGGGCTTTGGCTTTGCGCACCGCGCCCTGCGCGTCGTCGCCGGTCCCCTCATGGCCTGGCCGCTCATGGCGATCGGCTATACCATCTTCGCCGTGCATTTTCTTGGAGACTGACCATGCAAACCCACTACGCGCGCATCGGCGGTGACGCCACGCTCAGAGCGCTCACCCGCCGCTTTTACGAAATCATGGACGAACTGCCCGAGGCCTACGGCATTCGCAAGCTGCACGCCGAAGACCTCGGCAACTCGGAACAGAAGCTATTCGAATTCCTGTCCGGCTGGATGGGCGGGCCGCAACGCTACGTCGAAAAATACGGCCACCCGATGCTGCGCCGCCGTCATCTGCCTTTCGCCATCGGGCGCGCCGAGCGCGATCAGTGGCTGCTCTGCATGAAACAGGCGCTCGACGAGGTGGTTGCCGACCCGGCGCTGCGCGCCGAACTCTACGCCGCCTTTTTCAAGGTTGCAGACCACATGCGCAATGAGGACGAGCGGCCGGCCCATCCGGGCGAGTCCGTCGCCGCATAAGAAAACACCATCACCCGGTGCACCGCTCCGGGCGCTGGTACCGGCAAACCAGCATATCGCTACAGGGGATGATGCGCCTGGCGTCGCCGGGGTCAGTGACTGGAATCGAACTGCGCCTGGATCGACTCCAGCGCCTCCTTGAGGGTTTCTTCGGGCAGGCCGTTGAGCTGTTCGGCCAGAAGTTCCGCTGCATCGATCGTGCCGACGTCGTCCGGCAGCGAATCGGTATCCAGGTTGGCGACGAACACCGCGGCCGCGCCCGAAACCTGCAACAACTGCCGCCGTTCCTGCATCAGGATTTCGATTTCCTCGCGCAGCAATTGGGCTTCGTCTTTCTTGATGCTGTGTACGGTCATTCGCGTCTCCTCGGCATGGCTCATGCAAACAGGGTCAAGACACCGGTGTATCCGTAGAGCCGGTTGTGCGAAATCTCGCCGTTGGCGAAAAACCCGACCAGCGGAAAATCGCCCAGTGTCTCGCGTATCAATTCCAGCTCGCGGTCGGGCACGCCAAACAGGTTCTGCCCCCGGCCCAGGCAGGAATAATACACGCCGCCGCGTATCGGCGCGGCGAGCTGGCGGCCGACGGCATCGAGCATGCGCCGCATGTCGGCTTCGGCGCTTTGCGCATCACGCCGGCAGAACAGGATCTCGTCCCCCGCATCCACCGTGTCGCCGATCGCGATGAGCTGATGCTGGGGGTCGACGCCGATGATATTGCGCACCAGATAGTCGCCGGTGTCCGAACCCTCGACCGGCAGGCCGACGAAAATGTACCCCGCGGCACGCCGCAGGTCGCGCGCCAACACTTCGCCGATCTCGTCCTTCATCACCTCCAGCGCCGGACGATGGTCGAGACCGGCGATGATGTTGCGCCGTGCCTCCGTGACGCGGTGCCGCGGACCGAGCGGCGAGACCCCCTGCGTCAGCCGGGTCGCCACGCGCACGCGCGCCGTGAACGTCACCCCGGCCATGCCCTGCGAGCCCACCGTATCGGCGATCTGTGGCATCTCGCCGCGTGAGCTCGACAGCCCGCCCACCACGAATCCGCTGGCGACACGCCCGGCAAGCGCCTCGATCATGTCGGGCACGTGCGCATTGCGCGGGTCGCCGTGGACGATCGCGAAGTAGGCATCGGACCAATCCAGCCGATCGAGATCCTGCGGCGTGCGCAGCAGGGGCAAGACGCGAAAGTCCGCCGCGCCGAATTCGCCCAGCATGAGCGCCATCGCCGGCGTATCGAGATACTCGACCCCGGTCGCGCACACCCCCACGCCCACCGTGCCAACCCAGTGGGCGATACCGGTCGCCCCCTTGAAGAAATCCAGGATCGCTTCCGCATCGCTCGCAAACGCGTCGGCGAGATAGAGAAAGCCGAGGCTCGCCGCGCGCGGGATCGCGCCGAGCTGTGCCATGCAGGCCTGCGCCGCCGTCGTCCAGTCGGGGTGGCTCGCGTGCGCGTATTTGAAGGGCATGGTCATAGACTGTTCGTGGCCGGGTCAGCGATACTATTCCAAAACCTGGCAGCCCGCGCAAAATCCCGTGCCCGATCATCCCGACCTCTATCCCCCCATCGAACCCAATGCCAGCGGCTTTCTCGAAGCCGGGCCGCTGCACCGCATCTACTGGGAAGAAAGCGGCAATCCGCGGGGTCTGCCGGTGGTCTTTCTGCACGGCGGACCAGGGACCGGCACCTCGCCGGTGCAGCGGCGTTTTTTCGATCCCGCCCGCTATCGCATCGTGCTCTTCGATCAGCGGGGTTGCGGGCGTTCGACGCCCCACGGCGAACTCCTCGACAACACGACAGGCCACCTCGTTGCCGATATGGAACTGCTGCGTTCCACGCTCGGCATTTCGCAATGGCTGGTGTTCGGCGGCTCCTGGGGCTCGACGCTGGCGCTCGCCTACGGCGAGGCGCACCCCGAGCGCTGCCTGGGGTTCATCCTGCGCGGGATATTCCTCTGCCGGCAAAGCGAAATCGAGTGGTTTCTCTACGGTATCCGCGCCCTGTTTCCGGAAGCGCAACGCGCCTTCGCCGAATTCATCCCGCCCGGCGAACGCCATGATCTGCTCAACGCCTATCACCGCCGTCTCGTCGACGCGGATCCTGCAGTGCATCTGCCGGCGGCACGCGCCTGGGCGCGCTTCGAAGCCTCCTGCTCGACCCTGGTTCCCAATCCGCAGCTCGTCGAAACGTTCTGCAGCGACCACACCGCGCTCACCCTCGCCCGCATCGAGGCGCACTATTTCGTGCATCGCATCTTCCTGCCCGACAACCATCTCCTCGACCGGCTGCCGTCCGTCAGCGCGCTGCCCGCAACCATCGTGCAGGGCCGTTACGACGCCGTCTGTCCGATCGTCACCGCGGACACCCTGGTGCGCGCCTGGCCAGCGGCGGCCTATACCGTCATCGACGCCGCCGGGCATTCGGCCTTCGAACCGGGTATCCGCCGCGCACTGGTCGCCGCCACCGACGCCTTCGCAAGGACCGTTTACGCATGAAACTCTCGCCTTTCGTCTTCGACGCCAGCGCCGAAAACTTCAACCGCCTGGTTCTGGAAAACTCCCACAAAGGCCCGGTGCTGGTGCACTTCTGGACACCCAAGGCCGGCCCCTGCATGCGCCTCATGCCGCGCCTCGTGAAGCTCGCCACCGCCTATGGCGGCAAGTTCCTGCTGGTCATGGCCAATACCGACGAGCTGCCGGCGCTCGCGCGCCGCTTTGCAGTGACCTCGGTGCCCACCGTGAAGGTGTTCCTGCGCGGCGAGGTGATCCACACCATCCACGGCGCCGAGCCCGATAGCACGTTTCGCGCCGTACTCGACCGTTATATCGCCAGCGACGCCAACCGTGTCCACGCCAAAGGACTGGCCACCTGGCAGGCCGGGCAGCGCGAGGAAGCCCGCCGCCTGCTGGCCAACGCCGCCCTCCTCGACCCGGACAACAGCGAGATCCCGCGCGACCTGGCCAAACTCCTGTGGGCGGATGGCGAAGGTGACAAGGCCCTGGCGCTGCTCGACAGCCTCCCGGAAAACCTGCGGCGCCAACCCGAAATCGCGCATCTTCATGCCCATCTCTCGCTCGCCGAGACCGCGCGGCACGCGCCGCCCGCGCAAGCATTGCAGTCACACCTCACGGACCACCCGGACGATCTGGACGCGCGCTATCGGCTCGCCGCCGTGCGGCTGGCGGAGGACGACTATGCCAGCGCCATGACCGAACTGCTCGCCATCGCCCGCGCCGACCGCGGCTTTCGCGACGACATCGGAAAAAGGAGCCTCGTCGCGCTCTTCGATCTTTTGGGCAGCGCACATCCGCTCACCCGGCAATTTCGCCAGGCGTTGTCCGAAGTCCTGTGAGCCTTGCGCATCCCGCCTTCGATCCCTACCGGGCATTGATCGCCGCGCTGGACCTGGCGCACGGCCCGCCGCCGATCGCCCGGCTCGATGCGCTGTCCGGGCAGCTCGGCTGTGTGAACGCGCGCGGCCTGCCGGTGCGGTTCGTCGCCAGCGAGCGGCCCCTGTCCGCGCGCGACTACGAAACCGGCATTTTCGATACCGGCACCGTCCCGACGCGCGCCGGAAACTGGCACGACGTGTTCAACGCGCTCGTCTGGCTGCGCTTTCCGGCCACCAAGGCGGCGATCAACGCCGCGCACGTCGCCGCTCTGCCCGGCAGCGACGGCGCGCGGCGCGGGCCGCGACGCGACGCGCTGACCGTGCTCGACGAAAGCGGCGTCGTGGTCACGGCCGGCGATGCGGCGCTCACGGCGCTGCTCGCAGCGCGCCAATGGCATACGCTGTTCTGGGAACGCCGTGCCCAGGTCGCCGCGACCCTGCACGCCATCGTCATCGGCCACGCGCTGCTCGAAAAAGCGCTCGATCCCTATCCCGCGATGACCGGCAAGTGCCTCGTCATCGATGGCACGGCGCACGACGAGACCATCGCGGCGCATATCGGCGACATTCGTTCCCCGGCGCAGCTCCTGCCGCTGCCCGTCCAGGGGCTTCCCGGCTGGGACGCCGCCAATTCGCACCCCGGCTATTACGCCAACCGTGAGGTCTTCAGGCCCTGAACACGGGCGCGCCAAAGAAATGGGCTTTATGCCCGGCAAAATATTCTTGACTGGACACCGCCAGACCTTGGCGCCAGCATAGAAAAACCATTCCTAACCGAGGACCCCAGATGCCCACCCAATACGCCCGCCTCCCCGTCCATCATTTCGATTCGTCGGTCAATCTGATGCGCCCGAGTTGCGTACTGCCGGAACGGGTCACGCTCGAGAACCCCGCGCTCGATTCGATGACCGACTTCACCCGTGCGACGGCCTTCATCGCCACGCTGGGCGATACCATCAGGCAGGCCGAAGAACGCATGAAGCGGCGCAAGGTACGCCTGCTGTTCGTGATGAACGACCAGGATCAAATTGCAGGGCTGGTGACGAGTACCGACATCCAAGGCGAAAAACCCATGCAGCTCGTGCATGCGCGCGGCATCCGACGCGACGAAGTGCTGGTTTCCGACATCATGACGCCGCTCACGCAGCTCGAAGCGGTCAACTTCGAGGATCTCAGGAAGGCCAAGGTCGGCCACGTGCTGGAAACGCTGAAGGCGAGCGGCCGCCAGCATGCGCTGGTGGTCGAGACCGTGGCGGGGCAAACCTTCGTGCGCGGCCTCCTGTCGCTGTCCATGCTCACCAAGCAGCTGGGCATCAACGTCGTGACAGCGGAGGTCGCGCAGACCTTCGCCGCGATTCAGTCGCGCCTGGCCGGGGAATGAGCGCACACCGCGTCGAAGATTTCGCGCTCCGTGCCCGCCGCATTCCACTGTGCCTGACGCGGATGCCACGCCTGATAGTCGATCAGCGCGTCGCCATCGGAAAACACGCTCACTGACAGGGTAGCGAGCCGGCCCGCCGCGCAGTCGGCGACGCGTTTCAGTTGCAACTCGCGGATCGGACGCAGGCTTCCGGCTGCGAGACGCTCACGGCGCACGACGCGTTTTTCGCGGAACCACACCTGCCCCGCCTCGCGGCGCAGGGTCGCGATATCCACGGCGACCAGCTCGTCCGCCCCTTGGCCGACGGTCAGCCAGGTTTCCGACCAGGCCGCTTGCGCGACCAGCGCCCATCCCGGCAGCAGCCACCACAGCCACTTCACGCGTCGCTGCCGGCCTCGGCAAGCCATGTTTCAGCGGCGTTGGCGTCGTCGAACAGGCGGATATCGGCCGACATGAACAGGCGGTTCACCCACAGGCTCCAGGCGACCCACTGGTCGCCGGTGACGATCGCGATGCGGCCGAAGTCGTTCTTGTGTTCGCGCGAGAACCTGATTTCCTCCCAGGCCACATCGACGCTGTAGTCGATCATGTCGGTCAGGTCGATGAGCACGTTGACGCGCCCCTTGAACTGGATACCGTACGTGACGGCCTGTTCGAATTCGCGAAAATCGGCCAGCGTGAACTGGCCGATGACGGTCGCGGAAATGAGGTTGTCCTTGACGGCGATACTGATCATGGCGGCTTCCTTTCGTCGATGGCCCGACTATAGCGGATTCGCCGCAGGCGGCGAAGACGCGCGTACCGCCACCACGCCCGCCAGCACGATCAGCGCGATCCCCGCCCAGGCGGCAGGTGGCAGGCGTTCATCGAACAGCGCGACCCCATAGACCGCGGCAAAAGCCACCGTCGAATAGGCGAGTGCGCCGACCGTGAGCGTGCGGCCGCGGTGGTAGGCGCGCGTCAGCGCCAGTTGCGCCAGCGTTGCCGTGAGACCGATGGCGAACAGCTCGGGAAGGTCGCGCAAGCGTGGCGCGTGCCAGGTCGATGCAAGCATCCAGACGAACCCCAGAACCGTGGACAGCAAGGTGAAGTAGAACACCACCCGCCACTCGGGCTCACCCAGGCGGCCGAGGCGCCTCACGTTGAGGTAGGCGAGCGCCGCCAGAAAGCCCGACGCCAGCCCGGCCGCCGCCGGGAGCGCGTCCCGGCCGTCGAGCACGGGACGCAGCAACAGCACGACGCCGGCGAAACCGACCGCCACCGCAGCGAGCAGACCACGGCCGTGACGCTCGCCCAGGCCGTAGGCGGTCAGGCCGGCCAGAAAAAGCGGTGCGGTGTAATTGAGCGTCACGGCGGCCGCGAGCGGCAGTCGCCCGATCGCATGAAAGAACAGCAGCAGCGCGAAAAAACCCGCCAGACCGCGCCAGAGGTGCGCGGCGACATGGCGCGTTGCAAACGGCGCGAGCGTCCGGCCGGTGCGGAGCGCGACCACGAGCCAGATCGACACCAAGCCGAAAATCGACCGGTAGAACACCAGTTCCGCGCTCGAAAAGCGCAGCGCCGCGAGCTTCACCAGAACCCCCATGGCGGCGAACAAGGCAGCCGCAACGACCATCCAGCCGGCGCTCATCGCTGGCGCAACACGGACGACGGACGACGCCCGCCGTGCGGACTCATTTCAACCGCGGTTCGATCTCGCGCCGCAGGAATTCGTGGAAATGCAGCATGCCGTCTTCCAACGGCGACTGATACGGACCGGTCTCGGAGATACCCTGCCGGTAGAGCGCCCGCCGCCCCTCGTGCATGCGCAGGCAGATGTCCTCGTCCTCGACTGCGGTCTCGTTGTACGCGGCCTGCTCGGCCTCGACGAACGCGCGCTCGAAGAGCGCGATGTCCTCGGGGTAATAAAACTCGACCACGTTCATGCACGACTCGATCCCGGTCGGCACGATCGACGAGACGACGAGCACGTGGGGATACCACTCGACCATCAGCCCCGGGTAATAGGTCAGCCAGATCGCACCGTGTTCCGGCACGCGGCCGTTGCGGTAGGCGAGCAGCTGTTGCTGCCAGTTCTCGTACACCGGGGATCCGGCGCGTGTGAGACCGTTGTTGACGCCAACCGTCTGGACCGACCACCAGTCGCCGAACTCCCACTTGAGGTCGTCGCAGGTGACGAAATGCCCCAGCCCCGGGTGTGCCGGTGCGACGTGATAATCCTCCAGATACACCTCGATGAACGTCTTCCAGTTGCAGGCGTAGTGCGTGACATCGACCCGATCGAGCATGAAGCCGGAAAAATCCAGCTCGCGCGCGGCCCGCATGGTTGCGAGATCGGCGCCGACGTCGCGCTCGCCGGCAAACAGGAGACCCTGCCATTCCTGCAGGCCGGTACGATTGAGATTCAGACACGGGTTGCCGGGAAATTCCGGCGCGCCCAGCAGTTTTCCCCGGGCGTCGTAGGTCCAGCGATGGATCGGGCAGACGATGGCATTGCTGTGCAGCTTGCCGCGTCCGCGCAGCATGATCGCCTGGCGGTGGCGGCAGACGTTCGACAGCAGCTCGATGCCGCGTCCGTCGTTCACCAGCATCTTCGCGCCGTCGAATTTTTCCAGCACATGGAAATCGCCCGCATCGGGGACCATCAGCCGATGGCCGGCATAATTCGGCCCGCGCCTGAAGAGATACTCCATTTCCAGCGCGTAGACCGCCGGATCGAAATACCAGGAAACGGGAAGTTGGGGGGTGACAAGCGACAAGGCGCTTGATTCGGCAAGATCGCTCATGGCGGAACCCTACTCAAAACCAAGGCCCCGCGAGGGGCAGAATTTAAGCCACCGGATTTACGGATGAACACCCCGTCCTTTCGACAGGGCAAGCGGCGGATTCTAGCACGTCCGGTGAATGCTGCGCACCCACGATGGCGCCGAATTTGTTAAAGTAGAGGACTTTTTCATGCCCGCCCCGACACATGGCAAGACCGCGCGCCTCGCATCCACCGAAAGACTACGAATCCGCCGTCGAAGAACTCGAAGCCATCGTACGGGAAATGGAGTCCGGGCTACTCGGCCTGGAAGCGTCGCTCGGCGCCTACAAGCGCGGCGCCGAACTGCTGCAGTATTGCCGCGCCAAGCTTGCCGACGCCGAGCAGCAGGTCAAGATCCTGGAAAACGGCGTCCTCAAGCCCTTTACCCAAGCCCCCGAAAACGATGACGCCACCAGCGAATGACTTCCCGGCATGGGTCTTTGCCTGCCAGCAGCGTATCGAAACCCTGCTCGACGCCATCCTCCCGCCTGCCAGCGTCGCACCGCAGCGTCTGCATGAAGCCATGCGCTACACGGTGCTCGGCGGCGGCAAGCGGGTGCGCCCGCTGCTTGCCTTTGCTGCGGCCGAGGTCAGCGGCGCGCCGCTCGAACGCGTCCAGTATGCCGCGGCCGCCGTCGAACTCGTGCATGTGTATTCCCTCGTCCACGACGACCTGCCGGCCATGGACGACGATGACCTGCGTCGCGGCAAGCCCACCGTGCACGTCGAATACGACGAGGCCACCGCCATCCTGGTCGGCGACGCGCTACAGAGCCTGGCATTCGAGGTGCTGGCGCGCCACGACGTCGCTGAGACGCCACGTATCCAACTCGACATGCTCGGCCGCCTCGCGCAAGCCGCCGGCTCGCGTGGCATGGCCGGCGGACAGGCGATCGACCTCGACAGCACCGGCAAGACGCTCGAGCTTGCTGAACTGGAATTCATGCACATCCACAAGACCGGGGCGCTGATCCGCGCTGCGACGCTGCTCGGAGCGCAGTGCGGCACGCTCGACGCCGACACCCAGGCACGCCTCGATCATTACGCGAAATCCATCGGCCTGGCCTTTCAGGTCATCGACGACGTCCTCGACGCCGAAGCGCCGAGCGCGACCCTGGGCAAGACTGCCGGGAAGGATGCGGCGCACCGCAAGCCGACCTATGTCTCGCTGATGGATATCGGTGCCGCCCGCGAACTCGCCAACCGGCTGCGCCAGGACGCACACGACGCGCTCGAGGGCCTGCCGAACAGCACGCACCTGCATCAACTCGCCGACTTCGTGGTCGAACGGAATTTCTGACATGCCGTATTCCCTGCTGGAGCGCATCGACACGCCGGCCCAACTGCGCGCCCTCGCGCCAACCGACCTGCCGCGTCTGGCCGACGAGCTGCGCGCCTTCCTGATCGAGACGGTATCGGCAACCGGCGGTCACCTGGCGTCCAATCTGGGCACGATCGAGCTGACCATTGCGCTGCACTACGTCTACGACACGCCGGACGACCGCATCGTCTGGGACGTCGGCCACCAGACCTACAGCCACAAGATTCTCACCGGCCGCCGCGAGGCGATGCGCACGCTGCGCCAGTACGGCGGTATCGCCGGTTTCCCGCGCCGCGCCGAGAGCCCTTATGACGCCTTTGGCACCGGCCATTCGAGCACCTCGATTTCGGCGGCACTGGGAATGGCCGAAGCCTTTCATCAGACCGGCTCCAGGCAACGCGCGGTGGCCGTCATCGGCGATGGCGCAATGACCGCAGGCATGGCTTTCGAAGCGCTCAACAACGCCGGTGCCACCGACCTGCCACTGCTCGTCGTCCTCAACGACAACGACATGTCGATCTCGCCCAACGTCGGTGCGCTCAACAACTACCTCGCACGCCTGATGTCCGGCCGCTTCTATGCCGCCGCGCGCCGCGCCGGGGAAAAGGTCCTCTCCGCGGTGCCGCCCATCAAGGAGCTGGCCCGTCGCGCCGAAGAGCACATGAAGGGCATGGTCATGCCCGGAACGCTTTTCGAGGAATTCGGCTTCAACTACATCGGCCCGATCGACGGCCATGACCTCACCGCGCTCATCGACACGCTGAAGAACCTGAAGGCCCTGGAGGGCCCGCAGTTCCTCCACGTCGTCACCAAGAAAGGCAAAGGCTATCCCGCAGCCGAGGAGAACCCCTGCCTGTACCACGGGGTAGCCAAATTCGACTCCGCCCAGGGCATCGCCGAACAACCCGCGAGCCGTCCGACCTACACCCAGATTTTCGGCGACTGGCTGTGCGACATGGCCGCGCTCGACCCGCGTCTGGTCGCCATTACTCCGGCCATGCGCGAAGGCTCGGGGCTGGTCCGGTTTTCCGAGGCTTTTCCGGAGCGCTACTTCGATGTCGGCATCGCCGAGCAGCATGCGCTCACCTTCGCCGCCGGCCTGGCCTGCGAGGGCATGAAGCCCGTCGTCGCGATCTACTCCACTTTCCTGCAGCGCGCCTACGACCAGTTCATCCACGACATCGCTCTGCAGAACCTGCCCGTCATGCTGGCAATCGACCGCGCCGGCCTGGTCGGCGCCGACGGCCCCACGCACGCCGGGAGCTTCGACTTGAGCTATCTGCGCGCAATCCCCAACTGCCTCATCGCCACTCCGTCGGACGAGGACGAATGCCGCCGGCTGCTCAGCACCGCCTTTCTGCACGAAGGCCCATCCGCCGTTCGTTACCCCCGTGGCTGCGGCCCGGGCGCGCCCCTCGCCGCCGACCTGGGCGCGCTCGAAGTCGGCCGCGGCGTGATTCGCCGTACCGGCCGCGACATCGCATTCATCGCGTTCGGCAGCATGGTCGCACCGGCGCTGGAAGCCGCTCGCACGCTCGACGCCACGGTTGCCGACATGCGCTTTGTCAAACCCCTCGACGTCACCCTCTTGCGGCAACTCGCGGAAAACCACGCGCTGCTCATCACGGTCGAGGAAAATGTCATTTCCGGCGGTGCCGGATCGGCCTGCGCGGAGGCGCTGACAGCGCTCGGCGTCACCGCGCGGATCCATCACCTCGGCCTGCCGGACCGCTTCATCGAACACGGCGACCCCGCGCGCCTCCTCGCCGAATGTGGTCTCGACGCGGCCGCCCTCATCAAGGTTGCGGCACACCTGCATGGCGACGCGACGCGCCCGATCGGGAACATCATTCCCTAGCAGTTTACTCAGGTATTATTGCGGTTTATACTGAGTCTAAACCGTCCTTTCGGAGAAAACCATGAACCAAGTCTGCGACACCGGCGTTTGCATGCCCGACGTGCAAAGCTCGGCCGATACCCGCCAGATCGCCATCAACAAAGTCGGCATCAAGAGCATCCGCCATCCGGTGCGCGTCGCCGACAAGAGTGCGGGCGTGCAGCACACCGTCGCGCACTTCAACATGTACGTGTACCTGCCGCACAACTTCAAGGGCACGCACATGTCGCGTTTCGTGGAGATTCTCAATACCCGCGAGCGCGAAATTTCCATCGAGAACTTCGAAGACATGCTGCGGCAGATGGTCGAGCGACTCGAAGCCGAGTCGGGCTATATCGAGATGACGTTCCCCTACTTCATCAACAAGGCCGCGCCGGTCTCCGGCGTGCAAAGCCTGATGGACTACGACGTGACCTTCATCGGCGCCATCGAAAAGGGGGTCTATCAGCACACCACGCGCGTCGTCGTCCCGGTGACCAGTCTTTGCCCCTGCTCCAAGAAGATATCCGACTACGGCGCGCACAACCAACGCTCTCACGTGACCGTGACAGCGCGCACCAACGGCTTCCTGTGGATCGAAGACCTCGTCCGCAAGGTCGAGGAGCAGGCCTCGTGCGAGCTTTACGGATTGCTGAAACGCCCGGACGAGAAATACGTCACGGAGCGCGCCTACGACAATCCCAAGTTCGTCGAGGACATCGTGCGTGACGTCGCCGCCGCCATGAACGCCGAGCCCCTCATCGACGCCTACGTGGTCGAGGCCGAAAACTTCGAATCGATCCACAACCATAGCGCCTATGCGCTCATCGAGCGCGACAAGCGGCAATGATGCCGACGCTATACATTTAGGGGAATTTGTATTTCCGCCCGAATAAAAAACCCCCATCGTTGTGATGGGGGTTTTTGTTGGGAGTCTGACGATGACCTACTTTCGCAGAGGCAGTCTCTACTATCATTGGCG
>Ga0272446_1001311_pt1 | contig 36375 bp, 32 predicted proteins | sample YNPCB0061_FD_194587 | JGI IMG/M metagenome (GOLD analysis project Ga0272446, IMG submission 194587) | Hot spring microbial mat communities from Yellowstone National Park, WY, United States - YNP-CB-006-1 | ecosystem: Environmental > Aquatic > Thermal springs > Hot (42-90C) > Sediment | place...
ATTTCAGGTAATTGGCGTGATACACCACGCCGAGCGCGTCGGTATCTTCGTAATATACTTTGCAAGTCAGGCGGTGTTCCACAACCATGTCCTAGCCATCATCCGGTGCATACCCGGTCATCTCGATATACCCGCGGCCCGTGGCGCTACCTTCAATCACGACCGCGCCTTCCCAGTAGACGACCGTCACCGGCAGTTCCTGGTTGGCCAGCAGCGGCGTCACTGTCACGTCAATCGCTTCGGACGGCACACGCAACCGCCAGCGCGCAGGGTAGGTCACCCCACTGCGCGGGCTCGTCCATCCATCGAGCGGCTCAACCAGCACCTCGTCGCGGCTCAGGCGACGGGCGCCGCCGTTCGCGTCAACCAGGACGCCCTTGCTGTAAGGATCAATACTGCCATCGTCCAGCCGCAGGCGGTAGAACATCAGGTCGCGCCCATCGTCAAACTGGAGCGCAAACCAGTCCCAGCCGACCTGCGCGGAACCAAGGGCGCTGGTGCTCCACTCACGATCCATCCAGCTCAACCCGGCGACCTGGTATTGCACATCACCAACACGCACCACACCGGTCGTCGGCATGCGGGTGAAGGAATAGTAGTATGATGCGTTGCCGGCGTCGGCACTCTTCTGGCTCACACCACGATCGCCCTGCAGCACAGGTGGCTTCCCTGCGGTCAAGGTCAGGTCAATCGCCACGTCGCCCTCCGCCGCGCGCACGCGCATCGGCATCCCGTCGGATCCCAGGCCTTCGACGCTCCAGTTCTCCAGCCAGACGCGGAATGGTTCGCCCTGCGAGCCGGCCAGCCCTGCCGCACCGCGGCTAAAACGTTCAAAAGCGTAGAACGTACCGGATGCCGCGTCGCTCAGGGCGAAATGTGCCATGTAGATGCTGCTGGTCGCCCATCCAGACGGGCGTGCAGGGGCAGCAGGCGCCAGTCCACTGCGAAAAAGCGTGAACTGAAATCCAAACCGCCGGCCATCGCTGGAACTGAGGTTTCCCGTGTAATACCACCACTCGATGGCATATTCCGGGTGCGGGCCATGATCGTCTGGAAAGACGAACGGCCGCGGGATGGTAACGCGCGCAAAGCCGGCAGCGTCACCCCCGGCCATGGCCTCAGCGACGGTAAGACGCGCGCGCGGCTCGGAAACCGGCGCACTGCATGCAACAAGGCCGGCCATGACGAGCATGACGCATGCGATCGTTTTCAGTACCGAAACACACTTCATGTCTGCCGGACGCAGGCTTACGCCGTTGTCTCCACAATATCCTCCTCGGCCCGTTCGCGCGTCGAACCGATCGAGAAATACTTTGCCTCAGGGTGATGCACCACAATCGCCGCGGTACTCTGCTCTGGCACCAGTTGCCACGCCTCGGTCAGCGACACGCCGATCTGATCGGCCGGCAGCAGGCGGAACAGCTTCTCATGCTCTTCCAGGTCAGGGCAGGCCGGATAACCCCACGAATAGCGCTTACCCTGCCCCTCCTTCAACCCCAGTTGACGGCGCACCAGGCGATTGGCGTATTCGGCCAGCGCCTCGGCCAGCGCAACGCCCAGTCCATGGATAAAGTACGCGCGCGAATAATCGCCGGATTGCTGCAACGCTTCGGTCAGATCATCCACTCTGGCGCCCATCGTCACAATCTGCAACGCCACAACATCGTACTCGCCGCTATCGCGTGAGCGGAAGTAGTCGGCCAGGCAGAGGCGCTCACGCGCAGGCTGGCGTGGGAAGACGAACCGCGCCAGTTCACGCACGCGCGAGAGAGGCTGCGGCAGCGGCCCCCTGCCGGCCTCCGGCCCCCATCCACCGGTGCCAACCTCGATCACCGAGGCCGGGTCGTAGACGATCACCTCATGCCCATCGCTCTGGCATGGAAAATAGCCATAGACGAACTGCGGCTCGAGCCAGCCATCACGCTCGGCATCACGCATCAGATCGCGCACCCGGATGTCAAACTCGGCAGACAACCGCTCCCACTCGGCACCCCTGGCATTCCTGGCTCCCCACTGCAGCCGATAGAGCGCATTGCGGTCGAGGCACTCCAGCACCTCCGACAACCGGACGCGCGACACGACCTGTGTTCCCCAGAACGGCGGCATCGGGATGGGCACATCGGTGCGCACAGCGGAACGCGCCTTCTCATCGCTCAACGTCGCACGGCCAAGCTCCGCCAATGCCACGCGCCCGCGTTGCTGCTTACCGAGCGCCTCTGCAGCTTCGGCCCTGGTACGCGCAACAAACGCCTCGCGTGTTGCCGCGTTCGCCAGGGTATCTACCGTTTCCAGGCCCTCAAATGCATCCTTACAGTAGAATACCCCCGGCTCATAGGGTGTGTGCTCCTCCACAAACATGATCCGCTGGCCATACTGCCGGTTGATCGCCGCCCCGCCAACCAGCACGGGGTACTTCAGACCACGACGATGCAACTCCTGAATGCAGAGCGGCATCTGCTTCGAGGTACTGACCAGCAATGCCGAGAGGCCGATCGCATCGGCGCCAACCTCAACCGCTTTTTCGATGATTGTGTTGATCGGAACCTGCTTGCCCAGATCATACACTGTGTAGCCATTATTCGAGAGGATGGTGTTCACCAGGTTCTTGCCGATATCGTGGACATCGCCATACACCGTCGCCAGCACGATCTTCCCTTTGGTGACGCCTTCGAGTTTGTCAAGGTATCGCTCCAGATGCGCGACTGCCTTTTTCATCACTTCGGCGCTCTGCAACACAAACGGCAGAATCAGTTGCCCCGCACCGAACAGGTCACCCACCTCCTTCATCGCCGGGAGCAGCACCGTATTCAGGACGTGCACCGCAGCCGCGTTCCGCAACGGCGAATGGAGCAGTACAGAAAGGTCGGCGTCGGACCCGACCGGCCCGGCGATCGACCCGTCGTTGTCAAGGCGCTGTATCGCTTCCATAATCGCAGTAGCAACATCTTCCTCAATCCCATCCTTCTTACGATGGACAATCTTCCAGTGCAGGCGTTGCGCGATGGTCATGCCTTCGGTTGGGTCAACACGCTCCGTCTTCTCCGCCGAGGCATGTTCTTCGAAAAACCGTATGAACCGTGCCAGCGCCTCATCGTCGCGATCGAAAATCAAATCCTCACAGGCCTGCACATGTTCCGCCGGGATTTCGGCATACGGCATCACATGGGCCGGATTGATAATCGCCGTATCAAGGCCGGCATCAACTGCGTGCTTGAGGAACACCGAGTTCAGTGCGGCGCGCGCGTGCGGCGCGACGCCAAAACTCAGGTTGCTGACCCCGAGGGTCGTAAAACAGCCGGGAATATGCTGCTTTACCAGACGAATACCCTCGATCGTTTCAATTGCGGCGCGGCGCAGCTCCGGCTGGCCAGTGGTGACAGGAAACGTCAGTACATCGAAGATCAGTGCCTCGTGCGGCACACCATACTCATCACGTGCAATCTGCGCGATCCGCCGTGCAATTGCCAGCTTGCGCTCCGCCGTATGGGCCATCCCCTCCTCGTCAATGGTCATGGCAACCGTTGCCGCGCCATAACGCGCCACCAGCGGCATGGTACGATCGATCTTGTCGCCACGGCCACCTTCCAGCGACAACGAGTTGACGACTGCACGACCAGGGTAGAGCGCCAGCGCCGCTTGCAGCACATCCGCCTCGGTCGTATCAATCACCAGCGGCAGCTCGATATTCATCGTCAACTTCTTCAGCAGGCGCGTCATCTGCTCACGCTCATCGGCGCGCTCGGTCATTGCAACGCATACATCGAGCATATGCGCACCCGAGTCAACCTGCTCGCGCGCCACTTCGAGCACACCATCATAATCATCATTGAGCAAGAGGCGCTTCACCTTACGCGAACCGAGGGTATTGACCCGCTCGCCAATAATCGTCAGCGTCCCATCCTGGCGCAATGCCGCCGCCCGCACACCCGACGAAACACTCGGCACATAGTCAACCTGGCGCACCTTCGGCGCCGTCTGTGCACCGACCACCGCGCGCAGGCACTGAATATGCGCCGGGCGCGTACCGCAGCAGCCACCCACCACCGCAACGCCATAGTCGTGCACGAATTCTCCCAGAATGCGCGCAAATGGCTCCGGTTCCATGGGATAGACGGTCTCGCCGTCCACTTCCAGCGGCAGGCCGGCATTGGGAATACAGGAGATCGGCTTGCGCGAATGCTTCGTCAGGTAACGGATCGCCTCGCGCATATGCTCCGGCCCGGTCGAACAGTTCAGCCCGATCACATCAACCGGCATCGCTTCAAGCGTGGCGATAATCGCCGGTATTTCGGTACCGAGCAGCATCTTGCCCGAAAGATCGAGAAACACCTGGGCCTGAACCGCCACATCCGGGCGATTCAGCGCCGTCTTCGCGCGCCGGATGCCGTCAAGTGCCGCTTTGACTTCAAGAATGTCAACACTGGTCTCGACCAGTACAACATCAACGCCGCCTTCAATCAACGCCGCCGCCTGCTCATAGAAGATGTCGGACAACTGGTCGAACGTAATGTCGGAGAGCACCGGGTCGTCTGACGAAGGGAGTTTACCGGTCGGCCCGACTGACCCCGCAACATACCGTGGCCGGCCATCGCGTGCCTCGAAGGTATCAGCGACCCGCCGCGCCAGGCGTGCTGCCGCAACATTGATGGCATGGGTCTGATCGGCCAGGCCCCACTCCTCCAGGCGCAAGCGCGTGGCCTGGAAGGTGCACGTCTCAAGAACATCAGCGCCCGCCTCGAGAAACGACGTATGGATGCGTTCGATCACATCGGGCCGCGTGATGACCAGGTAATCACGCGCGCCAAAGGTACGCTCGCCGCCATAATCGGCAGCGGTCAACTGGAACGTATCAATACTGGTACCCATGGCCCCATCGTAGATCAGCACGCGCTGGCCGAGCGCATCGAGGTAGGTTGGTCTGGCATTCACGGTATCACCTCGCGGTAGCTGCCCGCAGAGAAACAAAAAACCTCACGCGATGGCGAGAGGTTCCGGACGCCCCATCACAGGCTCATCTTCCAGCTCACGCTGCCGGAGTTACCACCCTGCCAGCCGATCGGAGCCGATCAGCAGCCACATTCAACGGCCGCCATCGCTTCCAGAACTGCCATGGGTTGGCGGGGCTTCGCCGGGCCGGTCCCTCCGCCCCTCTGGATGAGCAATTGTTCGATTGTCCGGTTAGTATAGCATGGCTGCAAAACCAGCGTCAATGAGCACAACGTGTGGCTTCCAGGCTGTATCCGTCCTGTAACTAGCCTGGCTACCCTAACGCTAGTGGCGGTCGTGCCATGCATGGCCGCTCCGCCCGCGCGGTATGATCAACACGCGCAGCGCGGTCAGGGCATTGTTATGTCGCGCGGCGCATCAGGCGCTGGCCCTCATAGCACCGCAGGCTCCTGCTCTGGTTGTGCGCGTTTGTCGAAGGAGACACCGATGAGCCAGAAGAACGGCTTTGATCTGAACGACCCGGTGGGCAACCTGCGCAAGGCTCGCGATGCGACGCTGGATGCGTGGGCGAAGGCGATGATCGATCTGGTCAACACTGAGACGTTCGCCCGTTGGGTCGGCGCCACGCTCGACTCATACCTCATCGCATCGGCGCCACTGCAGACCCTGATCGATACATCTATGAAAACGTCGCTGGCACGGCTCAACATGCCGTCACGCGATGAGCTCACCACACTGGCGCGACGTATCACCAACATCGAAATGCGCCTCGATGATCTTGATGTGAAGGTCGATCAACTTGGTCACGCCCTGCGCGCACAGACGCCGGTCCTCGTTGAGATGCTGGCCGAACAGATGGAGCAGAACAAGCAGGAAGACATCGAACTCAATGGCATGGAGAGCCGCCTGGCGTTGCTTGATCACAAGACGGACCAGATGCTACGACTGATCGAGCGACTCCAGGCGCCACCTGAGCCGCCTGAACCTCCACAGAAGCGCCGCAAAGCGCCGCGCCAGGTACCTCCACCCGAGCCGCCAACGCCGGAGGAGGCCAAAGAAGATCACGCAATTGAGGGATTCTGACCCGTTCGCAAGGGGAGTGGGGCACATGCCTCGCCCGCCGGGCGTCATGTGGTGTGGCCACATGGTCGCCCATAGAAGCAAGGAGTATGTCGATGACGACGTCGCCTGAGACGACGCCATTTCCCTTCGACCCGGCAACGGTGGCCAGGAACCTGTATGCCGAGGTTGAACGAATCGGGAAGGCGTATGATGCGGGGGTGAAAATCGCTTCCGGCAAAACCACCGCCAAAGTTGCACAGACGCCAAAAGAAGCGATCTGGGCACTGAACAAGACGATCCTCTACCGGTACTACCCCCAGGCGCCTGTTGAAAAGCGCAAGCGTGTGCCGCTGCTGCTGGTATTCGCGTTGATCAACAAGCCGTATATCTTTGATCTGCGTCCAGGGGGCAGTTTCATCGAGTTTATGGTCCAGCAGGGCTATGATGTCTACCTGGTTGACTGGGGCGCACCTGGACCAGAGGACTCGCACCTGACGTTCGATGATTATGCGCTTGAGTATCTGCCGCGCGCCATTCGCCGCATGCAGGCGTACTGCGGCCAGCACGATTTCAGCATGCTTGGCTGGTGCATCGGCGCAACGCTGGCAGCGGTGTATGCCGCCATGCGCCCCGATGACGGCCTGCGCAACCTCATCCTGCTGACGGCGCCGATAGATTTCTCGAACAAGGGCGCTATGGGGCCGTTCCCCAAATGGCTGAAGGACGACTATTTCAACATTGACGCTATCCTGCAGCAAACCGGGAACTATCCCGGCGAGATGATCGATGTCGGTAGCAAACTGTTGAAACCGGTCGAAAATCTTGTCGGCAACTATCTTCGCTTGCTCGACAATCTCGACGATCCGAAAATCGTCGAGTCGTGGCAGGCAATGAATACCTGGGTGAGCGATGGTGTGCCGTTTGCCGGCGCCGCCTACCGCCAGCTCGTCGTGGACCTGTACCGCGAGAACCGCCTGATGAACGGCACCTGGATGATGCGCGGCCGGCCCGTCAACCTGGGTGATATCAAGGCGTCGCTGCTCAATATTATCGCGCGACAGGATCATATTGTGCCACCATGCCAGTCGGAGACCATTCTCGATCGCGTGAGCAGTGCCGATAAGCAGCAAATCATTATGCCCGGTGGTCACATCGGTATCATGGCCGGGAGTGGCGCACGCCGCGGGCTATGGCCCCAGATTGATGCCTGGCTTGGCGACCGATCGGTCTAGGATGCTGAAGCGCAGCTATGGCGACTGACATCGTGAAATGAGGGAGGAGATGAGAAGATGCGCCTGAAAGATAAGGTGGCCATTGTCACCGGCGCTGGTCATGGCATCGGCAAAGCCACTGCACTTGCCTTCGCTCGCGAGGGCGCACGCGTCGCCGCTGTTGATATCAATCTGGCCGGCGCCGAAGCAACAGTCGCCGAGATTACCGCGCGCGACGGCATGGCCCTCGCCGTCCAGGCCGATGTCTCACAGGCCGCATCGGTCGAGACGATGGTCGAAACGGTGCTGGCCTGGGCCGGTCGGATTGATGTGTTGCTGAATAACGCCGGGATCACCCGCGATGCGCGCCTGGTAAAGATGACAGAGCAGCAGTGGGATGCGGTCATCAACGTGAACCTCAAGGGTGTCTGGCTGTGTACCCGCGCCGTTGCGCCCCATATGTCCGCCCAGGGTGGCGGGTCAATCATTAACGTCAGTTCGATCGTCGGCCTGTATGGCAACTTCGGCCAGTCGAACTATGCTGCAACCAAGGGTGGCGTGATCGCAATGACCAAAACCTGGGCGCGCGAGCTTGGCGCCAGCGGCGTGCGGGTGAATGCTGTCACGCCGGGGTTCATCGCGACAGAAATGATCGGAACCATCCCCGAAAAGGTCATCCAGACCGTTCAGGAACGGACGCCGCTCCGTCGCCTCGGCAAGCCTGAAGAGGTTGCCGCTGTCTATGTGTTTCTTGCGTCCGACGACTCAAGCTTTGTGACGGCATCCGTGATCCAGGTGGATGGCGGTTTGCTCTGGTAGCGCCCTGCATCATCTTCGATGGCCGGCAAAACCAGCTACGCCGGGTGGCATGTCCATCCGGCGTGGTGTTTTTTGTGTATACTAGTGTTCCGCTCTGCCGAAGGCAAGAAATAGCGTTGTGCGAGACGCTCGCCAGGCCAACCGCATGACCGTGACAGTAACAGCACACCGATTGCTTTTTCGGATAGACTCTGAGCGTGATTGCTGCAGGCGGCGCTGCACGAGGGCCGAATGGCAGGTGAGCTTCTTCTCGGTATCGACATCGGCACCACCAATATCAAGGCGATGATCGTCACGGTCGCCGGTGCGCCTGTGTCTGCCGCAAGCGTTGCCACACCAACGGAGCGACCGCGCCCCGGCTGGGCCGAGCACGACCCGCAGGCGCTCTGGCTTGCGGCGGTTCAGGCGATTCGCCGGGCACTGGCACCGCTCGATGATCCGCGGCGGGTACGCGGCCTCGCCGTGGCGAGCGTCGGCGAGGCCGGTGTGTTGATTGATGTCCACGGAACCCCGCTCGGCCCGGCAATCGCCTGGTACGATAGCCGCACCATTCCCCAGTTACAGCGCTGGAGCGCGAGTGGCGCACTCTTCGACGGTTTCCGTATCACCGGCATCGCTCCCACGCCGATCTATGGTATCTTCAAGTTGATGTGGCTGCGTGAACATGCGCCGCAGGCCTATGCGGCAGCGGCCAGCTGGCTGCATATCGCCGACTATATTGCCTTCCGCCTCTGCGGCGCTCGCGCCACCGATTACTCGCTGGCAACACGCAGCATGCTGCTCGACCTGCGGGCGCGCTGCTGGTCGGCATCATTGCTTGATCGCGCCGGGTTGCGCGCCGATCTCCTGCCCGAACTCGTCGCCAGCGGCACGCGTATCGGCACCGTCACCGGAGAGGCTGCCGCAGCCACCGGCCTGGCACCGGGAACAATCGTCGGTACAGGCGGGCATGATCATGTGTGTGGCGCGCTGGCGGCTGGCGTACGCCGTGGCGGAGAGTGTCTTGACTCGATGGGAACTGCAGAGGCAGTGTTTCTGCCGCTCGAAGATGTACCACTTGACGCAACAACATTCGCTGCCGGCCTGACCTTCGGCGCGCACGTGGCACGTAACCGCTTCTATACCATGGATGGCCTGTGGAGCAGTGGCGCGGCAATCGAGTGGCTGCGCGGCCTTGTGGCGCCAGGGGCACCGTCGAGCGAGGCGTTTGGCCGGATCGAGGCGCTGGCGGCATCAGCGCCGTCGGGGAGCCTCGGCGTCCTGTTCTTACCGCGCCTTGCCGGCGGCGAGCGCGGCGCGCTCCTTGGCCTGACGATCGATACCGGGCCTGCCGTACTGGCGCGAGCAGTCTATGAAGGGCTGGCCTTTGAGTGGCGTCGCATTCTCGAGCAGATCGAGACAACACTTGGCGTCCATGCCGCGACGATCCGGGTGATCGGTGGCGGCTCGCGTTTGCCCGTCTGGCTCGGTATCAAGGCCGACGTACTGGGACGCCCGCTGCATGTGCTGGAGCTGGATGAAAGCGTGGCTCTGGGCGCGGCGCTGCTTGGTGGGCTCGCCGCGGAAGTATACCGCGACGAGGAAGAGGCCGTGAGCGCGCTGCGGTTGAGCGAGCGCACGATTGCGCCGGATCCGCAGCGCAGCGAACACTATCAACAGATCTATCGCGAAGCGTTTCTCCGTGTCGCCCCTGCCGTGGCACCGGTGCACGGCGCGCTACGCACGCTGGCAGAATGATGCCGCATGCTCGCCAGCGCCGACCCCTGGCACTGTCTGAAGAGAAGTCTCACCATGACCGTCATATATCACCTTGCGCCTGCCGATCGCTGGACTACCTGGCCCGGAGATACGCCATATGTGCCCGCCGAGTTTGACACCGACGGTTTCGTCCACTGTACCGCCGGTGACGAGTTGATGCTGCAAGTTGCCAATACCGTCTATCGCGACGTGCCCGGCGATTTCGTGCTACTGGTCATTGATGTCGCGTTGCTGGCATCAGAAGTTCGCTGGGAACGCCCGGCAGGGCCGGAACTGGCGCCGTTGTTTCCGCACATCTACGGGCCGATTCCTGCCGCAGCCGTTGTCGCCGTTCGCGTCGCGCAACGCAATGGCGACGGGACATTCTCTGCGTTTGCTTGACATCCCGCATCGCCGGTGCTACTATTACACGCGCGGGCGATTAGCTCAGTCGGTTAGAGCGCCACGTTGACATCGTGGAGGTCACTAGTTCGAGTCTAGTATCGCCCACCATGATCAAGAATTGAGAATTGCGAATTGTGTATCGGGCAGCCGACCTCAGTTCTCAATTCTCTTTTTCTTTTCTCGAAGATATCGTTCCGCTCCGGCGCGGTCCAATTCGTACCTCACGACTCATGTGGCGAATCGTACGCGTTCTGACCTACAGCCTGTTGCTGATCTGCCCTGCATGCCACCACGGGCACATGTTCCGTTCACGTTTCCGGATGAATGTGCGCTGCCCGGTGTGCGGCATCGTCTTTGAACGCAGCGCGGGCGAGTTCAGCGGCGGTATGGCGATCAATACCATTGCCACGTCATCAGTGGCCGTCGCCGGCGCCGCGCTGGCTTTCTTTACCGATGTGCCGGTCTGGACGCTGATCGCTGTACTCACTGTGATTTCGACGGCATTCGCCATCTGGTTCTATCGCCATGCGCGCGCCTTGTGGGCCGGCATCCTTTTTCTTACCGGGTCGATGCGCGAAGAATGAGCATCGGCCGCGCACGAGGTCATCCATGGGAATCGATACCAGCCTGCGTGACGTTGCGGTTCGCCTGCTGGTCGAACGCCCGGCTGCACGGCACTCAGTGGAGGAGTGGTCAGACACACTGGACAGGTCAGGAGCGCACCTCGGTATGCTCCTGGCCGCCCTTGAGGATACCGCGGCCAATCGCCGCCAGCTCCGGCATATCATTGGCCTGGAACGCTGGGGGCAGCGCCGTCTGCGCGTCGCGCTCGGCGAGCCAGCTATTGCCGATGAAATGGATGGGTACCAGCCGCCGGAAGAATTGAGTGTTTCGCGGCTGGCGGCTGAACTGGCAATCACCCGGAAGGAGACGGTCGAACTGGCGCGACGCTGCGCTGCAACACCGCAAGCTGATCAGGCGCTGGTACCGCACAATCAGCTGGGGCCGCTCAGCATTCGTGGCTGGCTCCGCTATCTCAATCTCCATGCGAATCTGGAAGCGCGCCGCCTGCGTTGATTGTCTGCAGCATAAACGCCTCGAACCAGCGCCATACCGCCGCCAGCGCTTCGACATCGGCCCTCAGGTATACGACGGCCGGCGTGAGCATCTCAAGCGCCGCGTGCCGTGACCGCTGCGCCATCCAGTGCTGATACGCTCCCCATGCCAGCGTCCAGTGGTCGGCGCCTGCTGCCCAGCTCCAGCCGAGCCAGCGTGCGATCGCCTTCAGCCCGCCGCCACGCTGGTCGCTCATACGCGGCACCGGAAGCGCAACGCGCCTGCCAAGCTCCCGTTGCGCATCGAGCAGTAGCGGCGCGAGCTCCTGCTCTACTCGCCGGCCCGCACTCTGCTGAAGCACGAGCCGCTCCGCTTCACCCCAGTGTGCCATCACCCCCCCCGCAGCCTGCGCGGCATGCAACACAAGGTTCCATCCTTCATGGACGTTGCGCACGAGGAGGAGTGACGTTCCGGCCACCTGCACCGCCCGATCATCCAGCGCCGATCCAACCACGATGATGCTGGTGATTCCACCTGTACTCGTCAGACCAAAAGCCCACGGTATGCGCGTCAGCGGATCGGTCTCGATATCAAGAAACATGCCGGCACGCGGCAGCGGCATGGCGCCGCCGCCAACCACCACCGGGCGCCCGGCAAGCAATGCCTGCGCCTGAAGCTTCAGCAGCACGCCGGCGTATGGCGAACCGTCCGGCAATGCAGCAAGCATTGCAGAATCAAGTGCGGGAACCTGCGCTATCTGGCGTATGCCACGACGGCGGAGCGCCAGGCCCTGACGCCGGCTCAACCCGGGCAGCAGCGCCACATCGCCCGACTCGTGTGCTGCGGCATCGCATGCCAGCCGCCATGGGCAGAATGGACAGTGGTCGCTGTCGAACCAGATTGGCGGCACATCACCCGCGCCGATCAGTGCCGCCTGTTTCACCTGGGCAACGAATGCGTCGAGTGATGCGACCTGGCGACTGACATGTGCGGGACGAGTTGCCTCAGCACCAAGCCAGAGCTCTCCCGCCGGATCCACGCCCTGCATCGCCCCAACCAGCCAGCGCCAGGCATTGAGCAACAACCGATCCCAGCGGGTCGGGCGGCTATGCAACGCAATGGCGACCGGCTGGTACGACCAGCCGCCGAGCGCCGAGGGCACCTCAATCCGTATGAGTATGTCTGGCAGGCCACGGAGCAGGCGATCGTCGAGTGGCGCCTCAAGTGCAGCGCCGATGATCAGGCGATCACCACGCTGCATTGCCCGGGCTGTCTGCATAAGCGCATCGGGCCAGTCGTGCCCCGCCAGGCGGGTTGCACCCTCAAGCGCATCGAGTATGTGGCGGGCATGGGCAGCACGCAATGCCATCCGCGCACGTGCATCAGCGGTTGGCAGCGCTGCAGTGGCCGGCGTACCGTGCTGGTCAAGCCAGACGCGGCGCTCGCAGCGCACCAGCCAGGCCAGATCGGCGGCATCTATCGTTCGAGCGGGTATCATAGGTGCCCTGGTGCGATGGCAGATTGCAGTTTCTGAATTGTGCGGATCGGGCGCGGCGCATCCGGACGCGGTGGGTGGCGCGCTGATGCCCGAACGGGTCACCTGGGACCGCACGAGATGCCGGGGCGCACCCACAACGCGAAGTCATCAGGATACCTATGGCCAGCAAAACGTAGCCAGGCGCCGTGTCTACGCCGGGCACATCATGAGCGTGGCACCATCCGTCTCGACGGATGCCGAGAATCGCATCAGGCCGTCACAGCCATCGCGCGAAGCTGCTCAACGATCACCGGCAACGCATCAAGCACCGCCGTCACATCCGCGTCGGTATTGTCGCGTCCGAAAGTGAAACGCACCGCGCCAAGCGCTTCGTCGGATGTCAGGCCGAGCGCAGTGAGCACATGCGACGGTTCGAGCGAACCACTGGTGCAGGCCGAACCGCTGGACGCCGCAATACCGCGCTGATCGAGCAAGAGTAGCACGCTCTCGCCCTCGACGCCATCGAACGACAGATTGGCATTGTTCGGTAAGCGCCGTGCCGGATGACCATTCAGGCGCGTTCCCGGCACACTGGCGAGCACCCCCTCTACCAGCCGGTCGCGCAGACGCGCGCAATGCGCCGAATCTTGCGCGCGGCGTTCCTCAGCCAGTTGTAGCGCCATCGCCATACCGACAATTCCGGGCACATTCTCGGTGCCGGCTCGCCGGCGGCGTTCCTGGCCGCCGCCGCTGATCTGTGGCAGCAGCGGCGTACCGTGGCGGATGTAGAGCGCCCCCACGCCTTTCGGGCCATAAAACTTGTGTGCGCTCATTGTCATCAAGTCTACGTTCAGCGCGCGAACGTTGAGCGGCAAGGCGCCGGGCGCCTGGACGGCGTCGGTATGAAATGGCACGCCACGCTCGCGGCAGATGGCGGCCAGTTCGGCAACCGGCTGAATCGTCCCGATCTCATTATTGGCGTACATGATGGAAACCAGGACGGTATCGGGGCGCAACGCAGCGCGCAGATCATCCGGCTGCACCAGGCCACTGGCATCAACCGGCAGTACGGTCATATCGAAGCCAAGCGCCTGCAGATGCTCGACGGTATGTAACACTGCATGATGCTCGATGGCGCTGGTGATCAGGTGCGCGCCACGGCCAGCCTGGCGCTGTGCCATAGCAACGCCGCGAATCGCCAGATTGTCGCTTTCTGAGCCACCTCCGGTGAAAATGATTTCGCGGGGCGATGCGCCAAGGATTGCCGCCACCCGATCGCGCGCCTCGTCGAGCGCGTGCAGTGCGGCCCTTCCGGCGCCATAGATGCTGGACGGGTTGCCGAACCGCTCGCTGAAGAAGGGCATCATCGCCGCAAGCACACGCGGATCAACCGGTGTCGTTGCCGCGTGGTCAAGGTAGATCATTTGTTCTGGCACGCCTTCCGCCTCCTCAAGCGGCACGCTCAACTGACGAGATTGCACATCGCGCCGACCCGGCTCGGATCGGCGATTACGAATCAGACGCGACACGTTCGAGCGACGCGCCCCTTATGGCGCTTCCAGACCATGCGCATCGAGGAGCGCCCGGTCGGCAAGCAACGCATCCGTCTGGCCATCAGCCACAATACGCCCCTCGTCCATGATTACCATCCGGTCAAACAACTCACGCACCATGGCAAGATCGTGCGTCGAGACCAGCATTGTCAGCGGCAGGCTACGTAGCAAGTGAATCAGCCCGCGGCGGGCACGTGGATCGAGCCCCGCCGATGGTTCGTCGAGCACCAGGATCTCCGGCATCATGGCCAGCACGGTTGCAATCGCAATCCGTTTCTTTTCGCCCATGCTCAGGTGAAACGGCTGGCGATCGTGGTAAGCAGCCATGCTCACCAGGTCAAGCGCCCGATCCACACGCGCACGTACTTCGTCCGCCGGAAGACCCATGTGCAACGGGCCAAATGCAACATCTTCAAAGACCGTCGGCGAGAAGAGTTGATCATCAGGGTTCTGGAACACCAGGCCGACACGCGCGCGCACCTGGGGCAGGGTACGCTTCGTTACCGGAAGGCCCGCTATTTCAATCCGGCCCCGACCCTCAAGGATGCCATTGAGTTGCAGCATGAACGTGCTTTTCCCGGCGCCGTTCGGGCCAACCAGCGCCACCTTTTCACCACGTGCGACGCGCAACGTGACCCCGCGCAACGCAACATGGCCGTCGGGATAGGCAAAATGCACATCATCGGCCACCAGCGATAGTGGCTCAGGGGTCGGGGATGCGCGCAGATTCGTCGCTATGGTATCGGGATGCATCAAGCTCTCGGGCAGGTCCCACTTTACCCAGGCGGAAAACCTTGACCAGCCAGCTGAACCACGGTCAGGGCAACCACGGTCACAGCCAGCGCCCACCAGTCGTGTTCGCGCATGAGATGCGGATTGATTGCCAGGAAACGGCCAGCGAATCCACGGGCCAGCATTGCATTGTAGACCCGGTCACTTCGTTCATAGCTCCGCAAAAACAGTTGCCCGGCCATATAGCCGGCAACCCGCGCGCGCCAGCCAGGCGATCCCCCACCCCGGCGGTTCGCGAGCAACGCGCTCCGCGCCTCGCGAGCGCGGAGCAGGCGCGCCGCCTCATCTGCCAGAACCGACAGGTAGCGCAACATGAAGCCAACAATTGCCACCAGCACTTCAGGGACGCGCAGGTGGCGCAGCGCATGCAACAGATCGGGAACGTTCGTCGTTGCCGTCAGCACAATCGCCATCTGCACCGATAGCCAGCTACGCGCCAGGATGCTGAGAAAGCGTACCACGCCAGCGTCGGTGCCGATTATGGTCGTGCCGCCAATCTGCCACATGAAGAGTGGGCGCCCCGGAACCGCGATAATCGCCGTGATCGCCGCCAGGGCAAACGGGAGCACCACGAACGATCGCCGCAGCGCAAACGTTACGCCGAGCCGCGCCAGGAAACTGCACGATAGCGCCAGGATGAAAGACAGTGCAAATGCGAACCAGGCGCCATCAGGCAATAATGCTGTTGACACGATGAACAGAAGCGTCACCACCACCTTCACCCGCGGGTCGAGCCGGTGAATGACGCTCTGTGCCTCCCGATAACGGTCGAGCAGGTGTGTGTGCATCATGCTGTTAGCGCGATGCGGCGGCGCGGCTGCTTAAGGCGCGTGCCACCAGCACAGCCACGACCGCCACAATCAGCGCGCCGATCACGCCAGCAACGATCGTTGACAGCGGCGTTTCGCCGAGAAATGGCAGCGTGTAATCGGGTATGATTTCATATGGCGCGCTCTGGCCACTCTCGAGAAAGCCAAGGTCCTCAGCAACGCGCTCCAGCCCGTCCGGATCGGCGGAGGCCAGCGGCGACAGAATGACGACCGCCAGCGCGGCCAGGGCGCCGCCGATCATCCAGCCACGGTCGGTGTGCCCGGTATACTGCTCGGCTGCAACAAGATCGGGACGCGCACGGCTGATAAACGCCACCGCCCCCACGGTAATCAACGCTTCACCAATCCCGATCAGGGCATGCACACCCAGCATCGCGGGCATCACCACATCGAGGCGCGCGGTGCCACTGAGCCAGAGCTGCAGCGAGGTCACAAACGCAGCGCCCATCACCGAGATCCAGGCCGCCACACCAACCACTGCAAGGCGCACCGGCATCCCCTGGCCGATCACGCTACGGTACAGGCCAAAACCAATCAGCGCCGTGATCAGTCCCATATTCAAGATGTTGGCACCCATTGCCAGCAACCCGCCATCCTGAAAGAGAAGCGCCTGGACGCCGATGACACTGGCCATGACCAGCATGCCGGCCCACGGGCCAAGCGTCACTGCTGCCAGCACGCCCCCCAGCAGATGCCCCGACGTTCCGCCCGCCACCGGGAAGTTGATCATCTGGGCCGCGAAGATAAACGCCGCCATGATACCCATCAACGGTATCTGGCGCTCGCCAAGCTCTGCCTGCGTGCGCCGCACGGCAAATGCGATCAACCCGATGGCTGCGATCCAGCAGATCAGCGCGACAGGCAGATTGAGAAAACCGTCGGGAATATGCAATTCTAGCCCGAACAGCTCCAGCGGACTGGCACGGAGAATGTGCATTATGCTGGCCATGCAGCCCCCTTATCTTCAGTGTTCCAGAAAAGCGCCCGGTAAACGGCACCCACTATGCTACTGCGCCTGGACACAGCCGTCAACCGTGCATCACCTCGTCACCACAACGACGCCAGCAGCGGCGGGTCAATGTTACCGCCACAGACAATCACACCGACCCGTTGCGCCCCGGCCGGCACTCGCCCGGCCATTACCGCTGCAACACCGGCCGCGCCACTTGGCTCCACAACAAGCTTCATACGTAACATGACGAAACGAATCGCCTCGCGGATCTCTTCATCGCTTACTGTCACAATCTGTGCCACATGGCGCTGGACAATCGGGAACGTCAACGCACCGGGGGTCGTGACGCGCAGGCCATCAGCAATCGTGGCTGGCGGCGCAATCGTGACTCGTTCGCCAGACATGAGCGAGCGGCGCGTATCATCGGCGTCCTCCGGCTCGACGCCAATCACCTGAACCGCCGGGTTTACACCATGGGCCGCAACGGCACAGCCAGCAATCAATCCCCCACCACCAACCGGTACGACCAGGGTGTCAATGCCTGCGACCTGCTCAAGCAGCTCCAGGGCTGCGGTTCCCTGACCGGCCATAATGTGTGGATGGTCGTATGGCGGAACCAGCATTGCACCGCGTGTTGCGGCGATATGCTGCGCCAGTGCGGCCCGGTCGTCGCGCATACGGTCGTAGAACACAATGTCTGCGCCGTAGCTGCGTGTCGCGGCAACCTTCACCGCTGGCGCATCAGACGGCATGCAGATCACTGCCGGCACATCCAGCAAGCGAGCCGCCAGCGCCACGCCCTGCGCGTGATTTCCCGAAGAATAGGTCACGACACCGTGCGCACGCATGTTCCCCGGCAACTGGCTGATCATGGTATAGGCGCCACGAAACTTGAAAGATCCGCCACGCTGGAGATTCTCGCACTTGAGGAAGATCGCGCGGCCTGCCAGCGCGTCGAGGGTGCGTGACGTCGTCACGGCCGTCAGGTGCGCCACGCCACGCAACCGCTCACGGGCGGCAAGAACGTCGGCAAAGGCTATGGCTTCGATCATGTTGCTCCTCTTGCGACAATACCGGTCTCTTCCGATTCGATGCGCTATCTTCCTCCCCGCCGCCGGATGATTGACCCTGGCGGGCGTGCCGCCCGCCAGGCCACCCTGCTGGTACGCCACCGCGTGAGTCGTGTCATATTATAATGGCCTTCCTTGCACACTCGACGAGGAGTCATGCGCGATGCCGACCTTGCCCCCCGCCGCGCCATCCCGACGCCGCATACGCCTGCCGCATGCCCTGCGCGCCTTACGTCACCGCAACTACCGCCTGCTCTTCGCCGGCCAGCTTATCGCGCAGATCGGCTTCTGGATGCAGGCAACCGCCCAGGGGTGGCTGGTGTTGCGGCTCACCGAGGCCCCTTTCTGGCTCGGCGCCATTGCCGCAGCACAATCCCTCCCCGTGCTGCTGCTCTCCGCGCCTGCCGGCGCCTTTGCCGATCGCGTTCCCAAACGAACATTGCTGCTGGTCACGCAGGGAACGGCAATGGCCACGGCGTTGCTGCTCGCGCTCCTGATCTTCAGCCACATGGTGCAGGTGTGGCATGTGCTGCTGGCAGCCTTGCTGGTAGGTATCGCCTCGGCGTTCGAGAACCCGGCACGCCAGGCGTTTACGATTGAACTGGTCGGGCGTGAGGATCTGATGAATGCCATCGCACTCGACTCGACCGTCCTCAATGGTGCGCGGATCATCGGGCCGGCAGCAGCAGGTGCGCTGGTTGCAGCCACCGGCGAAGGCCCGGCATTTCTGATCAACGGCTTGAGCGTACTGGCGGTGATCGGCGGGTTGCTGATGATGCGCCTGCGCATGTTCCATGCACCGCCGCGGCGCAGCGGCTGGCAGCAGTTACGCGAGGGATTCGACTATATTCGCCGCGACGCGCGCGTTCGCCTCTTGCTCTTGCAGATCACGGCCCATTGTGTGTTCGGGCTGGCCTACTTCCCATTGCTGCCCTATTTCGCGCGTAATGTGCTTGGCGCTGACGTGCAGGGATTCGGCGTGCTGGCTTCAATCAATGCCGCAGGCGCGCTCATCGCCGCACTGATGATCGCGCTGATCGGCGACCGGTTGCCACGCGTCGGTCTGCGCACCGTAGCACTACTCAGCTACGCGATCCTGCTCGGCGCCTTCACCCTGACACGCTCGTTTCCGCTTGCCATGGCGCTGCTGGCTGGCATCGGCTGGGCGGGCATCGTCGTCCTGACGCTGACGAACACACTGCTGCAAATGGCCGTACCAGACGAATTACGCGGGCGGGTGATGGGTGTCTATATGCTGGTTGTGATGGGAGTGAGCCAGGTGAGCGGCTTGCTGCTCAGCAGCGCCGCAGACGTCATCGGCGACGTGCCGCTGGTCGTCGGATGCTGGGCGCTGATCGGCTGGGTGGTGCAACTCTACCTGTTCCTCATGTGGCGTGGCACGCTCCGCGAGGCACCGCGCCCGGTGACGGAGACGCCGGCATAGGGCATGGTACACTCGCAGTCGTGGTACCATATGAGTATGCGCACCAGTCTCTGGCTCGTTCGCCACGGGCAAACGACTTTCAACAGGCAGCGTCGCTACCAGGGCGCGTTCGACAGCCCGATGACGCCATTTGGCACCATGCAGATCGCCGCACTCGCGCGGCGTCTGCGCCATCTTCCCTTCACGGTTGCGGTTACCAGCTCGAGTGAGCGTACGCGCGTCACGGCGGCGACGATCCTGGAAGGGCGACGGATACCCGTGATCGAGGACCCGCGCTGGAACGAGACCAGCCATGGGCGCTGGGAAGGGCTGCGCTATGCCGAGGTGAAAGCGCGTTTCCGTGAAGAAGCCGCAGCGCGTTTCGCCGATGCGCTGCATGGCCGGGCGCAGGGCGGCGAAAGTCTCGCCGAGGTGAACATGCGCGTATCAGCAGCATGGAACACCCTGCTGCACGATCATCCCGGCGGACGCATCCTGGTGGTCACACACGCAACACCGATCCAGCTGATCCTGTGCGGCGTGGCAAACCTGCCGCCGACGCAGTACTGGCGCTGGCGCGTTGATCTCGGCAGCCTTACGGCGCTCGATGTGTACGGCAGCGGGCCGATTGTGCGGGTGGTGAACGAGGTGCCACTGCTTGCGCGCCCCTTCGACACCCACGCCGAGGACCATCCATAATCGTCACGACTGATACCAGGTAGCAGTCGATCGTCCAGGATGACCGCACCCGGCGGAGCCGTGCAGCAGCGTAGCGCATGCCGGTGCTCCTGATCGGTGTCTGTCTGCATGCAACCGGGTATCATGCCTGTAGCTACGCGCGCTGTTCACCGAACATGTTCAATAGTACAACTCCGGCAATAATCAGCGCAATGCCAATGATCCCCGCGGCACCCAGCTCCTCGCGCCATAACAGTACCCCGATCACGGCGATCACCGCCGTTCCCAGGCCCGACCAGATGGCATAGGCGATACCGAGCGGAATCGTGCGCAGACTGAGCGACATCAGGTAAAATGATGCACCATACCCGATGATCACAAGCAGCGCCGGCAGCGGCCGCGTGAATCCTTCCGAGGCTTTAAGCGCATTCGTGCCAAAGATCTCACACACGATTGCGCCAAGCAAATACAACAGGCCACGGGTATCCATAACGGAACCTCATCAGCGTTATGGCCACAGGCCCATCACACCTCGCAAGATTGCCAGTTCGCCGGTGTGATATGCATTATGGCTGGCGACAATAAGTATCTCCCGCAAGATCGTATGCTGATGCTCACCACTGTTCGGCAAGGGCGCAAATAGATCGACTGCGGCATCGTTGACAATCTCGACCAGTTTCTGCCGGTCGGCAAGGAATGCAGCGATCGTCTGCTCCCACCCGGCAGCATCGGTCACAGCCGTTCGTTCGGGCCACAGATCATCGGGGAACACCGGCCATGTGTACTCGTCAGACTGCGTGTAGTCGAGGATATCTTTCTGGCAAATACGCATGTGTTCGATCAGGTGCCAGAATGTATACGCGCAATGCGTCGGGCGCGTGTTGATATGCGCCTCTGGGAAATCGGCGACGGCATCCTCGAAAATCATATGGGCCTGCCGAACGGCCAACAGGTGCGTAAGCTGGCGCCGTAGTTCTTTGTCTGCAGTCATCAGAGGCTCCTTAATAGTGTGGTACGCTATATGCAATAGACCCGAACATTCCTACCGCGCCTATGATACACCACCAGCTACTCGACCGTATGGCCTCCCGTGTCAATGCCTGGGAGGCTGCCAATGATCGCAGGGCGATCTTTCTTGCATGCTACGCACTGATGACCCGCAACATGCTCCAGGCGATTGCGGATGAGCGGTTCGCGGACGCGGCGTGGGTACACGCACTGGTACACAATTTCGCGCAGTATTATTTCGTCGCGCTCGATGCATACGAACACGGCGCCGGTGACGCATTGCCGGAGGTATGGCGCCAGACGCACGACCTGACGCGCACCGCGAGCGTTCCACCGGTTGTTCATCTGCTGCTGGGCGTCAATGCCCATATCAACTGTGACCTCGTACTGGTGCTGGATGATATGCTGCGTGGAGAGTGGGCGGCGCTGTCTCACGATCAGCACGCCTCCCGGCATCGAGATTACCTGCTGGTCAATACCATCATCGGCGAGACGATAGATGTCGTGCAGGATACCGTGGTGGAACGCTACTCGCCGGCCATGGACACGATTGACACATTGTTCGGCCCGCTCGACGAGTGGTGCACTGCGCGCCTGATTCGCAACTGGCGCGATGATGTCTGGCGGCAGGCGATGGACCTGATCCAGGCACAGGATCCGCAGACGCGCAATGCACTGCGCCGCATGGCGGATGTGAGGGCACTCGAACGGATGCACCTGGTCGTGACGGGCGGCGAGTTTGGCGCGCGGGTGTTTGGCTATTCACAACGCCTGTTGCGCCGGCTCAAGTTACGCTGATGCCTGGCGGTACGTGTTCGGTACATGCGAACACTATCTCCCGGCGCAGGTAACTGGCGAGCGGCTGTGGGTCAGGCATCGAACTGATAGATCGCGGCCGGCAGCGCCACCAGACTCAGAACACGTTGCTGGAGCATCGAAAGCGGCGTGATGGTGTATAGCGCGCGATCGTCGCCACATGTCAGCAGAATATCGCGAAACGTATCAAGCAAGCGCTCGCTCGTCGTGTGAGCGTTCAGCCGGCCGGTTGCGGGCGGTTGCGATGCCAGCAGGCCCTCTTCGTGCAACCGCCGCCGCGCGATCGTTTCGAGCAGCGACAGCGCGCGAAGGCCGAGCGATAGCAGCCGCACGAGCCCGATCGCCAGGTCACCCTGGCGCAGATTGGCAGGCGTCAACGACAGCGGCCGGCCATTCAGGCGATCAAAGCCACGCTCCGGTTCGCCGGCCACTGAGAGCGCCTGGGACAACGGCAGGGCCTCTGCGGGAACGTTGGTGCCGAACAACTGCCAGCCAAGCCGGTACACCGCCTGGCGCCAGGCGTCGTCACTCGCGGACACGTTGATGCGAACATCTCGCTCGACACGCACTGCTGTCGGCCGGCCACGGTATCGTCGCACGGTTCGTTCTTCGACATGTTCGGCGAACTCGAGTTGCAGCAGCCCGCGCACCTGATAACTATCAATAATCGCCTCGGCCGCCTCGCGCATGGCCGCCAGCGTTCGCGGCCGTTGTTTGCCGCGCCGTCGTTCGCCCAGGGCGATCAACGCCAGTCGCGCGCGAGCCATTCTCCCGCGTAGCGCCTCCTCCGAAACGCGGGCCTGACCGGGGGATCGTACCAGTATGCGCCGCTCGTGCCATTCAACCAGGGTTCCATCGAGTTCGCATTGCATCGGCGCATGCCACTCGACTCCTGCAGCCGGTGGATCGGCCTGCCGCGACCCTGCTGGCACACCAGGCGAGAGATGTTCGATTTCATCGCCAGGATCGCCGCCGGGCAAGAGGTGAAATGGCAGCGGCTCATCGAACAATGGGCAGAGATACCAGTTGTTGTGCGCATGGATGGCACCGCGTGACTCAACCGTCGCACAGGTATCACCAACAAAACACAGGCGTTGGGCGGGCAGCGCCTGGCGCATATAGTTGATCAACTCTGCAAGCTGTACCTGGCTTCTGCCTGATGACGCGGTTCCCTGAACAAAAAGCGGCACCCCATGTGGGTCGAGTGTGGCCAGCGCGACATAGGCGCGCACCATCCCCGAACGCCAGGAACGGGCCTGACCCACCTGGAACAGGCCATCGGGTGAGATGTGCCACGATCCGCCGTCATGCGTGGTCAGCCGGATCCGTTCAGCAGCCAGCTTGCAGTTTTGCAGCATGCGATGGTTCAGTTCCAGCTCGATCGCGCGCCAGTATTCATCGTGGCTGAGACCGGCGAGCACCTCGTATAACCGATCTTCGGCCACATCCACCGGCGTGACCTCGCTGCCGATGCACCAGCGAAGCGTCTCGGGCCGGGCCGCAACCCAGCTCTGTATCGATCTGACCTTGTGATCGCCCTGTGAGAGCATGTGCGCCAGCCAGATCGCGGCGGTGGCGCCAATACTGAGGTTGCTCCAGTAGGCATGCCTGGGGATATGAGCATCCAGCGCCTGTGGAATGCCCAGCCGCCATAAGTGGGCGATGAGCAGCGGGATGTCGTCGGCATGCTCCGCGGCGAGAAGCAGCGAATCGGGACGTTCGTGGGTATGGAGCATGGCTGCCAACCTGTGTCTTCGAGAGGGTATGCTCAGGCGCGCATCGCAGTACTTTCCCGGTATCGTACCATCGCAAGATGATCGCTGATTTTCAAACATGCCCCAAGGTGTGAACGTTTGTTAACGACCCGGGTTCCTGTGTATAATGGGGCCATGCCAGACTATTCACCTTCTCCGCAGTTGCACGTGCTTCCGGGCGGCCTGCGCGTGCTGATCGAGCCGTTGCCGCACACACACTCTGTTTCGATCGGTTGTTTCGTCGCTGTCGGCTCAGGCTACGAAGAACGCCACGAGAGCGGGATTTCGCACTTTATCGAGCATATGCTCTTCAAAGGTACCCGGCGCCGGCCAACGCCAAAATTGATCGCCGATGCCATTGAAGGGGTCGGCGGCATGCTGGATGCCTACACCAGCTTTGAGTCGACGGTCTACTATGCCAAGGTTGCTGATATGTTCTTCGATCGGGCGCTCGACGTTCTCGCCGACATGCTGATTCGCCCGCGCCTCGACCCGGGTGACGTCGAAAAAGAGCGCCGTGTGATCGCCGAGGAGTTGCGGCAAACGGCAGATACACCCTCTGAACTTGTGCACCTGTTGCTCGACGCAGCCATGTGGGGCGACCAGCCGTTGGGCCGGGATATTGCCGGCGACGAGGCGACCATCGCGGCATTTACGCCGGAGCAGATCACCGCGTTCTGGCAATCCCATTACACCCGGGAGAACCTTGTGGTATCCATTGCCGGCAATGTCGACCCGCAGCAGGCGCTCGCCGCCACCGCCACCGCTTTCGACGAATTGCCCGCCGGTTCGCCGGGGGTCTTTCTGCCGAGCGCACCGCCGCGACCCGGGCCGGCGTTGACCCTGCAGAGCGACGACAGCGAACAGGGCAATTTCTGCATCGGCTTTCGCGGCGTACCGCAGGGCGACCCGGACCGGCGCGCCATGCTGGTGTTTGACACCGTGATCGGCGGCGGTACATCGTCACGGCTGTTCCAGGAGATACGCGAGGAACGCGGTCTGGCGTACAACATCGGTAGCTACAGCCGTGAACACCACGATATGGGGAAATGGATCATCTTCGGTAGCGTGGAGCCGCAAAATCTGCACGAATGCGTGGCGACGGTGCTGGCAGAGTTGCGCCGCGCCCGTGCCGAGGGAATCACTGCCGATGAACTGGCGCAGGTGAAAGAACAGGTAAAGGGTGGCATTCTGCTCTCGCTCGAAGATACCTGGTCGATTGCATCGCGCAACGGCTCGCACCAGTTACGTTATGGCCGCGTGGTTCCCGTCGAACAGGTGGTGGCCGAAGTCGAGGCCGTCTCGCTCGATGATGTACAACGTGTCGCCCGGCGCGTATTGTGTGAAGCAGAGCTGCACATGGCGGTGATCGGGCCGTATGACGACGGCGCCGAACTCGAACCGCTGCTCCATCTGGAGTGACAATCCTGCAATCCTGGTCTACCTGCCGTATGGATACGGGGTGGCTCGCGTGTCGCGCCGCCGGAAGTCCGGTCGTCCTATGGGTGTAACCGTTCACGATCGGAGGTCTGGGGGCAGATCCAGGCGAACGAATCGGTGGCGAGTTGGGACGCAGGTTTCCTCGACACACGCGCCCAGGCACGTCGCCCCGCCGACGCAAAACCACATGCGTTCGAGACATATGAACACTTAACCTGTGTTTCCATGCTTGAACCCTGGCACGACCAGGTGGTACAATAATAACCAGGACGGTCGGTGATGCGCCGCCGCTGGAGCGAACCTCCAGAGGAACTTCCCGACTCTCCGCCCGCCGCGAGGCGGAACGCTGCCCCGCGAAACAGGAAGCGGGGGCGCGCCGGTGGTGACGCCGGTGCGACGCAAGACGGCAACAGAGAGTAGACCCGCCGATGGCCCACAGGCTCAGGTGAGGGGTGAAAGGGTGCGGTAAGAGCGCACCGGCGTCGGCAGCAATGCCGGCGGCCAGGCGACTGCGCCGGCTGAGGAGAGCAAGGTGCGTGGGGCGGGCTTATCGTGTGGGAGCGGTTTCGGCCGCGGTTTACCACCGCGCTCGTTCGCATCGCAGCCGCGACGGTGACGGCGGGTAATTCCCGCCAGGCCAGGAACGGCCCGCGCAACGCGCGGAGACAGATGGCGGCCAACAACAGAATCGGGGGTATTGTCACCGACTCGCCATTAGGGGCAGGGAGTTGATCTCCCTGCCCTCTTTCATCACGATCCATGTCCGTCCCGGAGTCTCCACATCGGGAAGAATCTAGTTGTACTGCTTCATCGTGTTGACGCACCTTTGCCCGCGGCACACTCATTGCGCGGAGCACGAGCGACAGCGTGTAGCGAGCGACGCGTGGCTGACCCAATCTACCGGCGCGAGAGGAGATTGCTTCGCTCGCGCTCGCAATGACATTGACCATCTGGTTTTCGGAGAGGCTCTTAGTTGAAACGTAGTGCATCCAGACCACTGCTCTCAGCAGGAAGATTTCATACCCCTCTCGTTCGTCGCTCTGGCATGTGCTGGTATACTGCGCCAACAGCATGAGCAGGAAAAACGTTTATGAAGATCACACGCCTCGAGACCATATTCGTCCGCCCGCGCTGGTTGTTCCTCAAGGTGCATACCGACGAAGGAATCGTCGGCCTGGGCGAACCGATCGTCGAGGGACGCGCACAGACGGTCGCCGCCGCAGTACACGAGATCGGGCGCTATCTGATCGGCCAGGATCCACGCCGTATCGAGCATCACTGGCAGGCGATCTACCGCGGCCAGTTCTATCGCGGCGGGCCAGTGCTCTGCAGCGCCATTTCGGGTATCGAACAGGCACTCTGGGACATTACCGGCAAATGGATTGGGCAGCCGGTTTACAGACTGCTCGGCGGCGCGGTGCGCGACAAGATCCGCATGTATGGCTGGGTCGGCGGCGAAACCTATGGCGACTATATCGAAAGCGCCAGGGTCAGCGCGTCACAGGGGTTCACCGCGCTCAAGGTCGGCCTGTTCGGCGCCGTGCGCATCGTTGATACGCCCGCCGTGGCCGAGGAGATCGTACGGCGCTTCGCCGACGTGCGTGCCGCTGTCGGGCCACATGTCGACGTCGGTATCGATTTTCACGGGCGGGTCAGCCCGGCGATGGCGGTACGCCTGGCGCGCATGCTGGAGCCGTATCACCCGATGTTTATCGAAGAGCCGGTGTTGCCGGAAAATGTTGATGCGCTGGTGACGGTTGCCCGTAGCACGACCATCCCGATCGCCACCGGCGAACGGTTGTTTACGAAGTGGGGTTTCCGCGAAGTGCTGGAAAAACAGGCCGCCGTCATCCTACAACCCGATCTGTCACATGCCGGCGGGATTCTCGAATGCAAGAAGATCGCCGCAATGGCCGAATGTTACTACGCCGGTATCGCGCCACACTGCCCCCTCGGGCCGATTGCCCTGGCCGCATGTCTGCAACTTGACGCCTGCACACCGAATTTCCTGGTACAGGAACATGTGACGACCGGCGCCGGCTACCTGAAGAGGCCGTTCGTTCTTGAACAGGGGCACATTGCCTTGCCGGAAGGACCCGGCCTGGGGATCGAACTCGATGAGGAGGCGCTCGCCGACAAGTACGACGACGGTTCGTGGGAAACACCGCGCCTCTGGCACGACGACGGCTCCGTCGCCGACTGGTGATCGCCCACGATCCGGCACGAGTAATACCCGGTTGTACGCAGACACACACCGATCAGGAGCGCCGGCATGTACGCCGCTGCACAGCTCCGCAGGATGCTGCCATTCTGGACGATCGACTGCTACCTGGTAGTACGTAGTCGCCTGGTCGGCAACTGGCATAAGGGCTCGTGAGCCGCCCCTGTGGGTATTACTCAGCCGGCCGCACATACACCGGCGCATCGCTCACCTTGAACCGGATCAATCCATCACCGCGCGTGTCGGAGCAATCGCGCACCAGCGGCGCCGCACGTTCCAACCCGCTGGTGCATGTCGCCCGTGCGCCGGGCCATGCGACCAGCGCATAATCTCGCTCTGCCGTCACATTTGGCAACCAGACGACATAGAGTGGTCTGCCATCGCGCGTCACGAAACGTAACACCTGGACAACGCCATCCTCATCGAAGCGACTATCGGTCAGTGGCGGGCCGGCGTATGCTGCGTCACGCAGCAAAAGGGCCGTATTACGGTAGGCATAGAAAGCCGGGCGCGGTGCCGGGCCCGTCGCAACCACATCTACCAGGTGGCTCTGCTGGAACCCGGCGCCATCGATCATCAGCGTGAACCACATGATGCCGCGCAGATCGAGCGCGATGGCCAGCGCATAGATCCGCGCAGCATAGTTTGCCTGGAGGTACTGGTAGTCTTTCGGGCATGGCTGCCCCTCAGGGCAGACCTCGCCAACCTCAACGGCGACCAGTGGTGTCTCCTGTAACCCATATGCGGCCAGTGTACGGCGCAGGCTCTGTGCCTTCAGCACCATACGCTCTGCCGTTCCCCAGCGCGTATACCCCGAAAATCCGATCATGTCGCATGCCAGACCACCCGATTCGATCATACCGCGGAGAAACCCGAGTGTCTGCCGATCATCCGGCCAGAAGTGGGCGAAGTTACCGCCGATGATCCGTGCCGCCGGGTTAGCCGATCGGACGGCATCGGCAAAGACGCGCAACGCGGCACCGTATGCGTCGCCACCGTACCATGGCGCCTGCCCGTCGTTCCAGCATCCGGATCCCAGGTGATCGCTAATGGTCGGCGTAAAATCGGGTTCGTTCCAGAACTGCCAGTATCTGACGGCCAGGTCACCGCTACTGTAGCGGGTGGCTACCGCGGCAGCAAAGCGCGCCAGATCATCATAGGCCGCAGCCGCCACCGGGCTGCATGTGCGATCAGGCAGGCTTCGCGCCCACTCCGGCGCCACCTGCACCACGACCACCGGCTCAATGTGCGCAGCGCGCAAGCGGCGAATGTTATGCTCCAGTGCCGCCACGGCTTCCCAGGAATAGGCACCGCGTACAGGCTCGACCTCGCTCCAGAGCAGATCGCCGGCACGCGCCCAGGTGGCCGGGATCTCAGCCAGCAACGGTTCGGCCTGTGCACCAAAGGCGATCCGGAGATCATATCCCAGACGTGTGCTCGGTTCCGTAACACTCACCAGCGGTAGATGAACGACGGTCTCACCTTCGGTGAGCGACGGTGCGGCTGCCGGCGAGGGGCCAGGCAATGCCAGCATGAGCACGATAACAATCAGGATTGCTGCTCGCATGTGAGTGAAGAGTGGGAGAAGCATAGGCGGCGATGGTTTCAAACGATGTACACGGGTCGACACGCGGATTCATCATACTCCACCACGTCAGTCTGTGCGCCGATCCTCAATTACACCTGTATGACAAGCTATTGCTGGCAAGCCCGGGAATGCGGGTGGGATGCGCGCACCTGGCGTGGGAACAACGGAGTGTGTCAGCGATATCATGTCAACACGCCTGTCGTACGATGCCTGGTGTGCTATAATCACGGGCGTTTCCGTCACACGGATCGAAGGAAAGCATCGTGCGTCCGTCGCTCACCACACGTCACCAGATCGAACGCGACTATCACGACCGGGCCGCAACGCAAACGCGCCGCGACTTCTATTCCTGGGGCGCGCTCGATGTTGCCGATGAGTTTGCGTTCTCACTGATCGATCAGCCGCACGACAGGACGATCCTCGACCTCGGCTGCGGTGACGGCGCTAACGCGGTGCGCCTGGCGCACGCCGGCGCGCGGGTGGTCGCGATCGATCTGTCGGGCGGCATGGTACACGCGACGCGCATGCGCGCCATCACCGCCGGCCTGGACGACCGGGTAGCAGCACAGCAGATGAATGTCGAACAACTGGCGTTCGCCGATGCCACGTTCGATTACGTCTTCGGCCACTCGGTGCTGCACCATACCGACCTGCATATATCGCGCAGCGAGGTCTTCCGGGTGCTCAAACCTGGCGGGCGTGCAGTGTTCCTCGAACCGCTCGACCACAACCCGTTGCTGAACCTGTTTCGCCGCCTCACGCCCTGGCGCCGGACGCCGACCGAGAAGCCGTTGAGTGTAGCCGAATTGCGCTTCTTTGCCGAACCCTTCACCGCCAGCGCGCATACCGAATTCTACCTGCTGGCACTGGCCGCCTTCGCCCTGGTACCACTCGGCAATCGTGTTCTCTTTCAGGCTGCACTGCGCACCCTCTGCAACGCCGACCGCACACTGTTCCGGCTGGTTCCAGCGTTGCGGCGCTACGCATGGGTGACGGTGCTGGAGTTGACGCGGTGAAGATCCTGTTTGTCGCGCCACGCTTCCCCGACCCGCCGATCCAGGGCGACCGGCTGCGCGCACGCCAGTTCCTGCGCGTTCTGCGCCGCTGGCACGAGATTACCCTCGTCACACCCGCGACACCAGAACCACCGGACGCCGCCACCATCGCCGACATGTGTACCGAGTGGGTTCCGGTGCATGAGCCGCGCTGGCGGGCGCCGTTGCGCGTCGCGTCGCATATCGCAGGAACCCTGCCATTGCAGACGGTGCTGTTCAGTTCACCGGCGCTGATCCGCACCGTGCGCGACCTGGCGCGTCACCAGCCCTTTGATCTGCTCTACCTGCACACGGCACGCGTGGCGCCGGTGATCGATGCTGCGCCATCCCTGCCGAAGGCGATCGATTTCATTGACGCGCTGTCGCTCAATATGTATCGCCGTGCCCGGCTGCAGCGCGGTCCGGCACGGTTACTCTTCGATCTCGAGGCGCGGCGCATGGCGAACTATGAACGGCATCTGGCCCGCATCTGCACGTTACAGTTTGTATCGGCGTCGCTTGACCGTGCAATTATCAGCGGGAACGCGCATGTGGTAGCCAACGGCGTCGACGTGGATGAGTTTCCGTACCGTGAAGACAGCCACGCCGAGGATGTCATTGTTTTCAGTGGTCGAATGGGATATTACCCAAACAGCGACGCCGCGATCCGTTTCGCGCGCCAGATCCTGCCGCGCATACGCCATGTGGTTCCCGGCGTGCGCTTTCAGATCGTCGGTGCCGATCCGCCATTGCATGTCGTCGCTCTGCGTGGCCTTCCCGGCGTTGAGGTGACCGGATACGTGCCGCGTATCCAGGACTATCTGCAACGCGCAACCGTCGCGGTCGCGCCATTGCGGAGCGGCTCAGGGTCGCCGAACAAGGTGCTTGAAGCAATGGCGAGCGGCACACCGGTCGTGGCAACGCCTCACACCCTGGGATCGCTCGACGTGCGCGATGGTGAGCATCTGCTTCTGGCACACGACGACGAGGACATGGCACAACAGGTGGTTCGCCTGCTTCGCGATACGGCGCTGCGCCTGCGCCTGGCACGGGCGGCGCGCGCGCTGATTGAGCAATGCTACACCTGTGAAGGCTCCGGCAATGCAGTACACGAACTGCTGGTTACGGCGCTGACACAGATCGCACAGGCACGATGAGTCGCCGGGTCATACTCAATTCGCCGGCACAGCCGCGTGAGATGTCATTGCACTTGCGATTGGAGATCTCCGAGCGCCGCCTGCTGCTGCGCGCCGGTGACCTGACGCTGACCGCCGTTGCGGTGCTCGGCGCGCTGTGGCTCTGGGCGCGCCTGGCAGCGCGCCCGCTGGACCTGGCGTTGCTCCAGGAGCAACTTGGCTGGGTTGCGCTCATCGGCCTCGGCTGGCCGCTCTGGCTGACGCTGGTTGATATGTACAATCTCCGGCTGGTGGCGCGGGTCGGGCCGAGCGTGCGCCGTATCCTGATCGGCGGCCTGGTGCTGCTGTTCGGCTACCTGATCATCTTTTTCATCACGTCGCGTGCGCCGGTCACTGGTGCGCTGGCAACGATCGAGATCGGCGCGCCCCCCCTGCGCTTTGCGCCCGGCCTCGCCATTGTCGCCTCCATGGCGCTGATCATGGCATGGCGCCTGCTCTATATTCGCGTTCTCGGCGCGCCACACACGCGCCGCCGCCTGCTCATCCTCGGCGCCGGGCAGGCCGGCTCGGCACTGTCGCACGTCATTCTCAAGGGTCACGGACCCTACTACGATATCGTCGGTTTCGTCGACGATATTCCTGTGCCGCGCTGCGACCAGATAGGCGACGTTCCGGTACTTGGCGGCACCGATCGCCTTGGCGATCTCATCTGGGAACACCGGATCGATGAGATTATTATCGCCAGTAGCGGCGAAGTCAGTGGAGAGACGTTGCAGATCCTGATGGATTGCTATGAGCATGGGATTGCAATCACGCCGATGCCGTTGCTCTACGAGCGCCTGACGGGCAAGATTGCGGTCGAGCATGTTGGTAGCCAGTGGTATGTCGCGCTACCACTCCAGCCGCGCCAGGCGCGTACCGCCGAAGAGGCGCTCAAGCGCATGCTCGATATTGCCGGCGGCCTGTTGCTTGCGGTGCTGCTCCTGGTGCTGCTACCATTCATTGCCGCCGCCATTCGCCTGGATTCGCCCGGGCCGGTGGTATATCGCCAGGAACGGGTAGGGCGCCGCGGCACGCGCTTCACAGTGCTGAAGTTTCGTTCCATGTTGAATGATGCGGAGCGTGATGGAGAAGCGCAATGGGCCGCAAAGGACGATCCGCGCGTGACGCGGGTCGGGCGCTGGTTGCGCCGCACGCGCCTCGACGAATTACCACAGGCCATCAATGTGTTGCGCGGCGAGATGAGCCTGGTTGGTCCCCGCCCGGAACGCCCGGAGTTCGTGGCGCACCTGCAAGAGACGATCCCGTTCTACCGCACGCGCCTGGCCGCCAGACCGGGTCTCACCGGCTGGGCCCAGATCAACTATGGCTATGGCGACAGCGTCGATGCGGCGCTGGCCAAATTGCAGTACGATCTGTACTACCTGAAACATCAGTCATTCTGGTTCGATGTGCTCATCCTGGCGCGTACCGTACACGTCGTCCTGCTCATGAAGGGGCAATGATCGGGCACCGTCTGACCACCGGATCTTGCGCGCACCGGCCCCTGCTTCGGCCGTTGCGCAACATAATCCATCCTGTTGAGTCTGTTTGAAGTGATCCTGCCCCGGTCACCCTTCTGGTAGAATCACACCATGAAATTACCAGTCCTTTCCGAATATCTCGCCCAAGCCGCCCCCGGCGTATTGACTCTCGACGGGGCGCGCATGGCGTTTGTGGATATCGAATCCGGCTTTTGGAGTTTGCGCCGTCAGGTGGAGAACTTGTTAGGGGCGAGGCAAGCAGGCGAAATCTTTCAGCAGGCTGGCGCCGATGGCGGCGCTTCGTATGCTGCGGCGCAAGGAAGCGCCCAAGACCCGCAAGCCCAGCGGCAGTTGTTCGCGGATTGTCTTCAGGCGTATCAGGCGGCGGGCTTTGGTCAGTTTGAGATTCTTGCCGATGGCTGGCTGCCGGGGCGGATGACGGTGCGCGGGCGGGAGACTTTCGAAGCCTGGATGATGACCCGGCACGGTCAGCGCGCCCACAGCCCGGTCTGCACCTACACCGCCGGGGTGTTGGTCGGCTTCATCAATGTGGTCAGCCAGCGGCGGGATGTGGTCTGCATCGAGCGGCGTTGCCAGGCCTGCGGTGATGAAGTCTGTGAATTTGACTTCATTCCAGCCGCGCAAGCCCAGGGACACCAGGTTCTCGCTGTCACGCCAGACCCGATTATGGGGATGATTCCGCCCCTGCGCAGCACGCTGGACGAACCCCAACTGCGTGAAACGCTCACTCGTCTGACCGCCAACGAATCGCTTTTGCGCTCCATTGTCGAAAACGCCCGTCATTTCGCCATCTACCGGGTCACGCTCGATTCATCCAGCCCTTATGGGGCGCGTGTGACCTTTGCCAGCCCCTCCATCCGTGAACTGACTGGCGTGGACGACCACTACGACTTTGGTAACTGGTTCAAAAACCTGCACCCGGAAGATGAGCCACGCGTGCTGGAGGCCAACCGCCGCGCCCTGGAATATGGCGAGCCGTATAATCAGGTAACACGCGTCTACAACCCTCGCCAGCGACGCTGGCGCTGGGTACAGACCATCTCCAACCCTGGTTATGATTCTGTCGGACGGCTGACGCATTTCGATGGCATGGTGATTGATCTGACCGAGCAAAAAGAAGCCGAACTGGCTTTACAGGAGGTAAATGCGACGCTGGAGGAGCGCGTTCGGGCGCGCACCGAGGAGATCGAGCGCAGGCGTGCGACCGCTGAGAGCTTGCGTGACATCATCCGCATGATTAACTCCAGCATGCCGCTGGATGAGTTTCTTCAGCGGGCGGTGGAACTGGCGGCGCAACAATTGGGGGCAGACGCCTGCGTTTTGCATCACCTTGACCTGGAAAAAGAAACCATTACCCAGTCTGCCACCTATGGCATGGAAGGAATCTTTGAAAAGCGCGGCAGCCGCCCGTTTTCGGCGATGAAGCCTTCGGGCGGCGAAGGCTACCTTCAGGCTTTGCTGGCGCGTCAGCCCATCTATGGCAATTACCCGCCCCTGCCCGAACGGGTGGATGAAATCCGCCGCGACCCAAGCATCCCCGAATCCATCAAGCGCGAGCGAATCGCCTTGCGCGAGCGTTACGCCGGTTCGTTTGCCGTGCCGCTTTACATTCAGGATACGCTCTACGGCGGAATGGTGTTTTATTACGCCGAGCCGCAAGATTTTCACGATGACCAGATTCAACTGGGGCTGGCGTTTGCCGAACAAGTGGCGGTGGCAATTGAAAATGCCCGCCTGTTGCAAGAGACCGAACAGCGCCGCCGCGTAGCGGAGAGCCTGCGCGAGACCCTTTTCGTTTTGAACACGACGCGCCCGTTGGATGAGGTTTTGCGGCACATTGTGACGCAAGCCCGCCAACTTTTGAATGCTCAGGCTGTCGCCATCCATAAACTTGATTCTGCGGCAGGCATACTCTCGCCCCAAGCCTCGATGGGACTATCGGAAGACTATGCCGCGCAAATCCGTTTGCCGCCTGGGCAGGGCGCGCTTGGGCAGGCTGTTCTTACGCGCCAGCCGGTAGCGGTGAACGATACGACCAGGGTTTTTCAAGGTCAGACAGTGTACACAGCAGAAGGGAAGACGGTGCCGCTCGACTCCAGTCTGACCGACCGGCTGCAACGATTCTCTGACCGTTACGGGGCGGTACTGGCTGTTCCAATGAGCGTGCAGGGCGAAATGTACGGCGGGCTGGTTCTGTATTACCCCACCCCGCGCAACATTCAGCCGGATGAAATCGAACTGGTTTCGATGTTTGCCGGCCAGGCTTCGCTCGCCATCGAAAACGCCCTGCTGCGGGCGCAAGCCGCCGAAGGCGCCGCGCTGGCGGAACGCAGCCGCCTGGCGCGCGACCTGCACGACGCCGTCTCGCAGACTCTCTTTTCCGCCAGCCTGATTGCCGAAGCGCTGCCCAAACTCTGGCAGCGCAGCCCCGAAACCGCCGCCCAAAAACTGGAAGAATTGCGCCAACTGACGCGCGGCGCGCTCTCCGAAATGCGTACCCTGCTCTTTGAATTGCGTCCCGCCGCGCTGGGCGACGCGGAACTGCCCGATTTACTGCGCCATCTGGCAAACGCCTTTACTGCGCGCACCCGCCTGCCGCTAGACTTAACCATCGAAGGGCAGCCCGACCCGCCCGCCGGGGTCAAAGCCGTGTTCTACCGCGTGGCGCAGGAAGCACTCAACAACATCGTCAAACACGCCGCGGCATCGCAGGTTTCCATCACCCTGCAGCGCGAAAACAACGACGTTCTGCTACACGTGCGGGATGATGGACGGGGATTCGACCCATTTCACGTTTCTCCCGCCAGTCTGGGGCTGGGAATCATGCGTGAGCGCGCTGAAACGATCGGGGCGCACCTTGATATCCGAAGCCGACCCGGACAAGGGACACTGGTAACTCTGCGAAAGAAATAAGCGGAGTCTCTCATGGAGAACAAAATTCGCGTGATGCTGGTAGACGACCACGCCGTAGTGCGCAGCGGCCTGGCAACTTTTTTGATGACCTGTGACGACATGGAACTGGTTGGCGAAGCGGAAAGCGGCGAACAAGCCGTGGCGCGCTGTCCGCTGGTCAAGCCCGACGTTGTCCTGATGGATCTGGTCATGCCCGGCATGGACGGGGCGACCACCACCCGCCAACTACACGAGCATTGCCCGAATGTGCAAGTCATCGTGCTGACCAGTTTCAAAGAACAGGAACTGGTGCAGGGCGCGCTGCAAGCCGGGGCAATTGGCTATCTGCTCAAGGATGTGACCGCGGCCGAACTCGCCAGTGCCATCCGCGCCGCTTCGATGGGCAAACCCACCCTTGCGCCGGAGGCTGCTCAGGCGCTCATTCAGGCTGCCCGCCATCCCGCCGAAAAAGTCGGCTTTGACCTGACCGAACGCGAGCGTGAAGTATTGGCGCTCATGGTAGAAGGCTTGAACAACAATCAGATTGCCAGACGCCTGGTGGTCAGCGTCTCGACAGCCAAATCTCACGTCAGCAACGTGCTTTCCAAATTGGGCGCAGCCACTCGCACTGAAGCGGTGGCAATCGCCCTGCAAAACAAACTGGTCAAGTAATATCCTGCCCAACTGACCAGGTGCGAATCTCCCCAGTCCGCCGATGTGACCGGGGAGATTTGATTTTATGATGACAGTGAAGCGCCCCCCTTTCCGAAACGCGCGGGCAGGGTTCGCTTTTCCGCCCTGCCTGCGCGTGGTCGCCTTCGACATACCATCTTTCGCAAAGGAGTTCCCAATGTTCTACGTCAAACTCTTCGGTTATTTTCTGGCTTCTGCCGCCCTGCTCACCAGCCTTGCCATAGCGCTGATGGGCGC